>Ga0315268_10000419_pt1 | contig 49651 bp, 39 predicted proteins | sample C1_top_MG_FD_204535 | JGI IMG/M metagenome (GOLD analysis project Ga0315268, IMG submission 204535) | Sediment microbial communities from Yellowstone Lake, YNP, Wyoming, USA - C1_top | ecosystem: Environmental > Aquatic > Freshwater > Lake > Sediment | place: USA: Wyoming | collected 2017-08-01 | reverse complement strand
CTCGCGTTGAACCTGTTACGGCAGGACACCCAACGCCAACGTGGTATTCGCGGAAAACAAAAGAACGCCGGTTGGGACCACCGCTACCTCTTATCCCTCCTCAAGCTTTAATGCGTTCACCCTGCCGGATTGCGGTCGAAATCAAACTTGGACCGCCGCGGAGTGGCGGCATCATTTTCGGGCTGCCTTCAGAAGCGCAGCTACCAAACCTTCAATCGTGTGTTGTTTGGCCTCAATTGCCGGCTCAAGTCCCAAGGCTTTGATTGCCTTGCTCGTCTCCGGCCCGATGGACGCGACTTTTACTTGAGGAAGCCTTTTCAACAGGGCTGGCAGATCGAACCGCGCGTGAAAATATTCCGCCGTCGAACCGCTCGTGAACGTGATCCAATCCGCGCCGTCGGCCAGTAGCTTCGCACCAGCGCCCGTCGCGTCGTCGGTTTCGGCTACGGTCCGGTAAACGGCGATGTCATCCACGATGGCGCCGAGGGCTTCGAGCGCCTGCGGCAAGTCCGGGTTCGCTACTTCCGCGCGCAGCAGACAGATTTTCAGGTTCTCAATCGTTTCGAATTTCTTGAACGCCGCGGCGACTTTAATCCCCAGCGCCTCTTCCGGCATCAAGTCCACCTGCAAATGCAGTTCGCGCAATTTCGCCGCCGTGCCTGGTCCAACCGCCGCGATACGCACCCCGCCGATGTCGCGCATGTCTTGGAACGCCTTGAAAAAAATCTCGAAAAACGCCGTGACGCCATTGGGACTCGTGAAGACTAGCCAATCGTACGAATTCAATTCCAACAACGCATCCGCAATCATATCGAGCCGGGTGGGCGGCGCGATTTTGATGGTCGGAATCTCCAGAACTTCCGCGCCCAACCCGGTCAGGCGATGCGTCAACTCGGCGGCCTGTTCGCGCGCGCGGGTGACGACAATGCGCTGGCTGAATAGCGGACGGCTTTCAAACCAATTGAGTTTGCCGCGCAACGAAACCACGCCGCCAATCACCGTCACTGCGGGTGGTGAAATATTCTCATGAGCCGCGATGCCCTCAATGGTGGCCAGCGTGCCCACGACAGATTTTTGGTTGCCCATCGTGCCCCATTGGACGATGGCCACGGGCGTTTTGGGCGCGACCCCGCGCGCGAGCAACGCCTGTGTCACCTCGCCGATGTGCGTCACACCCATCAAGATGACTTTCGTGCCGGACGTGCGCGCGATTTGGTCGAAGTCCAGGCTGCTTGTGGTTTTGCCTTCACCTTCGTGACCGGTGAAAACGGTAAAATTGGAGCAATGATCGCGGTGCGTGAGCGGGATGCCCGCGGCATTCAACGCAGCGGAAATGGACGACACGCCAGATACCACCTCAAACGACACTCTCGCGGCTGCCAAAGCCTCCGCTTCCTCGCCGCCGCGACCGAAGATGTAAGGGTCGCCGCCTTTGAGCCGCACCACGCATTTGCCTTCACCTGCCTTGGCGATCATGAGCGCGTTGAGTTTTTCCTGCGGCATGTCCTGACGTTTGCCGCGTGAAATCAGTTCACAATCTTTACGCGCGAGCCGGAGCAATTCAGGATTCACGAGCAGGTCGTAAATGACCACGTCCGCGCGCCGCAGCAGTTCCGCGCCACGCAACGTGAGCAAACCCGCGTCGCCCGGCCCGGCGCCGACAAGATAGACTGTGCCCATTTTGTTCATTGTGGAAATGGTAACGAGGTCGCTTGATGGGGGCAAAACAAAGTAGGGCAGGCGCGACGCCTGTTCTACTTCAGCGCCGCCGCTAATTCCTCACCCAACGCGGCGGCCTCTTTGATCGGGCGCTTCCCGGCTGACCGTTTTGCCGGGCCGTCGCGAAACGAAACCGCGCGCATTTCGATTTTTTCGCCGGTGATTTCGGCGTAGGCCGCGACCGGACTCTGGCAACCGCCACCCATCCCGTGCAGAAACGCGCGCTCAGCCTTAACGCATTGGAACGTGTTAAAATGATTCAGTCGCTCGCAAATCGTCGCGATGCGCTCGTCGTCCGCGCGAATCTCAATGCCGATTGCACCTTGACCGACGCACGGGAGCATTAAATCCACGTCGAGGATCGTCGCGAGCAAACCGTCCGGCCCGGCGTCGCCTTCGAGCTGGCCGGCAGTGGTGACGCGGAAATTCAGCCGCGTGAGGCCGGCGAGCGCCAGCACGGTGGCGTCGAGTTCGGCGCGGTCGGCGACTTTCTGCATTCGCGTGGAGACGTTGCCGCGAATTTCCACCACGTTCAGATCAGGCCGCGCGGCGAGCAGTTGCGCTTTGCGGCGCGTGCTGCTGGTGGCGATGGTCGCTGCTTTCGGGAAGTCCTTCAGCTTCATCTGCGGCTGGAAACCGCGCAGATCATCCTGGCCCGGCGTCCAGTCCTCGGACTTCGTGTCGGCAGCGCGGGCTTTGATGAAATTGGCGTTCCGGTAGATCAAAACGTCGCGGACATCCGCGCGTTTGGGCGTGGCGGCGAGTATCAAGCCGGCGGGCAAATCCGTGGGCAAATCTTTCAAGCTATGCACCGCTAGGTCGGCCTGGCCTTTGACGAGTGCGACTTCGAGTTCCTTGGTGAAAAGGCCTTTCGGCAGGCTGGGGTCCGTTTTCGCCATCGAAGCCTTCTGCAACTTGTCGCCGGTGGTCTTGATGATCTTGATCTCAAAGCGCAGGCCCGGAAACACGGCGCGGCACTGCGCGGCGATCATGTTGGCTTGCGCGAGCGCCAAGGCGCTGCCACGGGTGGCGATGAGGATGGGTTTATCAGGCATGAGCGGGTGCGGTATGAGATCTGTGCGAAGCGTGATGAATTGCAGAGTGTCCGAGCAGGGTTTTCACTTTCTCGGCAATAATCTTTTCACACCTGGCAACTTCTTCTTTGCGCTGTTTGAGGTAATCGTTGGCAATCGTTTGCAGGTCGTCCACGTTGTAAAGGTAAACATTCTCAAGGAAATTCACCTCCGGATCAATGTCGCGCGGCACGGCAATATCAACCAGAAGCAGCGGACGGTTGCGGCGCAGCTTCATCAATGGTTCAAGTTTCGCCCGGTCGAGGATGTGATGCGGCGCGGCGGTGCTGCTAATGACGATGTCAATCTTCGCAAACTCCGCTGCCCAATCGTCAAATGAAACAGCGCGACCGCCGAGGTCTTTGGCCAGGGCTTGCGCGCGGTCGAAGGAACGGTTCGCCACGATGATGCTGCGTGCGCCGCGGGAAAGCAGCGCTCGCGCGGTTTTTTCGCTCGTGTCGCCCGCGCCGATGACCATCACCTCGTGGTCGTTGAGCGAGTTGAAGATTTTCTCCGCCAGTTCCACCGCCACCGACGCCACCGACACGCTGCCACGCTGGATGTTGGTTTCGGTGCGGACGTGTTTGGCGGCATTGAAGGCGCGCTGGAAAGCCTTGTTCAACCGGCTGCCGGTGTGTTGATGCCGCAGTGCGAGGTCGTAAGCCTTCTTGAGTTGGCCAAGGATTTCGGTTTCGCCAAGGACCATCGAGTCCAGACCGCAGGCCACTCCGAAAAGGTGATGCAAGCTTTGCGGTTCGGCTAGAGTGTAAAGCTCGTCGTTCAGCGGGTCGCGGTAGTCGTGAACTTTCGTGAGAAATGCTTTCAACTCAGAAAATGCCTTGGCCGGCTCCAATGAAGTGGCCGCGTAAATCTCCACACGGTTGCAGGTGGAAAGAATCACCGCTTCGTCGGCGATGCCCGCGCCGCGCAGCGATTTCAGCACGTCGGGAATGCGCGCCTCGGCGAACGCAAATCGTTCCCGCAACTCCACGGGCGCCGAACGATGGCTGAGACCGACAACAACGACGCTCATGGGTGATGGAGGGAGGAGAGCAGGTTTGTTCCCCAGAACGTCAGCAGCACAAACGCGAAGACGCCGATGATGCCGCAGGCGAAGCGACGGCCCGAAAACGCGAAGCGCCAGCGCGCGACCAGCAGACCCAGATACAACAACCAAACCAGCGCCGACCAGCGGACTTTGACATCCTGCCAGTATTGCACGCCCTCCGGTCGCGGCAGATGCCCACCCGCGAACAAACCGAGTGTCAGCAGAATGAATCCCACCAGCACCAGCCGGCTCGTGACCAGTTCGAGCCGTTGAATCGGCGGCAGCAACGACAACACCGCGCGGAGCTTGTTGAATTTTAAGTTGTGCTGTTGCGTGAGAAACATGATCGCGGAAACCGACCCCAATCCAAATGCGCCGTAGGCCAGCAGAATCAGCGACGCGTGCAGGCTGACCAGCCATCCTGAGAACTCCGGTTTCGGCCCGTGCGGCGGATCCAACGACGGCATCAAGGCGAACACGCCAATGACAAACAGCAGCGGCGACGCGAACGCGCCAAAGAAGCGCAGCCGCGGCAGCAACCCCACGATGAGATAGGCCAGCACCAAAGCCCACGCGAGAAAGAGCGTGGCCTCGTAGAGATTGTTGACCGGGCAGCGATTGAGCGAGAAGCCGCGCTGGCCCATGGCCGCGGTGTGCAACGCGAACGCGAGCAGCAGCAGGAAATAATTCACGTGCTCGTCCCGGCGAAAACCTTTTCGCCAGAGGAACACCGAGTAAATCATGCTCGCGCCGTAAACCATCACAGCCAGCAGAAAGGTGTGTCGGTCAGTTAGCCACGCCACACTGACAGGTTAATCAGGCGGAGCGGGGGAGCAAGCCGCAAGTGCACGGCGTCGTCGCCGTTCAAGCCCACTCGGCGGCGCGGGTGATGTTTTCGTTTTCGTTCACCACGACGGTTAACTGCAAGCGATGCCGGGGAGGTCGGCTCAAGGTGAGCGGCTTGCAGGTGACGCCATGCGGTGGCAGTTGGCATTGCGGCGTTGATGTCGCCCTTCTTCCGGGGTGGGAATGTGAATGGTGCTGTTGAGGTGCGGATGATTCCGGCGTAACCATTCGGCGGCGGGTTCTAGGTCAGAGTCGCCGGACACAATCACGATGCCGTTGGTCAGACCCCGGAAGTTGTCCTCCAACAGGTTGACGGCGATGTTCACGTCGGTCTTCTTTCCCTCCGGCAATTGCTATTCGACGCGGCACATACATTGGCGAGCCTGACAGGTGACGGTGCGTTCCTGATATTTTCCCGGGATGCTTGTGACCTTGGGCAACGTGACGAGCGCCTTGAGGTAACGCTTATGGGAACCTCTGGAAACTGCTTTTCGGAGTCAGCATGCTGTTGAAAAACCCAAGCTTGGAGGCTTTGATGAACGCGGGCATCCTCTCGTCCGCCAGCGCTTCAATGCCGCCGGCGTGCCACGACGCTCATCAGCACCCACAGCAGCACAAACGCCGTTGCGCCCAATCCGAGCCGGCCCAGCCAGCTAGGCGTCTTGGTGTTCTCCGCGAACAGCCCGACGGTCATGGGCTTGTTGATTTCGGTTTGCAATACCTGCGTGAACGAGTAGCGCACGCCGCGGGCCGGCAGGTTCACGTGCAATGGCTTCACTTTGGCCACAGCGAGCTGTTGCGCGGCTTCGAGCTTCTCCCATTGCTTGCCCGCCACCTCAGCTTCAGCGTCCGTCTGCGCGACCCGCTGCTGTGTTTGCACGTTCAAACCCAAGTCCACCGGGCCACCATTGAACCGCGCATTGTTTTCGGTGAACCACGAGTTCTGCGCATTGATGAGATTGCTACCCTGAATGCGCTTCACATCTTTCGCCAGTTGATCAATTTCGCGAGCCTCGTATGAGTAGCCGCTCGCCCCGGCAGGTTTTTTTGTCTTGCTGTAATTGCCAATCGCCTCGCGCACTTTCCCTTCCGCAAGCTGCTGTTTCACATTGGACAACTCCGCCTTCATGGCCTTTCGCTGTTCGACCACCTTGGACGTTTCCGCCTCCGAATAAAGGCTGCGGCTGAAATCCTGCACCATCGGCGCGCCCACGTCCGCTGTGCGCGTCATGCTGCCTGCGAAGTCGGTGTATTCATAATCCGGCGGCAGGAATAAATCCCAGCGCGCGTTCTTTAGCGGCACGTCGAACTTCGGGGAAGCCAGCGCCACGTTGCCGCTCCGGCGCGGGAACTTGTCCTCGCCCACGTACGTTAACTCCACCGTGATCGGCGCATCGCTGGCCGAGGTGCGTTCGAGCGGCAAGAGCAACCGGCCTTCGCGCTTGCTCGGGCGGACGGGTTCGCCCGCCACGAAGGCGCTCCACACCGTCGCGCCTTTGGGCAATTCGATCTCCAGATGTTGCCGCCCGTTGTTGCGCACGCTCAGGTTGGCCTCGGTCATCGTCTGGCCGTCGTCGGATACCACGGTCGTGAACCGCGCGCTGTCCACGAGTGCCTGCAACACCTCCGCCTCCGCGTAACGCCGTGCCTCGACGAGCAGCCGGTAGCCCGGTCGCACGTAACGATACGCAAGCACGGCGGATTCCGGCGTGCGACCGGTCCACGCGGGTAGCTCGCCCACATCAATCTTGCTGAGCAACTCACCCGCGCTCTTCTCCGTCACCTGCAACGGCGCTCGCGCCACGACCACCAGCGAACCCGACTCGCGCTCCACGCCCAACGCCTCGACGCCCGTGAGTTCCACCAGATTCGTCCGGGAATCCTTCGGCCATTCCCAGGTGACGGTCAGCACGTAATCACCGCGCACCTTGTTCTGCAATTCCACGCGCCAGTCGTTCGTCTGCTGGTCGCGCCGCCGGATGTTCACGCCGGTGAGCTCGACATTCTTCGCGCCCGCCGGCACGCGCACGCGGAATTCCTTCACGGGCGCGTTGGCGATGTCGAACTTCACCAACGCCCGCGCGTTCACGAGCGTTTCGGTAAAGGTGAACGCGTTGAACACCTCGGCGCGCACCCAGGCTTCGACACTCTCGGTGGTGACGGACAATTTCCATTCCGTTGTCGCCGCGTCCGTGCCGATGAGTTTGAACGCCAACGCGCTGCCCTGCTGAGTCGAACCCGCTGCCCCCGCGACGCTCGCGTAGGGAACTTCGATCAGGCCATCAAACGAAACCGTCTTCACGCCGATGCCGACTTCGGAGGTGACGGTGACGTAGCCGGAAAGTTTCTGCGCGCCCAATGGCGCAACTCCCGCGAGGCTCAACGCCGGCGGCACGTCCTTCCAGTTCTGCGAAAGCGTCACCTGCAACTGCCCCGTGCCCAACGTGCGTTCCTTCAGCGAAACTTCGAGCACGCGCGTCCCGGCGTCGCCGCGCTCGGCCCATTGCTGCATGTTGGTACCGCTCACGGAATCCAGCCGCCAGCCGTCCGGCAACGCGAGGCGCAACGCGAATACGCCCGCCTTCTTGATGGTGTAATTCAACTGCGCGACGAGCGACAGTTGCTCAAAGCCGACACGGAAATCATTGCGGATCGTCGCCTCGATTTGCGGCTGCACTGCTTCGACGCGCACGGCGAGATCAAAGTCCGCGCGCAGAAAGCGGAACGCGCTGAGCAAATCTTCCTTCGCGACTCCCGCCGCGCGGGCAAATTCTTCCGCGTCCACGCGTTGCAACTCGGCGGAGCGCTCGACCGTGAGTGCCAGTTCCTCGCCGCCCGACAACGCCACCAGTCCGGTCTCGCGTTTCACGTCCAGCGCGTGCGGAATATCGACCCCGACCGTCGCTGGCAATTTGTCGAGCACCCGCTCCGTTTCGAGCGTCAGCTTGTAGCCCGGCGACACGCCTTTGAGCAGGTCCACTGTGAGGATTTCGCCGGCCGCGTCGGGCTTGAGTTCCCATGTCCTCATGCTCGCGCCCTCCACGCGCAGCAATCGCTGGCCGGCGGGCAGCCGCACGCGGAGTTGCTTCAGCTCGCCCTGGGTCACCTGATAATCCATCGTCGTGCGGAGCTTCGTCACGCCCCCGCTGAACGTGGCCAGCGCGGTGTTCTGGCAAAACACCGTGGCGGCGATCTCGGCGGCGCGCTTCACGCGCGGCGTCCAGGTCATCTCGAACCGATCCGTCGCGCCGAGAATGGCCGACACGCTCGTCTGCCCATTGCTCGCCGCGCGACGGAAGCTGACTGCTGTCGGAAACTCCACGTCGGCCTCGGCTTCGTCAATCGTGACGTTCACCTGGCTGCTCAACGCGGGCGGAATGGCGAACGCCAGCGAACGCTTGGTCACGTCGCCGCCGAGCTTGCCCAGCAATTTCATCTGCAACGTGGCCGTGCCGCGCGCGGGCAGGAACACGGAAACCGTCCGCCCCTCGCGCACCAGCTTCGCGCCGCCGGTGGTGGTGAACGACTGCACCGCGATGTCGTCGTTGAACAAGGGCAGGGACTGATTCGTCGCGGCGGACGAGACGATAAACGTCGCTTCGAATTGCGCGACTTTGTCCTGCACGCTGCCGGTGTAACTGGCGCTGACGAGCGAAACGCTGTTGGTTGAAGTCGAGCCGTCCTGCGCGCGCACCGGAGTGCTGGCCGTGAGAATTCCCATCACCACGAGAAAGATCGAGATCGTGGTTGCCGCCGGCCCGCCCATCATCGGCGGTTCGGGCGGAGGCGAGTGCTTCCGGCGATGACGGAACTGCCAGACGCAATAGGCAATCGCAATGAACAGCAGCACCGGCACCAGCACGATGAAAGCGACGCCCAGCACTCGCCACATGGCAAACAGGCTGACGACGCCGCCGATCACGAGCGCGGCGGCTACCGCGAGCCAGAACGAGCTTCGCCGCGGTGCGCTCCAGAACCGCCACAGCATCGCCAAGCCAACGACGAACATGACCACCTGCAAAACCATCTGGAGACCGCGCCAGGTTTTCAGGGGCATGACTGAGGCGCTGATACTGAGCGGCTCGCGTTTCACGTTGAGGACTTTGGTGAAGTTGAATTGGTGGCCGCTGCGCGGCACGTCAATGCGGATGGGTCGCACGCCCGCGGCCGTAGGTTTGGGAGGCGTAGTTAACCCGAAGGTTGTTGTCGGGCTGGCTACCGGCAAACCCGTCGCGGCATCAACGGTCGCGGCGGCGGCGGCGCCGCCACTACCGCCACCCATCGCGCCGCCAGGATGGACCGTCATCGCCGTCGCCGCCGGTGGTCGGGCCACAGTCATGGCGTCAACCGCCAGTGCCGGTGACGCCGGTGCGTTGGGAGCATAGGCCGCCGCTCTTGCCGGTTGCTGCGCCTGCCGCATTCGTTGGTTCACTTCATCGCGCGCCAACATTTCTGAAAACTTCTCGCTGTTGACCTGTTGCACGCTTCCATCCGCGAGCAGCACGGCGCGGCCATTCTGGTCGCTCGGCGAATAGGCGAGGATCGCGCTGGGGTCGCTCGCGTCCTTGCCCGCGCCAACCCAGACGAACTGTTGCCCCGTGTTCGGGTCAACTGTCACCTTGTCCGTGCCAAGCTCGGCTTTCATATCCTCAAAACTGGACGGCATGCGGTCGCTGTTGTCGCCCGACCAGATGCGCGCCGCGAGGCCGACTTGCTTGAGGTTGTTGATGGCGCTTATGCGCTGTGCTCTCCTTTTCGCACTGCTCAGCGCGGGCAGCAGCATCGCGGCAAGAATGGCTATGACCGCAAGCACCGCCATGATTTCGATGGCCCGTTTCATCCCGCGCCGCGCTGCCGCGATTACCAGCGCGGCGAGCACGCCGACTACGAGGCAGAAAATGATGAGTCCGACGTTGCGCTCGACCAGCCCCCAGTAGAATTGCAGACATTCCTGCCAGGCGTCGCGCAGGCCGTAAGTCGTGCCGCGCGCCACGGTCATGTTGCCGTCAAACCGGCTCAGACGTTTGTTCATCGGTACGAAGAGCGCCCATTCGGCGTAGGTGTTGGGCACGTCGGTGAGCGGGGCCTTGAGTTCGAGCCGGCGCGGGAAGAGCGACGATTTGAAATCCACCGACTGCTTGTAAACGATGTCCACGGAGAAGGCTTGATCACGATTCGCGTCGCGCGGCAAGCTGACGAGAATGTCATCACCGTCGCGCTCGGGCTTGGCGGGTTGGCCGTTCACGAACGTGCTCCACAATTCCGACTTGGGCGGCAGCGTGAACCGTTGCGCCTGCATTTCGTTGTTCTTCACCATGAACGAGGCTTGCGTGAGCATCTGTCCTTCCTCGGTGATGACGGAAATGAGTTCGGTGCGGTCAGCCACAGCGGCGAGCACCGGCAACTCCTCGAACCGCGTCACGCGCACGGTGTGCTGGTAATTCGTGCCGACGTATTTGTAGGCGAGCAGCAAGGGTCGCGTGCAGAGCGAACGGTCCGTTTCGCTCAACTCGGATTCGTCCACGCGATGCAACGGATCGGCGGGCGCGGCGGGTTCGAGTTTAAGGCTCGCCGCCGTCATGATGCCGAGGCTGCCGGTCTCCCGCTCGACGCCCACCGTGTGCGCGCCGGCCAGATTCAGCGCCGCCGCCTTCGCGTCGAACTGGTAATCGTAAGTGACCACCAGCGTGTAACCGCCCCACGCCTTGTCCTGCAACGTGAGCGTCCACACGACGGAATTGGTGCCGCCCGGCGACTGTTCCTTGCGACGGATGTTCGCTCCCGTGAACTCGACGTTCTTCCAATGCGCGGGCAGCGCCACGCGGAATTCCTGCACGCCCTGGTTGATGATGCCGAAGCGGATCGTCGCGCTGCCGCCCACGAGGCCGTCGCCGACGGTCACGAGGTTGAATATTTCGCTGACGATGCGGGGCGAAAGTTTTTCCGTGGCGAGAATCAGTTTCCAATCCGCGCTTTCGCCAGTGAACGCGAGCAACTCGTCGCTGCGCGGTTGCAGCGTGTTGACCGGCACCTCGCGCAGGCCGTCGAGTTCCTGCGTCTTGAGCCGGATGCCGGGCGAACCAGCCGCACCGAGTTGCGTGGTGACGTTCGTCGCGCCCGTCACCGCGAGCGGGAGAATCGTGACGCTTTCGGGGAACTGTTTGTGCGCCCGCTCAAGCTGAACTTCGAGTTTGCGGGTGCCGAGCACGCGCGAAGCGAAGCTGAGTTTCAGTTTGCCGTCGGCAACCTTCCAATCGTCCACTCCTTCGCCCCGCACATCCGCCACCGCCAAGCCGGGAGGCGTCGTGAGTTCGAGCGTGTAGATGCCGGCCTTCTCGACGTTGAGCGTCAGCGCGTGGTTGACGAGCAATCGCGATTCCTCCACGCGCGTTGTGACGCGATCCGCCAGCTTCAGCACCGGCTCCACCCGGCGGAGCTTCGCACTGACGCTGAACGGGCGGGCGTTGAAACGGTAGGCGGCGAGCGAACCCGGCGGGGCATTCACCTGCCGCAGACCGGGCGCGGATTCGATCTCCACCTGCGCGTCGTCCGCGCTGAGGGTGAACGAGCCGGATTCGCGTTCGACTTCGAGCGGCTGCGGCGGGACCAGCGTGGCAGTCTGCGGCGTGGTTTCGACAGGTTGTTCGGAGTAGAGGGTGATGGTGTAGTTTTTTTCGACCGGCTTGATGAATTCCACGTTGAGGAGCGCGGTGTTGTTCGTGCCGGGCGTGATTTTCCAATCGCGAATCTGCTCGCCCTGTAGCCGCGTCAACGTGTGCGAGGCGGGCAGTTCGATGGCGAGGCGCGGGACCGCCGCCTGCAAAATTTCGTAGGTGAGCGCCGTGGTGAACTTGATGACGGTGGGCGTGACCTGCGCCGTCGCGGCGGTATCCACAGTGACGAGCGAACGGCGCGTGACTTCGGCGGCCTTGCTTTGCCAGCGGAGATTCAACACGCGGTCGGCGGCAAGAAAACCGCTGACACGGGAGGTGGCTTTCTTCTCCGGGTCCAGCTGCGTGCCGCTCAGGAGTTGCATCTCAATGCCCGCCTCGGCGGCTTCTGCTTTCACCGAAGCAATGGGCGCAACCGGACCAGTGAAGTTGATTTGGTTCCACGGCTCGGCGCGGGTGATTCTCGCCACTAGGTCGAGCGACACCGTGTACGTGCCGGGCGTCGCGCAGAACAACCGTGACTTGCCGGCGCTGCTCACAATGCGCAAGGCCTCGGGCAGCTTGGCCGCGAGCAATGCCACGTCGCCCTCAAATAATGGCGCGGAGATTTCATTCGTCGCGAACGATTCGACTTCGAAATTAACCGTGAACCGCGCTTCGTTGTCAGTGACGTGACCCGCGTAAGCGATGGAACGGAAGAGAAGATTTGTATTCGCCGTGCCCGTTGTCGCTGTCGCCGTCGCCAACAAGCGCGGCGGGCTGGTGCCGCGCGAGATGATTTGCAGTCCGTTCAGCACGGCGACACCATTCGGGCCGGGCGCGATTTCGATGACCACAGGCTTGCCCGCCGCCACGGCAACGTCGCGGAACACGACGTATTGATAGCGCTCCTGCCACCCCGCGGACGCCTTCCAGCCGGTGGAGCCGAGTTGCGTGAGCGGGCCGAGCGTGTTCGTGCCGGAACGCAGCGTGAAGACGGAGTTTTGTTCGCCCGTCACGTCGGGGTCGGCGTGGCCGTAGAGGTAAAAATGGTAACGGCCCGGTTCGAGGCCGGTGACGGTGGCGGTGAGGTTTGACCCGTTCTGCGCGAAGATGAACGTGTCAAACATCGCGTCGCCCGAGGCGTTGCCCCAGACGCCCGGCGCGTTCGCCACGGCAATGCTGATCTTGCTGTCGCTGCCGTCGGCGAGTTTCAAGTTATCAAGCTTGCCATTAGCCACGAGCGGCATGCCGGGAGTGAACTTCGGCGCATAGTGATGGTAGAGATTCCAGAAATCATTCGTCGCCTGGCCGGTGGCGGCGAAGCCGATCTTGGCGCTCGTCTTGCCAACGCCAAAATCCACGTTGAGCAGGGTTTGGGCGGGGGTGGACGTGGCGAGGAAAAGCAGGGCCAGGAAAATGAGGAAAGGCCGCCACCTCGCCGTCGGCATGGTGGTCGCAACAGTGTCGTGGAGTGCTCCAGTCCGCTGGCGCTTTGATGTTTGGACTTGATTACAAAACGCTGGCTCCAAAACCCGGCGGCACAGCGGTAGGTTTGGGAAAAGATTCGTGAGTTGAGTCGTGGCTTTCATATAGCAGGGAAACAGCGGGCGGAAAAGATTTCCATGATATTGGGTATTGGACGGGTCACAAGGAAATCGGTTTCCATGATGGTTTCCAATCACGTCCGGAGGCTATGACCGCAAAGCAGGAGGGTCAAACATCAAAATCTGAGACAAATTTTTCCTATGCCCCGCACCCGTGACTGGCTACGGTGGTCGCGCGAACATTGTCGGGTAATCAGATTATGAAAAACCATTGGTTGATCGTTCCCCTCCTGCTCACGAACCTTTGCGCACCTGTCTTTGGCGGCGCTTCGCCAAACGCCGGACATTGGACTCAGAAACAGTTCATCGTCACCTTCTGGTGCGAGCCGCCGGCGACCGACGAAGCGCTGGCCCGCGTGGCGGCGGAGGGTTTTAATCTAACCCCAACGCCGCCCGAAGGCTTGGACGTGGCGGCTCGTCATCATCTGCGCGCCATGCTTCAAAGCCCGTTGCTCCGACCAGAAGTGCTTGATGACCCGGCCAGTCGCGCCGAACTCGACGCTCTCATCGAGCGCGTGAAGAATCACCCAGCGTTGGAGGCGTATTTCATTATTGATGAACCGGGCGCGGGCGCGTTTCCCGGTTTGGGCAAACTTGTCGCTTACCTGCGCGAGCGTGATCCGGCGCATTTCGCTTACATCAACTTGTTTCCCACCTACGCCAACGAGCAGCAACTCGGCGTCAGCGCCGACGCGGCGGAGCGCGCCCGCGTCGGCTACCCGCAGAACTTCGCCGGTGTCGGCACGGACGACAAAACCGTGCTCCGCTATCGCGAGCATCTGAAGCGGTTCGTCGAGATCGTCAAGCCGGAGTTGATCAGCTACGACCATTATCACTTCCTGAAGCCGGACCGGAACGGCAACCCGGTTGACGGCAAACAATACTTCCTCAACCTCGCGTTGATTCGGATGGCGGCGCTCGAAGCGAATAAGCCTTTCCTGAACATCATTCAGGCAGACACGATCGAGAAGAGCTGGCGGCTTCCCAACGCGCAGGAGATGCGCTTCCTCGTCTTCACCACCATGGCTTACGGCGGACGCGGCATCAGCTACTTCACGTATTGGGGGCCGGTTTCTTACAACGGGCTTTACCAGGACGGCAAACCGGGGCCACTGCTCGAACCGGTCGTCGCTCTGAACAAAGAGATCAGCCGTTTCGGTCCGACGCTGATGCAACTGGAATCCATTGCCGTTTATCAAACCGCTCCGCTTCCCTACGGCGCGGAGGCAATTCCCGCAAGCGCCCCGGTGCAAATCACCAGTCCGGGTGAATTCGTGCTTGGCTTGTTCGGCACAGCCAAAGCCCGACGGCCGACGGCGTTCATGATCGTCAACCGCAACTACAATCAAGAGTCGGAAGCGACGGTGAAAGTTGGGTTGCGTGGGCGCAAACTCCAAGAATTCGACCGCAAGACCGGCGAATGGTCGGCTTTCAAATCGCTGGGCGGAAGCCGCACGGTAGAGATCAAACTCGCCCCCGGCGATGGGCGGTTGTTCCGCGTGGCGGAGGTTCGTTTGGCATCGCCGAAAGATTCCTCCGATTAAAAATGGAGTAACCCATGACTTCACGAGAACGGTTGACGGCCACGTTAAATCATCAAACGCCGGACCGGCTGTGCGTTGATTTCGGCGCGGGCCTTCAGACCGGCATGGGCGCGGGCACGGTGCATCGGTTGCGGCAGGCGTTGCTCGGCCAGCCCGGTCACCGCGTCAAAATCATCGAGCCTTACCAGATGCTCGGCGAGATTGACGAGGAACTCCGGAAGGCGCTGAACCTCGACGTCGTGGGGGTGCATGGGCCGGCCACGATGTTCGGTTTCAAAAATGAGGATTGGAAGTCGTTCACGATGTTCGACGGCACGCCTGTGCTGGTGCCGGGGCAGTTCAACGTCACGCCCGCCGATGACGGTGGCTGGTTCATTTATCCCGAAGGCGACACAAGCGTTCCGCCCAGCGGCTGGATGCCCAAGGGCAGTTATTTTTTCGATTCAACGCGCCGCCAGTTGCCGCTCGACGAATCGAAGCTCGATCCCGCTGACAACTGCGAGGAATATGGCGTGGTCAGTGAGGCGGAGGTGCAGCATTTTGCCAAGCTCGCCCGGCACTACCACGAGAACACGAACTACGGCATCTACCTGACGCTACCCGGTGCGGCGTTCGGCGACATCGCGCTCGTGCCTGCGCCGTGGATGAAGCATCCCAAAGGCATTCGCGGCGTGGAGGAGTGGTACATGGCCACGGTCACGCAGCGCGATTATGTGCAGAAAGTCTTTGAGTTCCAGCTTGAGTCGGCGCTGAAGAACGTCGAACTCCTCGCCGCCGCCGTGGGCGACCGCGTCCAGGTGGCGTTCGTCTCCGGCACCGATTTCGGCACGCAGACGGGGCAGTTCTGTTCGGTGAAGACCTACCGCGAACTGTTCAAACCGTTTCACAAAGCGGTGAACGACCACATTCACAAGCTGACGAAGTGGAAGACGTTCATCCACAGTTGCGGCGCGGTGTTGCCGTTCATCTCGGAGTTCATTGACGCCGGCTTCGACGTGCTGAACCCGGTGCAATGCTCCGCCCTCGGCATGGACCCGCGCACGCTCAAGCGCGAATTTGGCCGGGACATCGTTTTCTGGGGCGGCGGCGTGGACACGCAGAAAACGCTGCCGTTCGGCACGCCGGAGGAGGTTTACCGCGAAGTCCGCGAGCGTATCGAGATTTTTAGTCCCGGCGGCGGTTTCGTTTTTAACGGCACGCACAACATCCAGAGCAACGTGCCTCTGGAAAACGTTCTCGCCATATTCCGGGCGGTCAAAGACAGCATGAAGGCCTGAATCCAACTGCACCATGACCACTGCCACCCAGGCCGATTCCTCCGGGCCGCCGGCCAATTACAACCTCAGCTACGTCTGGCTGATTTCCGTCGTCGCAGCGATGGGCGGCCTGCTGTTCGGTTGGGACTGGGTCGTCATCGGCGGGGCGAAGCCGTTCTTTCAGCGTTATTTTCAACTGACCACCGAAGCGCAGATCGGTTGGGCCAACAGTTGCGCGCTCATTGGCTGCCTTGTCGGCGCGCTGGTGGCGGGCGCGTTGAGCGATAAGTTCGGGCGCAAAAAGCTGCTCATCCTCGCGGCGCTGCTGTTTGTCGTGACTTCCCTCGGCAACGCGCTGGCTGGCGACTTCATCATCTTCATCGTTTGGCGGATCCTTGGCGGCGTGGCCATCGGTTTGGCGTCCAACCTCTCGCCGATGTATATCGCCGAAGTCGCGCCGGCGCAGATTCGGGGAAGGCTCGTTTCCATCAACCAGCTTACCATCGTCGTCGGCGTGCTGGCCGCGCAATTGATCAACTGGTTTCTCGTGCGCAATCTGCCGGCAGGCGCGACGGATGAATTTATCCGCAACTCCTGGTTCGGTCAGCAAGGCTGGCGCTGGATGTTTGGCCTCACCGCCGCTCCGGCGCTGTTTTTTTTCCTCGGAATGTTTTTCGTGCCGGAAAGCCCGCGCTGGCTCGCCAAGAACGGCAAGGCCGACCGCGCCCGCAGTGTGCTGAAGAAAATTGGCGGTGAAAATTACGCAAGCGCCGCGATGGCCGACATCCAGTCCACGCTTGCGAGCGAGGAGATTCAACACGTCCGCTTCGCCGACCTCCTCGAACCCAAGATGCGGAAAGTGCTGGCGCTGGGCGTGGTGCTGGCGGTCTTCCAGCAATGGTGCGGCATCAACGTGATCTTCAACTACGCCGAGGAAATCTTCCGCGCGGCGGGCTACGATATTTCCAGCGTGCTGAAAAACATCGCCTGGACGGGTTCGGTGAATCTCGCGTTCACGTTCGTTGCGCTTGGCGTCGTGGACAAGGCTGGCCGGCGTCCGCTCATGCTGCTGGGTTCGGCGGGGTTGGCGTTGATTTATTTCGTCATGGGCTGGTGCTATCACAGCGGCGTCCAGGGATTGCCGATGTTGCTGCTGGTGCTGGCGGCGATCGGTTGCTACGGGATGTCGCTCGCGCCAGTGACGTGGGTGGTGATCTCGGAGATTTTCCCGAACCGAATCCGCGGCGCGGCGATGGCGGTGGCGGTGGCGTCGCTGTGGATTGCGTGCTTCGTGCTGACCTACACGTTTCCGATGCTGAACGCCAAACTCGGCTCGGCGGGGACGTTCTGGCTTTACGGCGCGATCTGCCTGGCCGGATTTGTTTACATCAAATTCAATTTGCCCGAAACCAAGGGCAAGACCCTGGAGCAGATCGAGAGAGATTTGGTGGACTGACCCGAATGGCGCTTAGTTAAGGCAACGATTCGGTGAGTTTTCGCGGGAATTCGCATGGAAATTCATCGAGCATGGTTCTTAACTAAGCGCCATTCCGGAATGACCCCTTTACTTTAACCACGCCGCCGCGCCGACCTCGAAACCGACCGGAGTTTTCACACAGCCTCGCGATTTGTAGCAGTCGGCGACTCATTTTGGTGGAGCCTTCGTCGAAATGTGCCCGGACATGAGCATCGCAGTGAACAATCCGAAGGAATATCCCTGCAGGCCCAAGGCCGCAGCTCGAAAATGCATCAGAGTCTGGCGCGTGAAATAAGCAGGCCGACCGCTCAGTGCAACACCGGTAAGGATTGCGGCGGTACCAGCTAGCAGAGCCAAGGCGACGAGGCACTGCTTAGCCCAGGTAGGTCGAGGGACTTCGGTTTCGACTAGAGAACGGACGGCTAAAATGGCGAATATCGCGCACATCACTCCAATTGCCATCGTATATGTGTTTGTCATATTCTTGAAGGTCGCCCAAAGTATTATTATCCGGCGGTCCGTGCACGGGGGCGTGCATGGTTGGTTTTCACAACGGCTCTTGCTACCATGCGGTTAAGAAACCTGACTTGCGCATTTCCATCAAGGATTTTCGCCGTCAAAAAACTCATCCGACGAAAACCGAAGCCAACAGCCAGATCGAAATGAATTGAGTCTGCGCCAAGTGATGGTCATTTTGCCTGCCCGATATGAACATGCACATTCCAATCAATGCAGTTGAATCCAAGTCACCCAAAACTTTGACGAGACGGGAATGGCTTGCACGAATCGGCGTTGCCACCGCCGCCTGTTCGGTGTGGCCGCGCGCGTGGGCGGCGGATGCGCAATCGCTGACCGAGGACGAGGCAGGGGCGCTTCGTGAAGCGATGCACCGCGCTGGCGGATGCCTGCTGGCGTGGCTCGATCCCAAGCGGCATTTCCTTCCCATGGGCGGCTACCAGGCTTCCCACGACACCGGGCGATGGTGGGACGCGATGCTGCGCTTGCAGGCGACGACCGGCTTTGCTATCCCGCCGCAAGTGGAAACCGCGATGCTTGAAAATTTTCGCGTGATGACGGACAACCCCGCCGGACTCCTGGCCAATGACGAACGTTTGGCGGACCTCAAAGGCACGGCCCAGACCAACCCCCACAACTTCCGCGAATCCATGCTCGCCTACAGCGCGCTGGTTCGCCATCGGCACGATGACTGGAGCCGGCAGCACGGCCGGCGTTTAGTGGAGACGACCGGCCAATTGTTGGAGCCGGACGGCCAAATGGACTACGCCCGGCTGGCCGCGCTCATGAAAATGCCGTTGAACCTGGACCCCTCGATGATCCAGCGCTCACCCGCCGGCCAATGGTTCGATGCCACGGGCACGACCGGGCGGGCCATCGAGGGCTTTGTCAGTTTTCACCAAGCGACCCAGGACGACCGCGCGATGAAACTAGCGGCCCGGCTGGCGAAGATTCACCTGCGGAACGTGGTCAGGCCGGACGGAAAGGTCCCGCCCGAACTTCTCGACCGAAACAATATCGGCCACAACCATTCCTACCAGGGCACGCTGCGCGGCCTACTTTTGTTCGGGCTTGCCACCGGAAACAAGCGCTACGTCGAAGCCATCGCGCGCACCTACCGCCACGGACTGTTCGGCACGGTGATCACCGAGTCGGGTTGGTCGCCGCACGACCTGGGCAAATCGCGATTTCCCAACGGACACGGCGACCCGGTCGGCGAACACGCGAGTTGCGCGGATGTGGTTCAACTCGCCCTCTGGCTCGCGCTGAAGTCCGGCCAAACGGAACTTCTCGATGACGTCGAGCGTCTACTTCGCGCGCGACTGTTGCCGTCGCAAATCACCGATCCGAACGATCCCCGCCGGAACGGGGCCTGGGGCGCCTACGACCATCCTTACGGAACGGGATCCATCATAGATGTAATCGCCGCCGTGCTTCATGTCCTGACCGAAGTGTATCAATCCATCATCACTCGCAGTGCGAGCGGCACGGTGACGGTGAATCTCCATTTCACCGTGGATACGGCGGTCGCTTCCGTGCGTGCGTTCCGCGGCGAACGGGGCCGCACGCGCGTCATCCTCAAGCAGGCGGGACGATTGCGTATCCGGGTGCCGGGCTGGACGCCGCAGGCCACGGTCCGGTTGAGTGCCGCCGGGAAGCCGCTGCCGTTGAAATGGGATGGCAACTATCTGAGTGTGTCTCACGGCGCAGCGCCCGTCGGTGTGCCCGTCGAATTGGAATACGACCTGCCGCAACGCCACACGATCGAAACCATGCCCGTCAGCCGCCATCAGTTCCGACTCACCTGGCGAGGCGATGAAGTCGTGGCGTGTGATCCGGAAGGGCCGATTTACAGCCGTAAGCGTTAAATCAGATCGCCGGAAGCGAAGGAAAGTTTGCAGTCTATCTCGTTGCTAGACGGCAAATCAATGTTCTAAGCGAGAGGTGGAAGTTTGCACCAACCTCAACGCGTGAACCGTGAGAACAGCGGGCGATGTTCGGCCACGAAGCGATAAGCACGCTCTGTGAACTTCACGAAAATGGGTGAGCGCTGATACCAACGGAGCAGGCGTCCTTTGGCCGGGTTGTGTGCGAGCGCCCGGAACGCGGCTTCCGCGCCGTAAAACACCGCGCCGTCGGGTTCAATGAGGTGAACGGCGGTCGCAAAGTTCTCGCGCGGCAATTCGGGAAATTGTTCTACCACGCGCGGGTTTTGGAAGGGTAAGTATTCGACGCGGTCGCCGGTGACCAGTTGCCAGCGGCGAATCCAGCGCGCGCAGAAGTTGCAATCGCCGTCGAAGATCATCAGCGGCTTCGGCGGCGGCGCGGCCACGTGCCGGTCAAGTTTCATGGCGTGATGGTGACGCGGCTATTGGAAGCAAATCCGACAAACAGCCTGAAGGCTGGACTTCAACTTCACTTCACCGCGTAACTGGACACGCGCCAGTTCAGGTCCTGGCCGAGGATCAAAGTGATTTTCTCGACCGCAGCCGGTTTTCGTTCAAACGCCGAATCGTATTGTAACATCACGTATTCGCCTTCAGGCGCGCCGGGCAATTCCTTCGAGTATTCGGCAGACTTGAGTTTGCGCGTGGTGAACTTGCCGAGCGGTTTGCGGATTTTCTCGACGGTGGACTTCCATTTGCGCTTGCTGACTTTCTTTTTGAAGCCCGGCGACATCTTTTCCCAGCTCTCGACATGTTTTCCGGCATCCACGAGCGCGAGCCATTCGGTGGCGGCGGGTTGGGCGGCATCCTCGGGTCGAGTCTCGACACCAAGCGCGGTGCCGCGCGGCAGGCAAAGGCTGACCACAAATAAAAACGGGACGATGAACTTGTTCATGGCCACACGTTTTAGCAGCGCCAACGGGAAATGCAACTGTCGTCGCGCCGGCAGTATTTCATGGAAGATTGTTCATTGGTTTGCCTGCCCGCCAATCCCCGCTACACTCCGTCCGTGATTCGCAACATCATCTTCGATTGGTCGGGCACGCTGGTGGACGACCTGCCCGCCGTTTGGGCGGCGTCCAATCATGTGCTCACGCAGGCGGGCCGGCCGGAGATGACACTGGAACAATTCCGCGCCGAGTTCCAACTGCCGTTCACGACGTTCTACGACAAGCACACGCCGCATGTTCCCATGCCGCAACTTGAGGAATGGTTTCACACGCGCTTCAAACAGGTGCAGGATTCGGTTTGTGCGCTGCCGTATGCGGGACGGTTCATTGATTTCTGCCGGGCGCACAAGGTGCGCACGTTTCTCCTGAGCACCGTGCGCCAGGATCATTTTGAGGTTCAAAGACTCGCGAGCGGCTTCGGTAACTTTCTCGAAAAGTCATATCTTGGCGTCTGGGACAAGCGGCAGAAGATTCACGAAATCATCGAGGAAAACAAACTGCAACCCGATGAGACGCTCTTCATCGGCGACATGCAGCATGACATCGAAACCGCGCGGCATGGGGGCATCCATGCCTGCGCCGTGCTCACGGGTTACAATACGCTCGAACAACTCCGCACCGCGCAACCCGACCTGATCGTGGAACACCTCGGCGAACTGCGGGAAATTCTCGAACAAAACGAGATGCATCTCAAACCGCAGGTGAAAAGGTTTGAAGAAGCCCACCCGCCCATCGTCACCGTGGGCGCGCTGATTTTCAACGGCGCGGTCGAGGTGCTGATGATTCGCACGCACAAATGGTCGAACCTTTGGGGAATCCCCGGCGGAAAGGTCAAATGGGGTGAGCCGTCCGAGGACGCCTTGCGCCGCGAGGTCAAGGAGGAAACCAATCTCGACATCACGGACATTGAGTTCGTGCTGGTGCAGGATTGCATCCGTTCGAAAGAATTTTATCGCGACGCGCATTTCGTTCTGTTGAACTACACGTGCCGTTGCGCCGGCCGTCCGGAAGTGACGTTGAACGACGAGGCGCGCGAGTTTCAGTGGGTTGGCCTCGACGCAGCCCGACAAATGCCGATCAACGCCCCGACGCGGAAGTTGTTGGAAGCGGTGTCTGGGAAACGCCGCAGTTAGGACAAGAATTTAATCATGTCAAAAATCAAAATCGTTGACCTGGAAGTGTTTCTTACCGTGGGCGTGCTCGATGAAGAGCGCGACAAGCCGCAGCGCCTGTTGCTGACGGTGGAAATGGAATTTGATTTTTCGTCCGCGGCCATCAGCGACCGCGTCACCAAGACGATTGATTACTTTGCGGTTGCGCAATACCTGCTGAGCTTCGGCGAGAGGCGCAGTTGGAAGCTGATCGAGAAACTCGCCACGGACATTGCGGACGAAATTTTATCCGAGTTCCACCCGCAACGCGTGACGGTGGAGGTGAAAAAGTTTCCGATTCCGCAGGCGCGCTACGTTTCCGTCAGCCTCACCAAGGGCCGCGGCGGTCCGGGCATGGTCAAGAAGGCGGGGTGGGGTAGCCCGTGATATAAGTTTCCAACTGGTGAATCGTCGAGCTTTGCGCGCTGATGATCCAGTTCACCAGGTCGCCGATCGAAACGACGCCCGCAATTTTCTCCCCGTCCAGCACGGGCAGATGCCGCACGCGATGCACCGTCATCAGCCGGAGACATTCGTCCACAGTGTGCTCCGGTGTCGCGGTGATCACCCCACCCGACAAGATCTCGCGCACCGGCGTGCCCTTCGACGACCGCCCTTTGAGAATGACTTTGCGCGTGTAATCACGCTCGGAGACAATGCCCAGCAGCTTGCCGTCCTTGGTCACCAGCAACGAGCCAATGTTCTTGTCCGCCATCAATTGAATGGCATCAAACACGGTCGCGTCTGGCGAAATCGTCCAAGTCGCCGCGCCTTTGTGGCCGAGAATTTCCCGAATGGTACCGGCAGGTGTCATAGTGCAAACAGTGTAGCACATGCGTTCGGGAACGGAATACAAATTTTTTATTCCGGACGCTTTGTCCCCGAAGCGCCGGTTCAAAGACCATCCACCGGACTTTCCGGGTTGGAGTTTGTTCCAAACTTGGGACTTGGAGCTTGAAATTCCAGGTTACTCGAAGAGAAATGTTGCCCGTCCATCGCGCGCAATTTCCAACCTGATTTTCCAACCGTCACCGTCACCGCGCCGTTGAAGCGGGTGTAGAGCAAGGTCGCGTTTCGTTGTGCCAGCCGTTTGCGCAGGCGCGGGCTGGCGCGTTTGGTCGCCGGAAATTCGGAGTCCGCTACGATGATAAGTCGCGGTTGGATCGCATCCAACAGCGCGTCGCACAACGGCTCGGTTTGTTCCGGCAATCCAGCCACCACGATGTCCGCGCGCAAATCCCGTTGACGGGCGAGCAATGAATCCTGACCGGGCCGTCCCAAATCCGAAAGCAGCAACACGCGCGTGCCGTGAAAGTCGCCGAGCAGCACAAGCGCATTGTCATCGGCCTGCGGGAACTTGTCGCCCGCCTCCGGATGCAACACGCGCCACACACCCGCTTCATCGCCACGGTTGATGATGTGACAACGGCCCGGTGTCTGTTCCAGGTTCGACATCAGGTCACGGTACTTTGCGGAACGAAAACGGATTGAGCTGGTGTAAATTTTGCCGACGCCGAAAAGGGTGTCCAGTATTTCGGTGCCGCCAATATAACGAAGGTCACCGTGTGTGAGGAGCAGGCGCGGAACGCGGTTCACGCCTTGCGCGCGCAGGAACGGTTTGGTCACGAACTCGACGGAATTCGTGTTGCCGCAATCAATGAGCCAGTCGTCTTTCCGTCCCGGGCCATCCACGAACACGCTGTGCGCGCCATTGAGCGGCAGGATGGTGAGTTGAAATTCTGCGCGGGCTTTTTGCCAGTGCCAGAGAGACAACGCGACGACAATCACAATGGCCACGCTGGACCAAACGCGGCGATGCCGCGCGAACAGCCAGCCACTCAACACACCGATAAGCAGGGCATAATAAATCACAAATCCGGCCAACGGCGGCGACGGCACATAGCGAAATGCGCCCGGCAAGAGCGTCGCCCAATGGCTGACCTTTGTCATCGCGAGCATCCAGAACCAGCCGCTGTGATTGAACATCTCGGTCGCCCACGGCAGCCAATTGCCGCAGATGAGGCTGCCCAGATTGCAGGCCAGCGCCGCGCTGCTCAACGGCACGACGACCAGGTTTGCCAGCAATGTCACCGGGCTGAACAGGTGGAAATAGTAAGCCGTCAATGGCAGCGAGCCGAGCCATGCTGCCAGCGAGGTCGCGAACGCCGTGGTCAACCAGCGAAGCGGCGTGCCAAGCCAGCGTTGCCAGCGGGGAATCAATGCCGGTGGCAACAACGGGTCGGGTTGCAACAATCGGTCGCGAACTTTCTCTAACGGTGGCAGAAAGAGCGCGATGCTAAGCACGACAAAGAATGAGAGTTGAAAACTGGCTTGGAAAAGCTGTTGCGGATCCCAGAGAAGAATGATGAACGCGGCTGCGGCGAGCGAATTGAGCAGATCGCTGGGCCGCTTGAGCGCCCAGCCGCCGATGATGACGGTCATCATCACCGTGGAGCGGATCGCGGACGATTGCCAGCCCGTCGCTGCGGTGTAAAACCAGATGAGCGGTATCACGACCAGCCCGCACCACGCGCGCGAAAGCTGCATCACGCGCAGCAGACTCACGAGAATCCCGGCAATGAGCGCGATGTGCAGTCCCGAAATGGCGAAGATGTGCATCGTGCCGGAGCGCATGAACGGCTCATTGACTTCGTTGGTGAGCGCAGTCTTCCAGCCGAGCGTCATGGCCCACAACAGGCGGAGCGAGGCATCCTCGTTCGGCAAGCCACGCGCCAAAATCCGCTGCGACCAGGCCAGAAACCGGTCCGACAGCGGTGGCGAAATTCGGCCACCGGGAAGAACCAGCCACGCGTTTGTTGAATTGGCCTTGAGTTGAAAATGGATTCCCTGCCGTGCGAGGTACGTGCGGTAGTCGAATAAACCATCCGCCACCGGCGACGCCGGGCGCGCGAGGATCCCGGTGATTTCCACCGCCCGGCCTTGAAAGAAATCAGCCGATAGCGCGCCCATCGTGCTGACGACGATGGGGCCGGTCGCCGGCTCCCAGTTTGTTCCCTGACGCAGCTCCGTGACGCGCACCTGCGCCAACGTCCGCCACGACTCCTGTTCGTCGCGCTCGAACACACGCAGACTGGGCGTTTCGGCGAGCGTGCCGCGCACCGTGACCAGTGCCGCGGCGTCGTTCATCACGCGCCGCAAATCGTGGGGCGAAATTATTGCGGTGCGGGAAACGAGATTGGTCCAGCCGGCGAGAATGAGGAGCGGCCACAGCAAATGCGATCGGGCGCGCGACCAGATCAATGCCAAAGCGAGCGCGATAAAAGTGACCAAGAAAAGAGCGAACAGCGGCGGCTGGAAAAACTCCGCCAATAGCAATCCGCTTCCGTAACACAGGGCCACCGAAACCAGTGGGCGTTTCATGGAGCGGCGAACTTTTAGCGCGGAGCGTATGGCAAGTCACGCACGGATTTTATTTACCAAAGCTTCCGCCACCGGCCAACCGCCCAGACCGCCACCAAACCGAGTGCTGCACCGCTTGTGTCAATGAGCACGTCCAGCACCGACCCCTGGCGTGCCGGGACAAATACTTGATGAATTTCGTCGCTGGTCGCATAGAGTGCGACACAAGCCAGGGCGATGAACGCCTCGTTCCATTTCCACGGGCGCGGGTCATTTCGCATCGGCTTGCGCATTGCGCGCCAGAAGAGCCACGCCAGTACGGCATACTCGGTCAGGTGCGCGCACTTGCGGACGAGGAAGACAATGAGTTGCACCGTATCGTTGGCCAGGTGCGGGAAGAGCCAGCGCAGGATCGGCGCTATGATGCGCGAGGAATGTTTGAACGACAGCGTGTCACCCGAAGCGGTGAAGATCAAACCCATCCAGAACAGGATCGGCAGCCAGTATTTCAGAAAGTTTCGTCTGCGGGACATGGGTCATAGCAAGCCTGAGAAAAGCACCAAGCGTCAATTTCAAAGCACAAGGGAGGGATCAAACTTCAAGGTCCAAGAATGAACAACGACCACTTCGATGATGAACGTCTGGAGATTCCATTGGGCTTCTTGGTTCAAGTGTTGATAAACCGCTCTGAGGTCCGGCCCTCGCGCTCGCGTCCTGGACTGCGGCAGTCCTCTGCCGCTTTCGGAACATTACTCGCCCATCGGAAAGCGCCAGAGGGCTGGCGCAGTCCAAAACCTGACGAAATTCTAAAGATCCTGGGCGTTCGAGGCTTTAATGTGCTTGGCGTGGTGGCGTCTTTGCGCTAATTCCTTGGTCGGACCATGCTGAAACTCGGAGTCAACATTGATCATGTGGCCACGTTGCGCGAAGCACGTTATCGCGGTCGCGAGCACGGCGAACCAGATCCCGTGGCCGCCGCGCTGATTTGCGAGGCCGCTGGCGCACACGGCATCACCGCCCACCTGCGGGAGGATCGTCGTCACATGCAGGACCGTGACATTTGGAAGTTGCGCGAGGTCGTCAAAACCCGGTTCAACCTCGAAATGGCCAACGCGCCAGAGATCGTCGCTATCGCGCTAAAGCTGAAGCCAGAGATCGTCTGCCTCGTACCTGAACGCCGGCAGGAAGTCACGACGGAAGGCGGGCTGGAGGTTGCGGGCAACGAACGTGCGATCACGGAGACGCGCAAGAAAATGAACGACGCAGGCATCGAAGTGAGTTTGTTTATCGCACCCGACCCAGCGCAGATCGCGGCTTCGGCACGCACGGGCAGCCAGTTTATCGAACTGCACACCGGCGCGTTCGCGGAAGAATATTCTGCAAGCTGGGGCGAGGCTACCGACGAGCCGGCTCGTGAGGACGCTCGCCCCACCGATTTACCGGAGTTGCAGCGATTGATTTCCGGCGCGAAACAGGCAAGCGCGCTTGGGCTGAAAGTGAATGCGGGTCATGGGTTGAATTACGTGAATCTTGCCGAGCTGCATCGCGTGCCGCAGTTGGTGGAACTGAACATCGGCCACAGCATTGTCAGCCACGCGATCACCGTCGGCCTCGCCAATGCCGTCAAAGAAATGCTGGCTTTGATGAAAAACTATCGCGGCTAAATTTGGACCGCCCACTCCGATCAGCTTTCGACCCTCGACCAAATGATCTTAGGCATCGGCATTGACATCATCGAAGTGACGCGCGTCCATGCGTCGGTCGAACGCTTTGGCGAGCGTTTTCTCAAGCGTATTCTGCTGGCGGATGAAATCGCCTATTGCCAGTCGCACAAAACACCCGCGCCGTTCATCGCGGCGCGATTCGCGGCCAAGGAAGCCATTTCCAAGGCGTTCGGCACCGGCATCGGCGCGCAACTCGGCTGGCATGACATGGAAGTAAAGCGCAGGGAAAGCGGTGAACCGTTTGTGGTGTTGCACGGGAGCGGTGAGAAACTTTTGCGGGAACGCGGTGGCCGCGTGGTGCTGATCAGCTTGAGTCACACGGGCAACTACGCGGCGGCGGTGGCAGTCTTGGAGAGCGTAACTTGATGAATGGCTCACTCCGCCACTGTGGAATTATTTTTCCCCTGACAACCCGCCACTCCGCCTTTAGAGTCCGCACCACATGACCAAACCGCCGTTGATCTTGGTGACACCCTGCGTCGAGATGAAGGGGGACGAATTTGGCGACGTGTCCATCAGTCTTTCGGAAACCTACCAGATGGCGATCATCGGCGCGGGTGGCGTTCCGGTCGCCATGCCGGTCACGACTTCGCGCGAAGTGGTGGCCGCGTGCGTCAGCCGGACGGACGGCGTGATGCTCACAGGTGGCGAGGACATTAATCCGCGGCTGTACATTAAGCGTTTGTCGGCACGGCTGCGGCGCACGTTGGTGGCGTCGGCCGACGGCGGCGCGCGCGATTTGCGCGAGTTGATGCTGGTGGACGAGGTGTTTCGTCAGCGCAAGCCGCTGCTGGCGATCTGCCGTGGTCACCAACTGTTGAACGTGGCCCTCGGCGGCACGCTGGTGGTGGACATTCGCACGGAAATCCCCGGCGCATTCAATCATACGTACCCTCGCCGCAAGAATGAAATCGTGCACGATGCGCATTTGACAACGGACGCATTGCTGTTCAAGATAACGGGGAAGCGGACCTTAGGCGTGAACAGCACGCATCATCAAGCGGTCGCGCGGCCGGCTGAACCGTTGAGCGTTGCCGGGTGCAGCGACGACGGAATCATAGAAAGCATGCAACTAAAGCCAGACGCAGCGGGCCTGTTACCGTTCCTGTTGAGCGTGCAATTTCATCCTGAGCGGCTGGCGGACCGTTACCAGGAGCATCGCGCGATCTTTTCCGCTTTCACGCGGGCGTGTGTTTTGAACCGTAGAAATTAATTTATGAAGGGCAAAATACTTATCGTTGACGATCAGGCCGACGTGCGCGGCATACTGACCGCGGTGTTGGAAGAAGATTATCAAGTGACCGAGGCCGACAGCGGCGCGGCACTGCAAAAGGCCTTCGGGCAGGAGCAGCCTGACGTGGTCCTGCTGGACGTGAAATTGCCCGATGCCGACGGGCTCGATTTGCTGCCGCAAATCAAAAAGCGCTGGGCCGACACCGAGGTCATTGTTCTCACTGGGCACGGCACATTTTCCATGGCCGTCGAAGCCACGCGGCGCGGTGCGTCCAATTTCCTTTCCAAGCCGTTCGAGAACGAAAAACTGATCGCCGACGTCAAATGCGCCGTCGAGCGCAAGCAACAGAGCGAGGAAAACAGTACGCTACGTCGCGCGCTCGAAACCATGAGCGGCACGGTGTCGCCCATCTTCGGCAGCCCTGTGATGCAGGAAGTCGTCCGCACCGTTGAGCGCGTCGCGCCCAGCGACGTGACGGTGCTCATCACCGGCGAAAGCGGCACCGGCAAGGAAGTCATCGCTGACCTGCTTCACGCCATGAGCCGCCGCAGCAAGGGCCGCATTACCAAAATCAATTGCGCCGCGCTGCCGCGTGAACTCATCGAAAGTGAATTGTTCGGCTCTGTCAAAGGCGCGTTCACCGGGGCACATTCCGACCGCGAGGGACTTTTCCGGCAGGCAGAGGACGGGACGCTGCTGCTCGATGAAATCTCCGAGATGCCGATTGACACGCAGAGCAAGCTGTTGCGAGTGCTGCAAGACCAGGAAGTGCGTCCGGTCGGCGGCAAGACGAGTTACAAGACCAACTGTCGCGTCATCGCGTCCACCAACCGCAAACCGGAAGACGCTTTCAGGGACGGCAAGCTGCGTGAGGATTTGTATTACCGCATCAGCGCCATTTCCGTGCATCTCCCCCCGTTGCGCGAACGGCGCGAGGACATCATGCCGTTGGCCAACGCGTTTCTGAAACGTTTCTCTTCACAGGCCAACCGCACCATCAACGGATTCTCGCCGGGCGCGGTGGAGCGCCTGACGGCTTTCGAGTGGCCGGGCAACGTGCGCCAGTTGCAAAACGAGGTGCAGCGCGCGGTGCTTCTATCCGAAGGTGACATGGTGGAAGCCGCCGATATTTCTGTGACCGCCATCAAAACTCCAGGCGTCGAGTCACAGGACACGAACTTCACACTGCTCGAAGGCGTTGAGCGCAACGCCATCATCCAGATGCTCAAGGAAACCGGCGGCAACAAACTGGAAGCCGCCAAGCGCCTCGGCATCGGGCGGCAGACGCTTTACAACAAGATCAAGGCTTACGGGATAGAGGTGTGATTTCGTAGCTGCCGGGGTTTCGTTGGCGTCTTGGTCTTGCGGTCGCCTTCTCTTGTGACCCGTCAGCAAGACGTCGGCGCTCCCAGGGCAGGTCTTATGGAGACTGGTCCTTAATTGATCCAATCCCTTCGCCTCAGCCTTTCTCCCACCCGTTCCTCGCCGCGACAAGTAGCCGCCATGCGGGGTTTTTAGACAGGCCTCATTCTGCCTGAAATCCTGCCAAGGAGGTTGCAGCCGTGCTCATGCTTTCGCTATCGTCGCCGCATGACTGATTCCCGAAGAGACGCGGCGGCAAACGCCATGTCTTCAGGCGATACACCCGCCACCCGCGCGCGTTACGGAGTCCTCGGCTTTGCGCTTGTTATCACCGCGATTTCCTACCTGGACCGTGTTTGCGTTTCGATGACCGCGCCGTTCATGCAAAAGGACCTTGGTCTGAGTGATGCGCAGGTAGGTTACATGTTCTCCGCGTTCACGTTTGCGTATGCCGTCTTTGAAATTCCTGCTGGCTGGCTGGCCGACCGGTTCGGGCCGCGCTTGATGATGACACGCGTCGTTGTGTGGTGGTCGCTGTTCACCGCGACGACGGGTTTCGTGGGCGGTTTCACTTCTTTGTTCCTCGTGCGATTTCTGTTCGGGGTGGGTGAAGCCGGAATGTTCCCCGGACTTTCGCGCGCTTTTTCGCGATGGTTTCCGGAAAGCTGGCGCGGCAACGCCTTTGGTCTGGCCATCATGACCGCGCTCATCGGCGGTGCGGTGACGCAAAAGGTAACTGCCGAACTCCTCGGGACATTTCACTGGCGCACGATATTTTTCGTGTATTCATTCACCGGACTGGCTTGGGCCGTCGCTTGGTTCTGGTGGTTTCGCGACGACCCGCACCATCACCGTTCCGTGAATCAGGCGGAATTGAAAATCATCGGCACCGGTCTGCCGGAAACACATCCGCGCGTGCCGTGGGCGAGCCTGGTGCGCAACCGCTCCCTGATTCTCCTGTGCGGAATGTATTTCGGCGTGATCTACGGCTGGTATTTTTTCCTGACGTGGATGCCGAAATATCTACTCGAAGCCCGCGGCTTCGACCTGAAAACCACCGGCTGGCTGGCCATGTTGCCGTTGCTCAGCATGGCCGCCGGTGTGGCGGGCGCGGGTTGGGCGAGCGACCGCTTGATTCGGCGACTCGGTCAGCGTTGGGGACGGCGCATTCCTGGATTGATCGGGCTGCCGCTCGCTTCCGGGCTGTTGGTGGTGGCCATCACGACCAACGACGCCAAAACCTCGGCCTTTCTCTTCGCTGCTGCTGCCGGACTGGCCACGTTTGGTGTCGCTCCCGGTTGGGCGGCGTGTCTGGACATCGGCGGTCAACACGCCGGCGTCGTCACGGGCACGATGAACACCTTCGGCAATCTGGGTGGCACGGCCATGCCGCTGTTGATGGGACTTTGCCTCGACTGGTGGGGTTCCTGGAAAATCTCACTGATGACCGTGGCGTTCTTCTATTTGTTTTCCGCTGCTTGCTGGCTGGGCATCAAACCGGACGAGCCGATACCGAATACCTGAAGTGGCCCTCAACTGATTCAGATAGACCAACCAAACACAGGGAGAGTTTTCTTGATGACTACGCGCAGGCTCAGGTTGCGCCGCCGCAATCCAGAATCTTGAGCAATCTTGCGTATGTGATCGGTTATTGATCGGTGATGCCCGGCGGTGTTCTTGCAATCATCAGGCCCGTGTGCTATTAATAAAGACATACTGGCCAAACCCAGTTTTGACTCATTAAGTAGCACCCAAGATAACAAAAACGACTGACCTATGAAAACATTCACCTGCCTGTTTCTCGCAACCGCATTGACATCGAGTGCTGACATCGTTGACTTCGCACTCTCTCCCCCTGGCACCGACATGGCCGTCGGTATGGTTCCCCAAAACGAAGTGCCCGCAGTCACCAACAGCACCGGCTCCGGCAGCGAAATCGCGCCGGGTATTTTTTTAAACACGGCCACGGCACAACTGGGTTTCGCCATCGGCTATGGATCAAGCGCGGGTTTCACCGATTTGACCGGCTTGCCCACGGGGATGCACTTCCACACGCCGGCGGGACCGGGTACGAATGCTCCGGTGATGCTCGATTTGGCGACGTTCCATGTTCCAGCGGCGGTTCCGGCTCAAGGCGGTATGATCCTCGGCGCGGTAACGCTTACGACCAACCAGACGGCCGACATTTTGGATCAGTTGGTTTACGTCAACATCCAAACCGCTTTGAATCCCGGTGGCGAAATCCGCGCGCAACTCATTCCCGTTGCCACGAACTTCCCGCCGACGTTGATCTGCCCTGCCGTCGGGGTAGCGGAGTGCGCGACGGCGGCAACGCTTACGGCGGTGGTGGCTGACCCCGAGGGCGACGCCATAACCGTGGTCTGGATGGTGAACGGTGTTGCAACGCAGACCAACAGCGTCCCCGCAGGCGCAACCAACGCGCCCAACAGCGTATCGCTGACCAGGGTCTTCCCGCTCGGCACGAACGTAATCGGCGTCGTGGCGAGCGACAGCGCAGGTAACAATACCGTTTGTGCTTCGACACTCACCGTGGTGGACACGACACCGCCCGTCATCGTATCCGTGACAACCTCTGCGAACACTCTCTGGCCACCGAATCACAAGATGGTCGCCATTGAAGTGAGAGCCGTTGTCACCGACACGTGCAGCACGGCGACATGGAGGGTTGCCGCGATCACCAGCAACGAACCGGTCAGTGGCAAAGGCAGCGGCAACACCTCGCCCGATTGGCTGATTGTGGATGACAACTCCATCAAACTCCGCGCCGAACGCGCTGGCAGCGCAGGTGACCGCATCTACACGATCACAATCCGCGCCACCGACCTTTCGGGTAACCAGTCCACCGCCACAGTCACCATCACAGTGCCGCACGATCAAAGCGGCAAAGTCAAGCCGACGACGCCTGCCGCAGGTAAAGGCAACGGTTCGTCCGCAAACACCGGTTCCGCTAACGCCGGTTCCGGACGCGGAAACTCCAACGGAGGCCGTGGGCATTGACCGTGAGTTGAAGTGAACGTGAACGGAGCGGGTAATCCCGCTCCGTTCAACTTGCGGGTGAACGACCGCGTTCCGCAATCACTCGATCCGCAAGCCCAATGCTCAACCCTTCTGTGCTTTCTTCGCCCAAGTGTCCTTCAACGCAATGGCGCGATTGAAAACGGGCTGCTGGCTGGGCATCAAACCCGACGAGCCGATTCCCAACACTTAAATTTATTCGCGAAGAAGCGGCCAAGCCGCGTTCACAGCGGCTTCACCCAGATGTTTCGGTATTGGACGGGATTGCCGTGGTCCTGCAACATCAGGCCTGCGGGTTCGCCTTCCTTTTCGTCCACGGCGCCGGGCGTGGGATGTGGCAGTTCAAAGTTGTCGTGAATCACCACTCCGTTGTGGACGACCGTGATCCGCGCATTGGCTGACTTCTTGCCGTCGTCGCCGCGCTTGGCCGAGTGGAACGTGATGTCGTAACTCTGCCACTGGAGCGGGGGAGCGCACATGTTCACCAGCGGCCGGCGAATCTGATAGAAGCCGCCGCATTCGTTGTCGAAGCCTTCCAGGCCGTAACTGTCCAGCACCTGCAGTTCGTACCGGCTCTGCACATACACGCCGCTGTTCGCGCGCCCTTGACCCGAAGCGCGCGGCATGTAAGGCAGTCGAAACTCCAGGTGCACTTGATGGTCGCCAAATTTCTCCTTGCTCACGATGTCGCCGCTCTTGGCCGCTACTTCCATCACGCCATCCGGGAGCAATTTCCACTTGGCGGGCTGGCCCGGATTACGCGACTGCCATTGATCCAAGTTCGACCCGTCAAATAGCACCACCGCACCTTCCGGCGGACGCTTGCCCAGGTCGGGCGATACGCGCTGTGTCTGCCGAAGCTCGAACTTGCCGGTTTGCTGACCGGCCACGGTGCCTTGCACCAAGTTGTCCGCGACTTTCCCTGACCAGAGCGAAGCCGCCAGAACGACACCTTTGTCCGTGGTGTCCGTGATCCGGCCAACGTCAAACGGGATGTCATCCATGAACCGGAATTGGTCGTCGCGAATTACGCCGCGCAACCGGAAGAGGTAAGGCCCACGTTGGCGGAAGTCGGCAACGAAGCGCGCCTCGTAGCGGCCTTGGTCCAGCGGGATCAGGTAAACCGAAACCGGCTGCTTCTGGTAACCGATTGAAACGCTGCCCTGCCAGTCACCCATGAACGGATCAACGGCATTTTGGGCGACGGCACGGAACGTCAGGAGGGCTGACACAACGAAAAGAGTTTGTAGTTTCATAAACGGATGATGCATGCGGGCAAACTCTATCTTCCGAGCTTGCGGTTGTCACGCTTAGGAAACCGGGCTGGAGAGTTCGACGGGGTTGAGCCGGCACATCCCGTGCGCACATTGCGCATTCCAGCGGCGCGCGACGAGTGTTCAAGAATTATGAATTATGCGAGGCGGATCGAGTATCGGAAGTCTTGCCGGGTGTTACCGATGGTCATCACGGTCTCCATCATGACCAGCTCCATCGTGGAATCCACTTCCCGAATGTTCACGATCTTCCCAATGACCCCGACCTCCGCGATCTCCCCGATCTCCCCGGAAAATACACCCGGTGGTGGCGAGCACGGTGATGAAGCAGATTAAATACAGGATGAATTTCATATGGCAAACCCTCCCACAAATTGACGGTGGCCGCTATGGGGTGTTACCCCACCAAAGATTTCAGACAAGGACAGAGGCGTTCAGGGCGGCGGCGCGGAACGCCAGCATGGCCAGATAATCTTCGAGCGGGCGGTAGTGGAGCGGTTTCTGGCGGGCGCGCTTGAGCCACGCAATGTCTTCGGCATCTTCGGCGCGCTCCAGCAATTCCTGATATTCCTTGATGGGCAAAATCACGGACACGGGCTTGCCTTTGCGCGTGACAATTTCGGGTTCAAGCAGCGTTGTCTTCATGGCTGGCAATCTATCAGGTTAATCCGTATTCGTAAATGTAGGGTTCTGGAGTTTACCGTGTCGTTCAACCCTTCCGCGCCTCCTTCGCCCAAGTGTCTCTCAATGTGATCGACCGGTTGAAAACCAACTTGCCGGGCGCGAAGTAGTCGAGCGATTTCATATTCGAGTCATTTTGTAATCGCCGGTGGAGAGTTCACAGCGGCCTTTTGCTGGCTGGCGGCGATGAGTTGCGCGCCGAGATTCACTTGTACCAGTTTCCGCAAATCGCCCGATGGCTTCGAGGAGTCTGGCCCACCGCACATGCCAACGACGTTGCGCGTGATCTGGACGGGCGTGAGGATGAGTCCCCACGGGAATCCCCACCAGCCGAGTAAAAGCGAAAAGAAGATGCCGCCAATCTGACTTTTGGCGGCGCACGAGCGACAGGAAACTTGTGCCGCGCTGCTCCAATTGGTTAGCACGAGCGCCGACCAAACGCGGTGAACCTTGTGAACGTCAACCGGGCCGGATCCGCGGCACTTGGGGCAATTTCCCCGGAAAACTTCTTCGACCTGCCGTTCGAGCACATCGGGCGGGACGTGCTTCGAGACGCTCAGGATATAGGCGTTTTGATGGCATTTGTTGTTGCAGAAGCGTTGGTCACCGGCGCGCACACCACCCATGACGATTGTAGAACCGCAGTAGCCGCATTTTGGCATAGTCTGGCCCTTCCAGTTATCGTTGGGCGGATTCTAGGCCGGGCACGGCGTGAGTCCAGTTCAACCTTTCCGCGCCTCCTTCGCCCAAGTGTCCCTCAACGTAATCGTCCGATTGAAAATCAATTTGCCACCGCTGTCTTTATCCAGCGCGAAGTAGGCGAGGCGCTCGAATTGATAGCGCAGTTCGGGCTTCGCGTCCTTCAGGCTCGGTTCGCACTTGGCGGTGACGACCTCAAGGCTTTTCGGATTCAGGACGGACTTGAAATCGCGGCCGTCCTTTTCCGGCTCGGCTTCGGTGAAGAGGCGGTCGTAGAGGCGCACTTCGGCGTCCACGGCGTACTGTGCGCTCACCCAATGGATCGTGCCTTTGACCTTGCGACCGGCGGTCGTGCCGCCAGTTTTGCTATGGAGGTCGGCGGTGCAGTGGAGTTCGGTGATGTTGCCGGCAGTGTCCTTGATTACTTCGTTGCACTGGATGATGTAGGCGTATTTCAATCGCACCTCGCCACCAGGTTTGAGCCGGAAATATTTTGGCGGCGGTACTTCCTTGAAATCGTCCTGCTCGATGTAGAGTTCGCGGCTGAACGGAATCTTGCGTTTGCCCGCGTTCTCGTCTTCGGGATTGTTCACCGCGTCGAGTTCTTCGCCGATGCCGTCGGGATAATTCGTGATGACGACCTTGATGGGACGGAGGACGGCCAGACGGCGGAGCGCGCGTTTGTTCAAGTCCTCGCGGATGGCGAACTCCAGCACAGCCACATCGGTGATCCCGTTGTATTTCGTGATGCCGATGTTGTAGGCGAAATTCCGCAGCGCCTCCGGCGTCACGCCGCGCCGTCGCAGACCGGAAACAGTTGGCATCCGGGGATCGTCCCAGCCGCTCACGAGATTTTCGGTCACGAGTTGCATGAGCTTGCGCTTGCTCATCACGGTGTAGCCGAGGCTGAGGCGGGCGAATTCGTATTGGTGGGGCAGGGGACGCGGCAAGTCGAGACTCTCCAGAATCCAATCGTAGAGCGGGCGGTGCACCTCGAACTCCAGTGTGCAAATGCTGTGCGTGATGCCTTCTATGTAGTCGCTCAGGCAGTGCGCGAAGTCATACATCGGGTAGATGCACCATTTGCCGCCGGTGTGATGGTGCTCGGCGTGTTTGATGCGGTAGATGAGCGGGTCGCGCATCCAGATGTTCGGTGAGGCCACGTCAATCTTCGCGCGGAGCACGCGCTTGCCGTCGGGAAACTCGCCGGCCTTCATGCGCGTAAACAGATCAAGATTTTCCTCCACGCTGCGGTTGCGGAACGGGCTTTCCTTCGCGTTACGGCGATATTCATCGGTTTCGTCAGGCGTCAGGTCGCAGACGAAGGCTTTGCCGCGTTTAATGAGCGCGACCGCGTATTCGTAGAGCTGGTCAAAGTAGTCGCTGGCGTAGAACGGCTCCAAGGTAGGGCGCGTCACTCCGTGCGCGCCGCCGGTGGCGTTCGGAGAGGCGGCGGGCAGGGGACTGCCCGCCCTACCAGCAACAGGCGCGAGATAAAAATCCGGTTTGCCGTTGCTCGTGATCGCGTCCGGCGTTTTACCTTTCGGTTTCAAACCGAGCTTGTCGTCCGCCCAGCCGTTGATGAGCCAGTTCACGTCTTCGATGATGGAATCCACATACTCGACGTCTTCCTTGGTCGGATTGGTGTCGTCCATGCGCAGATTGCAGATGCCGCCGAACTCGCGGGCGATGCCGAAGTTGAGGCAAATGCTCTTGGCGTGGCCGATGTGCAGGTAGCCGTTTGGCTCGGGCGGGAAGCGGGTGTGGATGCGTGGATATTTCTTTTCCGCAACGTGCTTGGCGACGATGTCACGGATGAAATCAGACGGTGCTGGTGTCCCTGGCGCGGCTGGGTTGCTCATGGCTTAATCTTGCCTCCTGGCCAGTGTTTTGTTTTTCGCGCGCGATTCCTCGGCGAGCTTGAGTTTGAACTGGTCGAGCTTCTTCTGCATGGCGTCGTCACCCAAGCCGAGAATTTGAGCCGCGAGCAAGCCCGCGTTCTTGGCCGCATTAACCCCCACGGTGGCAACGGGAACGCCCGGCGGCATTTGCACGATCGAGAGCAACGAATCCATGCCGTCCAGCGCCTTGCCTTGAATCGGCACGCCGATGACCGGCAACGTGGTGAACGCCGCGGTCACGCCCGGCAAATGCGCCGCACCGCCCGCACCGCAGATGAAGACGCGGATGCCCCGGTCGCGGGCTGAACTCGCATATTGTTCTAGGTCGCGCGGCGTGCGGTGGGCGGAAATCACCTTTGTCTCGGCGGCGATGCCGAATTCGTTCAGCGCATCGGCGGCGGCTTTCATCGTGGGCCAGTCGGAGTCGCTACCCATGAGAATGGCAACTCTTGGCTTGTCATCATTTACTTTGCTCATCGGTCTGAGAGGTTAAGGGCCAAAGCGCCAAATTCCAAGCCACAAGCGCCAGAGGAAATCCAGCGCCAAATCTCAAAACTCTTGGCCGGCGGTTATTTCTATGAGCTGGGTGATTGAAGGTTCTTTGGAGCTTGGAGGTCGAAGATTGGAGTTTAACATTGGAATGTCGTGAGCGTTATTCAAAAGTGGGCCGAGTTCCTCGCTCTGCGCCGCAACACGTCGCTGTTGCTGGTCGCGCTGGTCCTGGCCGGCACGGGCGAAAAGCTCTGGCTCGGCTTCGCGCCCAAGTATCTCGAAACGCTCGGCGCGGGTGTGTTCATCATCGGGTTGTTCGACGCGCTGCAAACTTTACTTGGTGCTGTCTATGCGTATCCCGGCGGTTGGCTGACCGATCGCTGGGGGCAGCGGCGCTCGCTAGTCCTGTTCAGTGCGATTTCACTTGGTGGTTACCTGCTCGTGTTGTTCTGGCAACACTGGATTGCGCTCTTGATCGGGACGTTCTTGTTTCTGGCGTGGAGCGCACTATCGCTGCCGACGACGTTCACGGTGGTGGCGACTTCGCTCCAGCGGCATCAGCATACGATGGGCATCGGCGTACAATCCATGGTGCGCCGCGTGCCGATGATGGTGGGGCCGCTCATCGGTGGCTGGTTGTTGACGAAATTCGGCTGGGCTGACGGCGTGAAATACGCGCTGACGCTGTGCATCGCGCTGAGTTCGCTGACCATGGTCTTTCAATGGTTCATGCTTGAACCGGAGGTAGGGCGCGTCACTCCGTGCGCGCCGGGGCGTGATGTTGGAACGGGCGGCGCGCAGAGGACTGGCGCGCCCTACCAGCCGACAAACGTTTTCACCGTAGTCAAATCCTTCACACCCGCCCTGCGCGAATTGCTGGTGAGCGACATCCTCATCAGGTTTTGCGAGCGGATTCCGTATGCCTTCGTCATCCTGTGGGCGATTGACCACAGCGGTCTGACCGCGCAGCAATACAGTTATCTCGTCGCATTCGAGATGGTCACGGCGATGATCTGCTACATTCCGGTTGCCCATCTTGCGGATAAATACGGCCGCCGGCCGTTCGTGCTGGCGACGTTCGTTTTCTTCACGTTGTTTCCGGTGTCGCTGATCTGGGCGACGAACTTCGGCTGGCTGGCGTTTGCATTCGTCGTGCGCGGACTGAAGGAATTTGGCGAGCCGGCGCGGAAGGCGCTCATCATCGGCGAAGCGCCACCGGAATTGCGGGCCCGCACCTACGGCGCGTATTACCTCATCCGCGATTGCGTGGTGACAACCGGGTCGTTCTTGGGTGCTTGGCTGTGGAGTGTGAGTCCACAGGCGAATTTCATTGGCGCTGCGACTTGCGGGGCACTGGGGACGGTTTGGTTTTGGTGGTTTGTTTTCAGGAAGCGTGACAAGTGACAGGTGGCAGGTGACATGATGTTCTGGCGTGCGCCTGGCGAGTTTTGTCTTGTCACTTGTCACCTGTTCAGCTTTCCCTTTAGGCAGTCATGACGACCGCAAACAAAGTCACCATCCTGCGGATGCTCCTGACGCCATTTTTCGTTGTCGCGGTGCTTTACTACGCCAAGACCGGAAACGAACTGCACCGCATCGCCGGTTTGCTCACGTTTGCGGTGGCCGCGATTTGCGATGGTGTGGACGGCTACATCGCGCGCCACTACAACCAATACAGCGAGTTGGGCGCCATCCTCGATCCGCTCGCGGATAAACTCCTGCTGGTGTCCGGCGTGGTGTTGCTGAGCTTCGATCATGGGCCGTTGCTCGGGCAGATTCCCCTGTGGCTCACCGGCACCATCATCGGGCGCGACCTGTTGATTTTGATCGGCATGGTGGTGATTCATATGACGGTGGGGAAAGTCAAAGTGCGACCGCGTATCGTCGGCAAGATTGCCACGGTGCTCCAGATGGCGTCCGTGCTCTGGCTCTTGTTGAGATGGGACGCGGGATGGGATGCGCGGTGGTTTCTGTACGTGGCAATGGGCGCGGCGATTTGCACCGGAGTTTCTGGTCTGCTCTACGTCTATGACGGTGTGCGACAACTGAGCGCCAGCCCAAAAAGCTCCGCGAGCGAGCCTCCGGGGAAACGGTGAGTTCGTAAAAGCGTAGAAACGTTAAAAAAGTTAAATCGTATTGAATGTATGGCAACCGAACTGAAACTCGCTCTGAACGAAGGCGACAGAGCGCCGGAATTTTCCGCTGGAACGAATGGCGGCGGGAAAGTTTCGCTGGCTGATTTCAAAGGCAAGAATGTCATCCTCTACTTTTATCCCCGGGACGACACGCCGGGTTGCACCAAGGAGGCGTGCGCGTTTCGTGATCACTTCGCGGAGTTTCGGAAGAAAGGTGCGGTGGTGCTGGGCGTAAGCATTGATCCGGTGAAGGCGCACGACAAGTTTGTGAAGAAATACAAACTGCCCTTCACGCTACTGGCGGACGAGGACAAAAAGATCGTCGAGGCTTATGGCGTTTGGGGACAGAAAAGTTTCATGGGTCGGAAATACATGGGGACGCATCGCGTCACCTTTCTCATCGGCCCGGACGGCCGCATCAAGAAGATTTGGCCCAAGGTGAAGCCGGAGGAACACGCGATGGAAGTGCTCGCCGCGTTGGAGTCCACGCTTTAGCGTGTTGTTGGAGTTCAGGCTTCAGCCTGCGCCTGACAAGCTGAAGCTTGGACTCCAACCGAACTTCCGCGGAATCGCCATTTGACATCGGACGCGGGGTGGATAATTCTTCACAACGATCACTTTAAGCCGTCAACCAAACAACGAAAGAATTACGATTATGGCAATTGCAGTTGGAACGAAAGCGCCGGACTTCACGCTCAAATCCAAGTCGCCCGTGGATGCGGACGTGACCTTGAGCAACAATTTCGGCAAGAAGAACACCGTGCTGCTGTTTTTCCCACTCGCCTTCACCGGCGTTTGCACCACGGAGATGTGCGACATCACCGCCGGTTTGGGTGCTTACCAAAATCTCAACGCCGATGTGATCGCCATCAGCGTGGACAGTCCGTTTGCGCAGCAGGCGTGGGCGCAGAAGGAAAAAATCGGCATCACGCTCGCCAGCGATCTGAACAAGACCGTCACGAAGGCTTACGATGTGTTGTTCCCGATGCTCGCCGGGGTGGGGGACACGTCGGCGCGCGCGGCGTTCGTGATTGATAAGAACGGTTTGGTGCGATACAGCGAGCGGACGTCCACACCCAAAGACCTGCCAAATTTCGCAGCGGTCAAGGCCGCGCTGGCGAAATTGAAATAAGACGAGTCAAAGGACATTCCCGACGGGAGGGCGCTGGCAACGGCGTCCTTTCTGTTTCGCAAGGGCGCGCCGTTGAGCCTCGGAGCGAAAATTTCATCACGTAACCGACCCGCCTACGCGCTTCGCACTTCGGCACGGCAGCCCCGAAAGCTTTCGGGGCTGGTGGAGCCGACAGGATTCGAACCTGCGACCTTCTCATTGCGAACGAAGTGAAATGCTACGTTTTGCTAAGTAATATGCTGTGTTTCTGTCTGTTGCCAGTTTTGTTGCCACTCATTTCTAGTTGGTCATACGTCGCGGGGCATCGTGGCGTCGGGTTAAATACGTTGTGGCGTCGGGTCTCGTTCGTTTTGCGCTGACCCAGGTCCGGGCGCAAATTAGAAGTCCTGAGAGTAATCCTCGGCTTCATCTCCTGAGTCCCGGGGATACATTCCGGACCTGGAACGGACGCCCGGTAACGGGCGTCCGTTTTTTCTCCGACGCGGCCTGCGTCACGCAGTGCACGCACCGGATTTGCTACCCCAATCCAAAAACTCCCGGGACTGTTGTCTGGTGAGGTCGCCGTCTCGGCAGAGGGCCTCTGATCTATGCTGGCCATCGCCCGGTAACGGCGGCGGCGATCCAACCGATCGGGCCGATGCTCGTAGTGGCAGCGGCGGCTTGGATTTCAGCGGCTTCGGTGGCGGCGACGGCTTTCTGGGCTTGTGCGATGGCGGCGGTGCGGGCGGCGAACTATCTTGTAATCAACTTGGCGCAATTCGTCCGGGTTGTGTCTGTATGCCGGTTGCAGAAACAGTCTAAAATATTAGCGAAATGAGGCTAATTGACCTGTGAAATCAGGTCGGGGGGAATGGTGGAGCCGACAGGATTCGAACCTGCGACCTTCTCATTGCGAACGAGACGCTCTACCAACTGAGCTACGACCCCATCCACCCGTGCGCGAACACGCATAGTTTTGACACAACACACTGCGCCGTGCAACTCCGGATTTGCCCGCCCGTCGAGGTTGGATGTCACCGGATTTTTCATCCTCGCGAACCAATGTGCCCGCAGACTATTTCGCCCGGGCCACCGCAATCAGGCTTTGGCCGAACGGCGGCGGGCAGAGACGCGATTCGCACCAATAGACGGCCGGAAAAATAGCGCGGTCGAAAAATCGCACGGGGCCGGCATCAAACGCGCGCTTTCCTAGAAAACGGAAATTCAACCACCATGCGAAGTAGCCGACGCAGTTGAAATAATTGAGGCGCACGATTTCAAACCCGGCGTTCTCAAGTTTTAGCTTCAGTTCCGCTTTCGCATAGCGGCGGTGGTGGCCGAAGTCCTTGTCAATGGGCGCGTATATTTCCTGGCGTGCCGGGACAAACAGGCAGAGGCGGCCCTTCGCCGCGCCCAGCAGTCGGGCGTAAACCACCAGCTCCCGCTCGTCGTCGCGGATGTGTTCAAGCACGTTGATGCTGACAATGCCATTCCACGGTCCGGTGTCGGTCAATGAATCCACCGTGCCTTCGACGAGTGGTTGACCCGGAAACGACCGGCGAAATTCGCGGCAGAAACCGGCGTCGGGTTCGATGGAGAGCAGTTGCTCAACGCCGGGAATTTTCCGGAGCAGTTCGGTGATCTGGCCGATGCCGGCTCCGATTTCGAGAACACGGCCGTGCAGGTGCGGCGTAAATTCGCGGACCAGCGCCCGGCGGTAGTTTTTCGCGGTGCGCAACACGTCGAACTCGAAGTCGTGGGTGTGCGCCTGCTCATTGGGGCGTTCGTTCATCCGCGGGAGAAGAAATTGTATTTGATGATGCACCACAGCGCGTGCACGCCGTCGTGCCAGCCGACTTTCTTCCCTTCGGCGTAGGTGCGTCCGTGGTAGGAAATGGGCACTTCGTAAATGCGGATGCCTTTGAGCCTGGCGACCTTCGCGGTGATTTCGGGTTCGAAGCCGAACCGGTCCTCCTCGATTCTAATCTGCTGGATGATTTCGCGGCGGAAGGCTTTACACCCTGTCTCCATGTCGGCCAGATTGATATTCGTGCAAAGGTTGGAGAGCGTGGTGAGGATGTTGTTCCCGAACGAGTGCCAGTAATACAACACGCGATGTGCGCCGGCGCCGTGAAAGCGCGAGCCGAACACCACGTCCGCCTTGCCGGACAGAATCGGACCAGCGACCACCGGATATTCGGTCGGGTCGTATTCGAGGTCGGCGTCCTGCACGAGTATGATGGGCGCGGTGGCCTGCGCAAAGCCGGTGCGCAGCGCCGCGCCTTTGCCGCGATTCTGTTCGTGCCGAAAGAGCCGTACTCGCGTGTCTTCCTTGGGCAACGGCTGCACGGCCTCCCACGTGCCGTCGCGTGAACCATCGTCCACGACAATGACTTCGCGCACGAGCGGTTGCGCGAGCACGGCGCGGATGATGGTGGCAATGGTCGCGGCTTCGTTGTACACGGGCACCACGATGCTCAAGCAGGGCGTGGTTTCCAGTTTGTCGTTGGGTTGTGCGTTCATCTTGCCGGATCGGTGATCGCTACGAACGCGAGGCTAGGGTTTCCCGCGCCGGATTCAAACAATTTCCCCGGCATCGCCAGCACGTGGCCAGAACATAGGTGACACTCATGGCAGACGCATCTAAATGGTTTCTGAAAATGGGTGGCCTCGCCAAATCGTTAACCCCAATCACTTCGTAATGATTGAGGTGCGTCTGCCCTGCGGTCTGATCCGCTTTGACATTCAACCTTTCTGGCAGGAAATCCGAATGAACTGCGGGTGTTCGTTCAGCAACGGCGGCTTCGGCGGGATTCACGGGAAGTTGCTGGAGCGGCTGGGGCGGCGATAACTCGGCAGCTCGTTTCACTTTTTCTCAACCGTCACGGGCGGTGAGTTGGTTCCCTTCGCCTTCTCTTCTCCACCGTCAAGGTTGCGCGCAATTCGCTTCTTCAACTCGGCATACATCTCGTTTGTGACTGCGTTCAGGTGGGCGCGCGCCTCGTTGGTGCGACCGGCCAGCCATTTGAACCGCGCAAAATGGATATACACCCCTTCGCGCTCGATTTCGTCATGGGCAATGGCGAGCGCGTTGGTCCAGGCCTTCAGCGCGTCGTCGGTGCGCGTGGGCCGGATGCCGTAGTAGGTTTGGGCCAGATCGGTGGCGAGGTTGAAATTCTGCGGATCGAGTTTGAAGGCCTTGGCGTAGAGATCGAGCGCCTTGTCGAAAACCTGTTGTTCGGTGATTTTGTAAAATTCCATCGCGTCCTTGCGGAACAGGTAAACGGTGGTGGCGAAATTCTGGTAGTAAACCGGCTCGGCGGGATTCAATTCGATGGCCTTGGCGTAGTATTCAAAGGCTGTCTTGACCTTGCCGCTCTCGCTGTAGTGGTTGGCGAGGTTGTTCCATACCGCGGGGTTTTTCGGGTTCAGTTCCTGAGCTTTTTCAGTTTGCGCCTCGCCGGCTTCCTCGTCTCCGAGGTCGTGCAAGAAACTTCCGTAGGCCAGACGCACGCCAGCGTGGTTGGGATGGCGCGCGATGAAATCGTCGTAAGCTTTGCGCACTGGTTCGAGGCGGGTGCGGATGCGCTGGTTCAGCTCGGCATCGGGGGCGCCGGCGCCTTTCGCAGCGAAGGCTTGATTGTCGCGAATCCATTTGTCCACCTCGGCCTGCGCATCGTCGTCCATGTCCTCCAACTTCTTGAACTCCTGCTCGACTGCGCTGTTCGTGTTGGCGACCTCAACGGCGGCATTGGTCGTTTGATGGATGACATTGCTGTCGGCAACGAGTTGGTTTGTGGCGACCAACGCGACCAGCAAGCCGATAGATAGATTAGTCATGGCGGGAAACTAACATGCCACATCGAGGTGACAAGTGACATGCGACAGGAAGAGGCGATGCGTGGCGCGTGAACCCAGTCGTGTGCCTGTCACACTTCCTTGACCGTTCCCCAATAAACATCCAGCCGCTTGGTCAGGTAGAGCTTGATGGCTTTGACGAGGACTTTGGCTTCAATTTGCTGGCCGGCGGCGACGATTTCCTTAAGCGACATGCCGGATCGAATATCGAAGCTGTCTTGGGCGATGATCGGGCCTTCGTCCAGGTGCATGCTGACGAAATGCGCGGTCACGCCGATGATCTTGACCCCGTGCTCGTATGCCTGCCGATAGGCTTGCGGCCCCGGAAAGCTGGGTAGCAGTGACGGGTGGATGTTGATGATTTTATTTTTGTGGCGCCACACGAAGTTGGGTGAGAGAATTTTCATGAAGCGCGCGAGGACGATGAAGTCAATCTCATGCTTTTCCAGCAGGCGCAACGCGTGCATTTCCGCCCGGGCGCGGTCGGCCCACGACAACCGGACGAACGGCAAACCGTGTTGGCGGGCCAACGGACCGAGTTCCGCCCGGTTCGCGATCACGAGCGCCGGGTCAGCCTTGAGCCTCCCGGCGCGGCAGGTAGCCATGATTGCCTCGAAACAGTGCGTCTCCTTGGTGACCATGATGGCAAATCGCTGGCGGCGGCGGGGTTCGGTGAAACGGATTTTGATTTCCATGCCGAGCGCTGCGGCTAGGCTATCAAACCCGCCGCGTACCGCAGCCTCGTTACATTCGGCGGGCCGCCACGACGCTTGGATCGTCATGCCGAACTGCCCGCGGGTGACTTTTTCCTCCAGGGCCTCGATGTTGGCGTGCTGCTCGAACAGAAAGCTCGTGATGCGCGCTACGACGCCGGTTTTGTCGCGGCCGATGACGGTGATGGTGGCATATCGTTTCATGGTGGGTGGTTCAAGCGGACGACGGTGACCGGAGCGGCGGCCCCAGCCAATTTCCCCCGAAATGAGTCCCGTCGTTCATGCAAAGAGTGTTTTAATACTTTGACCCCAAACGCAACTTTTTTTAGGCTGCCTTGTTAGATGTTTGTGCCGTTCCAAGAAACACGATGTCCTTTGGTTCAGTAAAAAATCTTTTTGCCACCGTGATGGGTGCCGCACCCGCCGAGGTTGCTGCCTTGCGCAAGACGTGGCAGGTCGCCGCTGAAAACGGCTCGCAGGAGCCGTTGCTGGCCTTCATCTGCCGCGAACGCGGCGTGGCGGAGGACGTTTTTCTCCAACGGTTGGCCGCCGCGTTGAACTGGCCGTATCTCGATCTGGCCAAGCTGACCGTCCAGCCCGAAGCGCGAAACCGGATTTCCACCAAGGTCGCCTTCCAATATTCCGTCCTGCCGACCGCGATGAACAACGGCGCCGTCCAGTTGGCCGTCAGCAATCCATTCGACACGGCAATGCTCAACGCGGTGCGCTACGACGCGCACGGGCCGGTGGAGTTCGCGCTCGCGCCGCGGACCGAACTCGAAAAGGCGCTCAAGAAATATTATGGCGTTGGCGCGGAAACGCTCGACGAGATGGACGACGACGCGCCGCTCGACTTGGAGTTACCGCTGGACAAGGAAATCACCGAGAGCGACCAGGAAGCCAGTGTCATCAAGTTCGTCAACCAGGTCGTCTGGGAAGCCTATAAGGACCGCGCCACGGACATTCACCTTGAGCCGCAGGAGGACGAACTGCGCATCCGCTACCGCATTGACGGTATTCTGCACCAGACGCCGATGCCGCCGCAGTTGAAGCGATTCCAAGCGGCGATCATCTCCCGCATCAAAGTCATGAGCGGAATGAACATTTCCGAAAAGCGTCTGCCGCAGGACGGACGCATCAATGTCCGCATCAAGGGCGAGGAAATTGACATCCGCGTGTCCACCGTGCCGACTGTCTATGGCGAGAGCGTGTCGCTGCGCCTGCTATCGCGCGGGAAAATTTTCCTGAGCCTCGACAAGCTCGGGTTTTCGCCCAAGGACGAAGTCGCCATCCGCGAAATCATCGTCAAGCCGCACGGCATTGTGCTCGTCACCGGGCCGACGGGTTCAGGCAAATCCACCTCGCTCTACGCGATGTTGAGCACGATCAACTCGGTGCATAAGCGCATCATCACCGTTGAAGAACCGGTGGAATACGAGTTGAGAGGCATTAACCAGATCGCGGTGCGGCCCGAAATCGGGCTGACCTTCGCGATGGGCCTGCGCCACATTCTGCGCCAGGACCCGAATGTGATCATGGTCGGCGAAATCCGCGACTTGGAAACGGCGGAGATTGCCATTCGCGCCGCGCTCACGGGGCACCTGGTTTTTTCCACGCTGCACACGAACGACGCGCCGAGCGCGTTCACGCGGTTGATTGACATGGGCATTGAGCCGTTTCTCGTGGCATCATCGGTCGAGGCCATCATGGCGCAACGGCTTGTGCGCACCATCTGCCCGGTTTGCCGGACCGAGCAGAAAGTCGAGCGGAGTTATTTGAAGAAGATCGGCTTTCCCGAAGAAGACGTGGATTCGACGAAGTTCATGCGCGGTGCGGGTTGCGAGGATTGCCGTCAACTCGGCTATCAAGGACGGCTGGCCATTTACGAATTGCTGTTATTGAACGAGGCGCTGCGCCCGCTCATTCTGAGCCGCGCGTCCTCCACCACCATCGCCGCGCGGGCCATGGAGCAAGGTATGCGCACGTTGCGCGTGGACGGCTGGAACAAGGTCAAGGCCGGCATTACGACCATCGAGGAGGTCCTGCGGGTGACGCAAATCGAGGAACACCTCGACACGCTTGGCAACAACGAAAAGACGGCGATGTGGGTAAAGAGCCAGAAAGCATGAAACCAGCCCCTCACCCCGAATGTAGAATGAAGCAGATGGAATGTGGAATGTTCTGCGTTCGTTTCTTTATTCTTAATTCTTCATCCTTCATTTCCTGACGCATGGCTCGCTGGCATACCTGCAATGTCCTGCACTTAGGCGCTGACGCCCGCCAAATCTGGCAATTCGACGCGCACAACCAGGAATTTCCGTTGCATCGCGAGGAGTCCGCGGCCGCGGGCGCACCCCTGCCTTACGCGCTTGTCACCAAGACCTGGCGTTCGCTCTGGCAGCCCAAACTCAACATCGCCTGGTTGCCACCGCAGAGCGTTTTCCTTCGCGTGGCGCATCTCCCCAAGAGCAGTTTCGCGGAAACCGTTTCGATGGTGGAGTTGCAGTTGGAAAAACTTTCGCCGATTCCCGTGACGCAGGTCGTCTGGAGCGTTCACACGCTGTCGCAGTCCGCCGCCGATTTGCAAACGGTCATTGTCCTGCTGGCCGAGCGCAAGGCGGTGGAAGAATTCCTCGGCCAGCTTGAGGGCCAGGGTTACCTCGCCGACCGTCTCGAAGTTCCGGTCCTCGACCAGTTGGAGGCAACGGCGGTGACCGGAGATGGCGCATGGATTTTCCCCGAAGCAATTGGCGGCCACAACAACGCGCTGATTGCGTGGTGGTACGGCGGTGTGCTGCGAAACCTCAACCTCGTCTCGCTACCGGCTGTGGGTGATCGCGCGGGCGGGATCAAGGCACAGCTTACGCAGATTGCTTGGGCAGGCGAACTTGAAGGTTGGCTCACCGCGCCGCCGGCGTGGCATCTGGTGGCCGATGAAGCGCTCGCGGCAGAATGGGAGCCCGCGTTGCGCCAGAGCTTGGATGAACCTATCCGCGTCACCGCGCCGGTCAAGCCCGCCGAACTGGCTGCGGCCACGGCCAAACGCGCCGCCGCCACCGACGCTAAATCGAATCTCCTGCCCCCTGAATTTGCGACGCGCTACCAGCAACAGTTTGTGGACCGGTTGTGGCTGCGCGGTCTGTTGGCGGTGGGCGGGATTTACCTGGTTGGCGTGCTGATTTACGCGCTGGCGTTGGCCGGCTTCCTCATGCGGACACAAACAGCGGAGAACCATGTCGCCGCGATCAGCAACGACTACACGAACGCCATCCAATTCAAAGCGCGCTATCAAGTGCTCAAGGACCGGCAAGACCTGAAATACGCCGCGTTGGATTGCTGGAAAGCGACGGCGGACGTGATGCCGAATGAAATCACGCTCGACGCTTTCAATTTTAACGACGGGCGCAAGCTCACGCTCAACGGCACGGCGCCGAGCGGGCAGGACAAAGCAGTCGTTGATTTCAACGACGCGCTCCGCAAGACGACGTTCAAGGATCAGGCGTTGTTCGACACGACCAAAGGCGAGCAACTGACCTATCGGGCCGGCCCCGGCGGCACCCTGAGTTGGAGCTTCGGCCTCGAACTCAAACGCGTGGAGGTCCAATGAAGCAGTACTTCGCCCGCTTGAGTTCCATGGAACGGCGTTTTGTCGTGGGCGTTTTCGTGGTGGTGTTTGTGTTGTTGAATGCGATGTTCGTCTGGCCGCGCTTCTCGGACTGGGGCCGGATGCAGGACCGTTTGGCCAAGGCCCGCCGGACCGCGAAAGTTTTCGAGACGGAAATTGCGGAGAAGCCCAAATACGAAAAGCAAGTCAAGACCATGGAGAGCGAAGGCCTCGCCGTGCCACCGGAGGACCAATCCATTGACTTCCTGCGCACCATCCAATCGCAGGCGGCCCAGAGTGGTGTCACCATTCTCAACACCAGCGCCCGCCAAGCCGCACGGACCAACCAGTTTTTCCTCGAACAAGCCCAGACGATCAATGTTCAATCTGGCGAACAACAACTGGTGGACTTCCTCTACAACCTGGGCTCCGGCAATTCGCTGATCCGCGTGCGCGCACTCTCGTTGCGACCGGACCCGCCGCACCAGCAACTCGCCGCCAACATCACGCTCGTCGCCAGTTACCAAAAAAAACCAGCGCCCCGGCCCGTCGCTTCCCCCGCTCCCGCCGCCGCCAAACCCGCAACGCCAGCCGCCAAACCTGCGGCGCCAACCGTCAAACCCGCAACGCCAACCGCTAAAAAACTGTGAAAACCATCCTGCCCGTCCTGCTTTTGACCAGCCT
>Ga0315268_10000417_pt1 | contig 49811 bp, 49 predicted proteins | sample C1_top_MG_FD_204535 | JGI IMG/M metagenome (GOLD analysis project Ga0315268, IMG submission 204535) | Sediment microbial communities from Yellowstone Lake, YNP, Wyoming, USA - C1_top | ecosystem: Environmental > Aquatic > Freshwater > Lake > Sediment | place: USA: Wyoming | collected 2017-08-01 | reverse complement strand
AGAGTGACGGCCAAAGCAGAATTCACGCGGACAGGACAACGCATAGACATTTACGGTATATGCAAGACATGCCGCGACAGAACCAAATAGACCGGCATCAAAAACTTGGACAACCAAGGCACAAGAGCATATAGTGCACGCGCCATAACATGAGGAAGAAAAAATGCTGAGCTCTCGGGTAAACAGCAAAAAAGATAGTAAAACGTGGCTTTTTCAATCGCTATTAGGCTAGTTATTACTCGCAAATTGATAGTATGTAGAGAATGTTTGAACCGAAAGTTTGAAGCCCATGCCATCACTCCGAATATTTTTACCAGTAAACGCGTGCTCCGATTTTAACCATGCTTTTCAAAAGTGCTCAAATCAAGCTTTTCTAACTAAAATCAGACAAAAATTAGCCTGATTTTGTGAATGCTCCGGCAGGGATTGGAGCACGTTTTTACTAGTAAAATGGTGCTCCGGCCGGGATTCGAACCCGGGTCCACGGCTTTCTTCTGTGTTGAGCATCGAGAGGCCGTTATACATAGTCCCTTAGTAAGATTAGTAAGGTTTGACCGGACTATACTACCGGAGCTCAGGACAGAAAGAGATTGATTTTTTGGGTTTAAAGGTGTTTCCTTCAGACATGGGGTTGTTCCAGAAGGGGTTAGGTTGTCTCGTTTTCTTGTTCTCTGTCTTCTCTCACTTCTTCTCTAATCAAGACAACAGCCAAGACGATAACGATGATTAAGAGAGCAACGCCTGCGAGAGGGTTAACCAATAGCCAGGATATTATTGGTGTGATAACGTAGGCTATTATTAGTAAGGCTGCTAAGAAGATTGTTGCCAGAAGCAAGAGTATTGTCAACATCAGCCTCATCTGCCACACCCTTCAGCTTCTAACCAGTTTCAACAGACTTATGAATGCTACAGACGATTAATAAAAACCTGTCTCAGACAGGAACTGGAAACTATGGGTATGCTTCTCCGAAGTGGTCTAGGGCTATAGTTATTGGAGTATGTTATTGTGTTAGAGTAGGAGTGGGTGTATAATCTATAGCTAGGTCCTTTTAACCTAGAAAAGTTTAATATCGAATAAGAGCTAACATGAAATTGTGTTGAGATATGTTTGTTGTTTCCATGTTTGGTCTGGTAGCTATTCTCCTCACACTTGGCTTTGTATCTTTAGTCGCATTATGGAAAAAAGGCAAAATAGCAGAAGCAATCTCACTTCTCAACACATTCTTACTATTAATAGTCATTCTGCTGATACTATTCCCTTGTTAATTCATCATCGTTTCACGTAAAAGATTGTACTTGCTTATAGAAGATTTCTTCAAAAATTTCTAGCTCCACTTTAGGTTAATTGACTATTGCAAATGTTTGAAATCATGTTGGATTAGACTCAGCCTCCAAATTATCTGCTTTACCCTTATCAGCGATTCTGGTTCTATTGATGTCCTTTGTAAACAAGATTGCCAGTGCAAATGACCACAGAACAACAATGATGACCACAATGAAAGATACAGTGAGCCATGCGGTTATTTCAGGGAAAATGGAAGACAGAACAAACATAATAATCAATGCAGTGAACGCTTCTATTATTGGGTCTCTTACATATTTCAGGAAATTGCCATATTCTTTTACTGTTTGTTCAAGTCTAAGGACAGGATTTTCTGACATCTTTACGAGAGATTGCAATGCGTCTCCTTTTACGACTTCTTTCAAGTATTTTCCTTTTGCAATTTTTTCTAGATTCCGAAAAAGGAGAATTCTGTAAGTATACCAAACTGTTAGCACAATGAGTTTTGGGACAGATATTAGCGTCAGGAACAGAGCTGCCGTGAAGACTGATTGGTTTATTATTTCTGATGGAACAGACATCTTTTGACACCTATCCTGCTTTCATTATTCTGATCAGCTTAATATTAAAAAACCGATGCCTTCTTACTTTCTCCCAATTATTGTGACTTAAACATTTTCTCAAGATAATAGGCTTTGTGAACTTTTCTTTCTATAAAGCCTCTAGAATGTTTGTGAATTCGAGAATAGAAAAAAGGGGTGGTTTGCGTTTTTGAGACTAGATTTTTCTCTTGTTCAGAACAGACTTGAAAGTCTTTCCGCAGCACTGGAAGAGTCCAATCGTGAGTTCAGTTCTCTTGCCACTCTTGTCTTTTCTGCCAGCCATCTTCCAGGTCTTCTTGGGAGTGCTCACTTCTCTTTTACATTTTGGACACTTAGCCATGCAATTCCCTTCTGAACAATTACAATATGATGAGGATAAAAAATTTTCCATACAGAAAACAGAGAAAAGCGCGGAGACGTGTTCTACCGTGTTTTTGCTAGTTGTTGTTCTCTCTTCTTCATTTCATTGTAGAGGTATTCATACCATTCGTACGCATGAGGCCAATAGTGCCTTCTGATTTCCTTGACTACGGAACCAAATTTCTCCCAGTGTAGTATGATGCTGGTGCCCATAAGATCTTTGACTAAGTCTGGGTCTATCAGTTTTCTTTTTACAAGCACCCCAACACCCTTAATGTATGTTTCGAGTGAATCCCATTTGCTGAAGGCTTCAATATTCGTCTCCGGCCCATATTTTTGCCAGAAGTCCTTGAAGTCCTTCCATTCCCATTGGAAAATGACTTCGCTTTCATCCTTCATGGTATCCTTGTTGTAATAGTGGTCATAAAGTTGCATGAAAAGTTGAGCCTGTCTAGTTTCAACTTCTGTCTCCCTTTGTCTGACGAGGTTTCTTACTTCTAAATAAGACAGCAAAACACCAACTAACACACCAGCAGCAGCCACTATTGCTGATATAGATGTTATGTCAAGCATTTCTACCACTTCTCCGTTTCCTTACTTCATTGTAAAGGTATTCAAACCACTGATACGATTCTGGTATGTTGTACTGCTTCCTCCACCCGTACACTAGAGGCTTGATAAGTTCCCACGCTTTTATGACCCAGTAGCCAAGAATGTCATCAACCAGCTTAATGTGCACAAGATTTTCCTTCACGAGAAACCCCAGCATATTAAAGAACCATCCAACACGGTCTATATCATTATAAATCTGCGAAGTTTCAGATTCTTCTGAAGCCATCGGACCATACTTCTTGACAAAGCTCTCATAGTCTTTGACCTCAACAGCCAGAAGTCTCCTATGTGCCTTGTTAATGTCCTCGCTGCCCCACATTGAATAGAGACACATGAACAGGTCTGAGTGCCTCGTTCTAGCCAAGTCTCTCAGCTGCAACATAGTGAAGACAACGCCTGTTATCACGCCTACGGCTACAACAATAGCTGAGATAGATGGTATATCCAACATTTATCTCACCTATTCACTAGAACCCTCAACGCAGTCTTAAAACTTGGCATTCACCAAGTTCCTTCGGAAACATCTTTATACCAAGCCAGACCAAAAGTAAACACGGTCGAAGCACATGAACAAAAAGATAACCATCGCCATCGCAATAATATCTCTCTCAGCCGCTCTCATTCTCCCCATCTACGCCTTAATCGAAGAATCCAACCAAGACTTCACAGACCTAGTCCACAGAGGACCCCTGCTCGACGAGACAGACCTCCAAAGCTACCTCCAGAGCGCGCGAAGCAGACAGCAGACGCTACTCATAATAATCGGTGCGGCCGAAGTGGCCCTAGTGCTCGTCTTTTTCGTCGCGTTGTGGCTCAGCCTAAAACCGTAGACCACACCCAGTTTCCACTAGCACTTTTCTGTAGGGTATGAGAAAAACTGGGGGAGCGTTTTACTCTTCTTCGCTCTCGGGTCCGCCACCCGGCGGCTTTCCTTCCTTCGGCTTCGTCGCTGCTATCACGTCGTCTATGCGGAGTATCATCGTCGCAGACTCTGCCGCAGACTTGACGGCCTGCTCCTTGACCACGAGCGGCTCGACAACACCGTTGCTGTAGGTGTCCTCGGTCTTGCCAGTGAACACGTTTACGCCCATGTTCTTGCCGTCCGTCTTCTCGTGCGCCGCGCGAAGGTCTACGAGAATGTCGATCGGTTCGAGTCCAGCGTTCTCGGCTAGCGTGCGCGGTATCACTTCTATCGCGTCTGCGAAGGCTTCCACGGCGAGCTGTTCGCGTCCGCCGACCTTTGTCGCGTAGTTTCGGAGTTCTTTGGCGATTTCGACTTCGACTGCGCCGCCGCCCGCGACTATCTTGTTGTTCTCTATCACGTCTGAGACCACGGAGAGGGCGTCGGTCATCGCGCGTTCGGCTTCGTCAACCATTCTTTCTAGCCCAGCGCGTATGAGCACCGCCACGGAGCGCGGGTCCTTGCACTTCTCGACGAATATCATCTTGTCGTCCCCGATCTTGCGTTCTTCAACCACGCCACAGTCGCCCAAGTCTTGTTTGCCCAGGTCTGTCAGGTCTGTGATTATGCGTCCGCCTGTGGCGCGAGAGAGCTTCTCCATGTCTGACTGTTTTACGCGGCGTGCGGCTAGGATTTCTTCTTTCGCGAGGAAGTGCTGCGCCATGTCGTCTATGCCTTTCTGGCAGAACACCACGTTTGCGCCCGCGGCCTTGATTTTGTCGACCATTTCCTTGAGCATCTTGGTTTCTTGGTCGAGGAAGGCTTTCATCTGGTTGGGGTCGCGGATGCGTATTTCTGCGCTGAACTCGGTTTTCTCGATTTCCAGGGCGCAGTCAAGTAGGGCGATTTTGGCTTTTTCGATTTTTTTGGGCATGCCGGTGTGGACGACTTCCTTGTCGATTATCAAGCCTTGTATGAGTTGGGATTCGAGGAGGCTTTTGCCCGTTTTTTTGATGAGTTGGATGTTGTCTATGTCGGCTATCATGTGGTCTCCGCGTTTTTCGGCGATTTGACCGACGGCGTCTATGGCGATGTCTGCGAGGTGTTCTTTTGCCGGACCCACGGCTTTGCTCGCCATCGAGGTTACAGCCACTTTTTTCATTGTCTTGCGGTCTTCGATGTCTACTGGTGTGGCGATCTTGTTTGCGATGTCTATGGCTTTTTGTGCGGCTTTGCGGTAGCCGGCTACGAGTATGGTTGGGTGGATGTTCTGGTCTAGGAGTTCTTCGGCTTTCTTCAGTAATTCACCAGCTAAGACCACTGCGGTTGTGGTTCCGTCGCCGACCATGTCGTCCTGTGTTTTTGCGATTTCGACCATCATTTTTGCTGCTGGGTGTTCGACGTCTATCTCGTTGAGGATTGCGGCGCCGTCGTTTGTTATTGTTATGTCTCCGAGGTTGTCGATGAGCATCTTGTCCATGCCGCGTGGTCCGAGGGTTGTTTTTAGTACTTCGCCTACTATGCGTGCTGCCATTATGTTGTTTCTTTGGGCTTCGCGTCCTCGGGTTCTTGATGTGCCTTCTTTTAGTATGAGGACGGGTTGTCCGGATGCGGTTGTTGTTAAGTATGCCATTTTATTCATTCTCCTTTCATGGTTGTGGATGTGTTTTTTACCAATTCGGAATAAGCAAATGGGTCAAAAATATAAACTTTTACTTTGGGGTTGTGTGAATTGGCATAGTTTGATGCATAACGGTTAAAATCGTGACTGGTCTTTGTGGTATTTGGTGATGGTGCGTTGCGGGTTTCGGTGCGGTTCTTCACTAGCCTAAGAGAGTTGACTGGTAGGCGAGAGGAGGCGCTTGAGTTTTCTGGCAAGGGGAAGGTGACTGTTAACATGGTTTTAGAGAGACTTTCTAAACGGCATGGTAAGGGTTTTGTTGAGTACGTTTTTGACCGCAAGACGGGAGAGCCTAAGGGTTTTCTACAGTTTCTGGTTAACGGCAGAAGCGCTTCGGCGCTTGAGGGTTTGGACACTGTGCTTGAGGACGGGGATGTTTTGGCGATTATTCCGCCCGTGGGCGGCGGTTAAGGGTTATGGGTAAGTGTCGGGTTTGCGGTGTTGAAGCCGCGACGGTTTCGGATGCGTTAGGCGTTTGTTTAAAGTGCATTAGGGAGAAGCCGGAGAAGGCGTTAGAGATTACGAGAAGCGTTCATGCTAAGAGCCGTGGTGCGTTTGGTTTGCCCGCTGAGCCGCCGAGGGATGCGGGTGGTCTGGCTTGCGGGGTTTGTGCGAACGAGTGCGTGATTGGTGTGGGCGGGTGTGGGTTTTGTGGGTTGGTTTGGAATGTTGGTGGGCATTTAGTTCGTTATGGTGGCACGGCGGAGCGGGGCGTTTTGGAGTGGTATGATGATGGTTTGCCGAGTAACTGTGTGAGTTGGTGGTTTTGTCCAGGCTGCACAGGCGCGGGCTATCCGAAGTACGCGTACAAGGATAGGGCAGAGTTTGGTTACGCGAATCTGGCGGTTTTTTACGGCGCTTGCAGTCACGATTGCCTTTTCTGCCAGAATTGGCATTACCGCAACTTATCGGTGAAGCACAAGCCTGTCGTGAGTGCTGCGGATTTGGCTGCGAAAGTTGACGAGCATGTTTCGTGCGTTTGCTATTTTGGGGGTGACCCATCGCCGCAAATGCCGCATTCACTTGAGACAAGCCGCATAGCATTGGAAAAGGCAAAGGCTGAAAAGCGTATTCTACGGGTTTGTTGGGAGACAAATGGTTACATGAATCCGAAGTTGGCGGAGAAAGCGGCTGAAATTGCTTTGGAGAGTGGCGGTAACATCAAGTTTGATTTGAAGTGCCGGAGTGAGGCGTTGAACGTTGCGTTGTGTGGAGTTTCGAATAAGCCTACACTGGACAATTTCAGGATGATTGGAGAAAAACACTATGCGAAGCGCGGGGAGTTACCGGTGCTTGGGGCGAGTACACTTCTTGTTCCGGGCTACGTGAATGCTGAAGAGGTTGAGGGCATTGCCCAGTTCATAAGCGAGATAGACAAGAGTATTCCGTACACGCTGTTAGCGTTTTATCCGTGCTACGTGATGAATGATTTGCCGGCGACCAGTAGGAAAGCAGCCTTGGAGTGTCAAGGGGTGGCGGAAAAGCATTTGAAAAGTGTGAGAATTGGGAACATTCATTTGCTTTCATGAGTTAAGCCTTTTATATCAAGCTGACCATTTAATTCCCGTGGTACTATGGGTTATGTGCGGATTCGTGGAGTCATCGCTAATTCGTTAGACCGTAATTTGAACGATGAGCTGGAGTTTATTGTTGATACGGGCGCAATTTACACTGTAATCCCTCAGGGTATTGCGGAAAAACTACGACTGAAAGTGGTGGATAAGAGGAAGTTTAAGATTGCCAGCGGGGAAGTTGTTGAATACCCAGTTTCTGAAGCGTATATAGTAATTGAAGGGAAAGGCGTTACGTCGCTTGTTGCTGTGGCGCCGGAGAAAACGCCTGTACTGTTAGGGGTGACAACCTTGGAATTGCTGGGCATGCAGGTGGACCCAGTTACGGGAAAATTGACGCCCTTAGACCTTATGATTCTATAAGAAACACATACCTGCTCAGCAACACTTGTCACAGCACAGTCCTAACCACAAGTTCAATGTATATATAAGGGAGGGGGTAGATGCTTCACAGGCACTAGCTCTATCTCTAATCGCAATCAAGAGTTCAATCTATGAATAAGGGGGGCTAGACCGTCACAGAGAGCCTAATCTCACCATCATTCTGCCCAGAACATTGTCGGTTACTTGAAACTGAAACCCTTCTTAACTTTTCTGACGGCGGCTGTTAAGAGTTTCACGGCGTTAACGACATCACGAACATCCAGAACCTCATACGAGTGAGCATACCTCGTCGGAACCGAAATCACACCACTCGGAACACCCTCCCTCGTCAAATGAATCGTCGCCGCATCAGTAGAACCCCGCGGCAACACCTCCATCTGATACGCAATCTTCTCCTCCTCCGCCGTCGAAACCAAAAGCTCCCTCACCCTTGGATGAGAAATCAAACCCAGACCGCCCCCAGCCTCATCCATAACCTTGATGGCAGGACCCGCACCAAGCCTCGTGACCTGGTCCTTCTCGGCGACGCCCGGAATGTCCAACGCAAGCGTTATGTCAACGGCTACAGCCATGTTAGGAGCAATCCTATAAGCCGCAACCTGCGCCCCACGACAACCAACCTCCTCCTGCACGTCCGCCACACCATAAACATTAGCCTCAACCTTCTCCTTCGCAAGGTTCTTCATAGTCTCAATTATCACACAAACACCCACACGGTCATCAAACGCCTTACTCGCAAGAATATTCCTCGAACCGAGAACCCTGAAAGGACGCTCAAAAGTCACCGAGTCTCCTATCCGCACACCCAGCTTCTCAGCCTCAGCCCTACTCTTAGCGCCTATGTCGATGAAAAACGCCTTCAAATCAGGCATTTTGCTGGCTTCCTCAGGCGTTTCCGGAGACTTACAGTTTATCAAACCACAGACAGGACCCTTCTTACCGTGAACGATTATCGGCTGAGAAAACAAAGTTCGCGGAAAAACCCCGCCAACCTTTTCAAAGTATAGAAAACCCTTATCATCAATGTGTTTGACAATAAGCCCAATCTCGTCCATGTGCCCCGCAAGCATAACCTTCGGAGCGTCCTTCACAGAAGCCTTCTTAAGGGATATAACATTCCCAAAATTGTCCTTCTCAATCGAATCCACGTACCCTTCAAGCTCACGGTAAATAATCTTTCCAACATCCATCTCGTACCCGGAGACCCCGGACGCCTCAGTCAAACGTTTAAGAAGACCCCTGATTCCCTTCTCCAAAGCAATTCGCCTCGCATTTTTAGAGCTTTGCACTATGCCGTATCATAAATAAAGGCTTTTCTACATCTCAGGAACACGCGCTGAATCAGACAAACACAGAAAAACTCGCAACCTAGGCTACATCAGCCACTAATTAAACTTCTAATACCACCTTTAAATCCCAGCAACACAAAGTCTTCTTTATAGACAAAGCGGAGGGAACACACAAACCAAAGTTCAATATATAAGTTCAATATATAAGTTCAATATATATAAGGGAGGGGCTAGGAGTCTCAGACAGACGAGACAAACACAACCGCCTACATCATCCTCGGAAACACGACAAACAACCCAGACACCCAATAGAAACTCTTAACTTCACCTACAACGCTTAATTCCGAGAAAACCAACCCAACCGAACAAGGCACGTGCAAACATGGGAAAATACACACTAATCATCACAGAAAAACCGGACGCCGCACAAAGAATCGCCTCAGCCCTCGACACAAAAGGAAAACCCAAAAAAATGGAAGACAACGGAGTCCCATACTACACCGCCAAAAAAGACAGAGAAATCGTCGTCGTCCCAGCACTAGGACACCTATACACCGTAGCAGAAGAAAGAGCCGGAAGAAACTACTACCCCGTCTTCAGCTTCAAATGGGTACCAAGACACGCCGCCGAAAGAGGCACAAAACAAATCCGCACATGGGTAGAAACCATCTCAAAACTCTCAAACGACGCAGACCAGTTCATCGACGCATGCGACTACGACATCGAAGGAAGCATAATCGGATACTGCATACTAAAATACGCATGCAACAACAAAGAAAACGTCTCAAAACGCATGAGATACTCCACCCTAACCAAAGAAGAACTAGAAAAATCCTACACACAACTACTACCAAACCTAGACTTCGCCCTCATCGAGGCCGGACGCACAAGACACGAAGTCGACTGGCTCTACGGCGTAAACCTCTCACGCGCTCTCACAATAGCCGCACGCGATTGGAGCGGAAAATACGCCACACTAAGCACAGGAAGAGTACAAGGTCCAACACTAAAGTTTCTCGCAGCAAGAGAAAAATCCATCAGAAGTTACGTGCCGACGCCGTTCTGGGAAATCAAAGCTGAAGTCGAAATAGGCGGAAAAACCTTCGAAGCAGAATACGAGAAGGAAACAATCGAAACAAGGAAAGACGCGAACACTGTTCTAAAAGAAAGCCAAGGAAAAAACGGAGCAGCCGAAAAAATCGACTTAAAACAGTTTCAGCAGTCGCCTCCACTACCGTTCGATCTAGGTTCTCTACAAAGCGAGGCATACGGCCTGTTTGGATACACGCCAAGACGCACATCAAACATAGCACAGCGCCTGTACCTGGACGCCCTGATTTCCTACCCAAGAACCAGCAGCCAAAAACTCCCGCCCGCAATAGGCTACGAGACAATACTCAAAAGCCTAAACAGGGTGACAGAATACAGAAAACTCACAGCTGAGCTTCTTGCAAAACCTGAACTAAAACCGAGAGAAGGAAAGAAGGAGGACCCAGCGCACCCGGCCATTTACCCGACCGGAAACCTGCCAGAAAGGGTTCTTGACGACTCCGAAAAAAACATCTGGGACCTCGTCGTGCGAAGATTCATGGCCGTTTTCGGCGAACCATCGATAAGGCAGAGCATGAAAGTCTACATCAACGTCGATGGACAACACTTCTACCTGAGAGGAAGACAAACCCTGAAGGAAGGCTGGCTGCACTTCTATGGACCCTACGTGAGGTCAGAAGAAGTCCTGTTGCCTCCGATAAAGGAAGGGCAAGCAATAAACATTAAAAAGGTCATCTTGGAAGACAAGTTCACTAAACCACCACCAAGATACAACCCCGGCAGTCTTCTCAGAAAAATGGAAGAAGTGGAAATTGGAACGAAGGCAACGAGGGCGGATATCATGCAGACGCTTTATGACAGGAAATACGTGCGGGACGAAAGAATCGTTGTGACAGACTTGGGCTTCGAGGTTCTTGAGGTTCTGGAAAAATATTGCCCAACAGTCGTCTCAATAAAATTGACAAAAGAGCTTGAAGAAAAGATGGACAAGATTCAGGTGAAGAACGAGAAGAGAGAAAATGTACTGGTAGATGCTGTTGAAATACTCAAACCCGCTGTGGAAGGCTTAAAAACGAAGGAGAAAGCAATCGGCGAACAACTGAGCAATGCAGTGAAAAAGTCGAGACTTGAAGAAAGAATAATCGGCACATGCCCAGTCTGCAACACGGGAAAACTTATGATATTATACTCAAGAAAAACTGGCAAACGCTTCATCGGCTGCACAAACTACTTCAAAGGGCTGTGCAAGACTTCTTTCCCGCTTCCACAGAGAGGCACCGTGAGGCCCCTCGGTAGAAACTGCCGCGGATGTGGTTGGCCAACGGTTCACGTTAGAATTAAGGGAAAACGCCCTTGGACACTGTGTTTTAACCCCGGATGTCCGCTAAAAGAGGAAAGGAGGAAAAGACTTGAAATGCGTAATTTGCAACAGGGAAGCAATTGAAGACAGCTATTGCGAGTTGCATGCGAGGGCTTATGAAAGTATCGTCAAAAAGTATGATCTGTGGAAGAATGCTTTAGAAATTTCTTGGAAAGAGTATTTAAGCGAGATTGCTAAAAATCCTCTCACTGGAGAATGGGCTAAAGAAGTGGCGGAACACTTAAGCAAAAGCGGAGAAAAACAAAATGTCACGAAAAGTTAAGAAAAGGGTCTCCTCAATGTCCTTTTCTGTAAACAAACTGTACAGAAGGATCTCAACGGCAAAACCGTCCACCCTTATAATCTCAGCAATAGCCATCGCCTTTGCCATATTCCTGTTCAGTGGTGGCATATATGATATTATAGTGAAACCTCTCCCATCATACTACTCTACAGGCACTGGTTTCCTCTTTCTCTATCCACAATTGTCAGAGCAGTTCTTAACCGACAGCCTCATCGCGATGACTCTCTACTCTCTGGGCGTGGTCGGGTTGATAGTTATGTATCAGAGCACAAAGTATGCTTACAAGCCAAGACAAGCCTACATGATGTTTCTGGTTGGAATCGTTCTAATGTTATTAGCGTACATATTCCTAGAAGCCATAATACGCATTAAACTCGGGCGATGATTCTACCAAGGATTTTTTTTCAAACCTGTCTTGTACGCTGCAAAATTCATCAACAAGTGTATAGGAGGAGTTATGATCAACGCTGCTATGGCAAGTTCTATAGTCATTGTTGGCGGCGAGGAGAGGAGCGAAAAAAATATTGCTCCTATTACAAAGTCAATTTGATCAATAATTGGCAGCAATTCTCCGGGAGCAAGTCCGAGTCTTCTCTTCAAAAAAGCCCCTGCTAGATCTCCTAACAAGCCCCCCATAGACGTTAGTAAACCAAAGAGAATATAGTAGTCGAAAAGCGCACTCTCTACGATACCGACAGTTGTCCCGATGGCTAGTCCAGAAAAGAAGCCTAGATAAGTTTTGTTCTTCCCAAAGATTGGTTTTCCGTCTAAGAATTTTCTTCCCAAATCTATGGGATAGCCTCCACCAGTTATTACTGGTATTGCGTTTGCGCAGTATGCTGGGAATATGAACTTTAAAGCGTCAATGATTATCTGTGATGCTTCCATATTTACAACCATCAATGAATTAGGTAATCATGTATCCCATTTTTTTCTATTCTCAAATCAAAAGTCAGAGGCTGAATCTTTTTTGGACTTTTCTCCAATGTTGCTTTGATTACTTGTGAGTTTTCGGTGGGTTTCATGGCAATTATTGTTTCAGCCCAGAATTTTAAAACTCTTGTGGCGACCGGTTCTATGCTCACGCGAACATTGTCAAAAACACTTCGAACCTGACTTGTCATCAAGATAGCAATTTTATGGGTTTTGGCAATCTGCGCTAATAGAGCGACTTGCCTGTTCAGTTCACGATTAAGCTCAAATGCTTTCTCTGGTGATTCGGCGATTTTCACACGATACAGCGATGTGATAGTATCAAAGACTACTAGCCCAAAATTTTTGGTCACATATTCTCCTAACTGGTCTACAACTGCTGTCTGTTCGCGAAAGCTGTTCGGCCTCATTAGAATTATCAGTTCGGCGATTTCTTTGAACCTTTTAGAGGCGAGTTGTGATAACCTTCGGGCTGAGAAGGTGCCATCGCAATCCACAAACAAAGCTTTGTAACCTTGATTTGCACAGTTTACAGCACATTGTATAGCCATGGTAGTCTTTCCAGTTTCTGCCTCTCCGTAGATTAGGCTGACGCTCTCAAGGGAAATGCCTCCTTCAAGAATTCTGTCAATGGTTTTACAGTCTGTTGGAATCTTCTGCAGCAACTTCATGCACACCAACGAATATAAACCGCCAAACTAATAATCTGTTTTGCGCTTTGGATAAACACAAGATAGGAAAGACGTATGAAAGCTGAGATTGCTGTTGCGACAGTTTCAGGGAAGGCGTATTATCTAATCGTTAACGAGTTGAAAAAGAAGAACATACCATTTCTAAGCATTACCCCAAACGAACCCATCCCTATGGAAACCAGAGTTGTAATAACAACCGCAGAGGAAAAACACCTAATAGACCATGAAAAAATCTTAGTCTACCACGCAGGAATAGAGCCAGAAGCCTTAATAAACGAAGCCTTGCAAATCATTCAAGGAAAAGAATTCTACGAAAAAATCGTCATAGGTGTAGACCCAGGGGAAGTCTTCGGATTGGCAGTTCTGGCGGATGGAAAAGTTATTGAAACCGGAAACTGCTTTAGTGTCAACGAGACCTTAGATATGATACGGAATATCTTAAAAAACCTTGAAAAGACTCCAGCGACTTCTGTTTCAATAAAAGTTGGGGACGGAGTTCCCGAATATAAAGAAAGACTGCTAAGCGTCTTGGATGATGCGTTACCTTTAAATGTTACATTAGAAAGTGTAAGTGAAGCCGGAACAAACCGCCATTTGAGTGAAACTAAGCATCGAAGAGGATTGAGAGACATCGTTTCCGCCATAAGGATAGCGGGAAGAAACGGCAGCACATTTCCACGGAGGAAGACCAATGAGTCTGACCGTTGAAAAAGGTAAAACTCTGCTAGTTGACGGCCCAGCTTCTGTTACAATAGCTTCCGGAAAAGTGGAAATATTCGGCTCTACATTAAGTAGCGCAAGCAAAGTTGTGATACGTGAAGGAAAGAGACTACCCTTCACAGTTGATGAGACTACCACCTTTAACCTTTCATTAGGAGAAAACGCGACTAAAGAAGAGGTTGATGGAAACACCATTCCATCTTCATGGGGTGACGCAGCGAAAAAGCTCCTGAATTTTCAAACGAGACCAGTAACCGCGATGGTGTTGGGCACGGTTGACTCTGGAAAAACGAGCTTCTGCACATATCTTATAAACAGGGCACTGCAAGAAAAAAAGAAGTGCGCAATTTTGGACGGAGATTTAGGGCAGTCTGACATAGGGCCTCCTTGCACACTTGCCTATACCTTTGTAACAAAACCAATAACAGACCTATTCAATCTGAGCGCGAAAAACGTGTTCTTTGTAGGCGTGACTTCACCGAGCACGGCAATCAATAAAGTAATAGAAGGTCTGGATTTCTTAAGAAAGGAGATTTTAGGCGGCAACCCGGATGTTATCATTTTAGACACTGACGGATGGGTTGAAGGTGAGGATGCTACACGCTATAAGGTTCAACTTGTTGAGAAACTCAACCCAGATATAATTTTCTACATTCAACGAAAGGAGGAATTGTCACATCTATCGGCTGCTCTTGAAAAATTTGGAAAAATCCTTGTTGATTCTCCTTTGGCTATAAAACAAAGAACTAGAGAAAAACGGAGAAGCCTACGAGAACTCGGATACATAAAACACCTGGCAGACGCAAAGGTGCAATCTCTTCCATTAAGCTGGTTAAAAGTTGAAGGAAACGAGCTGCTTGGCTTAAGCGGTATGCACCAAAACGCGAGAAGGGCAGAGAAGATCTATGGACTTTTGGGAATGAAACCGCTACATTTCATAGAGTTAGAGGATAGAATTTCTGTAATAATAGGTAGAAGACGCTGGATTGACGAAGAAAACATAAAAAAAGTTGAGGAATTTGCAAAGAAGAAAGTCATGGTGATTAGAAAAGGCGATGAAGAAGGGTTACTTGCCGCTTTGTATAACGCCAACAAAAAATTTCTCGGCATAGGTGTAATACAAGAAGTTGACTACACTAGAAAAGCTCTAAAGGTCTTAACCCCTGTATCAGAAGAGATCTCATCAATCAATCTGGGGAAAGTTCGATTGGACAAAAACATGAGAGAAACTCCCTTTTTTGAAGAAGAAAACCATTCTGATCTCTCAGCATTTAGAAAACTTTTCTAAAGAATATGGCTTTACTTTAACGATTCTTTGTTGTATAATCGCCTTGACGGACAAAGCATATTCAACGGGCAGTCTCTGCACAGAGGATTCCTAGCACAACAATATCTTCTGCCGAGCGAAATGAACAGCACATGGACCGCCAAATACTGCTTTTGTCTGTAAAGTGTTTGAAGGGACTTGCGGACAGTCTCGTAGTCTCCGTTTTCAGGTGCTAGACCCAAGCGTTTCGCAACACGGTCAACATGAGTATCCACCGGAATTGTTGACTTTTTCGAACAAAAAAGCAAGACAACATCAGCTGTTTTTGGTCCCACACCTGGAAGTTGTAGAAACGTTTTTCTTGCTTCCTCCAACGGCAATGACAAGATTGGCTTTAGTGTTCCGCTGAATTTTTCAAGAATTATTCTTGAGACTTGTTTTATTGTCCTGGCTTTGTTTCTGTAGAGGCCTGCAACCTTTAAGCATTCTTCGATTTGGCTTGTTTCGGCGTTCGCTAACGTTTCGGGCGTTATTCTGAACCGCTTCGAGAGGTTTTCGAAGGCTTTCGCCGTGTTTCTGCCGGCGGTGTTTTGTGAAATTATTGTTACTATCAGCGTCTCAAACGGGTTTCGTTTCGCGCTCACCCATCTGGGCATTTTGAATGTTTTTCGAAGTGTTCGCAAGATTTTTTCCGCACGATCTTCAGTCATTTGTTGCGTCGCCTTTGAAAATGATAAATAGTGAGTGCGTGAAGCTATAAATAAGCGTGGAGACTTCGCGATGGAACGTGCGAAAATCGTTAAAGACGAGATAATCGAGCAAAACATGCACTTCTTGGCAGTTTACATGGAAGCAAAAAACGCATGTCTGATTCTCTTGAGCGAAAAGGAAGACAAACTCGGAACACTAGCGATAGCCGTTCCAAAACCAAAAGACCTGCTCGGACCTCCCTCGTCGTCCGTGCTTTTGGGCGATAAAAACGCGATTTCTGCCCGTATGTTCGCCGAGTATTTGGCTTCTAGAAAGCAGAAGATTGCCATGGTATCTATTTATTTAGAGACGATTGGCGAAATGCAAGCGCAATCAATCTTTATGAGATTAATTGAAAAAGTTGTCCGTCTGGAAGCTGAAAAGGAGGGTGCGACAGCATGAGTCTTAGAGACTTCCTTAAACAAGTGGAAGCAAAAGAAATACTGCATGTTAAAGAGGAGTTGTCGACAAAGTTTGAAATTCCATTTTTTATGAAGAATTTTGACAGTCTAGGCGCTATTCTCCAGTTTGAAAAGGTAAAGGATTATAGAACAAAAGTTGTTGCCAACGTTTGTGGGACCAGGAAGAGGATTTGCGCCGCGCTTAAAGTCGATGAGAATGGACTTTATGGAAGATTGACAGAGGCTTGGCGTTCGCCAAGAAAGCCAAGGATTGTTAGAGATGGCGCAGTGAAAGAAGTTCTTGAAAGTGATTTGTCAAAGATTCCAGTTTTAACACACTTTGAAAGAGATGCTGGTCCCTACATCACTACGGCGGTTATATATGCGAAGAGCATTGATGGAGATGCTGAGAACATTTCAGTGCACCGGCTTCAAATTTTAGACAGAAAGCACCTGGCAATACGTCTGGTTCCAAGACATCTTTACAAATTGTGGCAGATTGCTAAGGATGTCAATAAAGATTTGGATGTGTCAATTTCTATTGGTGTTCATCCAGCGGTTATGCTGGCTGCCTCCTCGCCTGTTCCTTTTGGTGTTAACGAGTTTGATATTGCAAACGAATTGGTGAATGGCAATCTCCAGCTGGTTGAGTGTGAGCACGTGGATGCACGTGCTCCAGCAGACGCCGAACTGATTTTAGAGGGCAAAATTTCTGCAAGAAAGGAGGCTGATGAGGGTCCGTTTGTGGACGTAACTGGAACTTACGATATTGCAAGGAAACAACCTGTTGTGGACATCGTCGGAATTATGCACCGCAAAGATTTTATTTATCAGGGGCTACTGCCTTCCGGCGCTGAGCACAGGCTTCTGATGGGGTTGCCGCATGAGGTTTTGATTTGGGAGGCTGTTTCAAAGGTTGTGCCAAAGGTCTGTGCGGTTAATCTTTCTGTTGGTGGTAGCGGATGGCTCCATGCGATAATAGCTATAGAAAAGCAGCTTGACGGAGATGGAAAAAACGCTTTGATGGCTGCTTTTGCTGCGCATCCCAGTTTGAAGCACGCGATGGTTGTGGACCCTGACATTGACGTGTTCAATTCTTCCGACGTGGAGTGGGCTGTTGCGACCCGTTTCCAAGCCGGCGAAGACCTCGTCGTCATAAACAATGCTCGTGGTTCTACACTGGACTCTTCTGCTGATCAAGAGACCGGGTTAACAAGCAAGATGGGTCTGGATGCCACTAAGCCGTTCACAAAGCCTAAGGAAAAGTTTGAACGGGCAAAAATCCCAGTTAACAAACATGTTCAAACGCTCGCTCGTAAATTGCTTAGTTTGAGAGGAAAAATTCTCTGCACACCTATTTATATAGGGGATAATGAGAGAGATAGAGAAGTTGGTGATTCTCTTGTCAGGCGGGAAGAAGGAAGAAACTGATGTTTCACTGAAAGTAGAGGACGTGATGGTCAAGGAAGTGATAACAATCGACGAGAACTCAACGGTTAAAGAGGCGGCTGAAGTCATGAACAAGTTTGAGATTGGCTGCTTGATCGCCGTTAGAAAAGGAAAAGCCATGGGCATAATAACTGAGAGGGATCTTTTGAAGAGGGTTGTTGCGGATGCGAAAGACGCCAGCAAGACTAAGGTGAAGGACATTATGTCGAGTCCGCTGGTTGTCGTTGAGCCTAGCATGGAGTTGGAAGAGGCTGTGAAGCTGATGTTTCAGATGAAGATCAAGAAGTTGCCGGTTGTTGACGGTAAGCGCCTTGTTGGTTTGATTAGTTTGACGGATATAGCGCGTTTTCAGCCTCAGATGATTAAAATACTAAAACAACTTGCTATGAGACAAGCGGCGCCAAAAAGCATGAAAAAAGTAATAGACTACTATGTTGTCTAATCGCATGTTTTTTCTAATGTCTATTTTTTCAGAAGTTTAAATTCCCAGATTTGGTTATCTGATTATATGTGCAAGGAATCCGATGAGTAATGAAGAGGACTCTGATATTAGAAGTTGATTCGCAAAAACCAGACACAGAAAAGATACGAATCGCAGCTGACCTCATCAAGAAAGGCGGTCTAGTGGCTTTTCCAACAGAAACCGTCTATGGTCTAGGAGCAGACGCATTGAATTCAAAGGCGGTTTTGGCTCTTTTTGAGGCGAAAAATAGGCCGCTTGACAATCCTCCGATAGTTCATGTTGCAAATGTTAGCGAAGTTTACAGGCTGGCGAAAACAGTGCCGTACAAAGCTGAACGGCTCATGAGCGAGTTTTGGCCTGGACCTTTGACTCTAATTTTTGAGCGCTCGAAAGTCGTGCCAGACATGACTGTTGCCGGTTTGGACACCATAGCAATTCGCATGCCCAACCACAATGTTGCCTTAGCGCTCATCAGAGAAAGCAAATGTCCAATAGCGGCTCCAAGCGCAAACCTCGCAGGAAAGCCAAGCCCAACATCTGCCCAGCATGTTTTGGACGACCTTGACGGGAGGATAGATGTCATTCTGGACGCTGGACCAACACGTATTGGAGTGGAATCCACTGTTTTAGACGTGACAGTAAACCCGCCGCAGATTCTTCGTCCCGGAGGCACGCCATACGAAGTCTTGAAGAAGATTCTCGGAAGAGTGGAGTTTAATCCGGTTGCGGTTGCAGAGAAGGTGTTGCCGGTGGAGAAGGCGCGTTCGCCTGGAGTGAAGCATAAGCATTACGCTCCGAACGCGGACGTGATGGTTGTTGAGGGAGAGTTGCCGGCTGTCATACGCAGGGTTAAGGAGTTAGCGGAATCCTACACGCAGAAGGGCGTTAGGGTTGGTGTTCTCGCCACCGACGAGACCTCTGCCCACTATAAGACTGGCGTGGTTAAATCTCTAGGAAGCAGAAGCGATTTGGCAGCCATCGCAAAGAACTTGTTTAGACTTCTGCGAGAGTTCGATCTGGATAAGGTTGATGTTATAATCGCTGAAGGCGTACCCGCAGAAGGATTAGGATTAGCTGTTATGAATAGACTGCGGAAGGCTTCTGGCTACAAAATTTGCAAGGTGTAAGCCTCTCTCGGAGACTAGACCCCTCCCTTATAAATAGATTGAACTTCCGATAGGTCTGTGCTGTTTGGGGCAAAGGTCTCTCTGCGTTTGGAGCATATTTGGTTCAAGCGTCCTACTTTAACATCGGCATTTTTATACGCTTCTCCTTTGCTATCTTCTGTGCTTTTTCGTATCCCGCGTCCGCGTGCCTCACTATTGCCGTGCCTGGGTCTGTTGTCAACACGGTTGCTATACGTTTCTCCGCATCTTTTGTGCCATCCGCCACTAAGCACATGCCTGCGTGGATGCTGTAGCCTATGCCTACTCCTCCGCCATGGTGCACGCTGACCCATGTGGCGCCACCAACGGCGTTCAACAACGCGTTAAGAATTGGCCAGTCCGCAATCGCGTCGCTGCCATCCTTCATGCCCTCCGTCTCGCGGTTAGGAGAGGCGACACTTCCGCCGTCCAAGTGGTCGCGCCCAATCCAAACAGGTCCAGAAACTTCACCTTTCGTTACCATGTTGTTGATTATTTTGCCAAAGCGTGCTCTTTCGCCGAATCCGAGCCAGCAAACTCGTGCTGGCAAGCCTTGAAACTTCACGTGTTCTTTCGCTTTTCTTATCCAGCGACATAACTCCTTATCGTAAGCAAAATCGCGTAATATGACATCGTCCAGGGCGTAGATGTCCTCTTCACTGCCCACGAGCGAAGTCCAACGGAACGGTCCCCGCCCTTCACAGAACATAGGTCTAATGTAGCGCTGCACGAAGCCGGGATAGGCAAAAGCGTCCTTAAAACCAGCATTCAAAGCTTGTTGCCTCAGATTATTGCCATAATCAAAAGTGACCGCGCCCTTCCACATCATCTTGACCATAGTCTCAACATGTAAACGCATGCTATCGCCTGCTCGGTGAAGGTATTCTTTCGGTTCGTTCTTCCTAAGCTCGTCCGCCTCTTTCTTAGATAAGCCAGCCGGATAATAGCCGTTCAGCGGGTCGTGTGCGGAAGTCTGGTCGGTCAAAACGTCCGGAATTACGCCTTTACGCAGAAGTTCCGGATGCACCTCAGCCGCGTTACCCAACAAGCCAATACTTCGTGGAATTCCCTTGTCTTTGGCTTCTATAGCCAACTTTACCGCCTCGTCCAAATCATCAGTCCACATTTCTAAGTACTTGTGCTTAAGCCTGCGCTCAACTGCCCACTTGTCAATCTCCACGACAAGCGCAACGCCCTCGTTCATTGTAACCGCCAAAGGCTGAGCGCCGCCCATCTCTCCCAAACCCGCAGTCAAAACAAGTCTTCCGCGTAAAGAACCGCCAAAGTGCTCCTTTGCAACCGCAGCCAAAGTCTCGTAGGTGCCTTGCAGAATGCCTTGCGTGCCGATGTAAGCCCACGACCCCGCGGTCATCTGTCCGAACATTATTAGGCCTTTCTGTTCCAGCTCGTAGAAATAGTCCCAAGTAGCCCACTTCGGCACGAGCATCGCGTTGACAATCAACGCCCTAGGCGCCCACTCGTGCGTCTTAAAAACAGCCACGGGCTTGCCGCTCTGAATCAGCATCGTCTCGTCCGGCTCCAGTTCCGTCAGCGTTTCGACAATCTTCTCAAAACATTCCCAGTTCCGTGCAGCCTTGCCGGTTCCACCATAAACGATAAGTCTTTCGGGGTCTTTCGCCACTTCGGGGTCAACAACGTTAAAAAGCATGCGCAGAATGCCTTCAACCTGCCAATTCTTACAGTGCAGTTCAGAACCGGTCAGATGTCTAACGGGCTTCTTGACTTTAATCATTGTAGCTCACCGTGAACCACAATAGCAAAAACGTATTATAATTCTTTGCTCAGATAATCATGTTTATTAAGAACACGTCTGAGTTAAGTCACAACGGAGATTTCGAAATGAAAGGAGCCATAATATTCTTGGCAACATTTTTCGCTTTCTTAGCAGCAACTCTAGCTTACCCAACTTTACCGCCAGGCGAAAACATCAGCAATGCTATAGATGTAGACCCAACTGTAGAGTGGAATGGTCTCCTAGTTAGAACACTCACATCAGCAATATTCAACGGAGTAGTCTATGGCATAATAGCTTGGATAACCTTTACATTGATTGAAAAAACAAGAAAGCCTCTACAGAAATAACGTAAAAGAAAAGAATCCCCATTCATTCTTCTTCTTTCATGACCGGAAATGCGCTTCGAGCTGCCTCCTTGTCAACAACAACCCTTCCGTTCTTAATCACTTTATCCACCATGTTGACGCCGTAATGATAGCCGAGAAACTTGTGACTCGGAGCATCTAAAATGACTACGTCTGCCTTTTTGTCAACCTCTAAACTGCCAACTTCGCCGGCTTTACTAATTGCATGAGCCGCGTTGATTGTAGAGGCTGTTATGGCTTCTGCAGAACTCAACTTCATAAAGTGACATGCAAACGCGATGACCAACTGCATATTTTCGACCAAACAGTTTGGATTGTAGTCAGTCGCCAGAGCCACGGGAACACCTGAATCAATCATCAATCTAGCGTCTGCGTACCGCCCCATCATCAGACTGAAGGCCGCCGCAGGAAGCAAAACGGCAATCACGCCCTTTTCAGCCATGGCTCTGATGCCATCAATTGATGAGAAGAGCAAATGCTCAGCAGAAACAGCGCCAACATCCGCCGCGAGTTCCGCTCCGCCCAACATACTCATCTCGTCAGCGTGAACCTTAAGCTTCAACCCACAACTCTTACCAGCTACCAAAATACGTCTGCTCTGCTCCAGATTAAAAACCCCTCTCTCACAGAAAACGTCACAAAATTCAGCTAACTCCCGTTCAGTCACTCTCAGAATCATGTCTTCAACCACTAGATTAACGTATCCCGAGGGGTTGTCCTTAAACTCTGGCGGGATAGCGTGCGCTCCCAGAAAAGTAGAAACAACATTCACACAGTGCAGCTGATTTATGCGTTTGGTAGCCTCTAAGATTTTCAACTCGTCCTTCGTTGTTAAGCCATAGCCACTTTTAGCCTCCACAGTGGTTGTTCCATTCTCCAGCATCACGTCAAGCGTTTTAATTCCCAAATCCGCAAGTTTTTCAACGCTTGCCTTCCTCGTTTCCCTAACAGTCTTCAGTATTCCACCGCCAGCGCCTAGAATCTCCATGTAAGACGCGCCTTCAACACGCATCTGAAACTCGTCTTCCCGCGAACCCGCAAAAACAAGATGCGTGTGCGGGTCAACGAAGCCTGGCAGGACAGTTTTTCCATTCGCACTCAAAATATTCTCTGCCCTGTAAACTCTCGTAATTTCTGGAGTCTTACCCACAGCGACGATCACGCCGTCTTTTATCGCTAAACCGCCATTACGTATTATGCCCAGCTCCCGCATCTGTTTGCCAACGCGCGGCTTCTCATTACCTCCACTAAGCGTGACAAGCTCGTCGGCATTCACAATGAGCAAGTTGACTTTTTCTCTGGCTCTCGTTTTGACTGGTTTATTCAAAGGCACCGCCTTTCTCCATGACGTCGTGTATGGCTATTTCTAGCACACGGTCTTCGGTTAAGTTGTCAATCTTCAAGTAATATGAAGCCACGTCAATTAGGGCTTTTAACGGAGCCATGCCACAAAACTCCGAACCCGAAATCGGCACGTTGTAACGTGCACACTCCACTTTCAACAGTTCAAAGACGCGATAAAGCGGCGTCTTCTCAAAGTCATGTATGCTCATGCCTATCTGCGTGACATTCTTCTCCGGAATAAAAGCAGCCATAGCCTTAACATTAGAAAACCCCCCCTTCTTCGCGTGCAAAGCCTTCGCAATCTTTTTAGCAACCGCCAAATCAGAAGTGCCCAAGTTAACGTTAAAACCAGCCATGAGCTTGCGTGCGCCAGTTATGGTTGCGCCAGATTTAGGAACAAACTTGGCTGGACCAAAGTCCGGTTTGCGTTCAGGCCTAACAATGTTTTCTGCTAATTTTTCATATTCACCTTCGCGAATCCAGTCCAAATCTGCTCGCTCAGGTTTTGCTGTTGAAACACCGTAAAGATACACAGGCACGCCGCATTTTTCTGCTAGTCTCTTACCAAACCCCTTCGCCAACTCGATGCAGTCTTCTATTGTGACGTTCTTTATTGGAATGAATGGCACAACATCGACAGCACCTAAGCGTGGGTGTTGACCCTTATGCTTGCGCATGTCAATAGATTCCACAGCCTTGAAGGAAGCATTCAACACAGCGTCAAGGATTGATTTCTTGTTACCAACTATGGAAACTACTAGTCTATTATAATAATCATCAAAAGTGTAGTCAATCAAAAAGGAGTTCCGAGTTTTCTTAACTTCATCAAGGATAGCGTCAACAACTTTCGGGTCCGACGTGCTGAAATTGGGCACGCATTCGATGATTTCCATAAGCTTTGCACCAGCTTAAACCTACGCGTGTTTCGAAGTAATTAAGATTATCACCACAACATATCAAAAGAGATATATACCTTTCATTAGGAAAATGCTAAGCTGTCGAGGAATCGTTATGAAGAAAAAAATTGCTGCAATACTCTGCCTCTTAATGCTTTCACCAATTTCGCTAGCGCTTATGCCTAACGCAAAAGCTCCTGACGGGAATCATTATGGTTGGGTGGAACCGGCGTACAGGGGCTACGATCCATACTACGATGAACAGATCGTTGGATACAAAGAAGGAACCTACTGGAACCTCACAATGTCTTGGGTAAACGAGGGAGTGGTTCCAATAAACGTTTCAGCAATCCGCTTATGGTTTGATTGGGGCAAAAACTACACCCAAGCCTTTGGCTCACCTATCCAGGTGATGCCAGGCGTAACTCAGATTCTCAACATCTACAACATGACACCGCCTATAGAAGAAGCGCCAGAACTATGGGGACCTCACACCTATGACATATGGATTGAGAATGTTAACGACACTACATCGCCTTACGGTGAATTAAGTCCAATTTACTTCTCTTCGGGCAGTGATTTCGTTGCACTTTCGCAGGACCACCTTGATTGTCTAAACTACTGGGCTAAATATTGGATGTTCATTGCAGGACCGATGGCGCAGCTGCCTCAGTTACCAACACCAATGTTAGAGCTTAATACAAACATCTCAAAAGTACAGGTATTACTCGCACAGGCGATCCTTGAATTCTCTCAAGGTTACGAAATTTACCTAGCAGGAGTGTTTAGTCAAGCTAAAACTCACCTTGAAACAGGAGACGGCTACATTAGCGAGGCGCTGACTGTGTGGGACGACAGAGGCACGGCGATGGAAGACGCCAGCTTAGCTTACACAAACGCGCAAGCAAGCTATTACTCTGGTCTGGGAGACGCGTCAAAGATCAACGCCTACGGCTGGCTGTTGTTCGGTCTAGGCTGGGTGTTCATCGGTCTTGGCGTAATAATCTATGGCGCCAAGAAATCAAAGACCACTCCGCCGCCGAGCTAAACTCAAACACCCACCTTTTTTTATTAAACTTATAAACGTCTCAGCAGACTCTTCTCTGGAGAAAAAGTTCTTTGAAATCTCAGACAGCGTTTGAGGCCCCGACATGGAACCAAATCTACACTCTACTCTTGAATCTAGCAGAAAAAATACGCAAAAACGGGTTCAAACCAGACATAATCGTCGGCGTTTCAAGGGGAGGATGGCCTCCGGCGCGTATCCTCTCTGACTTGTTAGGCAACCCAAATCTCGCAAACGTCAGGGCAGAGTTTTATGTCGGGGTTGCGGAGACAAAAGGCGAGCCTAGATTGACACAGCCTGTTTCTGTGCCGGTTTCAGGCAGAAAAGTGCTAGTGGTTGACGAAGTTGCGGACACGGGCAAGAGTCTGAAACTTGTTAAGGAGCACATGGCCGAAGAGGGTGCGGCTGAAGTCAGGATAGTCACGGTCTATTATAAGCCATGGAGCATAGTGAAGCCTGATTACTATGGAAAAGAGACAAGCCGATGGATAGTCTTCCCATGGGAAGTAAAGGAAACCGTTCGGAAAATAATCCAAAAGTGTAAGGAAAAAGGAACGGCGATAGAAGAGGAGACCGCCAAGCTTGCCGAGGCTGGGGTATCTGCAGAGCTTTTAAGAAGATTCTTGAAAGAAATCTCCGAGGAAGAAAAGTGCTGAAAACCATCGAAGAATACAGCAAATACGTTGCAATAGCAGGCTTTAAAAATGCAAGAATTGGTAGCACTGAAGAATTTTTACACGCAATTCGCAGCGAACAGTCAGAAAACGTGGACATACAGCTTTTTGACGCAGAAAAAGTCGCCGGATGGCAGCACTTGTATTTTGCGGCTTTAAACGCCTTAACTGCCTTTAAAAGCAAGGTAAACATTTCAAAAAGCTTAGAAATGGAGACAATGCTCTATGCTTCCTCGCAGCGCCAAATAAGAAGAGCCATGGGACTTCTAGGGATTAATCCCGACACATCTGCTGTTGCAGTGCTTGTAATCGGAGAAAAGGCAGAGGACGTGAAATCAGCCTTGTCACACGTGTCAAAGCATGTTAACGCGCAACGCGATGACGGTGTTCTCGAATTGACAAATGAGAAAGTAACAGTTATTCGAAAGATTTTTGGAATATCCGACGTAGAACTTGAAACTGTTATGAAAAACGGCGGTTTAGAGAACGCTTTAACAGACCTCGTGATTGAGTGGATGGCACTACTAGCAACCCAGCATTGACCTAAAGCACCTTCTCTTTCATGACCGCCAAAATTTCGTCCGGATTTATCACGGAGATTCCGGTTAATCCGCCAACAACCTCGATTAAGAGTATCTTGTTGGGCTTGTTCAAATCCACTTTTCTTTCGATGTTTGCTGCCGCAGCCTCAATAATGTCGGTGGTAGAGGTTTCTGTGAAACGCTTTTCTACAGTAACGCGAAAAGTTTCTTTTTTTCCTATTTTCGCGCTTAACTCTGTGGCTGCACGTTGGATTGCTCCCAAGTCCGTGCGAACGACCCCTTCGATGGGAATTACTCTGAGCGTGTAGCGGAATTCGTAGGGGCGTTCATGCAGAACTTTGCGAAGTTTTTCTATAACCTCGAAAGGGTTGAACCCTGTCTTTGCAGCAATCAAACCCGAGATGCCTGTTCTATCCACTTTTGCTGCTGAATCGCCGATTTCTCCGAGTAAATACCATAGTTCCGAGCATGCGTAGTCTTCATTTCCGCGAGAGGTTGTGGCTAGGAGGTTGAAATCTCTGAGCATGCCTACCCTCCTTCATAATTAGTCTGGCAATCAGATTTAACATTTATAGAAGGAAATATCACGAACAAATTCGGAGGTCAGTGCAGGTTAGTGGCCATCTCACAGCTTTTGGCTCTCAGCCGTCGCCTCACATCATCCCACATTGAAAATGGCTCTACAAAGATTTATCCATTTTGATATTCTGTAATCATTAGGCTTAAATCTCTGTAAAAAAGAGTCATATGGCTCACGACGAGAGGCGTCAACTTTGAGAGGGCAAAAACCAGTAATCGTAGTTCACGGTGGAGCGGGAACTTGGCAGCCAGAACGCAGCCAACCTGGCTTGGAAGGAGTTAAAAGAGCCGCAGAAACCGGTTTTGACATCATGAAAAACGGAGGAAGCGCTCTCGACGGCGTCTTGGAAGCCGTTGTGGTCATGGAAGATGATGGCGCATTTAATGCCGGCTATGGTTCGACATTAAACATAGAAAAGCAAGTAGAGATGGAAGCATCAATCATGGATGGAAAAACGCTGCAGGCTGGTGCCGCAGGCCTGTTGAAGGACATTAGAAACCCCGTTCGTTTGGCGAGAATAGTTATGGAAAAGACGGACCACGTTCTTGTAGTGGGCGAAGGCGCAGAAAAACTAGCCAGAATTTTTAATCTTGAAAGACGGAACTCGGTAACAGAGCTCAGGTTAAAGTATCATGAGCAGCAGAAAAAAATTTTGCTTGAAGGAAAATTTGAACTACCGAAGCTATACGAGTTGGTCAAAAAGCATCCGGAGATGTTCGAGCTCGAAACCGTGGGTGCAGTTGCTCTTGATAAAGATGGAAATGTTGCAGCTGCAACATCAACCGGCGGATTTCCATTGAAGCTTCCCGGAAGAATCGGTGATTCGCCGTTAATTGGATGCGGCACATACGCCGACAACAAAGCTGGAGCTTGTTCAGCCACTGGTGTTGGCGAAATAGCCATAAGGCTCGTTCTGGCGAAGACTGTCTGCAATTACATGGAAACTGGAAAAGCTGCTCAGGAGGCTGTTGAATCATCCATAAGTCTCGTTAACAACAGACTATCCGCCATGTACAATTCTATGGGACTTATCGCTATTGACATGCATGGAAGGGTTGGCGCGGCGCATAATTCGCCAAACATGTGTTGGGCTTACATAACGCCAGAAACAAAGGAGCCCGTTGTCTCGTTGACGGCTAAAATCGTGAAATAAAAAGTCCAAGACTACGTAGTTGAACGAACGCTTTGGTTGTATTTCTCGACAACTGACGTACAAAAACGCTTAAAGCAGTGCCAAATCTCTTCTGCATCCCTAAACGAAAAGGAACGGAGGTGAAAAGCGTGCGTGAGGAAGAGGAGTGGGAAGAGGAAGAGTGGGAAGAAGAGGAGTGGGAAGAGGAAGAGTGGTAAACTCGAGTAGACATAGCGTGTTTTGCATCTTTCTTTGAATGAACGCTTTAAACTGTTTCTGAGTAATTTTTAGGTTTATGCTTATAATCTACTAGTTAGCATTCATTGTCGAGCGAGCATGACAAGAGTAGCCGTGCTGGATTCAGATAAATGCAAACCGAAACGCTGCAATAGGCTATGCTATCGCTTTTGTCCTATAGTGCGAAGCCGCATAGAAGCCATTCGCTTCGAAGGCGACAAAGCCGTTATTGTTGAATCTCTCTGCACCGGGTGTGGCATATGCATAAAGAAATGCCCATTCAAAGCAATCTCAATTGTCAATCTTCCAGACGAGTTGGAAAAAGACTGCAGCCACCGCTTCGGAGAGAACACTTTCAAACTCTATAGGCTGCCGACGCCCTACCCGTGCATGGTTCTGGGCTTACTTGGACAAAACGGAATAGGCAAAACAACAGTGCTCAAAATACTCTCAGGCGAAATCAAACTAAACCTCGGGAACTACGAGAAGCCGCCTGACTGGAACGAAATTGTAACGCATTTTCGAGGTTCAACACTTCAGGATTACTTTCAGAAAATGAGCGAGAACAGACTCAAGGTTTCACACAAACCGCAGTACGTGGACAAGATTCCGAAGGCTGTCTCAGGAAAAGTCGGCGAGTTGCTAGAAAAAGTGGACGAAAGAAAAAAACTTAGCGAAATTTCTGGGCAACTTGGGCTTAATCAGCTCTGGAACCGTCCGTTAGAAGTCTTGAGTGGAGGAGAATTGCAACGCGTGGCAGTAGCTGCCACAATGTGCCGCGAAGCTGACGTCTACCTTTTTGATGAGCCCTCAAGCTATCTGGACGTAAAACAGCGGCTGGAAGTGGCCAAAGCCATAAGAAGCCTGGAAAATGATGAAAAAACAATAATCGTGGCGGAGCACGACCTGGCAATAATAGATTATCTGTCTGACCAGATCTGTGTTTTTTATGGAGAGCCGGGCGTTTACGGTGTAGTCTCAAATGTTCACGGTGTCAGAGTTGGAATAAACATATACTTGGAAGGTTACATTCCGGATGAGAACGTTAGATTCAGAAAGGAGGCAATAGTATTCCATGAGAAGCCGCCGAGGACTAGCTTTGGCGCTGGCGAAACATTGTTGAAATGGGGGCGAATCAAAAAGACTTATGAAGGGTTTAAACTCGTTGCAAGCCCGGGAGAAATAAAGCGTGGAGAAATCATCGGAATTCTCGGACCGAACGGAATTGGGAAAACAACTTATGTGAAGATTTTGGCTGGAATCGAAAAAGCTGACGATAAAGCAGAGTTCGGAGAGTTGGAGGTAAGTTACAAGCCTCAGTACATTTCCGCAGAATACGAGGGCACAGTTCAAGAGCTCTTATTGAGCGTTGCCAAAGAGAATTTCGCTTCAAGCTGGTACAAAACAGAAATCCTTCAACCATTAAGTATAGAGCCCCTTCTAGATAGAAACGTAGCAGAACTCAGTGGCGGCGAACTACAGAAAGTGGCTATTGCGGCCTGTCTATCCCGTAAGGCTGAACTTTACCTACTTGATGAGCCAAGCGCCTACCTGGATGTTGAAGAGCGACTGAACATGGCACGAGCCATCAGAAGAGTGGTAGAAACACGCAACGTAACCGCCTTTGTAGTTGAGCACGACGTGGTCGCTCAGGACTTCATAGCCGACCGCCTAATGGTTTTCACTGGAGAACCTGGAACAGAAGGCTTGGCAAACCCGCCCACAAGCCTTAGGGATGGAATGAACACGTTTCTGAAGGAGATGGAAGTGACTTTCCGAAGAGACCCGTCAACCAAAAGACCACGAGTTAACAAGGAAGGCTCAAAACTTGACAAGCTTCAAAAGCAAATCGGCGAGTACTACTATGTGCGTGAGTTGCGAGAGTAGAAGGCGGCAAGGAATAGCCATGGTTAAGGTTGACGAAAACGAGAAGAAGCTGCTAGAGGCTGCTTTGAGAACTATGGGCAACGCCTACGTGCTCTGGGGCTTCAGAGTCGGTGCAGCTGTTCTTGCAGAAAACGGAGAAATCTATGAAGGCTGTAACGTGGAGAGCTGGGTTTCTGGACTTGGAATCTGCGCCGAAAGATGCGCAGTCAATCATGCCATTTTGCACGGCAACCGAAAAATAAAGGAGGTAGCAATCGTTATGGATGCTGACAAAGGTAAGGCGCCTAGGCCGTGCGGAGCATGCCTGCAGTACATCTACGATTTTGCGGCCAGTCCCAAAATTAAAATTGTTGTGGCAAAAGCGGGAAATGGCAAAATTTTGGTTGACTCCGTTGAAGTAAAGACTATTGAAGATTTGCTGCCTTTCCCTTTCCGAAAATGAACGATTTGCGTCCAAAGGTGTAGTTAAATTAATGAAGGTGCAGAGCATACCGTAGGGTGTTCGCTTTCGGGAGAGGGGTGGAGGCTTAAAGTGGCTCAGATAACGTTCGAAGAAATAAGCGCTTCAGACTTCTTCTACCGCAACCGCGACATCGCCGGCTTCACCAACCCATCGAGAGCCATCTTTGCGGCAATACGAGAACTGGTCGAAAACTCTTTAGATGCCGCTGAAAGCCTCAAGATACCGCCGGACGTTTACGTTCGACTTTCCTATGAAGGGGAAGCCAGCAAAGAAACTCAGATTTACAAGTTGAGAGTTGAAGACAACGGCATCGGTGTCCCGCCGAGGCACATTCCCTCAGCCTTTGGACAGGTGCTCTTCGGCTCAAAATACAAATTAAAGCAGCAACGGGGAACCTTTGGTTTGGGCGGAAAAATGGCAATCCTGTATGGACAGATAACAACTCATCAACCCGCCACGATAACCTCAGGCACTGGCGGAATGGCAAAGATTTTCAGTTTCAAACTCATGATTGACATTCAAAGAAACCGCCCAATAATACTTGACCGAAAAGTGCTCATAAACAAGGAGCAGTGGCGAGGAACAATAGTCGAATTCTGCCTTGAAGGCGACTACCTGAGGGCTATGCCCAAAATCCTTGACTACTTTAAGCAGACAGCAATGGTTAACCCCTACGCAAACTTGACTTTTGTCGACCCGAAGGGCAGACTCTACAGGTTTACACGGATTACAAAGGAAATGCCTCAACCGCCGAAAGAAACATTACCGCACCCCTACGGTGTGGATGTGGAACTTCTTCAGCGCCTAATTCAAGTGACGCCCTATCACAGCATGCTCGAATTCTTGCGTAACCACTTCCATAGAGTCGGCGAAATCACCGCGCAAAAGTTTCTAGAGTTTGGCAACATAAGCCCATCCAAAAATCCGAAGAAACTCTCTCACGAAGAAATCGTCAGACTCATGCACATGCTCAAGAAGTTTAAAGACTTTCTGCCACCCGACGCAAGCTGCCTATCGCCTCTAGGCGAAGAACTGTTGAAAGCCGGAATACTGAAGGAGCTAAAGCCAGAGTTTGTGGTTGTTCATCAGCGTAAGCCGGCAACCTACGCCGGTCATCCATTCATAATCGAGGTCGGCATCGCCTATGGAGGAGAGATTCCAAAAAGAGGAGCGTTCATAGTTTATCGTTTTGCGAACAGAATCCCTCTGCTCTATGATGAGGCGAGCGACGTTTCGGTCAGAGTCATAAACGCCATGAACTGGCGAAGATACAAAGTAACACCAGACATGCCAATCGCAATCGTAACACACGTATGCAGCACAAAAGTCCCATACAAAACCGTTGGCAAGGAGTTCATTGCAGACAGACCAGAAGTCAGAAGAGAAATCGCCAACGGACTGCGGGAAGTCGCACGCCAAATACAGCACTTCATGACAAGAATAGAACACGTGGACAAAGAGAAGAGAAGACTAGGCGTATTCGGCAAATACCTGCCCAAAATAGCTCAATTCTCAACACAGCTTGCAGGCAAGGAAAAGCCTCCAGACATAGAGAAGCTCTTGAGGAGTGTGAAAAGATTTGGAACGGAAGAAGTCTAAAATCAGCATGGTGGAAAAGAAGAAGGAAGTTTTAGCAAATCTACAAAATCTTGGCGTCAAAATCTATGACCAGCTTGACAGCGGTTATTTTCCCTCAATAGAGATGCCAAGTAGGTCAACGGAAAACATCTACTACGACCCTCAGGTCAGACAGTTCATTTTAGGCGACAGAAAAGTTCGCAGAAGCGCCCGCAACATTCGCCACCTTAAACCCTTCACGCAGCTAACATGGGCTGCAGAGTTTTCTCATGAGCTGACTTCACAGAGGAAGACCTCAACCCTCAGAGATGTTTACTATTCGGCGCAAGCGTACGAAATGACCTTCACAGACCAGCAAGAATCAAACAATATAGTAACAGATTTGGAAACTGTTCTGGGATTGTCAAGAGAAGATTTCAACATATTCCCAGAAGAACGTTCTGCAGTCTTCGGTGACCTAACTATAGAATATACCGTGCCGGGTTATGAAGGGAAAACAATGAACTTGACTTCTCACCCTGACGGTGTACTAATCGGTCCAGCTTTAACCTCATCCGAGTTTGTTAAAACCACAGCCGACAAAGTCATAGCCATCGAGAAAGGCGGTCTGTTCACCCGTTTCATAGAGGAGAACGTTCACAAAAAATTCAATGCGCTACTTGTTTTGACAGCTGGACAGGCACCGAGAGCAACAAGACACTTTATTAGGAGAATGAATGGTGAACTAAACCTTCCTGTCTACGTTTTTACGGACGGTGATCCTTGGGGAATGCACATCGCCATGGTGATAATCTCCGGTTCGGCAAATGCCGCACACTTAAGAGAGTTAAACACGCCAGATGCCAAATGGAGTGGTGTCTGGGCGACGGACATCGTCAATTACAAGCTGCCAACAGACCCGTTGGACGATGTGGACATGAAGAGGCTTTACGAATTACAAAAAGACCCACGCTATAAAGACCCGCTTTGGCAAAGAGAGATAAAAACTTTCATGAAAATCAAGAGAAAGGCGGAACAGGAAGCTTTCAGCAGATACGGCCTAACATACATCGTGGACGAGTATCTCCCAGCAAAACTAGAAGAAACGAAGTAGCCTACGTGCCCATATTACGGTTTAGAAACAATCCTTTTTATACAAGAAATATTGTTAAAATTTGGGGAAAGGAGAAATGCGTAAACCATTAGTTGCGAGTCTAAGTGCTCTTATAATATTCATCATTGTTGTCCCAACATTAGTCGCGAGCGCTTCTGGAAGCCGAAGTCCTGACCAAACCGAATCAATCGTTCCGCTCTTAAAACAGCTGTGCGGCAACGTTTCGGCTCTACCAGATGAAGCCTTTGAAGACATGAAACACGCAGACAACGGCAAGAACACCATGTGTAACAAGATTAACGCTGTAATAAATCAGATCGAAGCGGGAGCTTACAACGGCCCATTAAACAAGTTGAGAAACGACCTTGAAAAAGTCGTCGAAAAGTGGATTGCAAGCCCATGGAAAGGATACTTGCACGAGTTAATTGAGCACATTATCCGATGTATCAAGTGTTGCTGTCCGCCTTCGCGGGATTTGACGCCTCCTGTTATCCACGGAGTTTTTCATTATCCTGAGGCGCCTGAATACGAGGACTACGTAACGGTTCTGGCTTATGTTACCGACTGTAAGAGCGGAGTTGCTAACGTGACTTTAAGCTATTTCACCGATTTGGGAAAAAGCGTTAACCTTACCATGAATAAAGTTGACGGATTATACGAGGCTGAAATTTCTCCCGAATCGTATAATGTGACTGTTAACTTCTTCGTTTATGCTTGGGATTATGCTGGAAATGTCGCTGTTTCTTCTATGTATTCTTACATTGTTGGAGACTTTCATCCGCCAGTAATAACGTACATTGAACAGGTGCCTGCAGAGCCTAACTATAACGAAACTGTTCTTGTTTTCGTCAACGCAACTGAGCCCCTAAACGCTAGTGGTGTTAGAGAAATAGTCCTGACTTATAACAATGGAAGCGATTGGGCAAACGTCACTATGAACCTTGAAGACGGATTATATGTGGCGGCAATCCCAGAACTCCCATACGGCACGCTCGTTCAATACAGAGTTTACGCCTTTGATAACGCTGGAAACTGGGCAGCCATGGATGTTTACTCCTACACTGTGCAGGACCGTTTCTTGCCCGTTGCCAGAATCGACGCTCCGACTTGGGGAAGCTACCTGTCTGGTGATATTAACGTAGAAGTCTACGTTTCTGATGACAATTTTGTTGGTGCGGACTTGACGGTTAATGGAACAGATTTAGCCTCGTGGACTGAGGCAGGGTCGCACGCCTATTTGTGGGACACCACGGTCTTGCCCGACGGGATTTACGTTTTGAAGCTCGGGGCGAGTGACAAAGCGGGAAACATGGTCGAAACAGAGTGTCCGGTGACGGTGGATAACACGGCACCAGTCGTGCATATCATATCGCCATTGGACGGAAGTTACGTTAGGGGTACTGTTTTCGTTGAGGTGAGCGCTGATGACGCAAACCTTGATGAGATGAAGTTGGTCATCGGTGAAACTGTTCAAGTTTGGGAAGTGGGTGGAGGTCGGATTTACGTGTGGAATACCATGGATTTTGATGATGGCGTTTACACGCTTGTCTTGTCGGCAGTTGACAGGGCTGGAAATGAGGCGGATACAAGTGTATCAGTTACTGTGGATAATACGGCACCATCCATCAGCAATCTGGTGTGGACGCCTTCTGAACCGAGCGCTAATGAACCAGTAAATGTTTCTGCGCAGGTTTTTGAGGAAGGAAGCGGAGTCAAGAATGTTACTCTGTGGTTTAGTGTCGATGATAGTGAATGGGAAAGCTTGGACATGACTTTGCAGGATGGGAATTGGGCATGTGTGATTCCGGGGCAAGCGGAAAACGCCACTGTGACGTTTTACATTGAGTGTTACGATGATGCCGGCAATTTTGCGGCTACGCTGGAGAGAGCTTACACCGTTAAGGCTGCTGGCAATGGAGGAGGGGGCGCTGTTTCAGGCTTTCCGTTGGGTTGGCTTCTGTTGATAATTGCGTTGATCGGTTCAGGGATAGGCGGAACAATTTATTATTACCGGTACAGAAAGAGACGCGTGTGACGCTCGCTGGAAGGAAATGCTTTAAATCTTGGGCGTTCAATTCTATAAAAAGCGCTTTGAAGGAAGATTGCGGGCATGAGTAGTGAGGAAGGCGGTTTCGGTTTAACGTTGGCTGAGAAGTTCTTCGGTTTGATACTCGTTATACTTGGTGGCGTATCCGCTTACTACACGTTCACGAGTTTTGATGCTCTGGGGACTTTCACAGGGTTTTTCGGTTTTCTGAGCATCTTGTTGCTAGCTGTGGGCGTGTTTCTGATAACAGCGAAGGCTGAACAGTAGTTTTGGCTCCGCATTTCGGGCAGCATGACGTGTGTGTTTTCTCCTTTTGCTGAGTGTTTATTAGGGTAATGGTTTATTAGTTTTGGAGTGCGTGTTTGAAAAGGGTTTGCTTGGTAGAAGTGAGCGGAGATGCCTGTTCGTCAGCCGATTGTTTGTGTTCTTGGGCATGTGGACAGTGGTAAGACTTCGCTTTTGGACAAGATTCGGAAGACGAGTGTGCAGGCGCGTGAGGCTGGCGGGATGACGCAGCACATTGGTGCTAGTTTTTTTCCGGTTGATACGTTGAAGCAGTTGGTTGGTCCTTTGTTGTCTATGGTTAAGGGTGAGGTTGAGATTCCGGGGTTGTTGATTATTGACACGCCTGGGCATGAGGCTTTTACTAACTTGCGTAGGCGTGGTGGGAGTGTTGCGGACATTGCGGTTTTGGTGGTTGATGTTTTGCGTGGTTTTGAGGCGCAGACGTATGAGTGTGTTGATATTTTGAAGGCGCGGAAGGTGCCGTTTTTGGTGGCTGCTAACAAGGTTGACCGTGTTCCGGGTTGGAAGTCGTTTGAGGATACGCCGTTTTTGCGTTCTTATCCTGAGCAGGACAGGTATGTGCGTGAGGATTTGGATAATAGGGTTTATGAGATTATTGGGGTGTTTTCGCGTCTGGGTTTTCGTGCGGACAGGTTTGACCACATTAAAGATTTTACGAAGACTGTGGCGGTTGTGCCTGTCAGCGCTAGGACGGGTGAGGGGATTACTGAGTTGTTGATGGTTTTGGTGGGTTTGACGCAGCAGTATTTGCAGAAGCGGTTGCAGACGACTGAGGGTGCTGCGAAGGGTACGGTTTTGGAGGTTAAGGAGGAGCCGGGTTTGGGTTTGACGTTGAACACGATTGTCTATGATGGTGTTTTGCGGCGTGATGACGTGTTTGTTGTGGGTGGGCGTGAGAAGCCTATTGTGGCGCGTGTCAGGGCGATTTTGGTGCCGAAGCCTTTGGATGAGATTCGTGATCCGCGTGACCGGTTTTCGAGTGTGGATGCGGTTTCTGCTGCGGCTGGGGTGAAGGTTGTTGCGCCTGGTTTGGAAGGAGCCTTGGCTGGTGCGCCTTTGTACGCTGTTGGTGAGGGCGAGAGTGTGGATAAGTATGTTAAGGCGGTTGGTGAGGAGGTTGAGCGGGTTCGTATTGCGACGGGTGTGGATGGGGTTGTTTTGAAGGCGGATGCTTTGGGGTCTTTGGAGGCGATTGCAGATTATATGAAGAGGAATGGTGTGCCTATTCGGTTGGCGGATGTGGGTGATGTTAGTAAGCGGGATGTTACTGAGGCGGCTGTTGTGAAGGAGCATGAGCCGCTTTATGGGGTTGTTTTGGTTTTTAACGTGCGGGTTTTGCCTGATGCGGAGGAAGAGGCTGAGGTTAGGGGTGTTCAGGTTTTTAGTGACAGGATTATTTATAATTTGGTGGATAATTATTTGGCGTGGCTTAGGGCGAAGCGGGAAGCGAAGTTTGAGGTGGAGTTTGAGAGGCTGATGTTGCCTGGGAAGGTTCGGGTTTTGGAGGGTTACGTGTTTCGTAGGGCGAGGCCGGCGATTTTTGGTGTGGAGGTGTTGGCGGGGAGGATTAGGCCGAAGGTTGCTTTGGTTAGGGGTGAGGATGGTGAGGATGTTGGTGAGGTGCAGCAGATTCAGGAGAAGGGTGAGGCGCTTTCGGAGGCTAGGCAGGGGATGCAGGTGGCGATTTCGATGGATAAGCCGATGGTTGGGAGGCATGTGTTTGAGGGGGATGTGCTGTTTGTGAGGGTGCCGGAGGCGGATGCGAGGGTGTTGTTGGCGACGTTTATGGATAGGTTGACGGTGGAAGAGCAGGATGCGTTGAGTGAGTATGTGGGTTTGATGAGGAGGAAGGTGCCGTTCTGGGGGGCTTAGGGGTGTGTGCGTGCAACGGTGTAGAGCCCCTCTATTTGGAGCCAAATATGTTCTTTTATTTGGTTGTTGTTTGGTAGATTGAGCTTTTGGTTGGGTTTGGTTGTGCTTGGCTGGTTTTGTTGTTGCGGTGTTTGTCGTTTGACACCTCCTACAGTTAGGATGCTGGTTCTGAGGAATTTAAGGGCGGTGTCAGAAGTAGGATGAGTAGCCTGAAGTTGCAGATTTCATTAAGACTCTAGAAAGTGACTTTGGATACAAAATAGAACAGTGTGGCTGTAAAAGACTAGTTAGTTCTTGAGTGTGTATTGTTAGACTTTGGGAGATAGAATGCTCCAGTAATAGAAACCAAGACCAAACGCAATTACACACAGACCAGCAATCGCTAGACCTCGGTATTCGTAACGTCCATATGCTTTATGAATAGAAAAGCTAAGAGGAATCAATAACATTGACCAAGTAACAAACTGAACGTTGAAGAATGACGTGCCCAGAATCTGCATGAATACATACCACAATAGCGAGTTATGGGTAGCTAACTGGGAAGCTACTAGGACTATGATAAACCATATTCCAGCGTCGGCAAAACAGCCTGTCAGGTGTGCTTCTAAAACATCTCTGACTTTTTCTGAATATGGATGAGCTAGTCGGAATAACACATAGATTAGAGCTACGCCTATCAGAATTCCTATTGCTCCCCAGAAGTTATCAAGTATGTCCATCATGTTTTTCCAGACGAAGATACGTGGAGTGCACAAAAATAAAGTTTATGCTACATTCTTTCGCCATAAATGTATCATTCGAAACTATCCGAAAAACCTACTCTCTCTAGAGACAGAGTTGCCGCGATACAAAAGTGCGGTGGAAGTGTGTTGAATGATTCAGTGACATTGTGGGGACAGGGGTCTGAACTAGCGGGGACACTGATATCATAATCTTCTGGATTGGATAGAGCAAGCCGCTAAGAAAGCAGGAAGATAGTCCATAACCAGAAAAATGTGGTTAGAGCAATTATACTAAGCAATGACTTCGAAGACTGTTTAGGTTCATGTTATCTAGACTTGATTTTAATTCCGAAGATGGCAAGTATGGAGCTAATGAAGGCAATTGCTATCGCCCAATACATCGTGCCGATGACGTAGTCTGTGGTGAAGTTGGTTACTTGTTCGACAGCACCTGTGGTGTTTCCTTCAATTGCTGGCTGTACAGCATGGAAAAAGTCGATGGCGGTGAACATGTCTCCGAAAGCGGAATAGAGGACTATTATAAGTCCAATTGCGACGCCTATTGTTGCAAGTATTCCTTTCATGGTTGATTTTCGAATTAAATGCGTTTATGGAACTCTCTTATAAACATTTTCCTTTGCTGTATAAACTGATATTCGGAGCTAATTGTTAGTTAGGAGCTGAAAATGAGATTTATTCAGCAAAAGGAGCTAGAGACGAAAGTTTTACCCATAGAGCATTTCAGTCCTGAAAAATGTCCGATAGTATTCTTTTCTGATAGCGAAACAAGAAAGAAAGCAGCCATACTAGGACGGATCGTGGGAGAATTCGAACTTTAAATGTCCATTTTCGGGAGGCATCGTCCATTTTGTAGTGAGGTTCAAATCAATCTTACTCCTCGCACCACCTCTTTCTAAAGCCTTTTTCACGTTCTTTGCGTGAAAAGAGTGTCAAAAGGGGGGAGGAAAGACCGAATTGACAAAGTAGGAGCTATTATTTGCTACCAGAAATTCTGACTTAATGTGTGTAAAGTGGCCTTAGAATGTGTGCACGATCTCGGTCGTGAAAGATATAGTCTCTAGAAGCTATCTGTCCTAATTGGGCGCCTTGCATAAGCATAGATTTCATGGTATCCGCGAAAAGTCTAACGACCTTGCCTGCGAATCGTAGATCTTCTTGAAATTCGCGATGGATTTGACACACTCCTCTCTGAACACTGGTTCTCGAAAGGCTATTGACGCACTCAAAGCGTAGCTAAACTTGTTGGAGCCAACTGATCTTATTGATTCGACAAATCGATTCCATGGAGCGTTGAAGCTTGTTTCAGTAGACAAGTAGAAGCTTGCCATTGGGTTGATCCCTATGATCTGTGCCAAGCTGCAAAAAAGCCGGGTCGTCTCTCGGTACGCGATCTGACAATTCCCTTGACTATTCAGCTTCCATGTGCCATAACATTCAGGACGTTTCTTGAAAAGGACATAACCAGTGAGGCATTCAGTAATGCCCTCAATCAATGGGCGATGCCTCGCTATGATATTCAGGAAGATGTTCCAGATCCTGCTGTAAAGTGAAACACTATGGAGAGTCTCGTGAGTGAGGACATTTCTGCACCATGAACCACAGGTACCTGCATTGGAGTGAAGCAGTATGACAGCAGGGCTGTAAACATATGTTCCTAGAAATGCGGGGTTGGCTGTCAGCCGCGCATTAGCGAGCCATTCATCATGATTGAGGACATATGCTCTCCTGGTCCCTTCGATGAATCGCCCACCAGTAGTTCGCGGGTTTCTCAAAAAGAGGAATAGTGCATCTTGATTTGAGATTCCATAACGAATCTCCGTAAGATCTTCTGTTCTAACTCCATATTCCACTGCACATGGAAATGCGGTTCTTATATCATTGATGACCTCTTCTCCAAGATCTCCTAGTCCACTATCAGCTATTGCTCGATCTGTGTATTTCTTATGTTGAGAACAAAGCAATTCCTTCTACTCTTCTTAGCTTCGCTGCTGAGCCTCAGCATATTGAAGGAAAGAACGAGTATAAAAGCCAGGTCCCGTTGCCATATACGTGACCTCAATAGTCTTTTCCAAAGCAGGATATACAGCCTTGTCCTCTTCTACTGCTTGCCTCAGATCCGAGACACTTGCTATGAGCTGGTCCACAAGGTTCTCAGCAAATGGAACAATAGTATCACCCATTCTCAGATGATTGACTCTATCATTGATGGTGTTGTATGAGAGAGTCATTATTGCGTGAGCAATCAGCAGCTCCTTGTCAAAGTAGAATCGCGATGCGCGCTCAAGTGCGCCATTAACAGCGCTGTAGAAGTAGATTTTCTTTGCGAGATCAGGTTCTTCTCTCATTCTTGTAATGATGAAATCAAGCTCATTAAGCAGGTTCTTCTTAAGCTGTTGTGGCAAGTTCATGAGGTAATTCCTCCTCTCCAATTCCTTCTCGCCTTTGCATTATTCCATCTCGTGGTGTGAGATAGAGGCGTCCACGTTCCGCCGGCCAAAGGGGTTTCACTATGGCAGCAACAGGTTCTTTCTCCACTTTATGGATTTCAGTCATGGCAGAGGTCTGCACTTGCCTTGTGAAGCACAGGTTCCTAAATGTCTGCAGCACTGGCTTCAAAACATCAGTTGGAAGTCCTAGGTCTCTTACCGCAAACAGCTCTGCTTCTGACGGATTCTCAATGTACAGATGACCTACTATTTGTATCGCGTCTACGAGTTCTTCTGCAGAGAATTCACTAATGGTCTTTGTTCTTAATGACACTCCCAGGTCCAGAGCTTTTTTCCTTAGAAACGACGACATGTCAGTTACTTCGTCTTGTATGCCGTCCTTGATCGTTCCTTGATATCTGATGTGGATTTTCTCGAATCTGTTGAGTGCGGCTTCAAAGTCCTCCTTGGACGGTGTCTCAATTGCGTCTGCATAAAGCGTTGAAAGAATTGTTCGCAACAGATCCAAGCTTCTGTTCGCGCTCCGATCGAGCAGATACTCTATTGTCTCAAGGAAAGTTTCTCCAAGCGATGCTTTTAACACTTTTTTCTTTGTTCCGAGCTTCACGTAAGCAGTGTCTTCCCAATCATAGGTAGCTTTGCCTGTAAGACCACATCTCCTTGCCGCTTCAGAGCGATTGTTGCTTAGCTTCTTAACTAGAAGATCGAAGAGATTTGCCACATCTTCTTCGGTCAGCATTCCAGCGTATTTGTCCGTTATATAGGTGGCCAACCACTTAACCTCCATCATATTTAGTGTATAGAGTGTTTTATATAGTATACTATATAACCTTAGCCCTCGCTCATAATAACATTTATGAATCTATCTTCTATATGTGAAATTCAGCAATTGGCATTTTAGGTGGCAACGCTAAAGTGGCAAATGTGTGGTCGGGTAGTTTTCAACTCCAGAAATCGGATTTGAGTTTGAGAATAATCCCCCACACCAAAACATAAATTTTATTTAGAACGCGTAGTCTTTTCCATTGAAGTTTTAAAAAAGGCGAGGCGGGTGCTCTCGAAGCACCTACCCCCTCCCTTATACATAGATTCAACTTAGGTTTGTTCTCTAAACACCGTGGCTTGCAACTCTGTCCTCTAGCTTTTTTGGGGAGTTAGTGAGTTTCAGATACCTATTTAATGATGTGCTGAAATAACAGAATTGGGAGAAGGCACAATCATGCTCAAAAAGAAGTGGCTAGTTTTGCTGACGATAATGATCATGCTTGTGGCGGTTTTTCAGAAGGAGCCCCTGTCTTCAACCAGTCCGAAGGCATCATCCTCCAGCTTTTCCACGGAAATCGTCTCAGGAGAAATCATAGTAAAGTTTAGAGAACCTCTGCCAGAAAATCTGATTGAGAGCGCCGCTGCAGGCGATTTAAGTTCATTAGGAGACTTGAACAGAAAGTTTGGGTTAAAGGAAGCCAGGAAGCTGTCTGTGACTGAAAAGAATTCTCCACTATCAGACGTGTATAAGCTCACTTTCCCAAAAGACGCCAAACTTTCTGATGTGATTAAAGAATACTCTGCAAACCCCCTCGTCGAGTACGCAGAACCCAACTACAAGAGACGCACTTTCAGCGTGCCCAATGACCCTCGCTACTCAGAGCAGTGGGCACACCAGAACATACAGTCAGAACTCGCGTGGGACATAGAAAAGGGCAACCAAAGCGTCGTCATCGCCATAGTTGACACTGGTGTCGACTGGGACCATCCGGATTTGGCTAAGAACATCTGGAACAACACAGACGAGTTTCCCGTTGATAACAATGATACTGATAACAACGGGTATATAGATGACGTGAGAGGCTACGATTTCGTCGACACAACCGAACCAGTCTCCCCCGGAGAAGATGGTACCGTCCCAGATAATGACCCGATGGATTTTAACGGACACGGCACACACGTCGCCGGCATCGCCGCAGCGGTGACTAACAACGGTGTTGGTGTTGCGGGCATGTCGTGGTTTTCCAAAATCATGCCAGTAAGAGCCGGCTATGAAGGCTTAGATGGGAGAGGTTACTTGGAAGACACTGATGCCGCCTTGGCAATAATGTACGCAGCAGACAACAACGCCACCATAATAAGCATGAGCTGGGGCGGATACGAACCATCCAGCCTAATCAAAGACGCGTTAGACTACGCGTACGGAAAAGGAGTAACCTTAGTCGCCTCCGCAGGGAACGAAGACGGATGGGTAAGAGTGTACCCCGCAGCCTACGACAACGTAATTGCCGTAGCGGCAACAGACACCGACGATTCGAGGTCAAAATTCTCAGTCGGAGGAACCAACTACGGGTCGTGGATAGACGTCGCAGCACCCGGAGGCGGTCTGTTTTCGTCCGGAATTCTTAGCACAGTGTTCGATGACTCTTACACATATATGATGGGAACTTCGATGGCAGCTCCTTTTGTCGCAGGGTTGGCGGCTCTGATTAAGTCGAAGAACCCGGACTTCACAAACGAAGAGGTCAGGTCCATTATAAAAAGCACAACTGACCCTATACAGCCGGGACAGATTGGGCTACTATACATCGGAACCGGAAGAATAAACGCGTACAAAGCCCTTCAACGAAACTCGACCGTGATAGCAAGCCTGAACCCCCTCTTAGAGGACGCGTTCGCCACCACAGGAACATTAGACATCAACGGCACGGTTGTTGGAATAAGCTCCAACTTCACCGGAATCGACTTGTACTATGGCGCAGGTTTCTACCCAAGCACGTGGACCACGCTGAACAGCTGGAGCCTTTCAGGCAATGGCACGTACAACTTTTCTCTTGTGTGGAACACCGCCGAGGTAGATGATGGCATCTACAGCGTCAAGCTACAAGCTTTGGACATCTTCGGTCAAGTGGCTGAAGACATAGTGATAGTCTTCATAGACAACTCACGACTTCCCGGTTGGCCAGTCTCAGTAGGCAGCATGACGGAGTCTTCGCCTGTCCTATGGGACTTGAACGGGGACAACAAACTGGAGGTCGTCGTTGGCTCAACCGACGGAAAACTCTACGTCTTCAATTCCGACGGCTCCTCGATGCCCGGATGGCCAAGACTACTAGACCAATACGCTGTTGATAACAACGAGAAGTCCGCGTTGGGTTGCACAAGCCCGGCAATAGCGGATTTGGACAAGGATGGCGACTTTGAGATAATAGTCAAGTCGAGCGGATACCTCCACGTTCTCCACCACGACGGAACAAACATGACCGGCTGGCCACACTTCCTTGGCACATACATAACCGGCGGCCCGTTCGACACTTCCCCAGAGTACGTACCTCTAGAGAGGCTGACTTCTCCAGTAGTTGCAGACATAGACAACGATGGCTCTCAGGAAATAGTAGTTGGGCAGGATAATCAACTGTTCGCCTTCAGACCCAACGAAACACTCCTGAGCGGTTGGCCCGTGTACTTGGGGCAATCTGGAGCAACGCAGTGGGCTACGCCCGCTATAGGCGACTTAGACGGAGACGGCGACCTAGAAATAGTGTACCAGACATCGTTAGTTATGGCGGATGTCTGGGTACTGCATTATGACGGCACAAACATGACCGGCTGGCCAATACTGAACGTCTACACAGCGTCAGACTGCTCCCCGGTGCTGGGCGACTTGGATAACGATGGCAAACTAGAGATAGTAGCAGGATTCGGTCCTCCAAATCCTAAAGTCTATGTCTGGAACCAAGATGGCACAATCGTGAACGGCTGGCCTTTCGTTTTACCAGCAGTCTGGGATGTCGGAAGAGTCAACGATTTGTCCCTAGGCGATGTCAACGGCGACGGGAAACTGGAGGTTGTGTGCGGGTCAAGCGGTGCCGGTCCACACTCAATCTGGATTCTAAACGGTAACAGCGGGGCGTTGAACGGCTGGCCTCAGCAGACTTTGCTTGGTCGCTGCGAGTCTAACGCGGCCTTGGGCGACATAGACGGCGACGGAAAGGTGGAGGTAATCACCGGTGTTGGCGGCAACACTGGTCCCTCAATGGGTATGCTCTATGCCTGGCACACCAACGGCTCTATCGTGTCTGGCTGGCCGAGAGTCACTCCAATGGCGATTCACTCCTCACCCACCCTAGGCGACTTAGACGGCGATGGAGACGTCGAAGTGGTTGTCGGGTGTTTGGACGGCAAAATCTATGCTTGGGAAATGGAGAAAGCGTGCAATCAATCTGCCATGCAGTGGCCAATGTTTCAACACGACGAGAGACACACGGGAGCGTATCCACTTCGAGAACTCACTGCTCCAGTAACGTCGCACAACTATGACGGCCGATGGCACAGGACAGACTTTACCATAACACTAACGGCTTTTGACAGCGAAAGCGGAGTAGCACAGACCTACTATCGAATCAACGGCGGGTCAAATAAAACGGTTAGTGCCGATGGACAGCCACTTATCACAACAGAAGGCGCAGACAACAGCCTAGAGTATTGGAGTGTGGATAATGCGTATAACGAAGAACTCCCGCATAAGCTTCTGACCGGAATCAAACTGGACAAGACCACACCGCTGATTGAAAACTTGTCCCGCACACCCGAAGGCGACGTACAACCCGAGCATGAAGTAAAAGTCTCAGCAAACGTCACTGATTATTTGAGCGGCGTCAAAAACGTCACATTATCATACATTTCAAACAGCACTCTCACATGGCTTAACGTCTCCATGGCTCTCAACTCTACAACCGAACTTTACGAGTGCACAATTCCAACACAGCAAGCGCACACACGCGTAGAGTTCGAGATTTTGGCTTATGACAACGCCGAAAACAGCAGAGTTGAGGACAACCAGGGGCAACATCACGCTTACTCGGTGATACCGGAACTCTCATCATTGACAATGTTAACATTGTTGATTTTCTTATCTGCGCTGGTCATCTTCCTAAAGAAAAGCGGCAGAAGCCTTCCAAAAAGAAGATAAAAGAGCTATGACTGCGTTTGCCATTTTTCTTGCAAGAATTTCGGTATATCGGATGAGTCGCGAGGTCCGACCATCACTTGCCACCCGCTTAGCTCTTCGATTTCTCCACTTAGTCGCGCTGCCTTCCCAGGGATTATTAGCTTTCTGTGCTTGACCTTGTTCTCCACTCCCGACGCTTTTATGGCGTCAGCCACCTTCTCAGCTGTTAGCTTTCTTCCCGCGACGGCGCTGTCTACGGCTATACCTTCCGTGTCCACAACCAGCAGGTAAGCGTTAACCTTTGCAGACTCAACATCAGAAGCCACAGTGTAGTACGTAAGTGCAAAGTTCGTCGTGAACATCACGGGCGAATTCTCGTCAGGAGCCCCAAAAACCTTCAACCCAGGCTCAACAGCCACGGGCTTTCTCGGGTCAGTGTAGATGTTCTGCCGCAACACGACCGGCGGGAGAAGCGACCAGCCGTCAACGCTGTGCATTATTAAGATGTCTGCATAGCGAACAATGAGCAGACCCGCCAGATACGCTTCTCTCCACTTCGCAATCTCATCCGGCGCCTCGCCGCGCTCCACCCAAGCAGTCATAGGAACACCAATCAACGGAAAGCCAGAAAACTCATCGCCACGTTTGCACGCGGCCCTACGAATCATCGTGAAATTGTTTAGCGTGTCAGCCAGACCATCGCCAAGGAAGGTGCCCGGGTCTAACACCAAGTCTTCAACGCCACACTCAAGCAGTGTTTTCGTCAATGAGTGAAGCAGTTTCAGATTGCTAGGCGCAAAGACCGTCAGTGGACAACCGTACATTAACGCAAGTTCAGCCATGTCCTTCCAATTGTCCTTCGTTGCCGCGTACAAGAGCGGACGCGCTTTCGGCGCAGCCATTAACCCAGCCTCCAGAATACTCGGATTCAGCGAACACAGAATCAGCGGCAGACCAGTGTTCTCGACGACTTTCTTGACTGTTGCCTTGAACTTTTCTGGGTCGTTCGAGGTTGAGCGAACCGCCACCATGTCAAGCTTCAGCGTCTGCCCGATGTATTCAAAGCTGAAATGCTCAGCCCGCCTTATCCTATCTAACACTTCGTCACCGGACATCTCGTCGGTCACGTCGATGGCAATCGCCGTCGGGTTGAAGTATGCGAACTCGTGGCGGTGCATGACCAGCTTTCCGCCGATTTTCACAGCCCTATCGCCGACGCCGATAACAACTTCTCTGATGGCGGGCTTGAGCATCTCCTTCAACTGCTTGTAGGCTTTCTCGTATTCTTTAGTCAGCAGCGGAGGACACTTCTCTATCGAGACCTCACGGTTCACGACCTTCGTCGCAAAAGCCATGCAGTTCTCTTCGCCGCATTCCTTACAGTTCGTTTTCGGAAGAAGTTTGTAAACGTCAATTGGACTCAGCTCTTTTACGCCGACCCTTCCCTTGCCTTCTCTTTCACTCATATTCGCATACCCGCCCTAAACCTTCGTTGAAACCCATTCAACAAGCTTGTCAGCGTTACCTGAACCGCCGCCCGTAAGCTGCTTGGTTATGTCCTTGAGTGTTTTCACCGCCGCCGGATGCATCATCATAAACAAGTCCACGCCCGCAAGCAGCAGCGTCAAGGCAGTGGTTACCTCCCACAAGGGTCCTCTCAATTCGCGGGGTTCCCACTCTGGAGCCATCTTCAGCCACGCCTCTCGGGCTGCCCAAGCGTTCGTTGTTCCGGAGGACATCGGATGCGCGAGTTCAGGGTCACCCATCAAAGCCGCAAGCCTAGCCCGCTCCATGTTTGTGAACGCGTAGTCAAGACCATAACCGAGCGCGGCTGTCGTCAAATCCATTATTATGTCTTCTTTTGGCAGAAAATCGTACAGCCTACGGTTAAGCTCCCTAGCTAGGTTCAAATCCATAGGCGTAAATGATAAGGCAACATGCCCGCTCTTCCGGACGAAATTGGCGCAACGCTCAACATCCATGTCCCGTGTAATCGAGCTGATTAGAAAACGCTCGCCAGCAAAGGTCTCAGCAACTTCGGCAAAAACGTCAGCGTCCTTCACAGGATCTCCGCATCCGCCAATAACTAACGGCACATCCACAGCCTGCGCAACCTGTTCCACAGTCTTGACCGCCTCTTTCGACGAGGCGTCCTTGACCAGCGGGTCGATGGTTATCAGGTGAATCGTCACGAGGTCTGCGCCAAACTTTTCAACAGCGAGCTTAGCCCAAGCCGCCGGGTCGCCTAAGACATCTTTCACGTGCATCTTCACGGCCTTTGCGAGCGGAACCTCCATGTCGAAGACGTCCAACGTAACGACAGGGGGATGCAAGGTAGGCCTCTCAAAGGTGTAGAAGGCTGGCGTCGTTTCTCCGCCGATAATCACGGATTTTCCGCGAGTTCCGCCCTCACCCTTCGTGGCTCCGAGCTTGACCTCAACAACTTTGCCGGGATAAGTTTCAACCGGCGGAACAAAATCCGCCTCGAGGATAGCCGTTGGCTTAGCCCTTGCTAGTGGAGCAGCCTTTGGCAACGCAACAGTTGGAGCGGCAACAGCGCCTGGCTGAAGCCATATCTCCAAATCGCCCACGTCCATCTCGAAATCTTCAAGCTCAATTTCCTGAAGTTTCGCAAGAAGCTCCATCAGACGAGGGCTAAGCTTGAGGCCTAACTCCTTCTCTCCTTTCTCCTTCTCAGGCAAGCATCTCTCACCTTTTCTCGGACTTCTCACTTTTCATCGAGCGAATGATGACTTTCTTGGCGTAGATTTTCGCGTCCTTCAAGATTATCTTGAAGCCGCCCGCGGTTATGGGCAGAGTTGCGGCAGTTGCGACAGGCACCGTCGGCGCCTCTTCTTTCGCTTCGGCGGGCATAGCCTCTTCGACTGCAACTGCTTCTTTCCAACTTTCCACAACCGGATGGTTGTGTTCCTTCAGAAACGTCTTCAATTCGTCGATTGTTTTGGCTTGTTCCTCTGTGGCAACTTTGTCGGCAAGCTCAGCAGGAATGAAGTCTTTCACCCTTTCCTTAACTTCCTTTGGCATCCAGACTACGCGTTTCCATCCGCCGTCGGCCTGCAAAAACTTCGGCGAACGCATGTACTCGATAGAGATTCCGTGGAAGCCGTCCACCTGGCGACCGCCCGCTGTGGAGTCCGCCAAGGTAGAGAACGGCAGTCCATTCACTGTCACGTCCTTGTAACCCCTGTGCACGACGCCGAACCCATCAACTTCCGGAATGTAGAAAGCCACGCCTTCGAAACAACCACACGAAGTGTGAGGATAACCGAAAGCCGTGTAAAGCCAGACTTTTGTGATTTCGCCCAGAGTCCTCTTCTTAACGGCTTCGTCTACGCCGGAGTATTCTCCCTTCTCCGTGTCAACCAGTTCTCCCCTTTCAATGGTGAACACTGGTCCCTTCGGGTCTATGCTCGCAGCGGCTCTCCCGTCAAACCAGCTTATTGCTCCACAGTTTGAATACCGCTGAGGCGTTATCACGCAGCAGTGGGTTGGAGCGAAAGACTGGCACAAGACGCACCCGTAGAACTTGTCCACTTCCTCATCCTTCAGTCCTCTGGCTCTGGCGTCTCTGGCTTCATAGATTTGCAAGGCTTCATCATAAAGTGCTCTCACCTTTTCAGCATCCGTGATGAAGGTTACCTGCATCTTCTCGATTATGGGTAGCTCGCTCTTGAAGAGTCTGTGCAAGACTTTCCCGATAAACTCGAAGGAGTTCAAGCCCTTCTCGAAGGATTTCTTGCCCAGTCTCAGCCATATGTCATAGCGCTGGTTAAGGTGCATGAAGCCTTCAATATAGTTGCAGTAGGCGTGTATGCGTCTCTCGATTACACCTTCAAGCTGCGGCTCAAGCTTGGCGCCGGCAACTTCGACAAGAATGCCGAACGGGTAGGCTTTTCCCTCCTCCATTTCTTTTATGTCAGGTCCTATGACTGATACTTTTCCGTCCTCGACTTCTTCGGACCGCTTAACTCTTGCTAGTTCAAACTTTTCCTTGATGTCCGGTCCGCCGAACTCCACATGCATGTCTTTTCTGCGGATTCTTTCGCCTTCATAGATTACGCCCACATCGACTGGTATGTCCTTGAACATTGACACTTCTATTTGCCTCCTTCCTCAAACTTTTCGATTATTGCTCTAAGATTTTTCACCCAATCCTTCGTGGAGGAGTTTGGGAAAGACCAACTCGCGTGCGGGTGATAAACGTTATCCAGCGATATTGTCTTAAGGTTTGGGGCATAATGCTTCAGCCCAGAGAGAATCGTCCACTCCATGTAGTATGGAAGACCAACAAACAATGCTAAGTCATGCTGCCCCTTGCCCTCAATTCCAGTCCACTCTGGGTCAACAAGCCTGTTGCCGATGTCCACTGCAGACATGAAACCAGCGGGCTTGTGTTTGCGCTTGTGAAACTCGCCGACGATGTGCGCAGTTGCTACAACGGGAATTTCCGCCTTCTTCGCAAGCTCGACCATGAGGTCAATCAGTTTTTTCTTATCCATTTCTGTTTCCACAGCCTTATGACCAACGACCAGAATTGGACGTTTAGCCTTCTTAATCATCGTTGCAACGACTTCCGGTTTAGTTATGACCAGAGCCTTCTTGGGTCCTGG
>Ga0315268_10000416_pt1 | contig 49847 bp, 51 predicted proteins | sample C1_top_MG_FD_204535 | JGI IMG/M metagenome (GOLD analysis project Ga0315268, IMG submission 204535) | Sediment microbial communities from Yellowstone Lake, YNP, Wyoming, USA - C1_top | ecosystem: Environmental > Aquatic > Freshwater > Lake > Sediment | place: USA: Wyoming | collected 2017-08-01 | reverse complement strand
AGAGAAAAGTCCTCGGCCCGTTGCCTGCTGTATTGACCCTGCCCATCTTTTCAGTTAAGAATAGATGATTCTTGAGGTTTTGCCTATTTTTCCGCTAGTTCGCCAGGATGGACAAGATTCTCTTGACCCGGGACGGCTATGAGAAGCTCAAACAGGAGCTCACCCTGCTGAGCAAGGTGGAGCGCCCCCAGGTGGTGCGGGAACTGCTGGAAGCCGCCCGGGACGGGGGGGTGGAGAAGAATCCGGACTTCCAGGGTACCCTGGCCCAGCGGCAGAAGCTGGAGCGCCGCATCCGGCAGCTCCAGCAGATCCTGGCCCACGCCGAGGTCCTGGTGGGCAGCAACCTGCCCCCGGATAAGGTGCGGTTCAATTCCCGGGTCAAGGTGCTCAACCTGGACCGGGGCACGGAGCAGGAATTCCGGCTGGTGGGCGGGGTGGAAGCCGACGCCTCCCGGGGGCAGCTCTCCGTGTCCTCACCCCTGGGCCGGGCCTTGATGGGCCGCTCACCGGGAGAGCGGGTGCAGCTCAAGACCCCCCGGGGCCTGCGCACCTACCAGGTCCTGGAAATCCGGCAGGAAGAGCCATGAGCGTTCCGGGCCCCGAACATAAGCACGGCCACGTCCATACCCACGCCCAGCGCTTTGTCTCCAGCCGCCGACGCCTGGCCCTGGCCTTCTGGACCCAGCTCCTGTTCTTCGTGGTGGAACTGGTGGCGGGGCTGCTCACCAACAGCCTAGCGCTGCTGGCGGACGCGGGCCACATGCTCAGCGACGTGGGGGCCCTGGGACTGAGCCTGCTGGCCCTGCTGTGGGCTGCCCGCCCCCCCACGGCCCGGAAGACTTTCGGCTACCACCGCCTGGAGATCCTGGTGGCCCTGGTGAACGGGCTGGCCCTCTGGGCCATGGCCGGGTATATCTTTTACGAGGCCTACGGACGTCTGTCCCAACCGCCCCCGATCCAGGGGCTGCCCCTGTTGGCGGTGGCCACCCTGGGGCTGCTGGTGAACCTCCTGGGCCTCTACGTTCTCTACCCCACCCGGGGGCGCAGCCTGAACCTGCGCTCGGCTTTTCTGCACCTGCTGGCCGACTCCCTGGGATCCCTGGCGGCCATGGCCGCGGGCGCCGCCATCCTGCTGAAAGGCTGGTACTGGTTTGACCCCCTGGCCGGCGGGGTCATCGGGGTGATGATTATCCTGGGAAGCTGGCAGTTGGTACGGGAGGCCGCGGATATCCTGATGGAGGCCACTCCCAGGCACATCGACCTGGAAGAGGTGGCCGGGGTCCTGGGGGAGCACCCGGAGGTGGACCATGTCCATGATTTACACATCTGGACCATTGCTTCAGGCATCTATGCCCTGAGCGTCCACGTGGGGGTAAAGAACGAGATGGACCGGGACTGCCTCACCTGGGAACTGGAGGAACTGCTGCGCCGCCGCTTCGGTTTGGAGCACAACACCATCCAAATCGAAGGCCCCAATTTTCATGACCCCCGGGTCTGCCCCTTGACCCGGCTGGAGGAGCTGCTGCACCGCCATCGGCGCTGAACCTTGTGCGATAGGGGAAAATTTAAGGAGGAGAGATGTCTCGGAGTCAATGGGAACTGAAACCGGAAAGCCTGCGGGCCGCCGTGGACCCGGAGAGCCTGGGATTTGAGACCACCCTGGACCTGGAGCCCCTCAAGGAGAAGGTGGTGGCCCAGGACCGGGCCGTGCGGGCCCTGGAGTTCGGCCTGGGGCTCAAGGACCTGGAGTACAACATCTTTGTAGCCGGGCCCCCCCGGGCCGGCAAGACGGAGACCATCAAGGCCTTTGTGTCGGAGTTGGCCGCCAAGGAGCCGCCCCCGCCGGACTGCATCTATGTCCACAACTTCAAGGACCCGGAGCGCCCCAGGGCCCTGTGCCTGCCCGCGGGACGGGGCAGGGCCCTCAAGGCCGACATGGAGGAGCTCATCTCCACCCTCAAGGTCCAGATCCCCGAGGTCTTCGAAAGCGAAGATTACACCAACCGGCGGGAGACCCTGGTGCACAGTTTCACCCAGGAGAGGAACGCCATCCTCCAGGAACTGGACGCCCGGGCCACCCAGGAGGGTTTTGTCCTGAACATCTCCCCCACCGGCCTGATGATCTTTCCCGGCAAAGAGGGCAAGCCCCTGAGCGAAGAGGAACTCAAGGCCCTGAGCGACGAGGAGCGGGAGGCCCTGCGCCGGAAGTCCAGCGCCCTGCATGCGGAGATGAACGACGCCATCCGCCGGATCCGCAAAATGGAGAAGGAATTCCAGGAAAAGGAGAAGAAGCTGGACCAGGACGTGGCCCTCTACGTGGTGGGCCACCTCATCGAGGAGCTGGTGGACAAGCACCGGGACCAGCCGCAGTTGACGGAGTACTTCCGGGAGGTCCAGGCGGACATCCTGAAGAACATCGACGACCTGAAGCGCCGCCCCAGCGCGCCCTCGCCTTTTCCCTTCCCCGTGCCCGAGCCCACCTTTACCCAGTACCAGGTGAACGTCTTTGTGGACCACTCCGAGAGCAAGGGTGCGCCGGTGGTGCTGGAGCTCAATCCCACCTATCCCAATCTTTTCGGGGCGGTGGACCGCCGGGTGCAGTTCGGGGCGCTGGTGACGGACTTCACCCTCATCCGGGCGGGGGCCCTGCACCGGGCCAACGGCGGCTACCTCATCCTGGAGGCCCTGGACCTGCTGCGCTGGTACTTTTCCTACGAGGCCCTGAAACGCTGCCTCAAGGACGGCCAGATCAAGATCGAAGACCCCGCGGAGATGTTCGGGCTCTTCACCACCCGCACCCTGCAGCCCCAGCCCATTCCGTTGAACCTCAAGGTCATCCTCATCGGCGACCCCCATGTCTACCAGATCCTCTATATCTACGACGAGGACTTCACCAAGTACTTCAAGATCAAGGCCCACTTCGACTGGCAGATGCGCAAGACCCCGGACCACCTGCGGCAGTTCTGCGCCCTGGTGTCGGACTACTGCCGGGAACAAAAGCTCATGCCGGTGCACAAGACCGGCATGGCCCGCCTCATCGAGTACGCCCAGGAACTGGCGGGCCACCAGCAGAAGCTCACCCTGCAACTCAAGGAGGTGCTGGACACCCTCAAGGAAGCCTACTATTGGGCCCGGAACAACACCCACGAAGTGATCTTCGGCTCCGACGTGGACAAGGCCATTGAGGAAAAGACCTACCGCGCCGACCTGCCCGAGGAAAAGATGCAGGAGTTCATCGACGACGGTATGCTCTTCATCGAAACCCAGGGCCAGGTGGTGGGCCAGATGAACGGGTTGTCCATCTATGCCCTGGGGGACCACGCCTTCGGCCGGCCCAGCCGCATCACCGCCACCATCGCCCTGGGCCGGGAAGGAGTGGTGGCCATCGACCGGGAGTCCCAGCTCTCCGGCAACATCCATACCAAGGGGGTGATGATCCTGGCCGGCTACCTCAAAAGCCGCTTTGCCCAGGACAAGCCCCTGACCCTGTCCGCGTCCCTCACCTTTGAACAGAGCTACGGCCTGGTGGAGGGGGACAGCGCCTCGGCCGCGGAGCTGGCGGCCTTGCTTTCCGCCCTGGCGGAGGTGCCCTTGGCCCAGAACATCGCCATGACCGGCTCCGTCAGCCAGCGGGGGGAGGCCCAGCCCATCGGCGGGGTCAACTGGAAGATCGAAGGTTTTTACAAGGTCTGCAAGGCCCGGGGCCTGGACGGCACCCAGGGGGTCATCATCCCCAAGGCCAACGTCCAGGACCTGATGTTGAAAAAGGAAGTGGTGGAGGCGGTGAAGGCCGGCAAGTTCCACGTCTGGGCCGTGGGCCACGTGGACGAGGCCCTGGAGCTTCTCACCGGCAAGCCCGCGGGGGGCCGCCTCCCCGACGGCACCTGGGAGCCCGGTACCGTGAACGCCCTGGTGGACCAGAAGCTGCGCCAGCTCATGGAGTTGGCCCGGGAGCTGATGAAGGGCGAGGAAGCGGAGAAAAAAGGGAGTCCGCCGGCCCCCCCCGCAGCCTGCGGGACTTGAGGGGAAATCCTGCCGGTTCAACGCAGAGAGACATGATTAGCTGATGTTCTCCTTTGAAAAAAGGAGAATTTAGGGGTGGTTAAGGAGCCGGAGATGCGAAGGGCGCTGTTCCCCCTGGTCCTGCTGGCCTGGTGTCTCAGCGCCGCGGCCGCCCAGGCCCCGGGCGGCGGGGGTGCGGGGCTGGCCCCGGACGAGGCCTTGAAAATCCTCCAGAACGGCAACGCCCGCTACGTGGAGGGCAAGCCCCAGCATCCCCACCAGAACCGGGAACGCCGGGCTCTGACCTTCGGCCAGGGGCAGCACCCCCTGGCCGCGGTGCTGGCCTGCTCCGACTCCCGGGTGCCGGTGGAGCTCATCTTTGACCAGGGCATCGGCGACCTCTTCGTGGTCCGGGTGGCGGGGAACGTGGCCCAGGCCGATGAACTGGGCTCCCTGGAATACGCCGCCGGGCACCTGGCCGTCCCCCTGGTGGTGGTGCTGGGCCACAGCCAGTGCGGCGCCGTCACCGCGGTGGTGGACAACCTCAAGCTCACCGGCCACCTGGCCGCGCCCCTGGGCCCCGTCAAGGCGGCAGTGGCCAAAGCCAAGGCGGACCACCCCGGGCTGGCCGGGGAAGCATTGGTCAACGCCGCGGTCCAGGCCAACGTCTGGCAGGCGGTGGAGGACCTGCTGCAGAAAAGCAGCGAGGTCAAGGCACTAATTAAGGCCGGGAAGCTGAAGGTGGTGGGGGCGGTCTACGAGCTGGACACCGGCCAGGTGCAGTGGCTGGGGCCCCACCCGGAGCAGAACCGGCTGCTGGGCGTCAAGGGCAAGGCCGGCGCCGCCCCCAAGCCTCCGGGGAGGAAAGGGCAGAAATAGCTTCGCCCCTAGGCAATCCACATCCTTCCAAACCCACTTGATGAGGGGATTTGGAGGAATTTGCTTTTTCCCTGGACTAGTGGGCCGGCGAGCGGCCTTTACCCTCCTGCACCGCGATGTCGGGGCGCTCGCAAGCCGACTCGGGAGAGGCGCACCACTCCGGCAGGGGCTCCCCGGTGCCCTCCACGGGCCGCTCATACTGGGAGGCCACGGTCCAGCCCTTTCCCGTCCAGGCCTTCAGGGGCGGGGGCAGGTGGCCGCCGAACTTGAAGCTCTTGGGCCCCCGGGTGTCCAGCATGCGCACCTCCACCACGTGGCCGTTCTTCCTGACCTTGTAGCCCCACTCGTAGTTGTTGGTGGTGTTGGGGGTGGTGCACTTGCCGAAGTAGGACACGGTCTGGCCGTCGTGCTTCACCCGGGAGTAGGTGAAGCAGCACTCCCCGGTGCCGGCGCCGCCGGGGCCGCTCAGGCCCCCGCAGCCGCAGTTGGCGGCGAGGAGCTCCAGGCCGTCCACCCGGTAGCCGCCAGGCACTTTTTCAATCACTGGTTTTGCCATGTCAGCCTCCTTTTTCCAGGCATTTCCGGGGCCGGGGCCCCTTTGACCATTAGGGTAAATCCGGCCGCAGGAGCCGCCAATAGGCAAGAATGCCTATTCCGGCCTAGGCAAAAGTGCCCATAGGGTTAACGGTTTTCAATTTTCGGTTTCCGGTGGAAAAAGCAGTGGAAATGGCTAGCAGGGGAGGGGGTTGGGCCGAAATGAGTGGAGGCTCGGGCCTAGGGTTCCGGGAAGCGGCCCAGGAAAAATGTCTCACGCCAAGGCGCAAAGGCGCCGAGAAAGAAGGGAAGCAAAGGGGTCTTACTGGGACTCGATGTAGGCGTAAGCCGAGTGGTTGTGGATGGACTCGAAGTTTTCCGACTCCACCGCGTACCAGGTGAAATTGTCGTTTTGGCTCAGGCGGTGGGCGATTTCCCGGACCACGTCCTCCACGAACATGGGATTGGTGTAGGCCTTTTCGGTGACGAACTTCTCGTCCTGGCGCTTCAGCAGGGCGTAAACCTCGCAGGAGGCGCTCTCCTCCACCAGGCGGATCAAGTCCTCGATCCAGAAGAACTTGCGGTAGCGCACCTTGACCCGGACCTCCCCCCTCTGGTTGTGGGCCCCGGCCTGGCTGATCTCCTTGGAGCAGGGGCACAGGGTGGTAATGGGCACGGTGATGCCCACCACCAGGTCCAGGCGCCCTTTTTCGTCCAGGGACCCCTGGAAGCTGCAGATGTACTCCATCAGCCCCCGGGCCCGGGTCACCGGGGCCTCCTTGTCGATGAAGTAGGGAAAGCTCATCTCGATGTGGGCGCTCTGGGCGTGGAGGCGCCGCCGGGTCTCTTCCAGGATGGGGCCAATCTTCTTGAGGCTGACGTCCCGGCGGTGTTCGCTCAAGATCTCGATGAAGCGGCTCATGTGGGTGCCCTTGTGGCGGTGGGGCAAATTCACGTACATGTTGATGCGGGCCACGGTGTGCTGGGTGCCGTTGAACTTGTCCAGGACCACGATGGGGTAGGAGATGTTCTTGACCCCCACCTTGTCGATGTCGATGGTGTGGGGGCTGACGTGGTTCTGGACGTCGGTAAGGTCCGCGGGAGGCAGGGGGGCGGCCGGAGATTTGGTGGTGGTCATGGATCAGACCTTAACGGTTTAATTCACTTAATGTTATTATAACTTAATTTTGCCGTGGGAGTTAGGGGGGGGCCCCAACCCCTCAAGGAAATCTGAACCTTTCCGCCACGGCCCGGGCGTGCAGGGGCAAGCCCTCGGCCTCCGCCAGGGTGACCACCGTATCCTTCAAGTTCGCCAGGGCCTCCAGGGACAGGTGCTGGAAGGTGGGGCGCTTGACGAAGTCGTCCACGGAGAGGCCCGAAAACATCCGGGCGGCGCCGCCGGTGGGCAGCACGTGGTTGGTGCCGGAGGCATAGTCACCCACAGGCACCGGCGCATATGGTCCCAGGAAAATGGAGCCCGCGTGGCGGATTCGGGGTAAGAGCGCCAGGGGGTCCCGGGTCATGACCTGGAGGTGCTCCGGCGCGTAGAGGTTGGCGAAGTCCAGGGCCTCCTCCAGGTCCCGGGTGACCAGCACCGCGGAGTATTTGGCCAGAGCCTGCTCGATGATGTTCCGGCGGGGCAGGGAGGGGAGCTCGGCGTTGATGAGGTCCACGGTTTTCCGGGCCAGGGCTTCGTCGGGGGTGACCAGGACCGCGGCGGCTTCCGGGTCATGCTCCACCTGGGAGAGGAAGTCCGCGGCCGCGAAGCGGGCCTCCGCGGTGTTGTCCGCCAGGATCAGGGCCTCGCTGGGGCCCGCGGGGGAGTCGATGTCCACGACGCCGAAGACCAGGAGCTTGGCCGCGGTGACATACTTGTTCCCGGGCCCCACGATCTTGTCCACCCGGGGCACCGTGTCCGTGCCGTAGGCCAGGGAGCCGATGGCCCAGGGGCCGCCGATCTTGAAGATGCGGGAGGCCCCGGCCAGGCGGGCCGCGGCCAGGGTGGCGGGGTTCACCGTCATCACCGGCCCCGGCGGGGTGGCGGCCAGGATGTCCTTAACCCCGGCCACCCGGGCCGGGATGATGTTCATCAGGGCGCTGGAGGGGTAAGAGGCCAGTCCCCCGGGGATATAGACGCCCACCCGCTCCAGGGGGCGGGTGAGGCGGCCCGCCAGGAGGCCGGGCTGCACTTCCAGGGCCCACATTTCCCGGCCCCGCTGGGCCTGGTGGAATTTTTCGATGTTGGCCGCGGCGGCTTTCAGGGCGGCCAGCACCTGGGGGTCCAGGGAGTCATAGGCGGCTTCGATTTCCCGGGGGGTGGCCTCCAGGTCCGCGGCGGTGAGGTCGGACTTATACTGGCGGTGCCAGCGTAGGGTCTCCTGGTCCCCCTGGGCCGCCAGGGCCGAGAGGATGGGGCGCACCTCCTCCAGCACCGCGCCCACGTCCTCCCGGGAACGGTTCAGGATGGCCTGGCGCCGCTCCGGGCTGAGACGGGAAAGGTGCTCTACCTGCAAGGGGGCCATGGTCCGGGGCGGCCTCCGGGCAAGAAATTAATAAATAATTATACCAATTTGTTCGTTAAAGCACAAAGCTAAATAAAGGGGGGTCCTGAGGTGCGGGGCCGGCACGGAGGCCGATCCTACCGGCCCCGGAGGCCCGCCGCGGGCGCTGGGGCCGGCGCAGAGGCCGGCCGCGACGGCAAGGGTGCAGGAATCAGTCGGATTTGGGGGCCGCGGCCAGGGCCGCCTTGACAAGTTCCAGGTTGAGCTGGATGAGGGGGCCCAGGTCCTGATCGCCGTATTCCTGGGCCAGGGGCCGGAAGGCCAGGCAGGAGCCGCCCACGTCGCAGACCCGGTTCACCTTGACCTTGTAGCCCCTGGCCCGGACCCAGGCCTGCTCCAGGTAAGTCAGAGCCTGGCGGTAATTTTTCTTTTTCACCTCAATGGCGCCCAGGTTGTTCAGGGCCAGGGGGTTGCCGGGGTCCCGGCGCAGCACCTCCCGGTAGAGGTCCGCGGCCTGGTCCAACTGGCCGGCCTCCAGGAGGTCGTAGCTCTTGACCATCATGGCGGTGAGGTCACTCTTAGCCGGGGGCCCGGCCCGGGGCAGGGCCGCGCCCGTTAGGGCCAGGGCCAGGCTGAGGGCCAAGGCTAGGGCGAGGCAGTACTTCATCTGCAATCTCCAGATACCGGCGTCCGGTGGGGTAGGGTGGGCTTGAAACCCGCCCCTGCCTGGTCATTTCCCTGGTGTCGGGAGGTTACTTTTTCTCCGCGGCCTTTCTCTTGGTGAGCTTGAGAAAGTCGGGGTCGATTTTATAACCCAGGCTTTGGGCCTTTTCCTGGTCGGCCACGGATTTGTCAAAGTCGCTGCGGTCAAAATAAATCATGGCGCGGTTCCGGTAAGCCCGGGCGAACCGGGGTTCCAGCTCCATGGCCCGGTTAAAATCCGCCAGGGCCTTGTCGTCCTGCCCCTGGGCGCGGTAAGCAATGCCGCGGTAATCATAAAGGGCCGGGTCGTTGGGCTTCAGCTTCAGGGCTTCGTTGAAATCGCCCAGGGCCTGGTCGAATTTGCCGGCCTCCAGATGGGCCACCCCCTGGTCGATGTAGGTTTTCACGTCCTTGCCCGCGGCGGACCCGGAAAGAACCGCCAGGAACGCCAGCGAGCTCAATGCCGCGGGAAATAATTTCATAGACTGGCTCCCCTGCTGAGGATTTGGCGGCCGCGTTCTACTCCCGGTGCCGCCTCTGTTTATACTTACCATAATCAACCGGTCTTGGGGACCGGGGCAACGGGCCGGCTGCGGGAAAAACGCGCCGGTGAAAGAAAAAGGCCCCCGAAGGGGCCTTGCGGACGGCATTAACCTTGATTATCTGGGGCCCTTGCCGGCCAGGGGTTCGGTGGACATATACTGCTTGACCATGTCGATGTTCAACTTGATGAGGGGCTCCAGCTCCTGGTTGCCGGTGCCGCCGGTCGCGGGTTTGAAGGCGATGCAGATGCCTCGTACCTGGCAGACCCGGTTGACCTGCACCATGTAGCCCTTGGCCCGGGGCAGGGCCTGGTTCAGGTAGGTGTCGGCCTTGTCGAACTTATTCTGCTTCACCATGACGGCGGCCAGGTTGTTAAGGGCCAGGGGGTTGCCGGGGTCCTTTTCCAGCACCTGCTCCAGCATCTTCTGGGCTTGGGGGAATTTGTTTTTTTCCATCAGCTCGAAACTGGTCATCAGCATTTTGCCGACGTCCATCGGCTTTTCGGCCTTCTTGGCGGCGGCAAAAACGACCCCGACTCCGCACAGAGCCAGGGCCAGCGCTAAGGCAATGACCTTAACCAACGTCCGTTTCATAATGACCCTCCTGTTTGTAATGATGGCAAATAATGATTTGCCGCCCTGCATCCCTAAAATAAGTGGCCGCCCCGGGGATGTCAATCCTTTTGGGGGCCACGCCGGAGATTTTTTCCGCCCCGGGCGGGCGGCGCCTGAGGGGTCAGGTCTTGAGGCGGGGGTCGATGGCCTCCCGGATGCCCTCCCCCAGGAGGTTGTAGCTCATCACGGTCACCAGGATGGCCAGGCCGGGAAACAGGGAAAGCCACCAGGCGATCTCGATGTTGTCATGGCCCATGGCCAGGATGTTGCCCCAGCTGGGGGTGGGGGGCTGCACCCCCAGCCCCAGGAAGCTCAGGGCGCTTTCCGTGAGGATGGCTCCGGCCACGCCGAGGGTGGCGGAGACCATCACCGGACCCAGAGCGTTGGGCAGCAGGTGCCGGAAGATGAGGCGGGCGTCTCCGGCCCCCAGGGCCCGGGCGGCCAGGACGAAATCCCGCTCCTTGAGGGACAGGAACTCCGCCCGCACCAGGCGGGCCACCCCCATCCAGCCGGTGAGCCCGATGATGGCCATGACGTTCCAGATGCTGGGCCCCAAGACCGCAATGACCGCCAGGATGAGGAAAAGGGTGGGGAAGCAGAGCATCAGGTCCACCAGGCGCATATTCACCTGGTCCACCCAGCGGCCGTAATAGCCGGCCAGGGCGCCCACCAGGATGCCGATGAGGGTGGCGATGCCTACGGCCACGAACCCCACCAGCAGGGAGACCCGGGCGCCGTAGATGATGCGGGACAGGACGTCCCGGCCCAGGGTGTCGGTGCCCAGGAGGTGCTGGGCGCTGGGAGGCATGAGCACCTGGCGCACGTCAATGAAACCGGGGTCGTAGGGCGCCAGCCAAGGGGCCAGGAGGGCCACCGCGAACAGGGCCAGCACCAGGGCCAGGCCAGACAGGGCCAGCCGGTTGGTGCGGAACCGGGCCCAAAATTCGCGTTTTTTCATGATCTGTGGTCCTCACCCGGTCCGGATGCGGGGGTCTGCCAGGGCGTAGCCCACATCGGCCAGGAGGTTGCCCACCTGGGTGAGGACCGCAACGATGACCAGCTCCCCCATGACCACGGGGTAGTCCCGGCTCATCACCGCCCACCACAGGAGCTGCCCCATGCCGGGAATGGCGAAGATGGTCTCGAAGATGACGCTGCCGCCGATGAGGCCAGGCAGGGCCAGGCCCAACATGGTGATGACCGGCAAGAGGGCGTTGCGCAAAGCGTGCTTGAAGATGACGGTGCGCTCCGGCAGGCCCTTGGCCCGGGCGGTGGTGATGTAATCCTGGCCCACCACTTCCAGCATGCTGCCCCGCATGTAGCGGGACATGCCGGCCAGGCCCATGATGGTGGCCCCCAGGACCGGCAGGGTGATGTGGGCCAGGAGGTCCTGGACCTGTTGCCAGAAGGTGAACTGGTGAAACTGCACCGAAGTGAGCCCGGAGATGGGCAGCCAGTCCAGATAGACCCCGAAAAACAAGATCAGCAGCAGGGCCAGCCAGAAGCTGGGCATGGCGAAGCCCAGGAAGACAAAGAGGGTGGTGCCCTTGTCGAACCAGGAATGGGGCCTGGTGGCCGCCAGCACGCCGATGGGGATGGCCAGGGCCAGGATGATGACGAGACTGATGAAGTTGAGCCCCAGGGTGATGCCGATGCGCTCCTTGATCTTGTCCCACACCGGGCGCCGGTCCGGGGAGAAGGAGCGGCCGAAGTCCAGGACCGCCAGGCGCTTCAGCCAGTTCAGGTATTGCACGTGCAGGGGCTGGTCCAGGCCGTAGAGTTCTTCCAGGCGCTTCTGGGCCTCCAGGGAGGCCTTGGGGGTCATGGCGGTCTGGAGCTCCACCGGGGTCCCCGGGGCCAGGTGGATGACCAGGAAGGAGACCAGGGTGATGCCCAGGAGCATGGGGACCATGAGGGCCAGGCGTTTGACGAGGTAAAGCCACATGGCGCTCAGTCGGCTTCCCAGGCCCCCGGCTCGGTTCCGGCTCCCTCCAGGGCCTGGGCGATGCGCCGGCGCAGGCCGGCGATGGCTTCTTTATAGTTAGGGGCGCCGAAGACCGCGGTGCCGGCCACGAAGACGTCGCAGCCCGCCCGGGCCACCTCCCCCACGGTGGCTTCGCTCAAGCCCCCGTCCACCTGGATCTTGACGGGCAGACCCCGGGTGGCGATCATTTCCCGGAGGCGCCGGATTTTGGGGACCACCCCGGGGATGAACTCCTGGCCGCCGAAGCCGGGGTTGACGCTCATCAAGAGCACCATCTCCAGGTCTTCCAGGACGTACTCCACCGCCTCCAGGGGGGTGGCGGGGTTCAGGGCCACCGCGGGGGCGCAGCCGGCGCCGCGGATGAGCTGCAGGGCGCGGTGCAGATGCCGGCAGGCCTCGGCGTGGACGCTGATGAGGTCCGCCCCGGCCCGGGCAAAGTCTTCAATGTAACGTTCCGGCCACTCAATCATCAGGTGCACGTCGAAGAAGAGCCGGCTCACCGGGCGCAGGGCCTTGATGACCGGGGGCCCGAAGGTGAGGTTGGGGACGAAGGCCCCGTCCATGACATCCAGGTGCAGCCAGTCGGCGCCCGCGGCCGCCACGGCCTGCACCTCCTCCCGGAGAATGGCGAAGTCGGCGCTCAACACCGACGGCGCAATCAAGGCCATGAGAAGCCCCCCTGTGAAATCGCTGCTCTCCGCTAAATTAGCCTAATTTGGGGGCTGATGCAAGGGGCAGGGCCGCCGGGGGGTCAGGGCGGAGCCACAGGCGGGGCGCCGGCTGTCCCCTAGACCTGGAAAAATTCCCGGAGGATGACGGCCATCTCCGGGAGCTGATCCGGGGCGAACCACCTAACCTCCGGGTCAGCCCGAAACCAGGTGAGCTGGCGCTTGGCGTAGCGCCGGGTGTCCCGGGCCAGGAGTTCCAGGGCCTCTTCCCAGGTCCAGCGGCCCTTTAGGAAATTGATCAGGTGGCGGTAGCCCAGGGCCTTAAAGGGCTTCAGGTCCGGGGGGTAGCGGGAGAGCAGGCCCTCCACCTCGGCCAGCCAGCCCCGGGCCAGCATGGCCTCGATCCTGGCCTCGATGCGGCGGTAGAGCTCCTCCCGGGGGAGGGCGAGGCCCAGCTTCAGCACCCGGTAGGGGCGGTCCCGGAAGGCGTGGGCCGCGAGGAGTGCGGACACGGGCCGGCCGGTGGCCTCCATCACTTCCAGGGCCCTGAGGATGCGGTAGGTGTCGTGGGGGTGCAGGCGGGCGGCCGCGGCGGGGTCGGCCTTCAGGAGCCGGGCATACAGATAGGGCAGCCCCCGGCCCCCCAGGTCCCGGCGCAGGCGCTCCCTAATTTCCGGCCGGGCCGGGCCTTCGGCAAAGAGGCCCTGGAGGAGGGCCTTGAGGTAGAGGCCCGTGCCCCCCACCACCAGGGGGGGCACGCCCCGGGCGTGGAGCCGGGCCAGGACCGCCCGGCCCTCCCGGCAGTAGCGGGCCGCGTCGTAAGGTTCCGGCGGGTCCACCACGTCCACCAGGTGGTGGGGCACCAGGGCCCGCTCCGACGGGGGGGGTTTGGCGGTGCCGATGTTGAGCTCCCGGTAGACTTGGAGGGAGTCGGCGTTGACGATTTCGGCGCCGATGGCCTGGGCCAGCTTCAGGGCCGCGCCGGTCTTGCCCGCGGCGGTGGGGCCCACCAGGGCGGCCAGGGGGGGGCGTTCAGGCGCGGTCATGGCCAAAGAAATTGGGGGCGAATGGGGGAAAAGGGTAAAAGGATAAAAGGGAAAGCGGAAATAACTTTATCATCCCCCATATCCCCATTTCCCTTTTTACCCCTGGTCCTTGGGGCGCCGGAAGCTCTGCCGGATGTCGGCGTAAGGGATGAGGCGCCACAAGGGGCGGCCGTGAGGGCAGTGGGAGGAGACGGCCAGGGCGTCCAACTGCTTAAGCAGGGCCCGCATCTCCTCCGGGGTCAGGAGCGCTCCGGCCTTGACGGCCCCCCGGCAGGCCAGGTACAGGCGGGCCTGCTCCTGAACGGCCTGGGGCCGGGTGTGGCTCTTCAAGGGGGCCAGAGCCTCCACCGCTTCGGCCACCACCGCTTCCAGGTCGGCCTGGGGCAGGGCCGCAGGAGCGGCGGTGAGGAGAAAGGTCCCGGGGCCGAAGGGCTCCAGCTCCAGCCCGGCCTGGAGCAGCTCCTCCAGGTGTTCCTGGACCCAGCCGGCCTGGCTGGGGGGCACTTCCACCACCCGGGGGAAGAGGAGGGCCTGGCGGGCCTGGCCGGGTCCGTCCTTGAGGGCCTCGTACAGGACGCGTTCGTGGGCCGCGTGCTGGTCGATGAGGATGAGGCCCTCGGGGGCCTGGGCCAGGATGTAGGTGTTTTGCAACTGCCCCAGGAGCGGCAGGTCCTGGAAGCGCCACGGGGCCGGCGCGGGGCCGGCGGCCGGCCCGGAGGCCGACCCTACCGGGAGGGGGCCCGGGGCCGGTCCGGAGGCCGGCCCTGGCGGCGCGGTCCAGGGGAGGCCCGGGGAAGCCTCCGCGGCCCGCAGGGGCTCCGGCTGCCAGGATACTCCCGGGGGCCGGGACCGGGAGAGGCCCCCCAGGCCTTCCCTCAGGGCGCTCAGGAGCAGGGCGTAGACCCGGCCCTGGTCCCGGAAGCGCACCATGGCCTTGGCGGGGTGGACGTTCACGTCCACCTGGTCCAGGGGGAGGCTGAGCCAGACCACGGCCGCGGGGTGGCGGCCCCGGGGCAGGAGCCCCTGGTAAACCTCCTTCAAGACCGCGGCCAGGACCCGGTCCGTCACCACCCGGCGGTTCACCAGGAGGACCTGGAAGCGGCTGGAGGCCAGGGAGAAGTCGGGGTGGGAGAGGAGGCCGGAGACCGCACAGGGGCCGTGGCCGAAGGCGAAGGCCAGCATCCCCGCGGCCGGGTCGGGGCCGTAGAGCGCCGCCACCCGCTCCGGCAGGCCGGCCGCGGCGGGCGCGGTGAGGAGGGTCTTGGCCGGGGTGGCCAGGGAGAAGTGCACCTCCGGATAGCCCAGGGCCAGGCGGCGCACGGTCTCCAGGACCTGGGCCTGCTCCGCGTCCTTGCTCCTGAGGAACTGGCGCCGGGCCGGGAGGTTGAAGAAGAGCTCGGCCGCGGTCACCTGGGTGCCCACGGGCGCGGGCCAGGGGGAGGCCTCCTTGAGGTCCCCCCCCACCGAGAAGAGGCGGAAGCCCACGCCCGCGTCCGGGGGGCGGGTGATGAGCTCCAGTTTGCTCACCGCGGCGATGCTGGGCAGGGCTTCGCCCCGGAAGCCCAGGGTGGCGATGTGAAGGAGGTCGTCTTCTCCGGTGAGCTTGCTGGTGGCGTGGCGGGCCAGGCTCAGGCGGGCTTCCTCCGGGGTCATGCCGCAGCCGTCGTCCACCACCCGGAGGCGGCGGCGGCCGCCTTCCTCCACCTCGACGCTGATGGTGGCCGCGCCTGCGTCCAGGGCGTTTTCCACCAGCTCCTTGACCGCGGCCGCGGGCCTGGTGATGACCTCCCCCGCAGCGATCTTCTCGGCCACGGCGGGCTCAAGAATGCGGATGCGCCCCATGTCTCCCCTTGCCCTGGCCCCCTCCCTGGTTTATCATGTCAGCCAAGGAGGGCTGTGCTCCGGTTCTTCTTACCCGCCCCGCCGGCCATGCAGATGGCCTTCTTCTGGCCGGCGGGGCTTTTTTTGGTTGTTAAAAGCAAAGCTGACAGCTAACAGCTACTATACCAAAAAACCAGCCAGGCAGGGAGGCTTACCCATGGGCCGGGACAAAGAAGGGGCCGCGCCCCTCACCCCCCGGGAGGAGTTGGTCCTCAAGGCGGCCAAGGAGATCGTGGTGAAATTCATCGAAGTGGGGCGCACCTCTCCCGCGTCCTTTGCCGAGACCTTCAAGATGGTCATCGACACTATCAGGCAATCCCTTAAAGAGGGGGGGAAGGGTTAAGATGCGCCGCCGGGGGGAGCGGGAGCTCAGGCCGGTGGCCATCACCCCGGGGTACCTGGACTTTGCCGAGGGCTCGGCCTACGTCACCTGGGGGCGCACCCGGGTGTTGTGCGCGGCCACGGTGGCGGAGCAGGTCCCGCCCTTCCGGGTGGCCTCCGGGGGCGGCTGGGTCACCGCGGAGTATGGCATGCTGCCCCGGGCCACGGAGCCCCGCCAGGCCCGGGAGAGCTTAAGCGGCAAAGTGGCGGGCCGCACCTACGAGATCCAGCGCCTCATCGGCCGGTCCCTGCGGGCGGTGACGGACCTTAAGGCCCTGGGGCCCCGCACCGTGACCCTGGACTGCGATGTGCTCCAGGCCGACGGGGGCACCCGCAGCGCCGCGGTCACCGGGGCCTTCGTGGCCCTGGCCCTGGCCCTGGAGCGCCTGCGCCGGACCGGGGCCCTGCCTTTCCTGCCCCTCACGGACCAGGTCACCGGGGTGAGCGCCGGGCTGGTGGGGGGGCGCCTGCTTCTGGACCTGGACTACGAGGAAGACTCCCAGGCCGCGGTGGACGCCAATTTTGTCATCACCGGCCGGGGCGAGCTGGTGGAGGTGCAGCTCACCGGGGAGGGGGGGCCTTTCCCCGGGGCCCGGCTGCAGGAGCTGGCGGCTCTGGCCCAGCAGGGGGCCCGGGAGTTGGCGCGCCTCCAGGAGGAGGCCCTGGCCCCATGGCTGCCTTTACCCTGGTGATGGCCACCAGAAACCCCGGCAAGGTGCGGGAGCTCAAGGCCCTGCTCCGGGGTCTGGGGTTTAAGCTCAAGAGTCTGGCGGACTTCCCGGACCTGCCGGAGGTCCCCGAGGCTGGAGAGAGCTTTGCGGCCAACGCCGCGGCCAAGGCCCGGGAGGTGGCGAAGTTAACGGGGCTTCCCGCCTTGGCGGACGACTCCGGGCTGGAAGTGGAGGCCCTGGGGGGCCGCCCCGGAGTCTTTTCGGCTCGCTACGCGGGGAACCTCACCGCGCCCCGGCCCCCTGGGGACCAGGACAACTGGGGGAAGCTCCTTGCGGAGATGGCGGGGGTCCCCCGGGAGGAGAGGCAGGCCCGCTTTGTCTGCGAAATCGCCCTGGCCCTGCCCGACGGCCGCCTCTTCCGGGCCCGGGGGGAGTGCGCCGGGTACATCGCCCAGGAGCCCAAAGGCGAGCAGGGCTTCGGCTACGACCCGGTCTTCTGGGTGCCGGAATATGGGCGCACCATGGCGGAGTTGGCCCCCCGGGTGAAGAACCGCATCAGCCACCGGGGCCGGGCCCTGAGGGAGCTGCGGGAGCTGCTGCGCAGCCGGAGGGAGGAACTGTTCGAGCACTGAGCGGTGAGCAGCAAGGAGTTAGCAGTCAGCAGTCAGCCATGTTTAGGAAAAACCGGAAACCGGAACGCGGACACTGGAAACCGTTTTTAAAATCGGGACGTAGCGCAGCCTGGTAAGCGCGCCTGCCTTGGGCGCAGGAGGTCGGCGGTTCAAATCCGCCCGTCCCGACCAGATTAATTGAAGCTAAGAGCGTTAGCAATCGGTAGGCGATCGGCCTTTTTTGCGGCCTAAAGATTACTATTTCTTTATTAAAAAGTCGCCGACTTCCCCCAATTGCCTCTGAGGCGCCAACTCGACGGAGAGCCGCTCCTACAGCTTATAATAGGTCTTTTCGAAGACGACGGCAGGGCGCTGCTGATTGGCGCCGGCCAGGGTGGAGCGTGACCCCGCGGCAAAACCCCAGCGGACCCTGGGCCAGCCACCCGAGGGGGTCCTGAAAGGAAAAGCCGAAGGTAATCTCCCTTCGGCTTTTTTCTGAACGAAGCCACGCTCCTGATTAATAGACCACTCGCACCCCGGCCATGGCGTTGAAGCGGGGCGAGGAGTAGCCGTAAACCTCCTCGTAGAAGCGGTCCAAGATATTGTTGGCCCGGGCCACGAGCTGCACCTTCTTGAGGTAGCCCCAGTTCTGCATGACATCGTAGGTGGCGGCCAGGTTGAGGACGAAGAAGCCGCCGTTCACCACCCGGGCGGCGTAGGGGGGGCCGAAGGTGAACCGGGAGTCGTCCCGGCGCCCGGTGTAGAGGCCGCTGACGTGCAGCCCCAGGCGCCCCCGGGTGTACTGGGCGTCGAAGCTGAAGGTGTTGCGGGGACGCCTAAGCACGTGTTTGCCGGTCTTGAAAAACAAGCCGCCCTGGCCGCCGTCGTCCAGCACCGTGAACTGGAACAGGTGGGTGTAAGCCGTGGCCAGGCTCAGGCCCCAGCCCGGGCTGGCCTTGAGCCCCAACTCCAGGCCCGTGGTGCGCACTGCGCCGATGTTCTCAAAGGTGCCGGTGAAGGGGGAGGTCTGGACAAAGGTGATGAAGTCGGTGAAGTGGTTCTCGAAGTAGGTCATCCCCAGCTTCACCTTCTGCTTCCAGAGGTACTGGTCCGCGCCCACCTCCCAGCTGGTGTTCTTCTCCGGCTTCAGGTTAGGGTTGCCGAGAAAGCTCGGGTCCTGGGAGGAAGTCTGGATGAAGGTGGGCTCCTTGATGGACCGGCCCCCCGCAGCCCGGAGCACGGTGTCGGTCTCCTTGACTTTGAAGGCCGCGGAAGCCCTGGGGGTGAACTCCGCGCCGGAAAAGACGCTGTTGTCCTCCAAGCGGAAGCCGCCGGTGAGGAAGAAGCGGTCCCAGAAGGCCAACTGCTCCTGGGAATAGAACGCGGTGCTGTGGCGACTGGCCTTGAGGAAGCTCTGGAAGTCGGAGCCGAACAGCGCGCCCGCGGCCCGGGACTTGAGCTGCTCGGTGCGGGCCGCCACCCCGAAGGTGGTGATGGAGCCCACGCCATCCTTGTCCCCGAAGCGGAAGTTGCTGTGGTAGTCCAGGTTGTAGTGCTGCTCCAGGTCCCGGGTGAATTCCCAGAAGAACTGGTCGAACAGGGTCTGGGCCGGGTTGGGGGGGTTGTTGAAGTGCCGGTCCCAGCGGGTGTAGGCGATGGTGAGCTCATTTTCCCACCATTTCCAGGGCCAGTAGTTGCCGATGAGGCCCAGGACCAGGTCGGTCTTGGTGGTGTTGCGGTCCGGGTCCAGCCCCGGGCCCCCGGCGCTTTTGGCGTCCAGGCGGTCGCCGCCGTTCACCGTGGGGAAGCCTGCCCGGGAGTCGATGAGCATGTTGATGAAGGTAAAGGAGAGGTTCTCTTTGGGGTCCCAGTCCAGGCGGGCGTTCAGGACATTGCTGTAGAAGCGGTTGTTGAGGTTGAGGAGGCCCTGGTCGTCGACCCGGGAGAAGGCGATGGAGTAGGCGAATTTCTGGTAGGCCCCGGTGAGGGAGGCCCGCTGCTCGCTCTGGAGGTTGCCGTTTTCGCTGTGGGCCCCCAGGTAGCTGGTGAGGGATAGGCTGGGGGGACCGGCGCCCTTGTTGGTGATAAGGTTCACCACCCCGGTCATGGCGTCTGCGCCATAGAGGGAGCTCATGGGGCCCCGGATGAGCTCGATGCGGTTCACGTTGTCCACCGTCAGGGTGCTGAAGTCGAAGGCCCCGCCCGCGTCGTTGAGCTTGATGCCGTTTAAGAGCACCTGGGTGTTGTTGGAGTTGCCGCCCCGGACGAAGAGGCTCGTTTCCCCACCCCGGCCCCCGGTCTGGGAGACGGTGACCCCGGGGGCGCTGCGCAGCACTTCCTCCACCAGGGTGGCCTGTTTCTCCTCGATTTCCTTGCGGGTGAAGACCGTGGTGGAGACCCCGGTTTCCTCTGTGGGCGTGGGGGTGCGGGTGGCGGTGACCACCACCTCTTCCATGACCACGGCCTCCGGGGCCCCGGCCTCCTGGGCCGCCACCGCTCCCGGCCAGGAGGCCGCGGCCATAAGAACGATTCCCAACCACTTGCGCATAGCTTGTCCCCCTTATTAAGTCACGGGTCCCGGGTCACGGGTCCCGAGTCGGTGGTCACGCTGGTTTAGCCGCAGGCTTCAGCCGGCGTCGGCCTCGGCCTGCGGCTGTCCTTATTCTGCCTAGCCGCAGAGGCGCACCGCGGGCCCCAGGGGGCGCAGGCGCTCCGGCCCCTCCGGCGCGGCCACCTGCAGGTGGATGCGGCCGCAGCCTTGGGTGAAGAGGAAGTGCCAGGCATCTTCCACGGTGAAGAACCCTTCCTCCGGGGACACCAGCTCCACTTCCTGGCCGGCGCGGCCCAGGGCCCGGGCGGCCGCGGTGAAGCTGGCGCCCTCCGGCAGCCCCGCGGCGCCTGCCAAATAAACGATTAGCCCTTCTTTCATGTTGACCCTCCAGTGATGGAATAGGGGAGGCCAGGCCTCCCGGGAGCCGGGCCGCAGCTCCCCCTGGGCAAAAAAAATCCCCGGGTCCGCTAAGACCCGGGGACTGCACCCAGCTTGCTTGATCCCAGGGGAGGCCCGAGGGCTGGCATCAGCCTCGGGCCGGCCGCGCGCTAACCTCCACGGGGCGCGGGCCAGCCGGACGGGCAGGTCTTCTGACTCCCGGATCCTCCTACTCCCTGCGCCTTCCCATTCCCCTTAAGGGAACAGTGGCTGCTAGCAGGTTTCGTCCCCGGTTACAGCGGCGGGACCGTGCCGGCCTTGAACCGGCTTCCCTGTTAGCCCTTTCGGGCACCCGTCTGCTCGTTGCTCTTGAGGTCAGTATCTTAATGGAAAGGCTCTCATGATGTCAAGGGAAAAAGCCCTCCCCGCCTTGACAGGGATGGGGTAAAATAATAACAATGCAGAGTGGCCCGGGGCAGCAAGCAATCCAGGGCGCCAGGAGGCAGGCCATTTCCCGGGACGTCAATTATCTCCGGCTCTCCATCACCGACCGCTGCAACCTGAGGTGCCTCTACTGCGCCTCCTGGGAGGAGTGGCAGAAGCTGCCGGCCTGGGAGATCCTGCGCTACGAGGAGTTCCTGGTGCTGGCCGGGGCCGCGGCCCGGGCGGGCGTCCGCAAGGTCCGGGTCACCGGCGGCGAGCCCCTGGTGCGCCGGGGGGTGGTGGAATTCCTTCAGGCCCTGGGGCAGGTGCCGGGGCTCACCGAGGTCTGCCTCACCACCAACGGCGTGCTCCTGCCGGAGCTGGCCGGGGACCTTTTCGCCGCGGGGGTGCGCCACCTCAACCTCAGCCTGGATTCCCTGAAACGGGAGCGCTACCGGGAGCTCACCGGGGCGGACCTGCTGCCCCAGGTCCTGAAGGGCCTGGAGGCGGCCGTCAGCCTGGGCTTTCACCCCCTGAAGCTCAACTGCGTGGTCCTCAAGGGCGTCAACGACGACGAGCTCCTGGACTTCGCGGCCCTGGCCCGGGACTACCCCCTGGAGGTGCGCTTCATCGAGTTCATGCCCACCGTCTCCCGGGAGCTGTGGGGCCGGCACTTTTTCCCCATGGAGGAAGTGCGCCGGATCCTGGCCCCCCTGGGCCTGGAGGAGACCGATAACCCTGACGCCACCGCGGGTCCGGCCCACACCTGCCGGGCGCCGGGCTTTCAAGGCCGGCTGGGGTTCATCGACACCGTCAGCGAGCACCGCTGCTTGACCTGCAACCGCCTGCGCCTCACCGCCGCGGGGCGGCTGCGCCCCTGCCTCTTTGCCGGGCCGGAATTGGACGTGAAGCAGGCGCTGCGCCGGGGTGAGCCGGAGGCGGCCCTGGCCCGACTCTTTAGAGAAGCCATGCGTCTGAAGGACGAGGTTCCCCGCGGGGGCCGGCCGGCAGCCCCGGAGGGCCGGGCCATGGTGAGTATCGGCGGCTGAGGAAAGCCTGAAAAAACCTCGTCAGTTCTTCATTGATTAATACCACCGGCCAGCGTCCCCTGGCCGCGCCGCCATTGGCCGGCCGCAATTCCTTGAGGAGCTGCAAATGAAATTGAGCGTGGTCATCCCCATCTACAACGAAAAAGACACCCTGGAAGAGGTCTTCCGCCGGGTCCAGGCGACTCCCTACGACAAGGAGATCGTGGCGGTGGACGACGCCTCCGTGGACGGCTCCCCGGAGATCCTGGCCCGGCTGGCTAAGGAATATGACAATGTCCGGGCCTTTTACCACGAGCGCAACCAGGGCAAGGGCGCGGCCCTGCGCACGGGCTTCGCCCAGGTGACCGGGGACGTGGTCATCATCCAGGACGCGGACCTGGAATACAACCCGGTGGACTACCCCGCCCTGCTGGAGCCCATCGAGCAGGGGCTGGCGGACGTGGTGTACGGCAGCCGCCTCATCGGCGCCCGGCCCCACCGGGTCCTGTATTTCTGGCACTACATGGGCAACAGGGCGGTGACCACCCTGTCCAACATGTTTACCAACCTCAACCTCTCGGACATGGAGGTGGGGTACAAGGTCTTCAGAGCCGAGGTTTTGCAGGGCATCCGAATCAAGTCCGACCGCTTCGGGGTGGAGCCGGAACTCACTGCCAAGGTGGCCAAGGGGGGCTGGCGCATCTACGAGGTGCCCATCTCCTACCACGGCCGGGACTACGCCCACGGCAAGAAAATCACCTGGCGCGACGGTCTCGCCGCCATCTTCCACATCCTGCGCTTCCGCTTCTGGGATTAACTAAGCAGGACATGGCTCCGGTAAAAAAATGGCGGGTCTGGCTACTCCCACTGGTTCTCCTCCTCTGGGGCCTGCAAGGTTTGTGGCTCCTCTGGCACTTCCGGGAGGAGGGCCGGGACCTGGCCTGTCGCCTGGCCCAGGGGCGGGTGGGGGAGGCCGTGCGCCGGGAGGACCCCTTCCAGCAGTGGCTCACAACCCTGGCCGGGCTCATGCCGCCGGACAGCACCTATGTCTTCCTGGACCGCTACGAAGCCGGTAAGGAGATCGAAGCCCGCTACCGGCTGGTCCCCCGGCGCCATCTCCTGCTGCCGCCGGACATCCCGCCCAGTTTTCTTTTTTATACGCTGCGGCAGGAGGAGGCTTCTTTTCTGATCCTGCGGGATAAAAGCCTCCCTCGGGGGCCCGGGGTGCGGGCCGCGGAGGCCTCCCCCGCCTTTAGCCCGGTGCCTCTCCCGGGCCCCGGCCTGGTCTTCCGGGTGGATTGGTCCCGCCTGCGGGGGGAATTCTATGATTGACGGCGCGGTTTCCCTGGCGCGCCTCGCCCTGGGCCTGGCCGGGGTTTTTTTCCTGGGGGCCGGGATGCTGGCGGTCCTGCTGCCCCGCCCCCGGCAGTGGAGCCGGCTGGAGCGGGCCGCCTGCTCCTTCGGCGCCGGGACCATTCCCCTCACCTTGTGGATGCTGGCCTTGACCTGGTGGGGCCGGCCCTACAGCCTGCCCCTGATTCTGGGGCCCCTTTTGGCCGCGGCCGCGGGAGCCCTGGCGGCCAAGAGAGTGAGCAGCAAGCAGTTAGCGCTAACCAGTACCGAAGACCGCAAACCGAAAACCGAAAACTGCTTCTGGAACTGGTTGTTTCTGAGCCTGCTGTTCCTGCTGTTCCTATTCGCCACTTTAAGGGCTGGGCTCTACCCCATGTGGGCCTGGGACGCCATCGCCACCTGGGGCTGCAAGGCCAAGGTCTTCTATGAGAGCCGGGGCCTGGACCTGACCTGCATTGAGGCCCACAATTACTATCCCAACTTGGTGCCCCTGCTCCTGACTTACCTTTATCTCTGCCTGGGGCAGGTGAACGACCAGCTGGTGAACCTGCTGTTCCCGCTGTGGGGCGCCCTGCTCCTGATGCTGCTTTACTCCTTCGGGCGGCGGTTGGGGCTGCCCCGCACCGGGGCCCTGGGGCTCTGTGCGTTTCTGGCCTTAAACGGCGCCACCTTCATCACCCATCTCTACATCGCCTACGCTGACCTGGCCCTGACCTACTTCACTTTGGGAGCCGCGGGCCTCCTGTACCTGTGGCTTCAAGATGCGACTCCCCGGGGCGGCCTGGGCCTGGCCGCGCTCTTCATGGCGGGCCTGGCCTGGTGCAAATACGAAGGCGCGCCCCTGGCCGGGACCCTGGTCCTGGCGGCGGCCCTGACCCTGCTCTGGCTGCGGCCCCCGCAACTCTGGCGGTGCCTGGGGGAGTTAGCCCTGCCCCTGGCCGGGGTGGCTGCAGGCTGGCTCCCCTGGCGCCTTTATGTAAGCCTGCACCACCTGGAAGGAGGCGCGGACCACGTTCTGGGCTTCTACCCCCACCAGCTTTGGGGCGCGCTGCCCCGGGTCCTGTGGGGGCTGGTAGATCCGGCTCTGTTCGGAATACTCTGGCCGGCCGCGCTCCTGGCCGGCATCTTCTGCGGCCGGCGCCTGTGGTCCACCCCGCGCCTCTTCTTGGCCCTTTTTTTGGGGGGCAACCTGATCGCCATCCTCCTGGCCTACGCCCTGGCCCCCACCTCGGAAGCGGAGTTCCTGCAATACATCCGGGGCACCCTGGACCGCCTGCTGCTGCACCTGGCGCCGGTGGCCGCACTGCTGGCGGGGGAGGGACTGAAGGATTTTTCTTAAAGTCCCGCCCCCCTCCCCTAACCATGGCAGGGAAGGCCGGATAGTCTTGCTCTCCGGGCCTTTCCAGCTCCCAAGACGATTTTCCTTGACATCAGTGGAGGTTTTTGCTAAACATAAAAGGCAAGATAGCATGTCGGCCTGAAAGTCAGGGTCAAGGCCCTGGATACCAATCGGAAGGGGATGCTAATCCCTCTCCGATTTTTTTTTGACTGACTGCCATCGCCTCCTGCCCTGTGGGCAGGAAATTCGTTCCACCATTTTTTAGGAGGACAGTTGGTAATGAAAGAACAAGGTAAGGTGAAGTGGTTTAACGACTCTAAGGGATTCGGGTTTATCACCCGGGAGAGCGGTCCGGATGTGTTTGTGCATCACAGCGCCATCCAGGGCGAAGGTTTTCGGTCTCTGTCGGAAGACCAGGAAGTGGAGTTTGAGGTGGTCCAGGGCCAAAAGGGGCCCCAGGCCCAGAATGTCGTGAAACTTTAGGGCCTTAAAACCCGATTCTCAGAACTCCCGGGGTCTCAAGAGCCCGGGGGTTCTGCCATCTCGAACCCTGCTGGAGGCATAACCGTGGCAAGTATGGCTGGGAAAAGCGCGCCAAAGAGGTAGCTCGCAAACAGAAGAACCTGGAAAAGCTGAGGCGGCGCCAGCACAAAGCCCGGACAGCGGCTACCGGAGAGACAGCAATAACAGTGGAAGAAGGAAGTTAGCGGCGCGGGCTGAAATTGCCGGCCCGGATGCTGGCAAAATCCTGACTCTCAACGAGGAGATCAAAAAGATGGGCATGAAATTGTATGTGGGCAATCTGCCCCACGAGATGACCGAGGATCAGTTGCAGGCTCTGTTTTCTGAGGCCGGCGATGTGGTCTCAGCCAAGATCATTACCGACCGCCATACCGGCCAGCCCCGGGGCTTCGGTTTTGTGGAGATGAGTACCAAACTGGAGGGCCAGAAGGCCATCTCCATGCTCAACAGCCGGACCGTCGAGGGCCGCGCCCTGGCGGTCAATGAAGCCAGGCCGCAACAGAGGAGCGGCTCTTTTGGCGGCCGCGGCCGCGGCTACCGGTAATTAGCGCCTCCCCGGACCGTTAAGGACGGGGAGCCAGGCTGAGAAAAAATCAGGGGGAGGGCCAGGGGAGAAAATTCCCTGGCCCTCCCCCTGATTTGTTTGTAGGGGTGGGGGAGGATTGCAAGGGGGCGAGTGCCCTTGGCCCCTTCCCTAATTCGCCCTTTATGCCGCCAGCTTTTCCACCTTCACCGCGCAGGCCTTGTATTCGGGAATCTTGGCTGCGGGGTCGTAGGCCGGGTTGGTGAGGATATTGGCCGCGGCCTCGGCGAAGTGGAAGGGGATGAAGACCGTGCCCCGGTTCACCCGGCGGCTCACCTTGGCCTTGATCTGGATCTCCCCCCGCCGGGAGCTGACCCTGACCCGCTCTCCATTCTTGATGCCCAGGTCACGGGCGTCCGTGGGGCTGATCTCCATATACCCCGTCTCCAGTTCCCGGTGCAGGGAAGGGGAGACCCGGGTCATGGTGCCGGAGTGGTAGTGCACGAAGGAGCGGCCGGTGGTGAGGAACAGGGGGAAGTCCGCGTCCGGCTCCTCCGCGGGCGGCTGGTAGTCGATGGCGTGGAACAGGCCCTTGCCCCGGGTGAAGCGGTCCTTGTGCAGGAACATGGTGCCGGGGTGCTCCGGGGTGGGGCAGGGCCACTGCAGGCCCGCGGCTTCCAGGCGCTGGTAGCTCATGCCCGCATAGGACGGGGTGAGCTTCTTGATCTCTTCAAAGATCTCCTCCGGGGAGGCGTAGTTCATGGGGTAGCCCACCCGGGTGGAGAGGTCGCAGACGATCTGCCAGTCGGGGCGGGAGTCGCCCAGGGGCGCGCAGGCCTGGCGCACCAGGTTGACCCGGCGCTCGGTGTTGCTGAAGGTGCCGTCCTTCTCGGCAAAGGAGACGCCCGGCAGGACCACGGTGGCCAGCCTGGCCGTCTGGGTCAGGAAGACGTCCTGGACGATGAACATGTCCAGCTTCTTCAGGGCCGCTTCCACGTGGTGCAGGTCCGGGTCGGTGACCATGGGGTTTTCCCCCACCACGTACAGGGCCTTGATCTTGCCTTCGTCAATGCCGTTGAACATCTCCAGAATGGTGAGGCCGGGCTTTTTGGGGAGGTCTTTGCCCCAGGCTTCGGAGAATTTTTTGTTGGCGGCTTCGTCGGCCACGGGCTGGTAGCCGGTGAAGACGTTGGGCAGGCCCCCCATGTCGCAGGCGCCCTGGACGTTGTTCTGGCCCCGCAAAGGGTTGACGCCGCCCGAGGCCACGCCCATGTTGCCGGTGAGCATAGCCAGGTTGGCCAGGCTCTTGACGTTGTCCACCCCGGTGGTGTGCTGGGTGATGCCCATGCAATAGACGATGGACGCGGGTTTGTTCTTGGCGAAGAGCTCCGCCATCTGGCGCAGGGTGGCCGCGGGGATGCCGGTGATCTGGGCGACCTTGTCCGGCGGATAATCCTCCAGCTTGGCCTTAAGTTCGGCGAAGCCCTCGGTGCGCTCGTCGATGTAAGCCTGGTCCTGCCAGCCTTCCTTGAGGATGATGTGCATCAGGCCGTTGATGAGGGCCACGTCGGAGCCCAGGCGCTGCTGCACGGCCACGTCCGCCAGGTCTGAGAGCTGAATCCAGCGGGGGTCCGCGACGATGAGTTTGGCGCCGTTGGCTTTGCCCCGGAAGATCCACTTGGCGGCGATGGGGTGGTTTTCGGTGGTGTTGGAGCCGATGATGAAGATGGCCTTGGATTGGGCCAACTCCGGCAGGGAGTTGGTCATGGCGCCGGAACCGAAGGCCGCGGCCAGACCGACCACGGTGGAGCTGTGTCAGAGGCGGGCGCAGTGGTCCACGTTGTTGGTGCCGATGGCGGCCCGGGTGAACTTCTGGATGAGGTAGTTCTCCTCGTTGGTCACCTTGGCCGAGGCCAGCACCGCCACCGCGTCGGGGCCGTACTTGGCCATCACGTCTTTTAAACCTTTGGCCGCGGTATCCAGGGCCTCATCCCAGCCCACCTCCGCCAGGTCCGCGCCCTGGCGTAGCAGGGGCTTTTTCAGGCGCTGGTCCGAGGCGATGAACTCATGGATGTTCCAGCCCTTGATGCAGAGGCTGCCCTGGGACACCGGGTGGGTCTTCACCGGCAGGGAGGCGATGACGTCTTCATTCAAGACTTCCAGCAAGATGCCGCAGCCGCAGCCGCAGTAAGCACAGGTGGTGTAAACGGTGCGAAAGTCCATGCCCTTACCCCTAACTGTTTAAATTTACGGTAAAAATCGTCAGGATGGAGAAATCCATGTTCATCTTAGCACAAATGGCGCCCCAGTCAAGGGGGTGAGGCTCAGCCAGGCGGTTTTCTGTTTCAAAAGAGCGCTCCGGCCATTTCTCTTCCCTTTAGGCACCCGGAGGGAAACGGCGCCGTATGACTTCCCCGACCTGGCGCAGCCATTCCCGCCTTTCCTTTAAGGCGCCGGTCACCACCACCCCGAAGTTGCGGCCGCGGCAAGGGCGTGGTTGAAGCTCTCCGGGCGGGGGTGGGTCAGAGCGACCAGGATTTTCATGGGCTGGCTCCGGGGGGGGGCGGAGAAAGAAGCGGGCGGGCTTAAGTCGGGCCCTCCCGGTTTCTTGTGGTTCAGGGAAAGCAGCCTGGCCGTGCACCCTTCTTCGAATCCGCCTCAGCCGGGGGCCTGGCCAGGGGGTTTAAGGATTAGCTGCCGCCGCGACACAGACCGCCTGGGTTACCGCTGCTTCCTCCCGGACCTGACGGGGTTCGCCAGCGTCTGTTGCGCAGGGTCCAATCCGCCGCCCTGGTCAGCACCGGCCGGCTGCGCTGCGATCCTCGGGAAGGGGCTTCAACCCCGCGTAAGCGGCTCTCGGGTTACAGGGCACCGCTAGCTCCCCGTCTAGCACGACCAGGTTTAATAAGGTTCAGCGGTCCACGCGTTCCCGCAATTCCTTGCCCACTTTGAAAAAGGGCAGCCTCTTGCCCTCCACCTTGATGAGTTCCCCGGTCTTGGGATTGCGGCCCTTGTAACCGTTGTAGAATTTCACCTTGAAGCTGCCGAAGCCGCGAATCTCGATGCGCTCTTTTTGCATCAGGGCTTCCGTCATGTTTTCGAACAAGGCGTTAACCACCATTTCCGCCTTTTTCAAGGTGATGTTCTCGGCCTTGGCCAGGGCCTCGATGAGCTGCGACTTGTTCATAAGGTTTTACTCCTTGGAGGGCGCGGGCGGCGCCCGGCACCCGCACCGGTTGGGGAACTCCCTCGCAGATAGGCTAATTAACCTAAATAATAAAAAAAATCGATTTCAAGGTAAAGAAAAAAATGACCCGCGGCCAATGGGGCTACTCCCAGCGGGGCTCCGGCGGGTGCCCTGCTTTCCGCCATTGACTAACCCAGCATCATTGTTTAGAAAAGGCCCAGGCGAAATTTTCCCCAGGAGGTGGCCCATGCCCCTTTCCAAGGTCAAGGAGGAGGACCGACAGCGACTGCTCAGGGCCGCGGCGGAGGCGGCCAGGAACGCCTATGCCCCTTACTCGGGCCTGCGGGTGGGCGCGGCCCTGCTCACCCGTCAGGGCCATCTCTTCGCCGGGGTCAATGTAGAAAACGCTTCCTTTGGCCTGACCATCTGCGCCGAGGGGGCCGCGGTGGCCGCCGCGGTGGCCGGGGAAGGGGCGGCCATGCGCGTCCGGGCCCTGGCGGTGGTCAACGACGCCCTGACCCCCTGTCCCCCGTGCGGGGCCTGCCGCCAGGTCATCCTGGAACTGGGGCCTGAAGCGGTGGTAATCTTCCAGGGTCCGAAAGGACTGGAGGAGAAGAAGATCTCTGAACTCCTGCCGGAGGCTTTTCGTTTGCCCTGAGCTCAACCTCGGCGAAATCCCTCAAAGGCGCCCAAGGGGAGCTGGGGCTGATAGGTTCGTTCCGGCGGGGTTTCCTTGCCCGGGTTCGGACCAGGATGGCCTCTCACCCCCGGTAAGGGGGCAGGGTGGGGGGGAGGCCGGGTTCTTCGCTGTCTTCCAGCCCGGTGAAGGTCAGGTGCCGCAGCTCGGGGTGGCGCAGGAGAACCAGGGCCGCGCAAGCCCCGGCCAGGAGGCTGCCCGCGGCGATGGTGGGGCCAGGGCCCAGGAAATGGGCGACCCCGCCGTAGATGATGCTGCCGATGGGCGCAAAGCCCATGACGATGAGCCCGAAGAGGCTCATGATGCGGCCCCTGAGTTCGTCAGGCACGTTGAGCTGCATCAGGCTGTTTCCGGTGGACAGCTGGGTCACCATGCCGAAGCCCGACAGGAAGATGAAGCCCAGGGCCAGGTAATAGTTGCCGCACAGGCCCAGGCCCACCAGGCCCGCCAGAAACATGGCCAGCCCCCCCAGAAAGGAAGGCATGGGCGGCCGCCGCTGCAGGCGCCGGGCCAGGGTGAGGCCTCCCAGGAGGGCCCCCAGGCCGCTGGTGGCCATGAGCAGCCCGAAACCCCGGGGCCCCACCCCCAGGACCTCCCGCGCCAGCAGGGGCAGCAGCACGAAATAGGGCATGGCGAAGATGGCCACCGCAGTCATGAGGAGGAGAATCAGCTTCAGCTCCCGGTGCGCCACCAGGTGGTCCAGCAGCTCTCGCCAGGCCCGGCGGAAGGGCTTCCAGGCCGCGTGCTCGGCCCGGGGCAGGCGGATGAGGGCCAGGGCCAGGAGCACCGCCAGGAAGGAGGCGGCGTTCAGGTAGAAGCAATTGGCCATCCCCAAGGCAGCGATAATGACCCCCCCCATGGCCGGCCCCAAGACCCGGGTGGCGTTGAACAGGCTGGAGTTCAGGGCAATGGCGTTGGGCAGGTCGGCCTTCCCCACCAGCTCCACGATGAAGGCCTGGCGCACCGGGATGTCAAAGGCCATCACCGTGCCGGACAGAAAGACCAGCAGGGACAGATCCCAGATGCGGATGAGCCGGAGCTGCACCAGCACGCCCAGGACCAGGGCCAGGACCATGAGCAGGAACTGGGTGAGGAAGAGCAGGCGCAGCTTGTGGGTGTGGTCCGCCACCACCCCTCCCAGGAAGGAGAACAGCAGCACCGGCAGGGTCTGGAGCGCGCCCACCAGGCCCAGGTAAAAAGCGGAGTTGGTGAGGACCAGGACCAGCCAGCTGAAGGCCACGGACTGCATCCAGGAGCCGGTTAAGGAGATGGCCTGGCCGGTGTAGTAGAGGCGGAAATTGCGGTGTTTGAGCGCTGCAAAGGTCTTGGAAGCGGTGGCCATTTCCCTGAAATTCTAAGGAATACCTGCGGGGGATGCAACTGCCGGGAAATTAATTCTCCTACTCCCCCCGGCCGATAATTTAGGGCGAAGGGAGTGAGGAGAGATGCTGAAAGAAAGTCAAACCCGGAAGGAACAGGGGACCATCCTGACCCTGACCGCGGCGATGCTGGTGGCGCTGGTGGGGGTCATGGCCCTGGTGATAGACCTGGGCCACCTTTACGTGGTCAAGGGGGAACTGCAGCGGGCCGCGGACGCCGGGGCCGTCGCCGGGGCCATGAAAATGTTTAACCTCCCCCCGGGGAGCCAATACCCGGTGTCCGCCACCCCCGACTGCAGCCGGGCCTTGGCGGCCTGCCAGGCCATAGTGGCGGCCAACAAGGCTGACGGCGCCGCCCTGTCGCTGTCCGCCGGGGACGTCACCTTCGGGCGTTGGGACGCCGCCACCCGGACTTTTGTGCCCACGGGCTGCGCCGCGCCCCAGCAGGTCACGGGAGTGAAGGTGGTGGTACGCAAGGACTCCTCCGCAAACGGGCCGGTGTCCCTGTCCTTTCTGGGACTGCTGCCGGGAGGCTGGAGCACCGCCAGCCTTTCGGCCCAGGCCCTGGGGTTCAACGGCTATGCCGGCTATGCCCCCGCAGGGAGCCACGTCATGCCTTTTCTCATTGATGCCGGCAAGGCGCCGCCGGGGCACGCCGGGGAACCGGTGATCATCCACCTCAACCCCACCACCGGAGACGGGGGCTGCTGGCACACCTTTGACGACAAGTCTCCCGGGGCCAGCGACCTCCGGGGCCTCATCGACGGCACCATCCCCAGCCCGCCCCTGCAGGTGGGGGACCTGGTGAAGGCCAAGGAGGGGGTGGCGGACTCGGTGCTCCAGACCTTGAGGCAGCAACTGGACGCCCGCGGCGGGGAATGGACCGTTCTGTGCCCGGTGATTGACGGCAGCTCCCACAGCGGCTGGGTCCAGATTACGGGTTTCGTGGCCTTCAAGCTCACCGCGGTGGACGCCCAGGGCGGAGACAAATACCTGCAAGGCTACACTGTGCCCAACTACGTGGCCCCGGGCCTTGCCCCGGGGGGCGCGAATTACGGCCTCTGGGCCGGGGTCACCAAGCTGGTGCAGTAGGTACGGGGCGCCCCAGGGAAGGTTTCCCTGCCCGCCGCTGCTTGACAATTACCTTCCCCACCCGTAAGATGCACTCACCTTAACTTGGGAGCCCTGAGTGGTGGGAACGGTAGCCCTGAGCAATTTCCTCTATGCCCTGGCCCACGTCCTTCACCTGGCCCTGCAGGTGTACATGTGGCTGGTGATTGCCCGGGCCCTCCTGTCCTGGGTCAATCCCGACCCGTATAACCCCATTGTCCGGTTTCTTTACAATATCACCGAGCCCGTCCTGTACTGGCTCCGCCGCCGCGTCCCCCTGGACTTCGGCGGCCTGGACCTGTCCCCCCTGGCGGTGATTTTGGTCATCTATCTGCTGGACCTGTTTCTGGTGCAGAGCCTGGTGGACTGGTCCCTGCGCCTGAAGATGATGCGTTAGCTCCTTTGGCATTTTTCCAAGCCACCTGCCAGGGTTACGTCCTGCGCCTGACGGTGGTCCCCGGGGCCCGGCGCACGGAGGTGGCGGGCCTGCACGGCGACCGGCTGAAGGTGCGGGTGGCCGCGGCGCCGGAAAAAGGCGCGGCCAACCAGGAGCTCCTCTCCTTTCTGGCGGCGCGCCTGGGCCTCCCCAGGAGCGCCTTCAGGCTCCTGGGGGCCCGGAGCCGCACCAAGGTAGTGGAAGTGCACGACCTGTCCCCGGGCCTGGGGGACCGCCTCTTAAGTCTCCTGCCCATACCCGCCTGACGCCCCGCCTTGACAAGGTTTGGCGGGATGCTCAGATTTATGTCCAGACAGGCCGGGTCCGGCCATTTTCCCCGCCTCAGAAGCCTGGCATGAGGGACTATTACGAAATCCTGGGACTCACCCGCGGCGCCTCCCCGGAGGAAATCAAGGCTTCCTACCGCCGGCTGGCCCTGCGCTATCATCCGGACCGGAACCCCGGGGACAAGGTGGCGGAAGAGCAGTTCAAGCGGGTTTCCGAAGCCTACCAGGTCCTGAGCGACTCGGAAAAGCGTCAGCTTTACGACCTTTACGGCCACGAGGGACTGGCGGGCCTGGAGATGGAAGGCTTCGGGAGTTTTGACGACATTTTCGGCTCTTTCGGGGAGATCTTCGAAGACTTCTTCTCCTTCGGGCGGCAGCGCCGCCGCTCCCGCCGGCCCCGGCCCGGGGCCGACCTGACCCAGCCGGTGACCCTGACCCTGGAGGACGTGGTCCAGGGCGTCGACACCACGCTGGAGGTGGAGCGCCGGGTGGTCTGCCGCCGCTGCGGCGGCAACGGCATGGAGCCGGGCAGCGCCCGGGAGCAATGCCCCCGCTGCCAGGGGCGGGGTCAGGTGAGGCAGACCCGGGGGATGCTGCGGATTTCCAATACCTGCCCCAAATGCCATGGCGTCGGCAGCATCGTCTCCTCCCTCTGCACCGGCTGCCGGGGCACCGGCATGGTTAAAGAGAAGAAGCAGATGCAGGTGCGCATCCCCCGGGGGGTGGACTCGGACACCAGGCTGCGCCTGCGGGGGGAGGGGGAAGCCGGCACCCAGGGGGGGCCCCCCGGGGATCTCTACTTGGAAGTCAAGATCGCCCCCCACCCTCTCTTCACCCGCCAGGGGAAAGACCTCTTTTACCGGGCCCGGGTTTCCTTTGTGGAAGCGGCCCTGGGCACGGAAATCCAGGTGCCCACCCTGTCATCTGCCACCCGTCTGGTAATCCCTCCGGGGACCCAGCCCGGGGCTACTTTCCGCCTCCCTGGGGAGGGCCTGCCGGGACTCAGAGGCCACTCCCGGGGGGACCTGGTGGTGGAGTTGCAGCTTCAGACCCCCACTCGCCTCAGTCCCCAACAGGAGAAGCTCCTCCAGGAATTCCTCGAACTCTCCGGCGACCCGGCGGCCCGGGGGAGGTAGGCCCAAGAGCCGGTTAGCGGCGGCGTCCCTGCCGGCCCCGGCCGCGGCCGGGGTCAGGTTATCCCGGACACCCGGAAAAGTACCCTGGGGGCGGAGCCTCTCCTTTCGCAGCTGAACTGGGATAGGTTCTGGGCAGGAAGGATGGCGGAGGGATGGGGGGCGGGCTGGAAACCCGCCCCTCACCGGTAAGGACCGGGGCCGGCGGCAACGCCGGCGCCGCTGTTGCCCGGCCGGCACGGAGGCCGGCGCTACTGGCCCTGGGAGGGGGGCGGCGGGGGCGCCTTTGCTGCCGGAGCCTCCTTGACTACCGAGGGTCCCTTCACCGCCGGCGCCGCCTTCAATGCCGGGGCCGCCTTCAATGTTGGAGCCGCTTTCGCGGCCGGATGCCCCTTCGCCGCCGGTGGCCCTGGTGCTGCCGGGGCCGCGGCCTCGGGTTTCTTGATGCCCACCAGCTCCACATCAAAGATGAGGGTGGCGTTGGGCCCGATGTCCCGGCCCGCGCCCCGCTCTCCATAGGCGAGCTGCGGCGGGATGAAAAGCTGCCACTTGGAGCCCACGGGCATAAGCTGCAGGGCTTCCTTCCAGCCGGCGATGACGTCCGAGACCTTCAGGGTGGCGGGTTGCCCCTTGGAGCTGTCAAACTCGGTGCCGTTGATGAGGGTGCCCCGATAGTTGACCTCCACCGCGTCGTTAACGGTGGGTTTCTGGCCTTCCCCGGCCTTGAGGATCTTGTACTGCAGGCCGCTGGCCAGGGTGACTACGCCTTCTTTGCCCTTGTTCTCCGCCAGGAAGTCGTCCCCGGCCTTCTTGTTGTCCTCCGCAGCCTTCTTCCGGGCCTGCATCTGCTTGCGCCTCAGTTCGGCCTGAAAGTCGGTCATGGTTTTGCGCAGCTCCTCTTCGGTCAGGAGGAGTTTCTTATCGGTGAGGACGTCCTTCATGCCCTTCATCACCAGGTCCAGGTCGGCGTCGATGCCCTGCTGCTTGAAATTCCGGCCCACACTGACCCCGATACCGTAATTCACCTTGTCCTTCTCGCTTTTGAGTTCTGTGGGTTCCTGGGCGCACTGCGCCGCCAGCATCATGGCCCCCATGACCAACAGCCATCTTGGTTTCATCGTCTCTCCTTGAGATGGGCGTTGTCCTGCCACCGCAGGGCAAAGCCCCCGGGGGCCGGCGGTTGACCCTCTGCGCCCCGGGAGCTTCCCCTTAGTATCCACTTTTCTGGGGGATGGTCAACATTAATTGCCTGAGGCCGGCGCTACAGGCATTTTCAAAAGGGGGGGAGGGAGAAATTGCCCGCCTCCCGGTTTTCACCTAGAAGGGCCTCTCCCAAGCCCGGCGGCCTCAATGCACGGTGAAGACGGTGGAAGCCGTGCCGGGGTTGCCGGCTTTATCCTGGCCGTTGCAGGTGATGGTGAAGATGCGGTTGTTGTTGCCCTTCAGGACCTTGGTGGGCAGGTTAACCTGGAGGAGAAGTTTCCTTGCCCGTCATCGGTGAAGTTTCCCCCGGGTATGGCGGCGCCGTTGCTGTCCGCCACGGAGTAAGCGCCGTTAGTGGTATTGACGCCGGAGACGGTCTCCGTCATGGCCCCGGACACCTTTACAGGCAGGGTCTTGTTTTTCTTGGTTATTTTCGCCCCCCGCGGGCTGGTGGAGGCCGTAATCGTGGGCGGAGTCCTATCCACTTTGACGGTGATGGCCTGGGGCAGGCAGGAGTTGCCGGCCAGGTCCGTGGCGAAGTAGGTGACCGTGGTGGCGCCCTCGGCGGAGACGGGGACGCTGGCCGGGGAGCCGTTCACCTGGGTGCAGGTCCCGCCGTTGATGCTATAAGAGATGGAGGAGACGCCGATGTTGTCCGTGGCGGTGATGTTGTCCCGGGGTAGGGAGCATCGGGGGCTGGAAGGGCGGCCATGGAGGCCCGGCCCATCGGAGTCCGCTCTTAAATTTCCCGGGCGCAATCTCAGCCGAACTTCAGCTCCGCGGCTTCCAGGTCCCGGATGCGGTCCCGCAGGGCCGCGGCCCGCTCGAACTCCAGCTTTCGGGCGGCCTTTTGCATCTCTTTCCGGAGTTTGCCGATCTGGGCGTCCAAATCCTCCACCAGATAAGGGGCCTGCTCCTCCGCGGCCAGGGGCACGGTGACGTAATCGGCTTCGTAGACGGAGCTGAGGATGTCCTTGATGCGGCTCTTGATGGTCTCCGGGGTGATGCCGTGGCGGCGGTTGTATTCTTCCTGGCGGCGGCGGCGGCGGTTGGTCTCCTGGATGGCCGCGGTCATGGACGGGGTCAGGGTGTCGGCGTAAAACAAGGCCTGGCCCCGGACATTCCGGGAGGCCCGGCCGCAGGTTTGGATGAGGGAGCGCTCGGAGCGCAGGAAGCCCTCCTTGTCCGCGTCCAGCACCGCCACCAGGGAGACCTCGGGCAGGTCCAGGCCTTCCCGGAGGAGGTTGATGCCGATGAGGACGTCAAAGACCCCCAGGCGCAGGTCCCGGATGATCTCCATGCGCTCCAGGGTGGTGACGTCCGAGTGGAGGTAGCGCACTTTCAGGCCCAGGTCCTGGTAGTACTCCGTCAGGTCCTCGGCCATGCGCTTGGTGAGGGTGGTGACCAGGACCCGCTCGCCCCGGTCGATGCGGGCCCGGATTTCCCCCAGGAGGTCGTCCACCTGGCGGGTGGCGGGCTTCACCGCGATTTTGGGGTCCATGAGGCCGGTGGGGCGGACTATCTGCTCCACCACCCGGCCCCCGGCCTTCTCCATCTCATAGGGCCCCGGGGTGGCGGAGACGTAGAGGACCCGGCGCACCCGGGCCTCGAATTCCTCAAAGGACAGGGGCCGGTTGTCCAGGGCCGAGGGCAGCCGGAAGCCGTAGTCCACCAGGGTCTGCTTGCGGGAGCGGTCCCCCCGGTACATGCCCTGGAGCTGGGGCACGGCGATGTGGCTCTCGTCGATGACCACCAGTGACTCCCGGGGCAGGTAGTCCAGGAGGGTGGGGGGCGGCTCCCCGGGGGCCCGGCCGGTGAGGTGGCGGGAGTAGTTCTCGATGCCGTGGCAGTAACCCAGCTCTCGCAGCATCTCCAGATCGAACTTGGTGCGCTCTTCAATCCTCTGGGCCTCCAGGAGTTTGCCCTGCTCCCTGAACCAGGCCACCCGCTCCCGGCACTCCGCCTCGATGGCCGCCAGGGCCTGGACGCGGCGCTGCTCCGGGGTGACGTAGTGGGAGGCGGGGTACACCGCCACCTTCTTGAGTTTTCGCAAAGTCTGGCCCCGCAGGGGGTCGATCTCCCGGATGGAGTCCACCGTGTCCCCGAAGAACTCCACCCGCAGGGCCCGGTCCTCCTCGTGAGCCGGAAAGATTTCCACCCGGTCGCCCCGCACCCGGAAGGTGCCCCGGTGAAAGTCGAGGTCGTTGCGCTCGTAGAGGATTTCCACCAGCTTGGCCAGGACTTCCCGCCGATCCTTGTCCATGCCTTCCTCCAGGTAGAGGAGCAGGCCGTGGTAGGCCTCGGGGGAGCCCAGGCCGTAGATGCAGGACACCGACGCGACGATGACCACGTCCTGGCGCTCGAACAGCGACCGGGTGGCGGAGTGGCGCATCCGGTCGATGGCCTCGTTGATGGACGCGTCCTTTTCAATGTACAGGTCCGCCTGGGGCACATAAGCCTCCGGCTGGTAGTAATCGTAATAGGAGACGAAATACTCCACCGCGGCCTCGGGAAAGAACTCCTTGAACTCGCCGTAAAGCTGGGCCGCCAGGGTTTTGTTGGGGGCCAGGACCAGGGTGGGGAGGTTGACCTGGGCGATGACGTTGGCCACGGTGAAGGTCTTGCCGGAGCCCGTGACCCCCAGGAGCACCTGGTGCGGGGCGCCGCCCCGGACCCCGGCCACCAGCTGCCGGATGGCCTGGGGCTGGTCGCCCTTGGGGGTGAAGGGGGTGACGAGGCGGAAGCGGTCCATGACTAATTATTCGGTAGCTTCAATATAAAACATTTGGGGGAGGGGGCCAAGGACAGAAAGCCCTTGCCCCCTCCCCCAAGCCTCCACCCCCTATCCCCTTGGGGGGGTAAATGCCGGGGAACCCGGGGCTGGCGGCCCCGGTTTCCCCGGCCCCCTTAAAGGGTTGGGAGGGGGTGCGGGGGAGGGCAGGGGCCGTCGGCCCCTGGCCCTCCCCCGCAACTTCATCACTCCTTCGCCGCCATGAGTTGGTCGAATTCCGCCACCGTGACCGCGGGCGCGGTGCAGAAGGAGATGCCCGTCATCTTGCTCAGGCCTACGGAGGCCTGGAAAGCCGCCTCGGTGCTGGGCAGCTCCACGATGAGGAGCAGGTCGGCGTGCCCCAGCATGGCGTACATGCCGGTGACCTTGCCCTTCAGCTTCTTGAGGAAGTCCGCGGCCTTCTTGGTGCGCTGGGCGCTCATGCCCTTCATGGCTTCCGCCGAATACCTGCCAAACATCAGAAATGTGGCCATGGCAAAACCCTCCTCTTAATTAAGGTTGGTGACGCGCTTCAACTCTTGACCCGCCAAATGGTGCCCTGGGAGGTGTCCTCCAGGTGGATGTCCATCTCCGCCAGTTGTTTGCGGATGGCGTCGGCCCGGGCCCAGTCTTTGGCCCGGCGGGCCTGGGCCCGCTCCTCAATGAGCCGGTCAATTTCCTGGGGCGGGATTTTCAGGTCCAGGGTCTTTTGCCTGAGGCTCCGCACCATCTCCCCGGGGTCGGCCTGGAGGAGGTTCAGGACCCGGCCCAGGTCCACCAGGTCCTCCTGGACTTCCCCCAGAAAGGCGAGATACGCGGGCTCCGGGGCCGGGTCTTCCAGGAGGCGGTTCACCAGGCGCACGGTCTCGAAGAGATGGCCCAGGGCCAGGGCGGTGTTGAGGTCGTCGGCCAGAGCCGCGTCAAAGCGCTCCTTCAGACCCCGCACCCGGGCCAGTTCCTCCGGGGTCAACAGCGGCGGGGCGAAGTCGGCGGGGGGCGGGCCGGATGCCTGGGGGTGGGCTTGCCGGAGGTCCTGGAGACGGTCCAGGGTGCTGTAGAGCCGCAGCAGCGCGGTCTCGGCTTCGGCCAGGGCGAGGTCGGAGAAGTCCAGGGGGCTGCGGTAGTGGGCGTTGGTGAGGAAGAAGCGCACCACTTCGGGGTGGAAGCGGGCCAACACTTCCTTGACGGTGAAGAAGTTGCCCAGGGACTTGGACATCTTCTCCTGGTCGATGGTGAGGAGACCGTGGTGCAGCCAGAAGCGGGCGAAGGGTTGGCCTGTGGCCGCCTCGCTCTGGGCCAGCTCGTTTTCGTGGTGGGGGAAGACCAGGTCCTGGCCGCCGCCGTGGAGGTCCAGGGTCTCCCCCAGGTATTTCATGCTCATGGCGGAGCACTCGATGTGCCAGCCCGGGCGGCCCGGGCCCCAGGGGGACGCCCAGGCGGGCTCCCCGGGTTTGGAAGCCTTCCAGAGGACGAAGTCCAGGGGATCTTCCTTGTCCGGGGCCACCTCGATGCGGGCACCGGCTTCCAGGTCTTCCAGACTCTGGCCGGAAAGCTTACCGTAGCCCGGAAAGCGCCGCACCCGGAAATAGACGTCGCCGCCTGCTCCCCCATAGGCGAAGCCCTTGGCCTCCAGGCGGCGGATGAGGTCCAGCATCTCGGGGATGTGGTCCGTGGCCCGGGGCTCCAGCTGGGCCGGGGGCACCCCCAGGGCCGCCATGTCCTCCTGGAAGGAGGCGATGTAGCGGGCCGTCACCTCCTGCCAGGGAATTCTAAGTTCCTGGGCCCGGCGCAGGATCTTGTCGTCGATGTCGGTATAGTTGCGCACCCAGGCGACTTCCAGGCCCCGGCGGCGCAGGTAGCGCACCAGGACTTCAAAGACCACGCAGGAGCGGGCGTGCCCCAGGTGGCAGTCGTCGTATACCGTCACCCCGCAGGCGTAGAGGCCCGCCTTTCCCGGAGTGAGGGGCTGGAAAGCTTCTTTGCGCCGACTTAAGGTGTTATAGAGCTGCATGGAGCAACTTTGGGGTTGACAAGCCCGGGCGGATAGGCGAAGTCAATGCCCAGTCATGGTTCTTTACCAGGGAGCCGCACAAGGGGGAACACATGTCCGACGTCATCAGCCAGGTTACCAAAAACGCCCGGGAGACGATTTTCTTCTCCCTGTCTGAATTCAAAGGCCACCGCCTGGTGGACATCCGGGTGCACCTCCCCGGGGACCGGGAAGGGGAGTGGGTGCCCACCCGCAAAGGGGTGTCCCTGGCCGTGGGCCTCTACCCCGCCTTCAAGCAGGCCCTGGCACAGGTGGAGCAGGCCCTCCTCAGCCAGGGTCTCCTGGATAAGGAAGACCTGCAGCCGCCGGAGTAAACCGTTAGGCACAATCTAACGCAGATAGGGGTGGAAGGCAAGAGCAGGAGTTGGCGGCAGGGAGGCGGGCCCCCCGGCGGGGGCTACCGAGCGCTGGAGCGGCGGGCCCGGCGGCGCTTGTCCCGGTAGAGGCGGGCGTCGGCCTGGGCCATGAGGTCCCCGGGGGTGGCGGCCCGGTGGGGGAGGAAGGGGGCCCAGCCCAGGGACAGGCCCACCGACAGGTGGGGGAAGGCTAAACTCAGCTTCTGCTCCAACACCTGCCGGAGCCGGCGTACCTGGCCCAGGGGCCGGAACACCAGGCAGGCGAACTCGTCGCCCCCCACCCGGGCCAGGACTTCCCCGGGCTGCAGCTGCTGCGACCAGCCCCGGGCCAGCTCCTGGAGAAACGCGTCCCCCTCCTGGTGGCCGAAGCGGTCGTTGATCTCCTTGAAGCGGTCCACATCCATCAGGACCACGCAGAAAGGGCGGCTGCCCCGGCAGGCTGGGGCCAGTACCCCGTCCCAGTGGCGCCGGTTGTAAAGGCCGGTCAAGGGGTCCCGGTGGGCCTGGTGCAGCAGGGCCTTCTGGGCCCGGGAGAGGCGCAGCCCGGCCTTGACCTTGGCGCTCACCTCCACCGGATCGATGGGCTTGGTGATGAAGTCGTCCGCGCCCTGGGAAATGCCGGTATCGATGTATTTCTTGTCCACCGCGGTGAGGAAGATGAAAAAGGTGTCCCGGAGGGCCGGGTCCTCCTTGACGGCCTGGCAGACCTTAAGCCCGTCCACGCCGGGCATCATCCAGTCGCAGAGGATCAGGTCCGGCTTCAGGGCCCGGGCCTGGGCCAGGGCGTCCCGGCCGTCCACGGCCAGGGCCACCTGGTAGCCGTCCCTTTCCAGGAATTTCTGTAAAATCCGCCGGCAGGCAGGGTCGTCGTCCACCACCAGGACCTGCTGGACCGGGTCCATGTTCCCCTCCTTACAGGTACTGCCCGTCAGGTTTTCTTGTTCAGGGGCGGCAGCAGGTCAGTCACCTTCTGCAGCAGCTCCCGGGCCCGGAAGGGCTTGGTCAGGGTGGGGGGGAGTTCCCCCACCCCGGAGTGGTCCGGGGTCAGAGGGGGGTCATGGCCGGTGACCAGGAGCACGGGAATCCCGGCCGCGCCGGGGTCCTTTTGCAGGGCCAGGTAGAGGTCCAGGCCGCTGCGCAGGGCCGACCGGGGCCGGGCCGGCAGGCCCATGTCGATGGTGATGAGCCCCGGCTGCAGGCGCCGGGCTCCTTCCAGGCCGTCGTCCGCGGTCACCGCATAGGCGGTGCGGAAGCCGTGTTTGCGGAGGACCCGGGTCATCACCGCCACGATCTGGGGTTCATCTTCCACCACCAGCACCACAGGGCCATCCTCTTCTCCCTGGACCTGAAGGCCCCGCTCCCGGTCTTCCAGGCGGCGCCAGTAAAGGTGGGCGGCGGGTCGCCGGGAGACCGCGGGCGCGAGGTGGGGCAGGGTGAAATAGACCGTGGTACCCTGGCCCGCGCCGGGACTGCGCAGCCAGATCTGCCCCCCCATGAACTCCACCAGGTTCCGGCAGATGGCCAGTCCCAGGCCGGTGCCCCCGTAGCGGCGCGTGGAAGAGCCGTCCCCCTGAACGAATTTCTGGAACAGGCGGGGCTGGAGCTCCGGGGGGATGCCCACCCCGGTGTCCGCCACTTCGAACCGCACGTAACCCCGGGCGGCAAAAGACCGGGCCCGGACCCGCACCTCTCCGGCCGGGGTGAACTTGATGGCGTTGGCCACCAGGTTGAGGAGCACCTGCTGGAGTTTGCCGGCGTCGGCCCGCACCCGCGCCTCCCCCCGGGGGGGCTGTAAGGTCAGGCGGAGGTTCTTTTCCTGGGCCTGAACCAGGCTCAATTTCTTCACCTCTGCGAAGACCTGGGCCACTTCCACTTCATCCAGGCTGACCTCTACCTTGCCGGCCTCGATGCGGGCGCTGTCCAGGAGCTCGTTAATCAGGTTGAGAAGGCTCCGGGCGCTCTGGTGGGCGTTGCTGAGAAACTCCCGGGCTTCCTCCGGGCCTTCGTAAACGCCGTCCAGGACCAGGCGGAGATACCCCAGGATGGCGTTCAGGGGGGTGCGCAGCTCATGGGTGGTGTTGGCCAGGAATTCATCCTTCAGGCGGGAGGCCCGCTCCAGCTCCAGGTTGGCCAGCTCCAGGCGGCGGTTCAGGCGGATGAGGTCCACCTCCTGCTCCTGCAGTTGGTGTACCAGCTTCTGGGGCTTCCGCTGGTCGTGGATCAGGGCCAGGCTGCCCAGAAGCTGATGCCCCTCGTCATAAACGCGGATCAATGACACGGCCACCGGCACGGTCCCGCCCCCCCGGGTGCGGGCGCTGATGGGCCAGCGGTCCACCCGCCCGGTGAGGCGGGCCCGGGCCAGCATGCGGTTCAGGGCCTGGGGGTCGGCATAGAGCTCCCGGAAATGGCGCCCCACGAGCTCCTCCGCCTCCCAGCCGTAAATGGTGCGGCAGGCCGCATTGGCATAGCGGATGACGCCCTGGGGGTCGACGATGCCCACTCCCCGGAGACTCTCGGCCACCAGGGCCTTAAGGAAGTGGTGAGCCTGGCCGCGCCACTCCGGCGCCTCCGGCGGGCCGCTCTTTTCCGGCGCGCCTGCCGGAACCCGCTCCCGGTCACCTTTTAACGCGCGTCCCAAATCTTCGCCCCCTCCCATTTATTCGGCCAGGGAGGGCGGAAACTGAAATCCGCAGGGTGTAGAAATCTGCCCCCCCGCCTTGCATCGCCCCAGGGGGGAACTATATTGAGAAAAAGCAAAAAACGCGGTCCCCCGGGACCAGAAAGGAGCAGCAGGCATGGGTTACACGGCCAAAGACTTTTCTTTTCTCCTGGGAATGCCCGGATTCAGCGACACTTTGCTGAAAAACCACTTCACCCTCTACCAGGGGTATGTAACCAACACCAACAAGGTGATGGAGGAACTGAACACCCTGCTCAAGGAAGGCAAGCAGGGGACGCCGGCCTTTGCGGAACTGAAGCGCCGCTTCGGCTGGGAGTTCAACGGCATGCGGCTGCACGAGCTCTACTTCGGCAACCTGGGCGGCAGCGGCGACCCCGCCAAGGCCCCCAACCTGCTGAAGCGGGTGGCGGCCCAGTTCGGCTCCGTGGAATTGTGCACCCAGGATTTTCAGGCCACCGCCACCATGCGGGGCATCGGCTGGGTCATCCTCTACGAGGACCTGGAGTCCGGCGTGCTTTTCAACCAGTGGATCAACGAGCACGACGTGGGCCACCCCGCGGGCGCCAACCCCATCCTGGTTCTGGATGTCTTTGAGCACGCCTTCATGACCGACTACGGGCTGAAGCGGGCGGACTACATCGCCGCGTTCTTCAAGAACGTCAAGTGGGAGGTGGCGGAGGAGCGCCTTACCTAGGGCTGGCCTCCCTTCCCTAACGGACAAGGAAACCTCGTCCTTACTGATAACCATGTTTCCCGGGGTGGCGGCTGGGAGATGGCCGCTCCCCGGTCATTTTTTCCAGGCGGTCTTTACAAGCCCGGCCCTTCGGGTTACGCTTACCGGAAATCTCCGCGGAACTTCGGGAGAGGCTCATGCGCCGCACCGGCTACGTTTACGACGACAGGTATCTGCTGCACAATCCCGGGGAGTGGCACCCCGAACGCCCGGACCGCCTCAAGGCCATCCACAAGAATCTCCAGGAGAGCGACCTGTTGGAACTGGTGGTGCCTGTGGCCCCCTACCCCGCGCCCCTGAAGTGGGTGGAGCGGCTGCACGACCCGGACTACGTCCAGCGGTTCAAGAAGGCCTGTGAAAAGGGCCAGCGCCTCTTTGAGGTGCCCGACTGCGGCATCTCGCCTGAGTCCTACGAGATTGCCCTGCTGGCCGCGGGGGGGGTGATGGCCGCGGTGGACGCGATCATGGGCGGCCAGGCGGACAATGCTTTCTGCGCGGTCAGGCCCCCGGGGCACCACGCCGAGCGCCGCCGGGCCCAGGGCTTCTGCTTCTTCAACAACGTGGCCATCGGCGCGGTTTACCTCCTGGAGCACTTCGGCCTGGAGCGGGTGGCCATCGTGGACTGGGACGTGCACCATGGCAACGGCACCCAGCACCTGTTTGAGGCCGACCCCCGGGTCTTTTACCTCTCCCTGCACGAGTCCCCGGAGTACTGCTATCCTGGTACCGGCTTCCGCAAGGAGCAGGGCCGGGGCCCGGGCCTGGGCTTCACCCTGAACCTGCCCCTGGAACCCCACAGCGGGGACGAGGAGTACCTGGAGGTCCTGAGAAATGAGGGCCTCCCCCGCCTGGCCCGGTTCGCCCCCCAGTTCCTGTTTATTTCCGCAGGGTTCGATGCGCATGTGGCCGATCCCCTGGCCCACCAGAAGGTCACCCGGGGGGGCTACCGGGAGATGGGCCGGATGCTCCTGCACCTGGCCCAGGAAACCGCCGGCGGCAAGGTCATCGCCGTGCTGGAGGGAGGCTATAGCCTGGAGGCCCTGGAGAACTGCACCGAGGACCTGGTGCGCCTGCTCCTGGGAATCGCCCCCTGGTAGCCCGGGATCGCCGGGAGCGGTGAAGAAATTTCTTGACAGGGCCTTATTTTTTGTGCTATCCGGTGGGCCAATCTTTTGCAGGCGACTTGGCAGTGCTCGGGGCGATACCATAGGGGAGAATTGACGGAAGGCGGGAGCCGGCCGTTTTTTTTTGGCCTGGACCCCCGGAAGCTCAAGGCCGGCAAAGGAATCAAGGTTCAAACGCGGGAGGAGATATGACATTCACCGGCACTGTCAAGTGGTTCAACGAAGCCAAGGGGTATGGGTTCATTAAAAGGGACGACGGCCCGGACCTGTTCGTGCACTACACCAACATCGTGGGCACGGGCTTCCGCACCCTGAAGGAAGACGACAAGGTGGAATTCGAGGTGAGCGAGGGCCCCAAGGGCCTTCAGGCCATCAAGGTGAGCAAGATTACCTGAGGCGAAAGACCGCGGCACCGGCTACAAAGGCGCCCCCGGGGCGCCTTTGTTGTTGTGCGCCCGGCAGGGCGCACCCACTTGGAGGTGCAAGTCCTTTACAGGCCCGGCAGGGGGAACCTCCTGGCGCCGCAAGGCCCCCTGCTACTCGATGCGCGGCTGAGAAAACCTCTCCTAACAAACAGGCTTTCCCCCTCATTCCTCGGTGAGGATCAGGGCCAGGATGATGTCGGCCAGCCGATGGGGATCGATCTGATAAGTCCCCTGCTCCACCGCGGCCTTCAGGGCTGCCACTTTTTCGGCGCGCACCTCGGGGGTCTGGTCAATCATTTCTTGCGCCTTCTCCATCAGCGCCCTTTCCACGGCCTTGGCGGAGGCCTTCCGCAGCCGCTGCCTGCCGCCCGGGCCAGGCAGGGAATGCAGGGGCGACTGCTTGGCTCCTGGTTTGGGTCGGTCTTTCTTCGCCATTTATAAGACCTAGGCCGCCCCTCCCTCCTAGTTATCGGAGTCTGGAGGCAAACCTTGAGAAATTTGCAACTCCTTGAAAGACCTGGCAATTCATGGTTCCGCCGCCCACCACAGGTAGAGAAATTGGGGCGCCGCGGCCTCCAGGTCCGGCACCAGGGAGTAAACAGTGGGCCGGTAGCTGTCGGAACGATGGTAGCGCACCACCCGGGCCTCCTCCAGACCGGCCTGCATCTGGGCCTCCTTCAGAGCGTCGTCCAGGTAGCCCAGGCGGTCCACCAGCTTCAGTTTCAGGGCCTGGTCCGCGGTGAAGATGCGGCCGTCCGCCAGCCGGCGCACCTCTTCGCTCTTCAGCTTCCGGCCCGCGGCCACCGCCTCGGTGAAGCCCCGGCAAAAATGGTCTATGACCCCCTGCATCAGCTTTTTCTCTTCCGGGCTGGCGGGCTTGAAGGGCGACCAGAAGTCCTTCCAGTCCCCGCTCTTCACCATCTCCGGGTCCACCCCCACTTTGTCCATCAGCCCTTTAAGGTTGAGCTTCAGGGCCAGGACGCCGATGGACCCGGTAATGCAGGTGGGATAGCAGATGATGGTGTCCGCGGCCTGGGCCACGTAGTAGCCCCCCGAGGTGGCCAGGCCCGTGAGACAGGCCACCACCGGCACCCGCTTCTCCGCCTTAAAGGTCCTGAGCTCGTGCAGCACCACGTCGGAGGCCGACACGGTGCCCCCGGGAGAGTTGACCTTGACCACCACCGCCTTGATGCGGTCGTCCTTGGCGGCCTTGTCCAGCTCCTCCTTGACCCGGCTGGGGGTGGTCACGCCCTTCAGGCCCCCCAGCAGGCGCTGGGGGCTCTCCAGGATCATGCCGCTCACGTCCACCAGCAGGATTTTGTCCCGGCCCCGACCGGAGACCGTCTTTTCCTTCAGGGGGCCGGGCTCCTCGAACAGGCTCAACTTGACGGTGACGCACCCCGCGGCCAGGGCCAGCCCCAGCCCCAGGCTCAACCACCATTGCCTTCTTGGTCCCATGGACTCCCTCTGGAAATCTGGCCACCCAGCATTAATCCTTATAAAATATCCCGGACCAGGGCGCAATCCTTGTGGCATTTTTCCGGGGAGGGCCCGCAAATCCGCAACCCAACTGCTTTTGCCACGAAACCCCTTGACAGTTCCAAAATAGATGATAAACAATTATCGTTTGAGGAAATGCCACCTTGCGCCCCGGCCGCCGCCCGGGCGCGGGTGTATCTGACAGCGGGGAGGGGGTTGAAATGGATGCCCGGCGTCAGGGTGAAACCCAACGAGCCTTTCGAGGTCGCCCTAAAACGCTTTAAAAAGCAGTGCGAAAAAGCCGGAATACTGTCGGAAATTCGCAAACGGGAACACTACGAAAAACCCAGCATCAAACGGAAGAAAAAAATCTTGGCGGCCAAAAAGCGGGCTCTGAAGAAGCTGCGCAAAATTGAGGGTTCATGACCTCCCTTAATGAGCGTTTGGATCAAGCCTTCAAAGAAGCCATCGCCACCAAGCAGGCCGTGGCCCTGTCCACCTTGCGGCTCCTCAAGAGCGCCGTCAGCTACCGGGAAAAGGAGCTGAGGCGCCCCTTGACCGAAGCGGAGCTGCAAGCCGTCATCAACACCCAGGTAAAACAACGGCGGGAAGCCGCGGCCGAGTTTGTCAAAGGCGGGCGTCCCGACCTGGCGCAAAAAGAAGAGGAGGAGCTCAGCGTCCTCCTCTCTTTTTTGCCGCCGCAACTCACCCCCCAGGAACTCGAGGCGGAAGTTTCCCGGATCATCCAGGAAGTGGGGGCAACGGGGCCCCAGGATCTGGGCAAGGTAATGAAGGCCGCCATGGCCCGCCTCACCGGCCGGGCCGATGGCAAGACGGTTCAGGAGTTCGTGCGCCAGCGCCTGAGCGCCTGAGCCTCACCCTTACCAGAGACCTGCAGATGCCGCAGCAGACTTTGAGCGCCCTGGAGTTTCCGGGGCTCATCAGGGTGGTCCAGCAATACGCGGTCTCCACCCTGGGCCGGGACTTCCTGGGGGAACTCAGGCCCCTCACCGCGCTCAGCCGCATTCAGGCAAAATTCCAGGACCTCCGCGAACTTGCGGACCTGGAGAACCGGGAGGGCCCCCCGCCGCTCTCTGACTTCCCCGACCTCGCCCCCTGGCTGGCCAAGGCCCAGGTGCGGGGCAGCCTCCTGCCCCCCGAGGCCTTCAACGACCTGCTCTCCGTCCTCCGCCTGGCCCGCAACCTCAGCCAGTATCTGGCCCTGGCCGGCGAGGCCGCGCCCGGACTGGCCGCCATGGCCGCGGGGTTAGCGGACCTCCCGTCCCTTCGGGAGGCCGTCCGCCGCTCCATCAGCCCGCATAACTTCATCCTGGACAGCGCCAGCCCGGAGCTGGCCCAGGTGCGCCGGGAGCTGGCCGACACCCGGGAGCGGGTGCAGCGCCGCCTCAAGCAGACTTTCTTCACCCCCGCGTATGCGGACGCCCTCCAGGAACCCCTGGTTTCCCAGCGGAACGGCCGCTACGTCATCCCCGTCAAGGCCGACCATAAGGGCGCCGTTGCCGGGGTGGTCCACGACCAGTCCCAGACCCGGGCCACCCTCTACCTCGAGCCCCTGGAGATCGTCGAGGACAACAACGCCCTGAACCTGCTGGCCAACCGGGAAAAGCGGGAGGAGGAGGCGGTGCTGCGCCGCCTCACCGACCGGGTGCGGGACCACCAGGAGGAAATCCGCCGGACCCAGGCCGCCCTGGCGGAGCTGGACGCCATTAACGCCAAAGTGCGCTTCGCCCGGGACTTCAAGGCCCTGGAACCCATCTGGCGCCGGGACGGGGGGCTGCACTTCCGGGAGGCCCGCCACCCCCTGCTGGCGGCCCGCCAGAAGGGAAACCCCGGCCTGCCGCCGGTCGTCCCCATTGACCTCCGCCTCACCCCAGAGAGCCGTTTCCTCATCATCTCCGGTGCCAACGCCGGCGGCAAGACCGTGGCCCTGAAAACCCTGGGGCTCCTCACTCTCATGGTCCAGAGCGGCCTCCCCATCCCCGCGGCCGAAGGGAGCGAGTTCTCCCCCTTTGACCAGGTCTTTGCCGACATCGGCGACCCCCAGGACCTGAGCCAGGACCTGGGCACCTTTTCCGCGCACCTGAAAAGGGCTCTCGAAATGCTGGCCGCGCCCCCGGGGCGGGATTTGGTGCTGCTGGATGAGCTGGGCACCGCCACCGACCCCAACGAAGGCGGGGCCCTGGCCGTGGCCCTGCTCCAGGCCTTCAACCAGAGAGGCGCCTACGGCGCGGCCACCACCCATCTGCCGCTCTTAAAAAGCCTGGCCAGCCGCACCCCGGGGTTTGAAAACGTGGCCGTGGTCTTTGACGAGGAGACTAGGCGCCCCACCTACCGCCTGGCTTACGGCGTGGCCGGGGCCAGTAACGCCCTGAAAATCGCCCGGGAGATGGGCCTGTCCCCGGAGATTCTGGAGATGGCCCAGGGCTACCTGGACCAGGACGACCTCAAGGCCTTCCGGCTGCTCGCCGAAGTGAAGGCGGCCCAGCAGCATCTGGCCTTGAAGGAAGCGGAACTGGCCGAGCGGCAAGAGGAACTGAAGCGGTATCGAAGCGAAACGGAAGCGGAACGCCGGGCGCTGGAAGCGGAACGCCGCTGCCTCACGGAGGAAGTAAGACAAAGGGCCCTGGCCCGCATCAAGGAAGCGGAAAAAGAATTCAAGGCCATTGTTCAGCGCCTTAAGGAGGGCGGGGAGCCCTGGGGCAAGCTGCGGGTGGAATTTTCCCAGGCTCAGGCCCGGCTTCTCAAAGATTTGGGGCCCCCGGCTGAGCCGGAGGCCCGGCCCCTGCCGGAATTCGCCCCCGGGCAGACCGTCTTTCTCCCGGCCCTGGGGCTCACCGGCGAGGTCCTGGGCCGGGCGGGGAAAAACGGCCGCCTGGAGGTGCGGGTCCGCCAGATGAAGCTCAAGGTGGCGCCGGCGGAGGCAGTGCCGGTGGGCGAAGGCAGGGCGAAAAGGGCGGCCCCGGGGATCAGCGCCTATTATCCGCGGCCGGAGCGCCTGCCCCGCCTCAACGTGGTGGGCCTCCGGGTTGACGAGGCCCTGCCCCTGGTGGACCGGCTCCTGGACCAGGCCGTGCTCAACGGCGCCGAACGGGTGGACATCGTCCACGGCCTGGGCACCGGCCGCCTCAAACAGGCGGTCTGGGAACACCTGAAACGCCACGGCTCGGTGAAGGAACTCCACGCGGATGCAAATCCCGGGGTGACGGTGGTGGATTTGAAGGAATAAGCGAAGGGATAATAAGGGGAACGGGAAAGAGAAGGAATGTAGGGTGCGCACCGCGCACCTATAAGGGAGGCTTACTTGAAAAAAGTCATTCTGTTCTTGCTCAGCTTTTTTATACTCGGAACCCCCGCCCTCCACGCCGACCGGGCCCTGATTCCCTTTAGGCCCCACGTGCAGATCTTCGAGCCCAACCAGCGGGCCATGCTGGCCTGGAACGGCGAGGAAGAGATTCTCCTGCTCTCCACCGACCTGCGGGCCTCCGAACCCACCCAGGTGCTGGAGGTCCTCCCCCTGCCTTCCGAACCGCAGGTGAAGAAGGGGGATGTGGAGACCTTTCGCCGGGCCACCACCCTGATCAATCAGAAGCTTCCCAAACCCAAACTTTACCCCGGTAAAGGTCCGCGCGGGGCCCCCGCCGGG
>Ga0315268_10000415_pt1 | contig 50006 bp, 43 predicted proteins | sample C1_top_MG_FD_204535 | JGI IMG/M metagenome (GOLD analysis project Ga0315268, IMG submission 204535) | Sediment microbial communities from Yellowstone Lake, YNP, Wyoming, USA - C1_top | ecosystem: Environmental > Aquatic > Freshwater > Lake > Sediment | place: USA: Wyoming | collected 2017-08-01 | reverse complement strand
GTCCACCGTCTGCACGGCAGTTATGGCGGCGGCCGCGGCCTCCTGGGCCTTTAACTTGTCCGCCGTGCTCCGGTTCAACTGCCTGGAGCCCATGATGATGCCGACCATCCCCAGAAGCCACAGACCCAGGTGGCCCAGCACCAGGTTGGCTTTGGAGTGCTCCGCCAGGATGGGCGCCATGGGCACCATGACGCTGATGCCCCCGCGAATATCACCCACCTGGTATCCTTGCTGGGCATGGCACCCCAGGCAGCTGGCCTCGGTGACGAAGGGGCGCATCAGGCGCATGTAAGGCTGGCCGGATAGTTCAATAACTGCCCAGACCTCTTCTGCCTTCTTTTCAAAAGCTTTTAATGCTGTCTCTTCCCAGGGATCGGGAGCATTTTCGGGACGCAGGGGCTTCAGACTGGTAAGGTGCCCCTGAACCTGGTTGGACTCCTTGGCAAAGACATAAACTTGCCGGGTCATATAAGCCGGGTTCAACAAGGTCAGACGACGTCCCGAGGGAGTGGTCAGGTCCCGTTCCGGCACCTGGGTGAGATACGGGTTGGGAGGAGTTTCCGGAGTGATGGGAACATAAGTCCCCCCATGGGAGGCAGCCCACCGGCGGTAAAGAATGTCCCGCTCAAAAATCGTCTGGGCCACGTGGTGGGCAATCCGGATGGCCGCAGATTTTGTCTGGGAAAGGTCCCAGGCCAGCGAAGCCGCGACCGCCAGGGTCCAGCCCGCTAGCAGGATCCAGCCGTGGCGTCCCAGGGGGATGTTTCGAGACTTCATTTAATCGAACCTCAACTAAGTCTCCAACCCCAGGTCATTCGAGACCCCCAGATGTTCAGCCCGGCAATCCCAGGATGTCCGGAGTTGGAGTGGTATCGGCCTCGGAATAACGATTATTATAACCGCTCGCAGAGCCTTATAATAACCTCTGCGCCACCCTTAAAAGCAAAAGGCGGGGCCCGAAGCCCCGTCTGTCTCGCCTACCGGAAACTAAGATTGAACCCGGGAGCCATCTCTTAATTAAAGGTCCCCCAGATCACCCGCTTCTTCACTGCCGGCTGCTCCAGAACTTCCAAAGCGCCTTTCAGGATGCCGGCGGCATCCAGGCCGAACTTTTGCCGCAGGATATCCTGGGAGCCGTGCTCCACGAAGGTATCGGGAATTCCCAACCTTTTCACCGGCACGCCGAAGAGCCCCCGGTCGTTCAACAGTTCCAGCACCGCGCTGCTAAAACCGCCGGCCACCACGTTCTCTTCCACGGTCAGCACCCGGCCATGTTTGGCCGCCAGGCTGGCGATGAGGTTATCATCCAGGGGTTTGATGAAACGGGCGTTGACCACGGAAGCGTGGTAACCCTGCTCTTCCAGTTCCGTTGCGGCTTTGAGGGCCGGGTAAACCGAGGCCCCCACCGCCAGGATGAGGAGGTCGTCCCCCTCCTTCAGGAGCTCGGCCTTGCCAATGGGGACTTTGCTCAAGGTGGAAGAAAAGGCCACCCCTACCCCCCGCCCCCGGGGATAGCGCAAGGCAATGGGTCCGGGGTGGTCCACCGCGGTGTAGAGCATGTCCCGGAGCTCGTTTTCATCCTTGGGGGCCATGAGCACCAGGTTGGGGAGATGGCGAAGATAGGAGAGGTCGAAGAGCCCCTGGTGGGTTTCGCCGTCTTCCCCCACCACGCCGCCCCGGTCCATGGCAAAGACCACGGGCAGGTTCTGGAGACAGACGTCGTGCAGCACCTGGTCGTAGGCCCGCTGCAGGAAAGTGGAGTAGATGGTCGCCACCGGCCGCATGCCCTCCAGGGCCAGCCCGGCGGCAAAGGTCACCGCGTGCTGCTCGCAGATGCCCACGTCAAAGAAACGCTCGGGAAAGTGGTTACGGAAGTCCACCAGCCCGGTGCCGTCGGGCATAGCCGCGGTGATGGCCACGATCTTGGGGTTTTCTTTGGCCAGGCGCACCAGGGTGTCGCCGAAAACCTCGGTGTAGCTGGGCACGTCGCCCACGCTTTTCTTGGGCTCGCCGGTGTCGGGGTCGAATCGGCCCAGGCCGTGGAAGCCGGTGGGGTCGGTCTCCGCAGGTTCGTAGCCCTTGCCCTTGGTGGTGAGCACGTGGATCAGGATGGGCCCCCGCAAGTTCTTCACATTGTTGAAGGTCTCAATGAGATGGTCCAGCCGGTGCCCCTTCACCGGTCCCAGGTAGGTGAACTTCAGGGCTTCGAAGAGCATGCCCGGAGTGAAAAAGGCTTTGAAGGACTCCTCACCCCGCTTGGCCCAGGCCAACAGGTCGCCGCCGATACCCGGAAAGGACCCCAGGAGGCTCTCCACCTGTTTTTTCAGGAAGACCATCCGGGGGGCGGTGAGTTTGCGGCTCAGAAAAGACGACAAGGCCCCCACGTTGGGGGCGATGGACATGCCGTTGTCGTTTAAGACCACGATGAGGTCTTTGTTGAGGTCGCCGGCGTTGTTCAGCCCCTCGAAGGCCAGGCCTGCGGTCATGGAGCCGTCGCCGATGACGGCGATGACCCGGTTCCCTTCCCGCTTCAGGCAGCGGGCGGAAGCCATGCCTAAGGCCACGGAAATGGAGGTGGAGCTGTGGCCGGTGTCGCAGGCGTCATGAACGCTTTCGCAACGCTTGGGAAAGCCGCTGAGGCCGCCGTATTGCCTCAAGGTGTGGAACCGGTCCCGGCGCCCGGTGAGGAGCTTGTGAGCGTAGGCCTGGTGGCCCACGTCCCAGACGATCTTGTCCCGGGGCGAGTCGAAGACGTAATGCAACGCAATGGTGAGCTCCACCACGCCCAGGCTGGGGGCCAGATGCCCGCCGGTCTTGGCCACCGTGGAAATGATCTTTTCCCGGATTTCCTGGGCCAACTGGGGCAGAAACTCCGGCCGCAGCTTTTTCAAATCCTGGGGGTTATTTATGGTGCTCAGCAGGCGGCTCGGAGGGGCCGGCCGCGGTCCCTGACGGCTGTCCATGTTCAGTTGTCCTCTATGCAATTATAATCGTAACCGGTCGCCGTAACCATTATTTTTCTCGTGCTGGTAAAATTATGGTCTCAGGAGCGCCGCACCAGGAGATAGCGGGCCAGTTCCCGCAGGGGTTGGCCGCGCTCCCCGAAGGACTCCAAGTCGGCCACGGCCTGCTCCACCAACCTGCGGGCCCAGGCCCGGGCCGCCTCCAGCCCCAGGAGCGCCGGGTAAGTGGCCTTGCGGCGCTTCTCATCCTGGCCCGGAGCCTTGCCCATTTCCGCGGCTTCGCCCTCCACGTCCAGGACATCGTCGGTAACCTGGAAGGCCAGCCCGAATTTTTCCCCATAGCTCGTGAGTAGCGCCACCTCGTGACGGTTGCCGCCCCCTACCAGGGCTCCGGACTTCACCGAGGCGGTGAGCAGGGCGCCGGTCTTGAGACGGTGGATGGTTTCCAGCTCTTTCAAGGTGATCTTCCGCCCCTCGGCCATCAGGTCCAGCATCTGGCCCCCCACCATGCCCTGGTAGCTGGCGGCTGCGGCCACCAGTTCCAGGACTTCCAGGCAGACCCGCTCCCGGCCCTCGACGCGGGAAGCCGCCCCGGCCAGGAGATGAAAGGCCTCGGTGAGCAGGCCGTCCCCGGCCAGGATGGCGGTGGCCTCGTCGAACTTTTTGTGGCAGGTGGGCTGGCCCCGGCGCAGGTCGTCGTCGTCCATGGCGGGCAAGTCGTCGTGGATGAGGGAGTAGGTGTGGATCATCTCCAGGGCGCAGGCCACCGGCAGGGCCTCGCCGGGGTCGCCCCCCACCGCCTCCGCGGCGGCTAGGCAGAGGATGGGACGCACCCGTTTCCCCCCGGCGAAGAGGCTGTAGTGCATGGCCTGGACCACCCGGAAAGCCGGTCCCCGCACCTGGGGCAGATAAGCCGACAGAGCCCGGTTCACCATCTCCCGGCGCTCTTCCAGATAGGCTTTCAGGTCCAAATTTATCCTCTTAAATGATATTCACCGCAATATTCAATGATCAGTAATCGGTGGCCAGTGGCCAGTAATGTGGATCGCCCTTGGTTTTTACTGGTCACTGATCACTGCCTTCTTCTTCGGGGAAGGGCCGGGTGAAAAACCGGCCGGCTTCGTCTTTGAGCAGCAGCTCCACCCGGCGCTCCGTTTCGTCCAGCTTCTGATGGCAGAACCGCACCAGCCGGACCCCCTCCTCAAAGGCGCGTCTGGCGTCCTCCAGGGGCAGGTCGCCGTGCTCTAGGGAGTCCAAGACCTCCTCCAACCGCTTCAGCGCGGCCTCGAAACTCTGCTCGTCCTGTTTTTTTTCTTTGGCCATGGGTTTTTCTGTTTTCTGTTTTCTGTTTTCTGTTTTTCCGTTCCGCTTTCTGACTTTGCTCGCTAATTGCTGACTGCTAATTGCCGGCTGCGCATCGCTCACTGCTTATGGTGGCGGGCCGGGACGCCCGCCCTACTGCTCAGTGCTCACTTTCTGCACTTCGCAGTCCAGGCGGCCCCGGGCCACCCGCACCCTTACCGCAGCGCCCACGGGCGCCTGGGCGGCGTCCCGGATCACCGTCTCCTCCGGCAGCAGGGTGGCCACCGCGTAGCCCCGAGCCAGGATGGCCAGGGGGTTGAGCTGCTCCAGGTGGCTCTCGCAATAGTTAAGGTGCCGGCGGCGGGCTTGCTCCCCCCGGCGCCAGCCCGCCAGGAGCCGCTGTCCCAGCTGTTCCAGGTGCTGCCGGTGGGAACTCAGGGGCCGGCGGGGGCTCAGCAGCGCCAGCCGGGAGCTGGCCAGCCGCACCTGCTGGCGCTGGCCGTCCAGGCGCCTTCTCAGGCGCCGCCACAAAATCTCGGCCCGGTCATCCACCCGGAGGCGCAAATCCGCCAGGCGCCGTTTCAGGTCCGGCAAGCCCCGGGCCAACAGGATAACATGGCGGCGGGCCGATTCCACCCGGCGGGTGAGGGCCCGGCTCAGGGCCGCGGCCCGGCGGTCCAGGCGGCGGAGCAGTTCGGCTTTGTCCGGGGCCACCAGCTCCGCTGCGGCGCTGGGCGTAGGGGCCCTGACATCCGCCACAAAATCGGCGATGGTGAAATCCACTTCATGGCCCACCGCGGAGACCACCGGGACGCGACAGCGATGGATGGCCCGGGCCACCGCCTCCTCGTTGAAGGGCCAGAGGTCCTCCAGGGAGCCGCCGCCCCGGGCCAGGACGATGACCTCGAGTTCCGGGTAGACGCAGAGGTCGTCCAGGGCCCCGACGATTTCCCCCGCGGCCTCGGGCCCCTGCACCTTCACCGGGTAGATGAGGATCTCCAGGTTGGGAAAGCGCCCCCGCACCAGACGCAGAAAATCCCGCACTGCCGCGCCCGTGGGCGAGGTCACCAGGCCGATCTTCCGGGGCAGGAACGGCAAGGGCTTTTTCTGGGCCGGGTCAAAGAGCCCTTCGGATGCCAGCCGGGTCTTCAGGGCTTCGAAGGCCTGGGCCAGGGCCCCCAGCCCCAGGGGCTCCAGATAATCCACTAGCAGCTGGTACTCGCCCCGGGGCTCATAGACCGTGAGGCGCCCCCGGCACAGGACCTGGCCGCCCTCCTGGGGCTTATACTTCAGGTGCAGGTGGTTCCCTTTGAAGAGCACGGCCCGGAGCTGGGCCCCTTCGTCCTTCAGGGTAAAATAATAATGCCCCGACAGGGGCACCCTGAGATTGGAAACCTCACCGCTCACCCACACCAGGGAAAACCGGGTCTCCAATTGGGCCCGGATTTCCCGAGTGAGGGCGCTCACCGTATAGATTTGGGGAAATTCCTGCTCCATCCGAATATGGGGATGAATATATCACATTTCCCCACCCCGGAAGAAATAATTCGGGCTGTTGCCGCCGGCAAGGTGCCTCCCAGGCAGGCATTGTTGCGTCCCAGGTCTAGCCCAAATGGCTTCTGATGGATTGACAGGAAGAAAGAAATTCTTAACTTAGCAAGGTTAGATAATGGATTTTGCCGCTCTCTTAAAGTCCTGGGAGCGGCGACCTCCACTGGGGCACCAAGCGAGAAATGACCTTGATCCTGGCCATCCCTGCGGCAGACGGACTGGTAATGGCCTCTGACGGCCAAATCACTGTGGGCGAAGTCCGGACTCCGGGCAAAAAGATCCACTCCCTCAACGAACGGGCGGCCTGGGCCGGAGCCGGCGAGTTGGCCCTGGTCCAGCGGGTGGCCGAGCGCCTGGGCACCCTGCCCCTGGACAGCCCCCTGGCCAACTTGCGGGATCAGATCGGCCACCTGATCAAACAGGCCGTCACCGAATTGATACAAATGGACTTCCGGACCCAGTTCCTGCCGCCGGACCCTGACCGGCTGCTGCAGCTCCACGTCGCGGACTTCGTCTTCGTGGAATTTGCCCGCCGCCCGGAGATGCTGCACCTCAGCTCCCTGGCCAGCCCCGAGTGGATCGAAGACCGGCCCTTCGTGGCCGGTAACGGTGACCTCTTCGCTTATGCCCTGCTGCAAAAATACCTGGGCCAGAGCTTGAGCCTCAAGAACGCCTCCATCCTGGCCTACAAGGTCATTGAGGAAACCATCGCGGTGGGTGCCTACGGCCTGGGGCCCCCCATCGACGTCTGGCAGATCACCCAGGACGGCGTCCGGAATCTCGGCGCAGATGAAACCACGGTCCTGGCAGACGCAGCCCGGGACTTGAGAAATAAGGAAATTAGTTTATTGGTGTCAGGATAAGGTTTCCAGGAAACACCTCCAGCTAGCAAATCACCTGGTTTGAAAATCCTTCACCCACCCCGCGTACAGGGCCAGCCCCAGCCAGGCCCAGTTGTTGGCGTAGTAGTTGTCAGGCGACACAAAATAAGCCCGGCCATCCTTTTCGTGATAGAAGGACATGATTTGGCGGGCCATTCGGCCGGCGAAATCCCGGTCCTCGCAGGCCAGGGCCGCGGCCAGCACCCCGGCGTAAAGCACCGGGCTCTCGAAATCCACTGCCGCCGCGCCGCTCTGGTGATAGACCGCGGCCAGCCGCCCCCGGGCCTGCCACTCCTGCTGGAAGAAGGGCAGAAATTGGCGCTTCAGCAGCTTGGCGGCCCAGCTCTCCCCGAACCACTGCTGGTCCAGGGCCAGCCGCCAGGGGAGCCGGACCGCTTCCCAGCCAAAGTCGGTCCCCCGGCCGGGGGCTGGCCAGGCCCGGCCCTCCCCATCCACCCGGCACCAGTCGGGAAACAGTCCCGTCCCTGGCTCGCCTCCCAGACCCTGGTTCATATCGGAGAGCAGCCGGTATGCCGACTGGTGCAACGCCATCCACCTGGGGTCGGGCTGGATCTGGATAAAGATGCGGTAAGCCCCGGGGGAAAAATATGAGGGGTTCACCAGGTAGGGCGGCCCGGCCTCGTGCCAGTCGCCGGGGGTGAGGAGGAGCTCGCCGTTGGAGAGTTGCACCGTCTCCTTTATGAGGACCGCCTCCATAACCTGCCGGGCTTCCTCCAGGTAATCGGGCAGATCCGGCGGCGGCCGCCATCCCCGGCGGGAGGCCAGGGCCAGAGCCAGGGCGTAATCCAGGTCCCCGTCGGTGGCGGTGTTGGCATCCAGCACCCCCATGGAGCCGTCCGTCTTCCGTCCCCAACTCCAGGAAAGAAGATGGTCGCCGGCCCTCCCGCTCCGGCAGAGGTTGGACAGGGTCCAGGCGTGCACCCGGGTAAAGGTGGCCTCGTCCCCGGCCCATACAGCCCGCAACAGAGCGTAGGCCTGGGCCTCGGAGATGGTGCCGCCATTCTGGTCCGGCACCGCCACCCGACCCTCGGGAGTAATGAAGGTCTGGACATAACTTCGCCAGGAAGCTGCAAGCACCCGGTCCAGGTCGGTCAGGGGGTCCTGCCGGCAGGCGATTAGCAGCCCAAGCAGCGCCACAAAGGACGAGACTATGAGCGCTGGCCCCGGCCAGAATCTGTTCGCTTTGGAAATCTGTTCCGCCATTCTTTAATTGCCGCGGTGCCCGCGGTGCTGACCAGCAAAATGGCACCGTTGGGGCCCCGACGCAAGCAAAATCTCAGGCCCTCCTTGGATTATATCCGCTTGGGGGTGCTGGCCGGACCTGAATGACTAACTTTCTCACAGGACGCGTGCGGGCGAACCTGGAGGCGGCGGGATCTGGAGCCCTTTGCCGACGCCGGGAAACAAGCCCATGGGGCGGACCCTGGAAAATTTCTTGACAAACTCAGGTATTTATGAGAAATATCTGCTGATTTATCGGGACCCAAGGCAATTCACGCTGGGAGATTCAGGAGTCGCACGGCGGCGGCAGCCGTTGTATCGAACTTATGTAATTTTACCATCGGTGGCGAGGCATCCGGAAAAGCGGCCAAGAGCCGCCCGGGATGCCTTTTTTATTGAGGCTTAAGATGATCAAAGTGCAGCTGGACCACGGCCCCGCCGCCACACTTCCGGACGGCGCCACCGTGGCCCAGGCCCTCCAGGCCCTGAAGGTGAAACTGGACCGCCGTGTGGTCGCGGTGCGGTCAAATGGCGAGGTTCTGGATCTGTCCCGGCCCCTGCACCGGGACTGCACCCTGAGCCCCGTGGAGGTCAGCAGTTCCGAAGGCCTGGAGATCATGCGCCACAGCGCCTCCCACGTCATGGCCGAAGCCGTGAAGGAGCTCTTCCCCGGCGTCAAAGTGGCCATCGGCCCGGCCATTGAGGCGGGCTTCTATTACGACTTCGACACGCCGGAGCCGTTTACCCCTGAGGACCTGGAAAAAATCGAGTCCCGCATGGCCGAAATCGTCTCCCGGGATTTGCCCTTTGAGCGCCGGGAGGTGACCAAGGACGAAGCACTTGTACTCTTTGAAAACGAGGGTGAGAACTATAAGCTGGAACTGATAACAGAGATTCCAGATAAGCAGGTGAGCCTGTACCGCCAGGGTTCCTTCACGGACCTCTGCCGGGGCCCCCATGTGCCCTCCACCGGCTACATCCCGGCCTTCAAGCTTACCGGGATCTCCGGGGCCTACTGGCGGGGGGACGAGCGCCAGCCCATGCTGCAGCGCATTTACGGCACTGCCTTTCCCACCCCGGAGGAACTCCGGCAGCACCTGGAGCTCCTGGAGGAAGCCAAGCGCCGGGACCACCGCCGCCTGGGCCGGGAGCTGGGGCTGTTCAGCCTCGAAGACGAAGCCGGCGCCGGCCTGGTCATCTACCACCCCAAGGGGGCGCTGCTCCGAAGCATCATCGAGGACTTCGAACGCCGGGAACATCTTCGCCGCGGCTACCAGATGGTCATGGGGCCCCAGATGCTCAAGGCCGACCTCTGGAGACGCTCGGGCCACTGGGACAATTACAAAGAACACATGTATTTCGCCGAAGTGGAGGACGTCCTCTACGGCATCAAGCCCATGAATTGCGTGGCCCACATGTTGATTTACAAATCCCGGGTGCGATCCTACCGGGAACTTCCGCTCCGGTTCTTCGAACTGGGGACGGTGCTGCGCCACGAACGCTCGGGGGTGCTCCACGGCCTTACCCGGGTGCGCCAGTTCACCCAGGACGACGCCCACATCATCTGCACCCCGGAGCAGGTGGAGAGCGAAATCCTGGGGGTCCTGGACTTCGTCTTCGAAGTGATGGCCGTCTTCGGCTTTGATTACGAAGTGGAACTTTCCACCCGGCCGGGAAAATCCATCGGCAGCGACGAGGAGTGGGAGCGGGCCACCACCGCCCTCTCCAACGCCCTGGCGGCTCGGAACCTTCCCTACCACGTCTGCGAGGGGGAAGGGGCGTTTTACGGCCCCAAGATCGACGTGAAGCTCAAGGATGCCCTGGGCCGGCGCTGGCAGTGCGCCACCATCCAGTGCGACTTCACCCTGCCGGAGCGCTTTGACCTCACTTACGTGGGGCCCGACGGCGAGCGCCATCGGCCGGCCATGCTGCACCGGGTGATTCTGGGCTCTCTGGAGCGTTTCCTGGGGGTCCTGGTGGAGCACTTTGCCGGGGCTTTCCCGGTGTGGCTGGCCCCGGTGCAGGCCATTCTGCTGCCCATCACCGACCGGGTCCACGGCTACGCCGATAAGATCGCCGCCAGCCTGGTCACGGCGGGCCTCAGGGTCGAAGTGGATAAACGGAATGAAAAGCTGCAATACAAAATCCGGGAGGCCCAGAGTCAGAAAATTCCCTACATGGTAATAGTCGGAGACCAGGAAGAAGCGAACCAAACCCTTTCTCTCCGGCGCCTGGATGGGACGAAAGAGAATGATGTGCCTCTGAGGGAATTTAAAAAGCGCTTAAGGAAGGAAGCAAAGGTTCCTTCTCCGAAAAAATCTCGACAATCCAGGAGGTGACGGCCATCCAGAAGCAGCAGCGTGTGCGGATCAACGAACAGATCAAGGTCCCGGAAGTGCGGCTCATCGGTCCCGACGGCCAGCAGGTGGGGGTAATGCCCATCAAGGAGGCCCTGGCCTATGCTGCAGAGGCGCACCTGGACCTGGTGGAAGTGGCCCCCCAGGCCAACCCGCCGGTTTGCCGCGTCATGGATTACGGCAAGTTCAAATACCAGCAGAGCAAGAAGCAGCAAGAGGCCCGGCGCCGGCAAACCACCATCCAGGTCAAAGAAATCAAGGTGAGGCCCAAGATCGAGGAGCATGACATGGGCTTCAAACTGCGAAACAGCCGCCGATTCCTGGAAGAAGGCGACAAGGTCAAAATCTCCGTGATCTTCAGGGGCCGGGAAATCGCCCACACGGACCGGGGATTCAAGATTTTGGCCCTGATGGCCGAAGCTCTGGCGGACCTGGGGACCGTGGAGCAGGACCCCAAGCTGGAGGGCCGCAACCTCTCCATGATCGTGTCCCCCAAGTAATTCGGCGCCAGCCCCGCAGCAAGGTTGCTCCCGCCATTCCGCCGGCGCAGGGTGGGATTGTTACCAGGCGCGTGTTGGTGAAGGAAGTTTGAAGAAAATAGTGCACCCAAGGCATTTTTTTTATATATTAATTTTTTTAAGGTCCCAAAGTCCGGCGTGAGACTCCGCCCGCTTTCCGCGGCCGAAGCAATATCAACAGCGAGGTTCACCAATGCCCAAAATCAAGACCCACCGCGGCGCGGCCAAACGGATCAAGGCCACGGCCGGCGGCAAATTAAAGCATAAACGGCCCTTTCACAGCCACATCCTGACCAGCAAGACCTCCAAGCGCAAGCGCCAGCAAAGGCGGCCGGCTTACGCCGCGGGGACCGAACTCAAGAGCCTTAAACGGCTGCTGCCTTATCTCTGATTTAGGAGTCAGCTATGTCACGCGTCAGAAAAGGCGTCGCCTCCCGGGCCCGGCGCAATAAATTTATGGGGATGGCCAAAGGCTTCCGCAGCGGCCGGCGGCGGCTCTACCGCTCCGCCCGGGAGGCGGTGGAACGGGCCCTGACTTTCGCCTACCGGGACCGCAAGGTCCGTAAGCGGGAGTTCCGGTCCCTGTGGATCACCCGCATCAACGCGGCCCTGCGTCCCCTGGGCCTGTCCTACAGCAAGTTCATAGGCGGCTTGAAGGCCGCCAACATCAATCTGGACCGCAAGGTGCTGGCCGACCTGGCCGTCCATGACCCCCAGGGATTCGCCCGGGTGGCGGAATTGGCCGGAAGCGGGAAGTAAAGACGCTTCTTGGTTTTTCGTTCTTCGTTAGCTCCCGTAGGGGCGGGTTTAAGACCCGCCCCTACAAAAAATTTGGGCCCGCGGTATCATTTCAATGAACGTTGCGGATATTAAAAAGCTCGAATCCGGCGCCCTGGGGGAAATCCAGGGTGCCAGGACCCTGGAGGAGCTGGAGTCGCTCCGGGTCAAGTTCCTGGGACGGAAAGGGGCCCTGACCCAGATACTGCGAGGGCTGAAGGACCTGCCCGCCGAAGCCCGGCGGGACGTGGGGCAGGAAGCCAACCGGGTCAAGGAGGTCCTGGAAGCCGCCCTGGCCCGGTCCCAGACCGTCCTTAAAGAGGCGGCGCGGCGGGCTGCGGCTCCCGCCCTGGACGTCACCCTGCCGGGGCGGCGCCGGCCTCGGGGCCGACTCCATCCCCTGAATCAGGCGATGCAGGAAGTGTGCGACATTTTCCTGCACCTGGGCTTCGAGGCGGTGGAGGGTCCGGAGGTGGAGCTGGACTGGTATAACTTCGAGGCCCTGAACATCCCCCCGGATCACCCGGCCCGGGATATGCAGGATACCTTCTATTTCAACAACCGGGTGCTGCTCCGGACCCACACCTCCCCCATGCAGATCCGCACCATGGAGAAGCGCCGGCCCCCGCTGCGCATCATCGCCCCGGGGAAGGTCTACCGGCGGGACTCGGACATCACCCACTCCCCCATGTTCCACCAGGTGGAAGGGTTGCTGGTGGACCAGGGAATAACCTTCGCGGACCTCAAGGGAGTGCTCACCGCCTTCGTGCACGAAATGTTCGGACCCGAGGTGGGGGTGCGTTTCCGGCCCAGTTACTTTCCCTTCACCGAGCCCAGCGCCGAAGTGGATATCGAATGCGTCATCTGCCGGGGCGAGGGCTGCCGGGTCTGCAAGATCACCGGCTGGCTGGAAATCCTGGGCTCCGGCATGGTGCACCCCGCGGTCTTCGAGGCCGTGGGCTACGATCCGGAGACCTACACCGGCTTCGCCTTCGGACTGGGCATCGAGCGCATCGCCATGCTCAAGTACGGCATCGACGACATCCGCCTCTTCTTCGACAACGATCTGCGGTTCCTGCGGCAGTTCTAAAAAAAGCTTTCAAAATAAGGGTGAGTATTTCTGCCTAGGCGGAAATGGTTGTTTTTGCGGATGGTCACGATGATAATTTCGGGATAATATAAATGGGGGAACCCAAGAGCAGCCTTTCCCAAAATATATTTTAGCTGACGCAACCCTTTAAAATCCGGTGCATCAACGACCTTGGGAGGAGGGCGGCGGCCTTCAGGCCGCGGCCCTCGCTCCCAAAGCTTTTTTAAGGAAACCATAACTGCCGCCGCTTTTGCCGACTGGCGGGCGGCCCCCAAATTCGAGCTAAGGAGGTTACCATGGGAAACATCTTGATAACTGACCCGTTGGGAACCAACATCATCTTAAATCCGGACGAGGCCTCCGTGGAGGAATACGCCGAGGTCATCGGCAATATCTGGCCCCAGGATAAGGACCGCCCCATCTGGCTGCTCTGGATTCACGTGCTGGCCCACGCCACGGTGGTGTGCGAAGAAGTGCGGAAGAACCGCTGGCACAAGGTGGCCAAGGAGTTGGCCGAAGTGGTGGCCTGGTGGCTGAGTTTCAGCCGCCGGGTCACCGAGCCGCCGCCGCCCAAGGTGGGAGACGCCGTGAGGATCGTGCCGTACATCGGGTCCAGCCCCTCGGATCTCATCTGGTACAAGTACCCCCGGGTCTGCCCGGTCTGCTTCGGGCGCTGGCTCTATGCCAACTGCAAGCCCACCGAGGAGGTCTCCCGGCTGGTCTCGGACAATTTGAGGGACATCAATGCCTTCTTCAAAGGGAACCCTCATTGTAACTGCCTGTCCGCCAAAAAGGACGTGGAGGACCGGAGCGAAGATTTCAAGCGGTTCACTCAAAAGTGCCTCCGGGAATATGCCCGCCGGATGCGCGCCAAAAGGAAGCCCCAGTCCTTGAGAGAGACGGCGGAGATGTTGAACCTCATCTTCGCCAACAACATCGAGGTCCTCTCGGTGGAGGAGATCGCCTTCCACCTGCTGGAAGAGGTGGGCGAGGTATCGAGGTCTCTGGCGAACCTGTTCATGCAGGACATCCAGGATATTGAACCCGGGGAGTTTCTCCGGGAGCGCCAGGACAAGGTGGTCGATTTTGCCGAGGAGATTGCCGACGTCTTTTCCTGGTCCGTGTCCCTGCTGGCGAAAATCCATCGTTTCCTGGAATGCGCCGCCCAGTTCGCCGAGGAGTTTAAAACGGTGGAGGGCATGCCGGAGCTGGTCCGGGGAAATCTCAACCGCACCCAAAACGTGGTGGACCTCATCTGGACCATTTACGGCAAGGGCAGCATGCTGGTCTGCGAGCATTGCCGGGAATTTCCCTGCAACCCGGAACACTCCGCCCACGTCGGCAAGCGGGGGCAGTTGGCCGGGAAACGCCTGCCCGGGGCCGTCTGCAACCTGATCCGCCGGGCTTCGGAAATCTAACCGGTTTGGGGGAGGGCCGGGGTCTCCACCGACGGGGACGCCGGTGCCACAGGCCTTTCCCCAGCCTCCATCAGTAACAATTAAGGCCGGAAGCACCGCTTCCGGCCTTTATCTATCACTCAGTAATTAGGAAACGCATTAAATCATCTGCGGTCGGGATAACCTCCTGGGCTTTCCCCCTTTCCACCTTTTTAAGTCGGCGGAATTCCCAGGTGCTGCAGGACGCGGCGATGGAAGTAGGCCGAGTAGTCCACGTTGCCCATGAGCCCGAAGCGCACCTTGAGAGTGGTGATATTGTTGGGCCGGGCCACCAGTTGAATTTTGACATTGGTATCCGGGGGCGCCACGGCTTCGATCCTGGCCTCCAGGGCGCCGTATTGCTCGGACGAGGTCTTCAGTTTCATGTCCTTGCACGCGGCCAGCGAGGCGTTCCAGACCTCCTGCATGGGCCGGGGGTAGTCCTTCTCCATGGTGCCTTCCATCCACTTGTAGGTCCCGATGGCGCCGGCGCCACCCACCCCCATAAGCAACATGGCGCCGCACCCTGCGGCCAATAACAGCCCCAGAAGCAGGGCTCCCAGTTTCAAATGACTACGGTATTTCGTCATCCCGCTCCCCTCCCCTGGCGGTGTTTTTCGTCTTATGCCACACCTCGGTTGCTGTTGTCAAGCCGACTGCCCCATGACTTTCTGCCCGTAGTCGCAGTAAGGCAACAGCGGGCAGCGGGGGCATTTGGGGTTCCGGGCGGTGCAAATGGCCCGGCCGTGCCAGATGAGCTGCAGGGAGAATTTCGTCCAGCGCTCCCGGGGCACCAGTTTCATCAGATCGGACTCGATCTTCACCGGGTCCGTCTGGTCCGTTAGCCCCAGGCGTTGAGATACCCGGCCGCAGTGGGTGTCCACTACGATGCCGGGGATGCCGAAGGCATTGCCCAGGATGACGTTGGCGGTCTTCCGCCCGACGCCGGGGAGCTCAACGAGTTCCTCCAGGCTCGGGGGCACCTCACCCCCGTGTTTTTCCACCAGGCCCTGGCAGATATTCTTGATGCTCTTGGCCTTCTGGCGGAAAAACCCCGTGGGGTGGAAAGCCTCCTCCAGCTCTGCCAGGGGCGCTTGGGCATAGGCCGCGGCGGTGGGGTACTTTTTAAAGATGGCCGGGGTGACTTTATTGACCCGTTCGTCGGTGCACTGGGCCGAAAGCACGGTGGCCACCAGGAGTTCCAGGGGGTTGTTGAAATCCAGGGTCACGTAAACCTTGGGGTAGTGTATATCCAGCAGCTCCAAAATGGGGCCGATTTTTTTTGCCGGGTCCATTCAACCTCCTTGATTTTACGGTAGCGGCGCCGACCGCATCAATCAGATTCCCCGGAGGAACCGGCTCACCACCGGGGTCCAGACCGCCGGTCCGCGGCCGTCCGTGAACAGGAAATGACCCTCCTCTGCAAAAGGGGGAAAGATGAGCAATTGGGCCTTTCCCCCGGCTTCCTGGTAAGCCTTGCACATCTCCCGGGCCAGCCAGGGCGGGAAATAGGTGTCGTTTTCACAGTAAAGCCAGAGGGTGGGAACCCGGGTGGCGGCCCCGAAGCGGCGGCAAGCCTCCACCAGGTTAGGCGGCGAGCATTGCTTCTCCTTCATGGAGCCGCGGCCCCCGGCAAAGTTAATCACTCCCATCAGTCCCGGAAACCCTTGGCTGGCTGCGGCCAGGGCGGCGATACCCCCGGTGGAGTGGCCCGCCAGGAGGATTTTCCTGGCGTCAATGAAAGGCTCGGAGGACATGAACCGCACCGTGGCCAGCACATCCCTGGCCGACTCCATCCCGGCCTCGTAAAATAGGGCCCGCTCGCAGAAGCCCTCTTCTTCGGCATAGTCCCCTTCCGAGTGGCCGAAACCCCGGCGCATGGGGATAACCACCGCGAACCCCATCTTGACGAACTCCCAGCTCAGAACCTCGAAGCGCACCCGCGTTTTACGGGTCCGATTCACCGGGGCCCTGGGGGTCCCGTGGTTCAGGACCAACAGAGGGAACGGCCCGGGGCCCTCCGGTAAATACAGGGTGGCCTCCAGGGTGAGTCGCCGGGTTTCGGAGCCCCGGGTCACGGTGAGGGGAACGCGGATGACCTGCTCGTTCAGCGGCAGGATCACCCTGGGCCCAACCGGCCTCGGCATTTCAACCGCAGCCGCGGGGCTCCTGCCAGCCGCTGAAAACGCGGCCTGGACCGCCAGCGCCAAGCCCAGGAGCCCGATTCTTCGCCGGTACCGCACGTGGTCGTTTCTCAGGGGCAGATTTTTTCAATACACAAGTCTTATGCTATCTAAAAAAATAAGACCTCCGGGAACCGAGTTCAAACCCTGGCGGAAGTTTTTAGGGGCACGGCTTGCCGTGCCCCTCCGGACTTCCAAAACCTTTAACCGGCGCGGGGCTGGTTGGCTCAATCTACTTTTGTTGCCATCAAAGCCTCATCCCCTCCCCCGGCGTTGCAGAAGCCGCAGCAATTCCTGGAACTCACCGATCCGCAGAAGCGAGGCGAGTCCGCCGTAAAGGCCCAGGCCCAGCAGGATGGCCGCGGCCAGGGAAAGGCCCTGTCCGGCCAGTCCTGCGCCCAACCGCGCCGCCAATAATCCCTGGGCATAATAAACCGCCGCCCCCATCAGGAATGAGGCCAGGGCCGCTTTTAACAGAATGCCCAGGAGATTTCCGATGCCGTAATCTCCCAACTTCCGGTAGAGCATGGCGGCCAGGAACAGGAAGTTCAGGACCATGCTGAGCGAGGTGGAAAGCGCGATGGCCAGGTGCTGCAAGGGCGCCAGGGTGAGGTTGATGAAAATCAGGTTGCCGGCCACCGTCAGGAAGGAACCGATCACCGGAATGCGGGTATTGTTCAGGGCATAAAAAACGGGCACCATGATCTTCACCGCCGCAAAGGCGAGCAAACCCAGGGCATAGAGGGCCAAGGCCGCGGCGGTCTGGGTGGTGTCCGTCGAAGTGAAGCGGCCGTGTTGGTAAATGAGGGCGATGATGGGCCGGGAGAGAAAAATCAGGCCGCAGGCCGCGGGCAGGCTCACCAGGAAGGCCATGGACAAAGATGAGCGCAAGGCCTCCTTCAGCGCCGCCAGGTCCTGGCTGGCCGCGTGGCGCGACACCACCGGGGTGGTGGCCACCATCAAGGCCACCCCGAACAATCCCATGGGCAGGTGGAACAGGCGGTAAGCGTAATTCAACCAGGAGACGCTCCCCTGGGGACAACTGGCGGCATAAAAGGTGTTGATGAAGATGTTGATTTGGATGGCGGAAAGCCCCACCACGGCGGGGAGCATCAGTTTGGCGATCCTTCTCAGGCCTTCGTCCCGCAAATCCAGGACCCACCGGAATTGGAACCCCACCCGGCCCAGGAGAGGGAGCTGCACCGCCAATTGCAGCAGGCCCCCGACGACTGCCCCCCAGGCCATGCCCACGATGGGATGGATACCCAGTCTCTGGAAGGCCAGGCTCAGGGCCAGTCCCGCGATGATGATCCCCAGGTTGAAAAAACCGGAGGCCATGGAGGGGATGAAAAACTTGCCTTTAGCGTTCAAAATGCCCATGGCCACCGCGGCCAGGGAGACCAGCGGCAAAAAGGGAAACATGATGCGGGTCATCAGGGTGGTGAGGTCCAGCTTGCCGGAGACCTGTCCGAAGTCCGGGGCCATGAGGGAAACGAGCTGGGAGGAGAAAAAGACGCCGGCCGCCATCAGCCCTCCCAGGAGCAGAATGAGGCAGACGATGACATTGTTGGCCAACCGCCAGGTGCGCTCCGCACCCTGCTTTTGGTCGTAGTCGGTGAACACCGTGACGAAGGCGGCGCTCAAGGCCCCTTCGGCGAACAGGTCCCGCAGCAGATTGGGGATGCGGAAGGCCACCACGAAGGCGTCAATGGCGTAGCCGGCCCCGAAGAATCCCGCGAAGATCTGTTCCCGCACCAGACCCAGGACTCGGCTGGCGAAAACCGCAAGGCTCACGGTGCTCGCAGCCCGGGCGATTTTCCCCGTCTGGTTGGCGGCGACCTGGGTCAAAGGCGGGGTTCTCTTCTCGTCTCCAAGACTGGTTTATAGTTGAATCCCAAGCTCAATGGGGCTTTCTTAGGACCCGCAGAAGAACGAGCGGCTTCCAGGAAAGATACAACAAAAGCCGGCTGGCTTCCAGCGAAATGGGAAACAGGTGGGGCGGATTCGCGAATAGCAGCGGACGCCGCCGGTGCCGGACGGTTCAGCCGGAAGCGGCCTTCCGGCCCTCCGGCGCGGCGGCTTTCTTTTTCTTGGGCTTGGTCTTGGCCGCAACCTTGTCCTTTTTTGCAGACGTGGCTGCGTTCTTGGCAGTCTTTACCGGAGCGGCGGCCTTTCGCGCCTTGGGTTTGGGGGCCAGCCTGGGCTTGACCCCATTTTTCTCCGGGGCCGCCTGGATGGGCGGCGTTTCGGGATGCAGGGTGGCGTAAGCAGGCTTGTCTCCAGGCCCCTGGTCTTTGACGGTGGGGTATTCCACCCGATTGACCTTTTCGGGCCAGCCTTCCGCCCATACCGTACCCAGGAACCCGGTAAGCTTCAGGCTGTGTTCCGGCTTATCGGCAAAAACCGTGAGATGGAGCAGGAAGGCCAAGCCGGCCCCGGTGGTCCCCAGCAAAGCCAGCCAGCCGTAGCCGCGCCACCGGGGGCGCCCCCTGAGATATAAGGCCTTTCTCCGGGACATCCCGGAAATCAAGGCATACATCCCATAAGCCCACAGGATGACGGCTAGGGTAGGCAGCACAGGCTCTCCTTACAGCAGGTTTCCCAAAGATAACCTTATCGTTTTTTTGAAGTCAACCCATTTTCTCACCCTTGCTGCCTGTGGCCCGGAAGCGTGTCATTTTATTGACACCTGGACCACTTTGAGGTAGGGTGGTTTAACCACAGGAGATTGCTAATGAAACGCAGCCGCGACTCTATCCTGGTCATCGACGACGACCCCGGGGTGCGCCGGGGGCTTGCCGAGATTTTGGAAACCGAAGGGCACCGGGTCGGCACCGCCCCGGACGGGGAGCAGGGCCTGGCCTTGCTCCGGGACCAGGCTTTCGACCTGGTGCTCACCGACCTGGCCCTGCCGGGCTTAAGCGGCATGGAGATTCTGGCCCACCTGGTGAAGGAGCAGCCCCGGTGCCCCTGCATCATCATCACCGGGTTCGGCACCATCGGCAATGCGGTGGCCGCCATGCGCCAGGGGGCCTACGATTACCTCCCCAAGCCGGTGGACCCCACGGAACTGCGCCTGGTGGTGGCCCGGGCCCTGGAGCACAGCCGCCTGAAACGGGAAAACCTTCAGCTCAAAAGGCAACTGGACCGGCGCTACGGCTTCGCCAACATGGTGGGGGACTCGGAAGCCATCACCCGGGTTTTCGACCTGATCCGCAAGGTGGCGGACACGGACAGCACCGTGCTGCTCCTGGGGGAATCGGGGACCGGCAAGGAACTCATCGCCCATGCCCTCCACTACAACAGCTCCCGCCGGGACGGCCCCCTGGTGCCGGTGAACTGCGGCGCCATCCCGGAAGAACTGCTGGAGAGTGAACTCTTCGGCCACGAACGGGGCGCCTTCACCCATGCCCTGAAGACCCGGGTGGGCCGCTTCGAGCAGGCTGACGGCGGCACCATCCTGCTGGACGAGGTCTCGGAGATGAGCCCCAGCCTCCAGGTCAAAATCCTCCGGGTATTGCAGGATCGGACCTTTGAACGCATCGGGGGGGTTAAGACCATCCGGGTGGACATCCGGGTCATCGCGGCCACCAACCAGGACCTGGAAGAGCTGGTGGCCCGGAACCGGTTCCGGGAGGACCTCTACTACCGCCTCAACGTCATTCCCATCCGGGTGCCGCCTCTGCGGGAGCGGCCCTCGGACATTCCCCTGTTGGCCGCCCATTTCCTGCAAGAATTTTCCCGGAAGCAGAACAAAGTTGCCCCTCGTCTGAGCCCCGGGGTCCTGGACCGGTTATGTCACTATCCCTGGCCCGGCAACGTCCGGGAATTGGAAAACCTCATGGAGCGGCTGGTCATCCTGATGGAGGGGGAAGTGATCGACGTCCCCGACCTGCCTGAACCATTCCGGGGGCCCAGCCAGCCGCGGCTGGAGGCCGCCGACCTGCCCCCCGGGGGCATCCAGCTCCCCGCGGCGGTGCAGGCCTTCGAGCGGGGCCTGATTCTGAAGGCCCTGGAGCAAAGCAACTGGGTGAAGAGCCGGGCTGCGGCGTTGTTGAACGTCAACCGTACCACGCTCATTGAGAAGATGAAGAAACAGAACCTGCCCTTCAGCCCGCCTTACCAGCCGGGGCAGGAAAAATCTGAGCCGGGCAAATCAATCTGACCGCGGCACTTTTTTAAGCCGGGCGCCATTGATTATGGGCCCCGGCCTCATTATGTTGTCTTCAGCGGAGCCAGTGGCAGTATCCAAAGCAATCTTCATGAGAACTTTTAAGAAGTCTGCCCCATCGCCATTGCGGCGCTCAGAACGACAAAAGGTCGTTTAGGAAGCTCACTTTAAATATTTTCTACGAAAACTCTTTTAACCGAAAACCGTCTTTGAGGAGGACGCCATGGCAGCCAGGGCCGAGACTTTTCCAGCCAACCGGCGAGAAGCCATTCTGACCTTTCATTTTGCCGACCGCATCAAAGCCGAGCTCATCCTGGCGTCCCGCTTGCTGGCCGGCCTCATTCCCCTGGAAGGCCTGGAGCGGGAGGGCGGCATCAAGATTTACCTGGATTTTCTCCGGGGCCTGGAAGGCGAGATCAACCTGGGGCAGGTGCAGATCGGGGACCCGGAAATGGTCCGCGTCCGCACAGTGATGACGGGGCTCATGGGCATGGTGGAATCCAACATGCTCTCCGACATCCAGGGCCACCTCACCTGGATGATCAGTGTCATGGCCACTTACGCCCAGCGGGCCATGGAGTACCTGGTGAAGGAGAAGCTGTTATAAGATTTCAAGACAACAGGATGTTATTTCCCAAAAAGCCGATTACCCAACACCGTCTGGGGGCACGAAGGAGGCAGTTCAACCGCCCCCTTTAAGCCCTCCCCCAAGATTGTCTTCAATAATCATTTGATTCCAGCATGGTAGCTCTGAAGGGAGCGGACTTGGTGCTGTTTCCGGCGAGCCGCGTCGATGCCTCGAGCGGCGGCCAGGGCGCCTGCCAGGGTGGTAATGTAGGGAATCTTATACTTGATAGCCGCTTTGCGAATGTAGGAATCATCAAATTTACTCAACTTGCCGGCAGGAGTGTTGATCACCAGATGAATCTCCCGGTTCTTGATGATATCCACGATGTTGGGGCGGTCTTCATGCAATTTAAGGACCCGCTCCGCGGGGATGCCCTTATTAACCAGGAACTTGTGGGTGCCCAGGGTCGCCAAAATTTTGAAGCCCAGTTGGTGGAATTGTCGAGCCACCTCCAGGACGGCAGGCCGGTCCATCTCAGAGACGGTAATGAGCACCGTACCCTCACGCGGGAGTACCTGCTGGGCCGCCTCCTGGGCCTTGTAGAAGGCCATCCCAAAGGAATCCGCCATGCCCAGGGCAGAGGAGAGATTGAGACCCGATTGGCCACCAAGATTGGGGAGCAGGGCATCGGGGCGCTCCTCTTTGATAATTTCCGTCATATAGTCCAGATTCAGGGGTTCGATATAGGTGATGTCGGCCAGGCCGGGGTCGGTCATGACGGTGGCCGGGTTGGAATTGACCAGGCAGATCTCATAGCCCAGTTTCCTCAGGGCCTTGCAGGCCTGGGTGCCGGAATAGTCGAATTCACAAGCCTGGCCGATAATGATGGGGCCGGAGCCGATAATCATCACCTTGCGGATATCTTGCCGTTTAGGCATGAAAAATCCTCCTGGAGGGGAAGGGAAATAACCGGAATTTAACCGGCGGAAAGTCTGGGGAGGAATATAGGAAAGGCCGGCTGGAGTGTCAATAAAAGATTAAGTTCAGCTAAATTTATAATAATTTATTAAGTATTTTGGATCAAACCATATTTCAGGATATGGCGGCTATTATTCCTTGGGCACCAGGCGGTAAACCTCCAGGAGGGGAAGGTTCTGCTCCTGGGCCATTTGGCGGCAGGCCTCATATTCCGGCATAACGCGCCGGCGGCCGCCATACTCCATCACCTTGACCGCCAGCGGCCCGTAGGGCGTCTCCACCGTCTCCTGCCAGCGCCGGGCCGCCACCCGCTCCACCTCCATAACCCGCACCCCCAACGTGGTGGAGTCCGCAAAAAGGCGCTCCAGCACCGCCTCCCGGGCCGCAGGGGGGGCAATCACCGTGAGGCGCACTCCGGGGCGGTTCTTTTTCATCTGGATGGGGGCGTAGGCCGCGTCCAGGGCCCCGGCGGCAAACAGTCCCGCCATCAAGGGCTCGTAGAGCTCGGGATTCATGTCGTCGATGTGGGTCTCCAGGACCAGCACCCGCTCCCGAAGGCCCGGGGCCGGGGTCAGCGGCGTCCCCAGGTAGACCCGCAGCAGGTTGGGATGCCCCGGCAGGTCCCGGGACCCGGCCCCGTAGCCCACTCGGGTCAAAGTCAATGGCGGGCAGGGTTCGGGGACCGCCTCCAGGCCCTGGAGGATTACCGCGCCGGTGGGGGTCACCAGCTCCCCCGGCAGGTCGGTGCCGTAGATGGGCAGCCCCTTTAAAAGCTCCAGGGTGGCCGGCGCCGGGTTGGGGAGCCTCCCGTGGGCCCCGGCGATCATCCCCCAGCCCATGGGGATGGGGCTGCAAAAAGTCCTGGTGATCTTCAGGAACTCCACCCCCCAGGCCACCCCCACCACGTCCAGGATGGTGTCCAGGGCCCCCAACTCGTGGAAGTGAACCTCCTCCAGCGGCTGGTCATGAATCCGGGCCTCCACCTCCCCCAGCAGGCGGAACATCTTCAGGCTGCGCTCCCTCACCGCCTGCGCCAGGGGCGCCCCATTGATCAGGGCGCAGATCTCCGAATAGCTCCGGGTGGGCTGGGGGGTGCGGAAGCGGAAGGCCGCCTCCAGTTTCACTCCCGCCAGGTGGTCCTTCACCACCCGCCGGGATGCCAGGTCGATCTGGGCCAACCCCAGGGAATTCCACATCTCCTGGAGTGCCGCCAGGGGCAGCCCCAGGTCGATGAGGGCCCCCAGGGTCATGTCGCCGCTGATGCCCGCGAAGCAGTCGAAAAAGGCCCAGGATTCAGTTTGCCGATCCATCGATGACAAGCTCCACCTCCCGCACGATCCGCGCTTCGGCCTGGCGGACTATAAACTTGAGATTCCGAAAGCGCAACTGGTCCCCGCCCCGGGGCAGATCCCCTAGTTGGGCAATGAGAAAGCCGGCCAGGGTCTCGTAGTCGCCGGGGGGCAGATCCAGGTGCAGGGCTTCGTTGAGTCGGTTGATTTCGGTGCGGGCGCTCACCAGGTAATGGCCTTCGCCCAGCTTGCGGTACGGGGCGACCTCCTGGTCAAACTCGTCGGTAATCTCCCCGACGATCTCCTCCAGCAGGTCCTCGATGGTGACGATCCCCACTGCACCGCCGTATTCATCCACCACCGCCGCCAGATGGACGCCCTGCCGCTGCATCTCGGCCAGCAGGCGGTCGATCTTTTTCAGCTCCGGCACGTAGGTGACAGGCCGGATGAAAGGTTTGATGGAGCGCTCCAAAGCCTCTTCCCCCAGGAGGTCGAAGTCATAGAGCACCCCGGTAAGGTTGTCGATGCGGCGGTGGTAGACCGGCAGCCTCGAAAACCGGGTGGTGCGGAACTCCTCCAGGGCCTGGGCCACGGTCAGGGTGTCGGGAATGGCGGTGACCCGCACCAGGGGCATCATCACTTCCTTGACGGTGCGCAGGCTGAATTGCAGGATGCGGTGAATGAAGACGCGCTCCTTGCCTTTTAGCTCCACCTCGGGGCCGCTCTTGGTCACCACCAATCTCAAGTCCTCCCGGGTGATGAAGGGCAGGTGGCCGGTTTTGGGGGCCCCGGTAAGCGCCAGCACCGCCCGGCTAAGACTGGCAAACACGATGGTGATGGGATAAATGATCCACGAGGCGGTGTACAGGGCCGGCGCCAGGCGCTCGGCCAGCAGATTGGCCTGCTGGCGGCCGATGGACTTGGGGATAATTTCTCCGAAAACCAGGATCACCGGCGGCAGGATGATTATGGCCGGCAGTTCCCCCCGGGGGCCCAGCAGATACAGCATTGAGGCGGTGACCATAATGGTGTTGGCGGCCGCCGCCAGGTAGGCCCCCAGCAGGGTGGTGGCCAGCAGATACTCCGGCCGGGCCAGCATCTTGAGCGCCAGGCGGGCCCCCCGGTGCCCCTCTTCGGACCGGTGGTGCAGCCGGCGCCGGTTGGCGGATACCAGGGCGATTTCCGAGGCCGCGAAAAACCCTTCCAGCAACAGCAGCGGTATGAAGAAGATGAGAAACCCGTACGTCATGGGGTAAGCCGCGCCTCGATCTCCAGGATGCGGGTGCCTTTCATGCGCAGGACCCGGAAAGTGAAATCGCCGTAGGTGATGCTCCGGCCTTCCTTGGGTACGGTGCCGAAGAGGTTCAGGACGAAGCCGCCCATGGTGTCGAATTCCGTGACCGGCAACGCCACCCCCAGGGCTTCATTAAAATCCGCCACCGGCAGGGTGGCCGTCACCCGCCAGACGCCGGGGGCCAGCTCCTGCAGCAGCTCTTCCTCCACCTTAAACTCCTGGGGGATCTCGCCGCAGAGTTCTTCCAGCAGGTCCTCCACCGAGACCAAACCCACCAGGGCGCCGTATTCGTCCACCACCAGGGCCAAACGTAGGTGCGAGGACTGGAGCTCGGTGAGCAGGTCGAAGGCCTTTTTGTTCTCCGGCACATAGTAAGCGGGCCGCAGGATGTTGCGGAGCACGGTCTCGTCGCAGGGCTGGCGGTGGCAGACGTCCAGAATATCTTTGGCGTGGAGGATTCCCAGCACGTTGTCGGGATCGTCCTCATAAATGGGCACCCGGGCGAAACGGGACTCCTTTATCCGGGCGATCATCTCGTTGAAGGGTAAGTCGATGGGCAGGGTGAACATGTCCGGCCGGGGCACCATGATCTGGCCCACCCGGAGTTCGCCGAAACTGAGGAGGTTCTGGATGAAGTCCCGCTCCATCTCCGCGATGATGCCCCGGCGGTGGCTGTCCTCCACCATGCGGACGAAATCTTCCTGCTGCACTTTGGGCACCGGCAGCTCCGGGCGGAAGCCCAGGGTGGCCAAAAGCCCCCGGCTGATCTGGGTGAACACCACCCTGAGGGGGGCCAGAACCAGGATGAGGGGGCCCACCAGGGGGGCCACCAGGCCCGCCAGGCGGCCGGGATAAGCCAGAGCCAGGGACTTGGGGATGATTTCCCCCAGGAACTGGAAGGTGGGAGCCAGGATGAGGAGCACCAGCCACTCGCCCCGGTGGCCCCAAAGGGTCAGGGCCAGGGAGGTGGCCAGCACCGAGAATAAGATAGCCACCGTCTCCGTCGCGATGAGCACCGTAATCAGCAACCGGCGGGGCCGGGCCAGCAGATTTTCTACCAGTTCGCCCCGGGCCCGGTGGCGCTCCTGAAGGCGCAGGCGTTCCAGGGGACTCAGGGCAAACAGGGAGGTCTCCACGGTGGCGAAAAAAGCGCAGAGGATCACCAGCCCGCCCAGGGCGAGCCAGCGCAGATGAACGGGGTCTGCTAACCAGGATTCCAAAGGGGTATTAGTCAGTAATTAGTAGCCAGTATCAGTTATTGGTTTGGCTGGCAGATATTTGTACGCTCCGGGCGGCATGGCTTGGCTGACGCAGAGGCAGGGCCGTAGAGGCGGGCTTTACCCCTTACGGACTGCCTCCGCATTGTTCACCACTCCCTCTCAAACCACCGTCTGGGAAGGCCGGCGGGGACCCAGCCCTTTGGCCGGCCGGGGTTTTTTGCGGGTTCCAAAGGGCGACCGGGCCAAGGCCTCGGTCAGCACCTCGTCCATATTGGTCACGGCCACAAACTTGAGGCGCCGCTTGACGTTCTTGGGAATCTCCACCAGGTCCTTTTTGTTGGCCTCGGGGATGACCACCTTCTTGATGCGGGCCCTCAGCGCCGCAATGGCCTTTTCCTTCAAGCCCCCGATGGGCAGGATCTTGCCCCGCAAGGTGATCTCGCCGGTCATGGCCACATCCCGGCGCACCGGAATCCGGGTCAAGGCCGAAATCAACGCGGTGGCCATGGTGACCCCGGCGGAAGGCCCATCCTTGGGAGTGGCCCCGGCGGGAACGTGGATATGGATATCCAGCTTTTCGTAGAAGTCCGGCGCCAGGTTGAGGTCCTGGGCCCGGGAGCGGGCGTAGCTCAGGGCCGCCTGCCCCGACTCTTTCATCACTTCCCCCAACTGGCCGGTGAGGGTCAGGTGGCCCTTGCCCGGCATCAGGGTGGCCTCCACCGCCAGGGTCTCGCCGCCCACCTGGGTCCAGGCCAGCCCCGTGGCCACGCCCACTTCGTCCTTTTCCACCTCGCCTTCGGGCAGATAGCGGGGCGGCCCCAGGTAGAGGTGCAAATTGCCCCGGGTGACGGCAAAGGGACCCTGTTCCCCTTCGGCGATGCGGCGGGCCACCTTGCGGCACAGGGAGCCGATCTCCCGCTCCAGGTTGCGCAAACCTGCTTCCTGGGTGTAGTTGACGATGACCTTGCGCAACACCTCCGGGGAGATTTTCAGGTCCTCGGGGTGCAGGCCGTTTTCCGTCAGTTGCCGGGGGAGCAGGTGCCGGCGCACGATTTCCAGTTTTTCCTCCTCGGTGTAGCCGGAGAGCCGGATGATCTCCATACGGTCCTTCAGAGCCGAAGGGATGGGATCGATGAGATTGGCGGTGGTGATGAACATCACCTTGGAGAGGTCAAAGGGGACATTCAGATAATGGTCGCTAAAGGAGTGGTTCTGCTCCGGGTCCAGGACCTCCAGCAGGGCCGCGGAGGGGTCCCCCCGGAAATCCATGCCGATCTTATCGACTTCATCCAGGATGAACACCGGGTTATTGGAGCCCGCGGTTTTGATCCCCTGGATGATGCGCCCGGGCAGGGCCCCGATGTAAGTGCGGCGGTGCCCCCGGATCTCGGCTTCGTCCCGCATGCCCCCCAACGAGATGCGGGTGAATTTGCGCCCCAGGGCCCGGGCGATGGACTGCCCCAAGGAGGTCTTTCCCACCCCCGGCGGTCCCACGAAGCACAGGATGGGGCCTTTCATCTTCTTGTTGAGCTTGCGCACGCTCAGGTATTCCAGGATGCGGTCCTTGACTTTTTCCAGGTTGTAGTGGTCCTCGTCCAGGATGGCTTTGGCTTCTTTCACGTCCAGCTTGTCCCGGGTGCCCTTGCTCCAGGGCAGCTCCACCAGCCAGTCGAGATAGGTGCGCACGATGGAGGCCTCCGCCGCGTCCGGATGCATCTGCTCCAGGCGCGACAGCTGCTTCAGGGCCTCTTCTTCGGCCTGCTTCGGCATCCGGGCCCGGGAAATCTTGAGGCGGTAGTCCTCCATCTCCTTGCTCTGCTCATCGATATCGCCCAGTTCCTTTTTGATGGCCCGGAGCTGCTCCCGGAGGAAATACTCCCGCTGGGTGCGGTCCATCTCCTCCCGGGCCTGGGACTGGATCTTGGCCTGGATGGCGGAGACCTCCAGCTCTTTGCGGAGGAAGTCGTTAACCTTGATGAGGCTCTGAATGGGGTCCAGCTCCTCCAGGACCGCCTGGGCCTCGTCGATCTTGAGGCGCAGATTGGCCGCCACCAAATCCGCCAGGTGCCCGGGGTCCTCGATGGACTCCAGGATGGCCAACAGGTCGGGAGAGGCAATGCCCTTCAGGGTGAGAATTTTTTCGGACATTTCCCGGGCATTGCGCATTAGAGCTTCGGCTTCCGGGGAGATCTCCTCAATGGTGGTTTCGGGCAGAACCTCCAGGCCCACCTGGAAGTAGGGGCGCTCCTGAACGAATTTTTTAATAACCGCCTTGGCTTTTCCTTGCACCAGGATCTTCAATCGGCCATCCGGCAATTTCAGCATCCTGAGGATGAGGCTCACCGTGCCGACGGAGTAGATGTCATCCGAATCCGGATTCTCGATAGTGTGGTCCCGCTGGGTGGCCAGGAAGAGCAAACGGTCCTGGGCCAAGGCCGCTTCGATGGCCAAAACCGAGGACTCCCGCCCTACGAACAAAGGCAGCACCATGTTGGGAAACACCACTACGTCGCGCACCGCCAGGAGCGGCAGCGTCGGCGGAATGACAATTTGCTTTTCATCTTCTTCATTAGTAGCCATGCAATCCTCTAAGAAACATATCTTAATCGGTCTTGGGGTTGTGGCGGGACGGTTTCGGCAAAACCCGGGACGTAAGGTTTGGGGGCCGGTTCAATATGAGTTTCCCAAAAGCAAAAGTTCCCGCGTGGCTCAACAGCCATTAGAAAATAATACCATTTATTTGCTCTGGCAACCAGTTCGGAGAGAAAGATGAGGTTCAGGGATCACCTCCCGGCCCGGCTTGATCCTTCCCGGGGGGTGGCAAGATTTCTCGGAGTTGTCCAGGAGGGTCAGGCGCGGCTGCTTTATGAAGCAGCCTTTGGGAAATGGTCAGAAATCGGCAGCCGACCGGAGATAGAGCCGAATGGACCGGTTTGAATAAATTTTACCCTCGCTTTCCTAAACCCCTCCTCCAGGTGTAATCTTTTCGCGATAACCGGCCTGGCTGCCCGGATTTTGCAACGCGGCATCGGCCCAAACCTGCTGGTTCCAGGGGACGCCGGCACTCTCATCCTGGCTTTGCTCGTCACCCGCGACACAGATCCGGTTGCGCCCCGTTTCCTTGGCCCGGTAAAGGGCGTGGTCAGCCGACTTTAATAGAACTTCCGCGGTAGCACCATGATCTGGGTAAATGGCCATCCCCGCGGAAAAGGTGGTTCCAGACAGCCATTGATAAAGGTGCCAGACCCGCAATTTCCTGGCCTTGGCCCGCAATTCTTCAATTCTCTTTACCAAGACCTGCTTATCGGCCCCCGCCATGATCAGGGTGAATTCCTCCCCCCCATACCGGCAGGCAATATCACTGCTCCGGCAGTGCCGATGGAGCAACAATCCAATTTCTCTCAAAAGGTTGTCTCCGGCCAGATGTCCATGGTTGTCATTGAAGCGTTTAAAATGGTCCAGGTCCAGCATGATGACCCCGAGAGTCTTTCCATGGCGGGCTGCCTTGGCGATTTCCAGACTTAAGGCTTCCTCCATGAAACGACGGTTAAACAACCCGGTAAGCGGGTCCCGCAGAGAGAGATTGCGCAGGTCATCACCCATTTTTACATTGGCGCAAATCAATCCCAGATGTTCGGCTACGAGGGAAGCCCATACCGTTTTTGCGGCAACGCGCTGCTCCTCGTCCTCGGTCAAGACCTGCAAAAGACCAAAGGCCTCCGTTTGGGTCCCCACCGGGACGCAGATGTGAACTTTCGGGTGCTCTTGGTCAAACCTGCAGCCGAACCTGCCTTTGCAGGCCGGACCGCAATGAACCTGCCATTCCCAGAGAGCCAGACATTTGTGGGGAAACACGGTCTTTACCACGGGGATCGAACCCCAAACCGCGATGGTTTCAGCCTTGTGCTGAGCCGATTTTAGGAGGAACGAGCCCGAGTCTTCCGGAAAAATCCGGCCCAGGAAAGTGGCTATAATGGGCCCCAGATCTTCCTTGGCAAAGCAGCATTGCAAATTCAGAATCATCTGCGACAAGTGGCTGTGAAAAAGATTTTCCTGTCTGAGGTGGGCCAGACAAGACAACTGTCTTTCTCTCAACTCCTTTAATTTTCTGGAGACTTGGTTAAAGTCAGCGGCCAGTCGGCCCAGTTCGCCTCTCTTTTTTATCGCCACCCCGGCAGCCAATTCGCCCCGACCGAGGCGGAGTATCCCTTCCCTGAATTTCCTCAACTGGTTAAGCATTAGCAACTGGCGCAGCGCCAGCAGTGAAGCCAACCAGACCAGCATCAGGACACATAGTCCGGTCACGTCTGTTGCCAGTCCGGGAGAATGATTTGGCGCCAGGTTGGCAGAGAAATAACCTCGCGCATAACCATAGAAAAACGCGGCAAAAATTAATGAGGCCAATCCTGTCAAGATGATTTTAGTTTTTCTGTTCATACGCTAATGGAAGCCGAATCCCACGGCAGGAGAAATTGCGGCTATCGGGTAATCGGCCATGTCTTCCATGGCAGAAAATAATCTTTGCAAGCGGTTGCAAGTCCTGCTTCCTGAGTTGTCTCCACAAACCCGCAGACAGGCCTCCACCACTTCACCATCATAGAGGATGCCCTTATTGCGGAATAATTCGTCGCTGGTCCTTTCTATCCCCAGGGAGGGGCGATATGGCCGGTGAGAACTCATTGCTTCAAAGACATCGGCCACTGCCAGGATTTTGGCCTCCAAAATAATTTCCCGGCCCTTCAAGGCGCAAGGATATCCCGTTCCATTCACCCTCTCATGATGCTGCAAAATCATGGTGGTCATCTGGTTAGGAAATTTTATGGGCTTCAGAATGGAGCAGGCCACCTCAGGATGCTCTTTGATGAGAGAAAATTCGATATTGGTGAGCCTTGAGGGCTTGGCCAGGATTTCCGCGGGAATGGCAATCTTGCCGAGATCATGAATGATAGCCGCCATCCAGAGGGTTTGGAGGCGGTCTTTGGAAAGCCCCATTTCCGAAGCGGTGTCGACGGCAACCTGGGCTACCCGCCGTTGATGCTGCGCGGTATAAGGATCACGGGCGGCTATGGCACTCTCTACAACCTTGATGACAGATATCATTCGGGTCCTCTTTCTTTGTAAAAATCCCTGCGTCAAACTTAAAAAGCAAAATCCGGGCCAGGTCCAGGGTCCAGGAAGAGTTCCTCAAGCGACGGAGTTCTATCCAAGATTTTCGATACTTACCCCAATGACTTTTTTATGCATTGATTAAACATTATGGCACCTTGTACAAATTTACAGACATTATGTGCGCTTTTCAGACAATTCAGGAATTGCTCAAGAGAAAAAGTGCAGATATTGGACATCCCAAGGGCCGGAAATCCCAATGCTTCCGAGAGCTCGGCCCCAGGCCTTATCGTGGTAACCGGGAATGTCTGAGGGGGAGGGAAGTCTTTTCCCGGAAAACTCGCTATATTCACTATGGTTAATTTTATGCATACCTAGGGCCCGCATGTACCTTGATTGGCTCATCTTTAATCACTAACTTTGTCATAAAATTAGTTGGCCTCTTCAAAGCTATGGTATATTATGCCAATTCAGAAAACGCGTGGGGGATGCAACTTGGGGGGGAAAACCATTTTGTCCCACAGCCAGCCGCAACCGATCCCGCCATCTGCACCTGAGCTACCTAAGATTTTTCTAAGCCGGATCGAACGCGCCATCAAGAGGGCCACCGCGGCTATGCTGGAAAGCCAGCATCCGGAAGGTTACTGGTGGGCGGAATTGGAGTCCAACGTCACCATTACCGCGGAATACCTCATGCTGCACCGGTATCTGGGGCTGGCTGAGAGCAAGATTCCGGGAATGGTGAAGGATATCCTGGGCCGGCAATTGCCCAACGGCGGCTGGTCCGTCTGGTTTGGCGACGGCGGCGAACTCAGCACCACCGTGGAGGCCTATTTCGCCCTGAAAATGGCCGGGGTGCCCCCGGAAGATGAGCGGCTGGTTCGGGCCCGGGAATTCATCCTGGCCCGGGGCGGCGCCCTGAAATCCCGGGTCTTCACCCGCATCTTTCTCGCCTTGTTCGGCCAGGTGAGCTGGGACGGCATCCCCCTGTTGCCGGTGGAATTCATCCTGGTGCCACCCTGGGCCGGCTTCAGCATCTACGAATTCTCCAGTTGGACCCGGGCCACCATCGTCCCCCTGATGATCATCATGGCCAAGCGCCCGGTGCACCCCTTGCCGCCGGAGCACGGAGTGGCGGAACTCTTCCTGGACCCGGAGGAGCCCTTTTCCAGGCACCGGGTATCCTGGAAAAAGGAAGCCACCCTCCTGGAGAACCTCTTTGCGGTTCTAGACCGGGTTCTAAAAGTCTATCGCCGGTTTTCCCTGCCCTGGCTGCGCCGCTTCGCCCTGCGGCGGGCGGAGGAATGGATCCTGGCCCACCAGGAGGAAAGCGGCGATTGGGCCGGGATTCAGCCGGCCATGCTCAACTCCATCCTGGCCTTGCACTGCCTGGGGTATTCCCTGGACCACGACGTCATCCAGCGAGGGCTGAAGGCCCTGGAGTTTTTCGAACTCCACGACGGCGACCGCACTTGGCTCCAGTCCTGCATCTCCCCGGTGTGGGACACCGCCCTGGCGGTGCGGGCCCTGGCCGCGGCCGGCCTCCCGCCGGAAAATCCCGCCCTGGCCAAGGCCACTTCCTGGCTGCTCTCCCAGCAGATCTTCAAGCCCGGGGATTGGTGCGTCAAGTGCCCGGACCTGCCTCCGGGGGGCTGGGCCTTTGAGTTCGTCAACAACCACTATCCTGACGTGGACGACAGCTCCATGGTCCTCCTGGCTTTAAGAGATGGCCTGGCCAATCCTGAAAAGCACCAGGCGGCCCTGCAACGGGGCATCAATTGGTGCCTGGGAATGCAGTCCAAGAACGGCGGCTTCGCCTCCTTTGACAAGGACAACACCAAGGAGTGGCTCAACGCCATCCCCTTCGGCGACCTGAAGGCCCTGGTGGACCCGCCCACCGAAGACATCACCGCCCGGATCCTGGAAATGATGGGGGCCTTCGGCCACGGCCTGGATCACCCTCAGGCCGTCCGGGCCCTGGACTTTCTGAAGCGCACCCAACATCCCGATGGCGGCTGGTGGGGACGCTGGGGGGTAAACTACATCTACGGCACCTGGTCGGTGCTTGTTGCCCTGAAGAGCATCGGCGAAGACCTGAGCCAGCCCTACGTGCGCCGGGCGGTGGCCTGGCTCAAGGAACATCAGCTACCCAATGGCGGCTGGGGGGAGTGCTGCGAGTCTTACCCCAATGCCGAGATGATGGGCCAGGGCGTGTGCAGCGCCTCCCAGACGGCCTGGGCCCTCTTGGGGCTCATCGCCGCGGGCGAGGCTCACAGCCCGGAGGTGAAGGCCGGGGTGGAGTACCTGCTTAGGACCCAAAATGCCCAGGGGCGCTGGGAGGAAGAGCATTACACCGGCACCGGCTTCCCCGGCCACTTCATGATTCGCTACCACCTTTACCGGGATTGCTTCCCCCTCCAAGCTTTGGGAGAGTATCTCCGAGCAGTGATTGCCGGAGAGGAAACCTAAAAATCGGCTTCAGCGGTTAGCTTTCAGCCGAGACCTAATCTACCCTGGCCAGGTCCAAGATATGGGGCGGGCTCTGCCTGCCATACCTCCCTGATAAATGACCATCGCCGCCACCGAAAACCGCAAACCGCAAACCGCAAACCTTTTTTCTGGCAAGGCCGTGGTCACCGGCGGCACCGGCTTCGTGGGCCGGGCGGTGGTGGAGGAACTGCTGGCCGCGGGGCGGGAGGTCCGGGTTTTGGTGCGCGACCCAAATCATCCGGCCCTCCAGGGTTTGGAAGTGGAAGTGGCCCCGGGCGACCTCAAGGACCCGGCGTCGCTTAGGCGCGCTCTTACAGGCTGCGCCTCCCTTTTCCATGTGGCCGCGGATTATCGTCTCTGGGTACCTGACCCCGCCGAGATGTATGCGGTCAACGTGGAGGGCACCCGGAGTCTGCTTCAGGCCGCGGCCGCCGCCGGGGTGGAGCGGGTGGTGTACACCAGCACCGTGGGGGCCCTGGGCAACCCCGGCGACGGCACCCCGGGCACGGAAGAGACCCCGGTGAGCCTGGCCGACATGGTGGGCCACTACAAGCGCTCCAAGTTTCTGGCCGAGCAAGCGGCCCTGGACTTCGCCCGCCAGGGGCTCCCGGTGGTGGTGGTGAATCCCAGCACCCCGGTGGGGCCCTGGGACTCCCGCCCGACGCCCACCGGCCAGATGATCGTGGATTTTCTCAAGAAGCGGATGCCGGCTTATCTGGAAACCGGGCTGAACCTGATCCACGTCCGGGACGTGGCCCGGGGCCACCTCCTGGCGGAAGAAAAAGGGTTGGCGGGGGAAAAATATATCCTGGGCCATGAGAACCTCAGTCTGTCCCAGATCTTTCGGCTACTCGCCGACATCAGCGGCTTGCCGGCCCCCCGGATAAAGCTCCCCTACTGGCCGGTGCTGGGGATGGCCTACCTCAACGAATTCTGGGCCGTTTACGTCAGCGGGACCCCGCCGCGCATGCCGGTCACCGCCATCCGCATGGCCCGAAAATATATGTACTTTGACAACGCTAAAGCGGTAAAATGTCTGGGGCTTACCCTGACCCCGGTGCGCCGGGCCCTGGAAGAAGCGGTGGCCTGGTTCCGGCGGCACGGATATGTGTGAAGGCGGTTTTTTCGTTTTTGGTTTTTCGGTTTTCGTAAAATGCCCTGGAATTAAGGGCTAAACCGTTAGTCTCCTCAATTTAGGGAAAAGGCAATTCTTGGGGCAGATAATCCTTTTGTGCTATAATTTTCCCAACCACGAAAAACCAAAAACGAAAAACGAAGAACGAGGCAACCGTGCGCTTCCCCTTGACTCTCAGCATTGACCTGACCCGCTACCTGATGGCCAAAAGGCTTAAGGGCGAGGACAAGTTTCCCCTGGTCCTGATGCTGGAGCCCACCCACCAATGCAACCTGGCCTGCGCGGGATGCGGGCGGATTCAGGAATACCAGGACACCCTGGGGCAGTCCCTGACCCTGGAGGAATGCCTGGGGGCGGTGGAGGAGTGCGGCGCGCCGGTGGTCACCATCACCGGGGGGGAGCCTCTCATTTATCCGCCGGTCTTCGAACTCCTGGACGAACTGGTGCATCGCCACAAGCACATCTACCTCTGCACCAACGCCGTATTGCTGGAGAGGTCGCTGCCCCGGATTCCGGTTTCCGACCGTCTGACCTTGAGCATTCACCTGGACGGTTTGGCCCCCACCCATGACCGCATCCTGGGGCGGCCGGGTCTGTTCAACATCGCCATCCGGGCCATCAAGGCGGCCAAGGCCCGGGGTTTCCGGGTCTGCACCAACACCACCATCTACAGGGAGACGGACCCCCAGGAAATTGAAATACTCTTCAGCTACCTGGGCCACATCGGGGTGGACGGCCTCCTGGTTTCTCCGGCCTACAGTTTTGCCGGGGTCAACGAAGAGCTGTTCCTGAGCCGGGAGGAAATCAGGGAAAAGTTCAATCTGCTCACCGGCAACGGGATGGACTTCAAGTTCTTCAGCACCCCCCTTTATCTGAGCTTCCTCCGGGGGGAGCGGGAATATGAGTGCACCCCCTGGGCCAATCCCACCCGGAACCCACACGGCTGGCGCTCACCCTGTTACCAGTTGGTGGACACCCATTACTCTACTTTTGAGGAGTTAATGAAGCGCACCCCCTGGGACAACTACGGCGTGGGCCGGGACCCCCGCTGCGCCCAGTGCATGATGCACTCCGGCTTCGAACCCACGGTGGTGCGACAGTTGGGGGGCCTGGCCGACATCTGGCGCATGCTCCGCTGGAACCTGACTTGACTTGACCGGAAACTCGCCTCCCCCTTCTCCAACGGTCCATGATCGCAGCCGGGACTTCCCCTGGCTGAACGCCTTCACCTTGGTTTCTGCCTGCCTGGCGGTATACCTGCCGGTTTTCTTCCGGATGCCGCTCAGCCGGGCCGAAGCCATGTACGCCCTCATCCCCAAGGAAATGCTGGCTTCCGGTTCCTGGCTTACGCCCCTGCTCAACGGGGTCCCGTACCTGGACAAGCCCCAACTGCTCTACTGGCTCAACCTGCTGTCCTACAAAGTCTTCGGCGTTTCTGACTGGGCCGCCCGGGTCCCCACCCTGGCCCTGGCCCTGGGGGAGGTCTGGTTCACCTATCTTGTGGGCCTCCGTCTGGTAGGCCGCCGGGCCGCCTGGCTGGGGGGCTTCGTGCTATTCAGCTGCATCGGCTTTTTTTCCCTGCACCTGCAAATCTTCACCGATCATCTCATCACCCTGACCCTGGCGGCCTCCATGTATTTCCTGTTGCGTTGGATGGAGGGCCCCGCTTTCAGGTGGTCCGCCGCCTTTTTCATCTGCCTGGCGGCGGGATTTTTGAGCAAAGGGTTCATCGGCCTAGTTTTCCCGTTGTTTATCAGTCTGCTTTTTGCCTGGCGGATCCGGCAGCGCCATCTCCTCTCCCTCGTTTTCTCAACCAAGGGATTGATCGTTGCTGCCGTTCTGCTGGCACCCTGGTTCGTTGGGGTGGAATTGGCCCATCCCGGCTTTTTAAAATTCCAGATCGTCAATGAGCAGATCATGCGGTTTTTGGGAAAGCGTCAGCCGTCGGACATCGTTTCCTTTTCCATTTTCGGATTCTGGCTGTTTCTGGCGATCTGGCTGATGCCCTGGACTTTGCTCCTTCCCGAGGCCCTTTACCGTTTTTGGGCCGAAACCGGTCCGGCGGGGAGCGAAGACCCCCGAGGAAGACTTCTGATGGTTTGGCCCGCAGTGATCCTGAGTTTTTTCACTCTGTCGGGAAGTCGCATCGAGTACTACTCGCTGCCTGCCTTTCCGCCCCTGGCCCTGGTCCTGGGCTGGCGCCTGAGATCCTACCTTGCCCGGGGAGGACCCAGTCTCTCATATGCCCTGGCGGGCCTCAGCCTCCTGGGATTGAGCACCATCTTCCTGCTTCCCTACCTGGAGCAGGTCTGCGCCGCCAACCGTCGGGAATTCTGCGGCATGTTCGACCTGATCCTCCCCGTGGCGAAACCGGTAACCTGGTTGGTTCCTATTCTGGCTCTGGCCGGGGCCCTGGTGGGGTGGCTCCGGTCCCGCCGCCTGGCGGTGGCCTGTTATGGCGCCCTGGCCCTGGCCCTGGTCTATTTCGCCTTTGCCGCCTTGATGGCCATCACTCCACTGGTCAGCGATCAGTTGCCCGGAGAGCTGGTAAAAAGCCGCGCCGGGCCGGATGACCTTTTGGTCATGGAGCAAATCGAGGAGTATGAATACGGGGCCTCACTGGCTTTTTATGCCGGTCGTACCATTCTCATGGTCAAACGCCATGGGCTCCCCCAATTTCCTTACCCGGTGCCGCCCCAGGAGAACTACCTCATAAGCCCGGAGCAACTCCGGCAACTATGGCAGGGGGACCGGCGAGTTTTTCTATTATTGGACGACGCCACCAAGCCCGAGCCCTTTCTCCAGGGGGCCATCGTGGCCCGGGCCCTGCCGGGCAAGCGCCTCCTGACCAATCGTCCTTAGAAGAACCGGTTTTCGTTTCTCGTTCTTCGTCTTTGGTAATCTTTTTTTCATGTGCCTTGAACACGTTGCCTCGCCCGCTTGAGACTTGCCCATTCTCGGTTCATGGCTTACCTTAAGATTAAAGAGTTTCATGTTCGCATAACCAAAAACGAAAAACCAAAAACGAAAAACGGTATTAAACGCCCATGTTTCCCCTAAAGGACAACATTCCCTCTTCCCGATCACCTTACGTGAACTATCTCCTCATTGCCGCCAACGTGCTGGTCTTCTTCTGGGAGATGTCCTTGGGGCCCCACCTGCAGTTGGTTGCGGAGGTCCTGGGGTTTATACCGGGACGGTTCCTGAGCCAGTTGGCCCAGGGTGCGGCCCCCTGGCCCACCTTCCTGCCCCTGTTTTCTTCCCTGTTCTTGCATGGCGGCTGGCTGCATATCATCGGCAACATGTGGTTTCTTTACGTCTTCGGCGACAATGTGGAAGACATCCTGGGCCATAGCCGGTACCTGGCCCTTTACCTGGTCAGCGGGGTGGGGGCCAACCTGGTTTACCTGGCTTTTGCGCCGCTCTCCCCGGTGCCCCTTATCGGGGCCAGCGGTGCGGTGGCCGGCGTGATGGGTGCCTACCTCTTCCTGTTTCCCGGGGCCAAAATTCTCACCCTGATTCTTATTGTGTTCATCCCCATTTTCCTGGAGATTCCGGCCTTCTTTTTCCTGGCTTACTGGTTCCTGCTGCAATTCCTTTATGGCGTCTTCGGCGGCGGCGTGGCCCATCTCCGGACCGGTCCCGGCCAGGTGGCGTGGTGGGCCCATGTGGGCGGATTCGTCCTCGGCATCCTGCTGCTTTACCTCTTGGCCGCCGGGCCGCTGCGGGACCTGCTGCAGCAGCGGCGCCAACGGCTGTTCTCCAGAAAAAGGAGTGAATATTAGGCGGGAGGGCACGGCTGGCCGAGCTCAGGCTCCTTCCTTGGAGTCAGGGTTCCCCCATCCGGCCCGCCGATCGCAAGCTATTTATTATTCCTCCATCAGGTCCACCTCCGCATTGAGCGTCAGGTAGACGTGCCTGCCCACCATGAACCCCCCGTGCTCCATCTCGGTGTTGAAGACCATGCCGAACTCCTCCCGGTTGATCCTGGTGGTGGCCTGAAAACCGAAGCTGGTGTAAATCTTGCCCTCGTCGTTGAAGTGCGCCGGTCCGGCCCAGCGGGCGTCCAGCAGCACTGGCCGCGTCACCCCGCGCACTGTCAGGAGGCCGTGGACCCAGGCGTGGTCCAGCCCCGCCGGCTCCACCCGGGTGCTTTCAAAGGTGATGACGGGATATTTCTCCACCTCCAGGAAATCGGGGCTTCTAAGGTGGTTATCCCGCTGCTCCACCCCGGTATAAATGCCCCCGGCGTCGATTTCCACCTCCACCGCGGCGGCGGCGACGTTCGTCGGGTCAAAGTAGAGCGTTCCCGCGATTTTGTTAAACATTCCAACCACCCAGCTCACCATCATGTGGCGGACCGCAAATTCAGCCGAGCTGTGGTTGGCATTGATGCTCCATGTTGCCATGACTCTCCCTCCCGGTTTTGGGGACCCACAAGCAGGCCCCGGGGCCCTGAACATGTCCTCAGGTTCCAACTCCATTCAAACTAATCACCGGCTAACCGGTTGTCACCGGGTTCCAAAGCAAGTGAAAAATAAACCCATTGGCCAATCTCCAGCCTGGTTCGTTGACGACGGAGAATGAATGCCTATTTTAAGACCATGAAAGGAGGTGAGGCCGGATGAAGCAGACCCTCAGCCATGAGGCCAAGGTCAAGGAGGCAGCCTTCTGGGCCAACATCAAGGAATTGATGCAGCGGAATCCCGGCAAGGTATGCCACAAGTGAAAGGAATGAAAGCAGAGTTAACAGTTGCTGGTCCAGCAACTGAAACCGGGCAGATATGGTAAGGGCGGCGCGAGCCGGGCCTTTGCCATATCTGCCACAGCGGTTGCCTTTTAATTTCGCCTTTGGCAGTCCCAGCCCCACTGCCCTCAAGCTTAATTCCTAAAAATGAAAACCGAACCACAAGAAGGCCCTAAGGGGCGGGGACCAGCACCAGGTCCATGGTCCCTGCCGTCTTACCGGCAGCCGGATAATGCTGGGTGACCAGGGTCTTGAAACCTTCGGCCGTGGCCCGGATATGGATGTGGGGAGGACGGAAGGAGTACCTGGGCGGGAAGTTGCTTTCGAACCGGAAGGCCCCCTGGCCGTCGGCAAACAGGGTGGCCCGGTGGGCGTCGTCGTAGTTCCCGTCGGGACCCCCCAGCCAGAACTCCAGCCTGGCCCCGGGGATGGGGGCGCAGGTCCCCGCGGACCTGACCACCCCGCTCAGGACGTAGCCTTCGCCGACGCGGTTCCGTACCGGCGCCCCGGGTTTATAAAAGGGCCCCAGGGCGTCGGGCGGGGTGGGCTGGCAGGGTCTGCCGCCCGAGTCCTGGGCCAGGAGCAGGGGAGCGCCAACCGCAACCGGCCAGGGCTTCAGCAGCCCCAGGGCCGTCACCGCGGTTAATAATGACAGCAACACCACAAGCTTTTCCATCCTGCCCATAACTTAAGCCCCCATCCGTGTCTGTCAAGGGATGGCGGGGCCCCTGCGAGCCTCCGTTTCGGGGCCGGGGCCTTCCACCCCTCGGTTTTTTCCCCTGGCCATGATATGATAAGGGCAAATAAAACCTCGAGGCAGCTCTCTTGACGGAACGCCACCGCATCTATCCAAAATTGTTGGTGCTGATGGTTTTATTGTTCCTCATCTCCCCGGCCCGGGCCCAGATGGACCGGTACGAGGAGCAGGAGGAGACCGTGTCCCCCCAGGCCCTCCGGCAATATGAGAAGGGGGAAAGACTTACGGCCAGCGGGAAGTATGAGGAGGCCGTCCAGGCCTACCGGGAAGCCGTCCGCCTGGAGCCCGGCTATGCCCAGGCGCACCACCAGCTGGGATTGGCCCTGGCCCAGTTGGGGGAGCAAAACGAAGCCATTCAGGCCTTAAAGGAGGCCGTTCATTTCCAGCCTCAATGGGGCAAGGCCTGGGAGAACCTGGGGGTGGCCTACGCCAAGGCCGGGCGCTGGCAGGAGGCTAGGGGCGCCTTCGAACAGGCGGTGCGCCGCCACCCCGAAGACGCCGAGGCCCATTACCACCTGGGAGTGGCCTACGGCAAGCTCCGCCGGGATCAGGACGCCCGGGGGCAATTCGCCGAAGCCGTACGCCTGCAGCCCAATTACGCCCGGGCCCATGCCCAGCTGGGAATGGCTTACTTCAACCTGGGGAAAATGGACGAGGCCGGCAAGTCGCTGAAAGAAGCGGTCCGCCTGGCCCCCCAGGACCCCCAGGCCCACTACGCCCTGTGCCTTTACTATGCCAGGACCGGGGACCTGGCCGCGGCCACCAAGGAATACCAGGTACTCCAGGGCCTGGATAAGGAACTGGCCCGGAAGCTGGCCGACCTGGTAAAAAAATGAAAATTTCGTAAGAGACCTAGAAGGCATCGAGATTTTAAGTCATTTATCCCTGTGTTCCTCTGTGCCTCTGTGGTTTGACTCCTTATAAAATGCCTCAATTCAGCCTACAGAACCTCGTCCAACAGGTGAGCCGAAATTGCGAGGTGGCCAGCGCCAGCCAGGCCGGGCATTTCAACCTCTGCGGGCTGCTCCTCCGATTGCGCCAGCTCTATAAATGGGAGCACGGCTTGCCGCCCTGGCGGGAGCCGGAGCCGGCCGGGGTCCTGGCCTGGGTGGAGGCCAAGGAGGGGGCCTGGGAAAGCTTGGAAGGAACCGCCTTACAAGACCTTTCCTGGAACGGCGCCCGGCTGGATCCCTTCGATGCCGAGGGCCTGAACCAAAGTCTTATCCCCCGGTCTTACGCCTACGGGGCGGGCTACAGCCGGGGCCTGACTCCCACTTGCTTTCTGGGGGAACTCCTGGAGATGCGGCGGGACGACGAGCTCACCATCCTGGTGTTGGGCCCGGAGCTGGCCCGGGACCTGGACGCCACCCCGGCTCTGTGCCAGGGGACTCTGATTTACGCCCGCCAGCAGGCCCTGGCCTTCTACCTCTGGGACCGCCTTTCGGACCCCGTCCAACAGAACAACCCCCTTTTGCAGCTTGCCCTGGAAGCCTTTGGCTTAAAGCTCTCGGACCTGTTTCGGGACCCCGAGGCCCACCGTTCCAGGTTCGAGGCCTTGGTGGACGCCGAACTGGAAGCCTGCATCCGCCACGAAATTGGCGAAGCCCGGGAGCACGAATTGAGAGAGGCCTTCCGCACCGTGGTGGGGCTCTTTCCCCAGACCCGGCTGGAGCTCTGGGTCCGGGCCCTGAAAGACGCCTTGGCGGAGCTCAACGAGTGGGGCCGGGTGTGCTACCTAATTGAAGTGGGAGGATTGGCCTCCCTGGCCCTTATGCTGGCCTGGCGACCGGGTCTTTACTCTCTGCTGATGCCGGAGTTGGAGCCGGCCTTTTGGGAACTCGCCCGGGGCGGCGGCTGGGACCGGCTGGAGGACACCCGGCACCGGGCCCTGGTGCGCCTCCGGGGCGTGGCCGAAGAACTGCGCGACGTCCTGGCCGCGGCTGAAACCGCCTCTCCCCAGCGGACCCGCCGGGAAATCGAAGCGCGGTTTCTGGCGCCCCTGGGGCTATAATACCGTTTTTCATTTTTCGTTCTCCGTTTTTGGTTCTTGGTTGCCTGGGTTGCCGGTTCCGTATGGGGGGTCAGGCGCGCTCTAGAAAAAAGCCCCGGCGCCGGAGCGTTGAGCCAGCTTACCGGCCCTTTTGACCCAATCCCCCCAGAAGCTTTGCTTTTTCGTCGTTTAACGCTATAATTTAGTTAAGAAAACTTCTTAGGCGGGGTTTATTGCCACCCTGGCGATGGGCTGCAAAACCCGTTTTTCGACTTTTACCGAAACCTGACCACGGAAAGCTGAAAGCTCCTTATGATCGATCCCCACCAGGAAAAAGTGCTCATTCTGGACTTCGGGTCCCAGTACACCCAGCTCATCGCCCGGCGGGTGAGGGAGCTCAAGGTTTACTGCGAAATCCATCCTTTTCTGATGCCCCTGGAGGAAATTCGCCGGTTCGCGCCCAAAGCCATCATCCTGTCGGGGGGTCCCCGCAGCGTGTACGAGGAAGGGGCCCCCACCCTGGACCCGGATGTCTTCGACCTGGGGGTGCCGGTCCTGGGCATCTGTTACGGCATCCAGCTTCTTAACCACCTCCTGGGGGGTAAGGTTTCCCCGGCCGCGTCCCGGGAATACGGCCACAAGTCCTTCACCATCAACGATTTTCAAGACCTGTTTCAGGGCCTGGGCCCCCAGGAAACCGTCTGGATGAGCCACGGCGACATGGTGGAGAAACTGGCCCCGGGCTTCGAAGTCATCGGCTACAGCGACACCTGCCCGGTGGGGGCCATCCGGGACCGGGCCCGGCGCCTCTACGGGGTGCAGTTTCACCCCGAAGTGAAGCACACCCCCCAAGGGATGACGGTCCTGGCCAATTTCCTTTTCCGCATCTCAGGGCTCAAGGGCCTGTGGACCATGCAGTCCTTCATCGAGTCCACCACCGCGGCCATCCGGAAGCAGGTGGGGGAGGAAAAGGTCATTTGCGCCCTGTCCGGCGGGGTGGACTCCTCCGTCACCGCGGTGCTGGTGCACCGGGCCATCGGGGACCGCCTGACCTGCATCTTCGTGAACAACGGCCTCCTGCGCCAGGGCGAGGCCGAGGAAGTGAGCCATCTTTTCCGGAAACACCACCACCTGAACCTGGTGTACGTGGACGCCACCGAGGAATTCCTGGAGCTCCTCCAGGGGGTGTCGGACCCGGAGGAAAAGCGCAAGCGCATCGGCCACGAGTTCATCCGCATCTTCGCGGAGGAGGCCGACAAGTTGGGGGGGGTGAAGTACCTGGCCCAGGGCACCCTGTACCCCGATGTGATAGAAAGCGTCTCGTACAAGGGCCCCTCGGCCACCATCAAGACCCACCACAACGTGGGGGGCCTGCCCGCGGTCATGCCGCTGAAATTGCTGGAGCCGCTGCGCGAACTGTTCAAGGACGAAGTGCGGGAAGTGGGGAAAGAGCTGGGCCTGCCGGAGAGCCTCATCTGGCGCCACCCCTTCCCGGGGCCGGGTCTGGCCATCCGTATCCTGGGAGAAGTCACCAAAGAGCGGCTGGCCATCCTGCGGGAGGCCGACGCCATTGTCCAGGAGGAGATGGTCTCCTCGGGCCTCTACCGCCAGGTCTGGCAGGCCTTTGCGGTGCTGCTGCCGGTGCGCACCGTGGGGGTCATGGGGGACGAGCGTACCTACGAACACGTCATCGCCATCCGCAGCGTGGATTCCGTGGACGCCATGACCGCGGACTGGAGCCGCCTGCCCCAGGAGTTCCTTGCCCGGCTGGCCAACCGCATCATCAATGAAGTGAAAAAGGTGAACCGGGTGGTATACGATATTTCTTCGAAGCCGCCGAGTACTATTGAATGGGAGTAGCCAGTTCCAAGGAGTCAGAGGGAAGCGCGGAAATGAATTCAAGATTTCTTGGCGAAACTTTGGATAATCGAATCAGCGCATGGTTGGCAAGGAATAACCGGCAATTGATTTACTGCTTTATTGGTTACTGATTAATATTTAAGACATGGCGAACCAGAAGAAAGACAAGGGAACCGCGCCACCCCCGGCGCCGGAGTCGGGCCCCCGGTTTTTCCGGGACATCCTGGGACAGGAGCGGGCCGTCTCCCACCTGAAGACGGCCATGGCCCGGGGTCGGCTCTCCCATGCCTACCTGTTCCTGGGCCCCGGGGGCGTGGGTAAGACCACCGTGGCCCGGGCCCTGGCCGCGGCCCTAAACTGCACGGCGCCCCTGGATGACGGCGACGCCTGCGGGGAATGCCCCTCCTGCCGGCGCCTGAATGCGGGAACCCACCCCGATTTTCTGCTCATCGCTCCCACCGGCGAGTCCCACCAGCCCCAAATCAAGATCGAGCAGATCCGGGATCTGCGCCACCTGGTGGAATACCCACCGCTGGGCGGCGGCTGGCGGGTGGTGGTCATCAAGCCCGCGGAGGCCCTGAACGCCTTGAACGACGCCGCGGCCAACGCCTTGCTCAAAACCCTGGAAGAGCCGCCGCCTCAGCACCTGATGATACTCACGGCGCAGGGTGAGGCAGACCTGTTGCCCACAGTAGTCTCCCGCTGCCATAAACTGGCCTTTGTCCCGCTGCCCATCCTTCTGGTGGCCAAGGAACTGGTGGCGCGCCGGGGCCTGAACAAGGAGCAGGCCGCCTGGCTCGCCGCCCTGAGCGGCGGCTCCCTGGGGCGGGCCCTGAAGCTGGACCCCGAAGATCTGTTGGCCCAGCGCCGTCAGGTGTTGGAAGAATTAGATCACCTCACCGCAGGGTCCACTGCCGGCATGCTGGATTGGGCCCAGCGTTTGGCCAAAGACCGGACCGCCCTGGACAACTTTCTGGTGCTGGCCCAACTCTGGTACCGGGACCTGCTGGTCTCGCACTGCCGGGCCCCGGACCATCTGGTGGCCAACCGGGACCTGGAGCCGGAGCTCGCCGGGGTCCGGGCCGCGGAGACGCCCGGAACCTGGTTTGCCAAATTCTCCGCCCTGGGAACCGCCCAGCGTCATCTCCAGGCCAATCTCAACCCGGAGCTGACCCTGAACATCCTGGGGCTCAGGCTGGCCGCGACTAAGGTAAGGTAACGATGCTCGCCAAGGTTTGTTTAGGACCTGGAAATAGATGTTGCCTGGTGGACTCCGGCACCGTGGAGCTCAAGCTCAACGACCGGGTGATGGTGGAGTCCGACAACGCCCTCAAGATGGGCCGGGTGATGGCCATCTATGACAACGTGGAACTCCCGTCGGGGCCCGGCCTGATCAAGCCCCTGGTACGCCCGGCCGGCCCTGAGGACCTGTCCCAGGAGGAAAGGAACCGGAAGTTGGAAAATCGGGCCTGGGAATTTTGCCAGGCCCGGATCCAGGCCCACAAGCTGCCCATTCACCTGGTGCAGGTGGACTGCCTCTTCGACGCCTCCAAGATCGTTTTTTACTTCACCGCGCCAGGCCGGGTGGATTTCCGGGAGCTGGTTAAAGACCTGGTGCAGGAGTTCCGCACCCGCATCGAGTTGCGGCAAATCGGGGTGCGCCACCGGGCCAAGATGGTGGGGGGCCTGGGCATTTGCGGCCGGGGCCTGTGCTGCGCCTCTTTCCTGAAAGACTTCGAACCCGTCAGCGTGCGCATGGCCAAGGAGCAGCAGCTCAGCCTCAATCCCAACAAGATTTCCGGCATCTGCGGCCGCTTGATGTGCTGCCTCACCTTCGAATACTCCAGCTACCAGGAGATCCGAAAGGCCCTCCCCCGGGTGGGTAAGCGTATCCGGGTGCCCGAAGGCGAAGGGAAGATCGTCCGCTACAACCTGATCCGGCAAACCGTCACCCTGGAAATGGAGGACAGGAGGGAGCTGGAAATGACGCTGACGGCCCTGGCGGAGCAACTGGCGCCAGCCCCGCCACTTCCGGTGGTGCCTCCAGAGGCGCCATCCGAGCCGGCCCCGGAACCGGAAAAAGAATAGCTGCCGCGGTCGCTACGGTTTCAGCAAAAATAAGATTTCGCATCGCTGGCAAGTGTAGGGTGGGCGCCGCCCACCGGTTTTTCCACTACTTCAACCGCTGTCAGCAGGACGGGACGCCCCATGGACGACCAGGTCGACCGGGTTTTGGAAGCCCTGAAGGTCCACATCAAAAAAGAGATTGTCGACAACTATTTTGCCGACCGGGTCTATCTGGAAGAGGATGCGGACCTACTGGACCGGGAAGCCGAGGACTACCGCCGGGAATACGGCTTGCTGGAGCGCCGCTTTCTGGCCCTTTATCAGGCCCTGGGCTCGGAGAATGCCTGCGCCCTGCTGATGGAGGTTCTGGCTTTGAAAGACTGGCCCTTCTACCGTCAGTACTGCGCCCTGCCCCAGGAGGAGCGCCCCGGACTGCTGAAGGGCTGCCGAATTCGGGGCCTCACCGCCTGGCGGCGCTACCGCAACCTGGTCCTGGACCTTTATGAGCAACTGCAGCGGCACAGCGTTCAGCTTCAGGAAAGTTACGCCAAGGTCCTCACCCACCTGAAGCTCCTCAACGAAGACATTGACAAGTTCAATCTCTCCTATGACTTCGGCCTGATCGCCGCGCAGATCGAAGCCCTGGAAGGCGGCCCCGGACCCATGGGCGGAGGTCTCCTCGCCCCGGAACGGGAGGAGCTCTCCACCCGCATGCGGTTTAAGCGCCGCAAGTTCACCGACGAAGACCTGCCCCCGCCGCCCAGGCTGCCGGCCCTGGAGGAAATCAAGGGACGGCTGGACCAGGTCCTGGCACGGTGTAAGCCTGACTGAGGCTCATGTCATGAGAAAGTTTCTGCTCGCCATAACATTCCTGGTCGCCGGGGCCATAATCTTCGGCTGTGCCGCACCCCGTTATACCGTCCAGGTCAACGGCTACACCGAGCCTGAGGCGCCCCCCTTGGCCCCCGGCAGCTCCTGCTTCGTCATCGTCAACAAAGACGCCAAGAACCCCCTGCTGGAAAAGGAAGTGAAGGAGAAAATAGACAAGCTGCTGGAAAAGCAAGGTTACCGCCTGGCCTCCTACGAGAAAGCCGAGTACTATCTCTTTTTCAGCTACGGCATCGGCGGGGAGGGCAGCACCACCGTGGTCATGCCCGAGAATGCCCCCTTCATCGGCTACGGCCTGGGTCCCGGACCTCTTTACGGTCGCCGCTCCTATTTCTTTGTGGCCCCCTTCTTTTCTTATTACCCCTACCCCGAGACCGTGGCCCTGTACAATCGCTGGCTCCTCATCAACGTGGTGGACGCCATATACTACCGGGAAAAAGGGCAGTTCCGCACCGTCTGGGTGGGAGAGGCCCGGAGCATCGGGTCCTCCTCGGACTTGAGAACCGTGATCAACTACTTGCTGCTGGCGGGCTTCAAGGAATTCGGCAAAAACACGGGGAAAGCGGTGCCCGTGGAGATCGGCGAGCAGGAGCCCCTGGTCTCCGGGCTGACGGTGACCAACTAGGATGGCCTGCCGGTCGGCTGGCAGTCGGGAGCTAAGACACCGGATTACGCAAGAAATCCGAAAGTAAAATTCCCATGGAAATTCTTGTCAAAGCCCTTACCGTCATATTCGGGGTCAGTATCGGATTCCTGGCTTATAAGCTTTCAAATAAATCTGAAGTTGCCGGATTGTTGAGTATTTTGGTGGGCCTGGTGGGCTCCGTAGTGATAAACAATCTCATCGAATTTCATCGGCAATTCCGCGAAGTTAACCGCATCAATGCCAACCTGTCCAATATCCTGGTCAAACTAGGAAAATTTTACCATTCCGGCTGGGAATTGGGTCAAATCCTGCGCTATGGCGTTACGACTTTCAAACGGGAACAGATACCCAATGTCTGGATAGAACTATTATGGAAGATGGAAAACAGATATTATGGCATCAGTTATTCAAATCCCGACCTGTGGTGGAGCCAGGCTTTTAGCAGGCTCGCCATAGAAATACAACGCGCCAAGATCGTCGTCAACAAGGCCGATATTAGAAGGATATTCATTTACCACGATGAGGCTGAAAAAAAGAAGATTTATGACATTATGCGGGAACAATATCTGGCGGGAATCAGCCTTAAATATATTTCCAGGAATGAGATTGAGGGGAATTATTTATTAAAGCAGCTGGCGAGCAAACTGGAAACCCTGGATTATGCCCTGATCGATGATAAAATCGCCTGGCTGGTTACGGTTGATAGAAATCGCAAGTTCAAACAGGGCAAGGCCTTGATTGACGAAGCCGCAGCCAAGCCCTATAAAAGGTTTTTTGACCATCTCTTCGAGGAAGCTGAAAAATTTGAGGGATAATAATTCATATAATTGAAGTCTGATTCCTAATAAATCAGCAACGGGGTTTTGCTCTTCCCAATCAGTCGGACTTGAGGTAACCTGGCTGACAATTCTGTTTAATCCTAACCGAAACCGGTTGACAAGTTCGGAGCCTTGACCAACAGCTACCGCCATTTGCTGGATTTCTTTCGACAGGGCCTCTGGGAGGATGGAGGCCGGAGCCCCTGGCTCCTGGTTTCCGTCAAGGGCCTGCGCATCCTGGTGTTGGCCGGCCGCAACCTGATGCGCAACTATTCCCTGGTGCGCTCCGCGGCCCTGGCCTACGCCACCATTCTGGGCTTCATCCCGCTGCTGGCCCTGCTCTTCGCCATCCTCCAGGCCATCGGCCTGCCCCGGTTGCTGGCCGCCACCATGCTGGAAAAATTGGCCCCGGGCTCCCGGGAGTTCGCCACCCAAATCCTGCAATACCTCGAAGCCACCAGGGTGACCAGCCTGGGAGTCTTTGGGGTGGTGGCCCTGCTGGCGGACCTGGTCATCGTCATGACCAACGTGGAGCGGGCCTTCAACCAGATCTGGCAGGTGTCCCGGACCCGCCCCTTCAGCCGCAAGGTGAGCGACTACCTCACCATTTTTCTCATCTTCCCCATCGTCATGGCCGTGGCCTTGTCCATCTCCACTTCGTTCTTATCGCTCCCCACCCTGCGCCATTTCCTGGGCGACATCATGCCGGAATTCTTTTTCACCGCCACCCGGGGCCTGGTCTCCCTGGGACTGGTCTACCTGGCCTTCATCTTCATCTATCTGGTGATGCCCAACGCCCGGGTGAATTTGGCCTCCGCCTTGCTGGGCGCGGTGGTGGGCGGCAGCATTTGGCAGCTGGCCCAGTGGGTCTTTATCTGGATTCAGGGGGCGTCCACTTATTACAACGCCATTTACGGAGCATTGTATAATCTGCTGTTTCTGTTCATCTGGTTATTCTGGTGCTGGCTCATTTTGCTTTTCGGCAACGAAGTGGCCTTCGCCCACCAGCACCTGGACCGTCTCAGCCGGCAGTTCCGCCGGGGCGCCATGCCGCCGGAGCCGGTGGACGAACTCTTGGGACTGGCCGCCCTGGTGAGCATCAGCTCGCGCTTCCTGAAAAGGCAGCCGGCCCTGTCCCTGGAAGAGCTGGCCGAGATCTTCCCCCGGGGCAACGACCTGCCCGGCCGGGTGACCCAGGTCCTCCAGCAGTGCAACCTCATCGCGGAAGTTGTTCCCCCCGGTACTGTAAACTCACCCTTGTTCCAGCCCTCCCTGCCCCCGGACCAGGTCGGGGTGAAGGAGATCCTGGACCGCCTCCGGGAAGCCCGGGGCACCGCCCTGGCCCAGGCCCTGGAGATGGAGCCCCGCCTGGTGGGCCTCCTTAAAAGCCTGGTGGAGGCGCCGACCGCGGCGCAATGGCAGTCCCTTACCCTCAAGGATCTGGTGGAGTTGTATGGGGAGGGTGAAAAAGAAGAAGAGAAAGGTCCGGATGGCCTTTAGATGAAAAATTAGGTTTTAATCCACCGGCGTTTAGCCGATGCTGAAGCGGCGGGTTTTAAACTCTATCCGGCGTTATTGCTTGCTCCGCCGGGGTCTCCCTCGCTATCAGTGACCTTCACTCCTCGGGCGCCGGAGTCAACTCCCGCCCCACCATGATGCGGTCCTTGCCCCGGCCCTTGCTG
>Ga0315268_10000414_pt1 | contig 50046 bp, 40 predicted proteins | sample C1_top_MG_FD_204535 | JGI IMG/M metagenome (GOLD analysis project Ga0315268, IMG submission 204535) | Sediment microbial communities from Yellowstone Lake, YNP, Wyoming, USA - C1_top | ecosystem: Environmental > Aquatic > Freshwater > Lake > Sediment | place: USA: Wyoming | collected 2017-08-01 | reverse complement strand
TCCCTTCGTTGGCCCAGGTATTAGACATGCTACTCAGCCCGCTGACACCAGCGCTAACAGCGGTGCCTAATTATTAAGGGCCCAAAAAGTGTTACCTTATCTCAAGTGAGAATTGAACCATCCCGATTGCTGACAGCAGATTGCGGTAGCAGATTGCTGTGGATAACAATCTGCTTAATCTGCTACAGAAATCTGCTGACAGCTACTCATACCCTCGCCCTCCAGTAGTCCAGTAAATCCCGCATGGTCTGCGCGAAGGGGATTGCCGGCTCCCAGCCAGTCTGCTGGTGGAATTTCGTGATGTCGGCCCAGAGAATCTTGACGTCCGACGGGCGCAGGCGGGCCGGATCCTGGCGGATTTGGATGTCATTTTTGCTCAACGAGAGCAGGATGTTCAGCATGTCACCAATGCGGCGGGTGACGCCGGAGCCGATGTTGTACACCTCGCCAGGGAGGCCCTTCTCCAGGGCCAGCCAGTAGCCCCGCACCATGTCCCGCACGTCGGTCCAGTCGCGCTGCGACTCCAAATCGCCCACGTAGATGACCGGCGGGCGCAGGCCCTTCTCAATTTCGGCGATCTGTTTGGCGAAGCTGGAGGTGGAGAACACCTGGCCACGCCGGGGGCCGCTGTGATTGAAGCCGCGGGTGACCACCGTCTGCAGGCCGTAGCTGCGAAAATACTGCCAGGCCAAAAGCTCCTGCGCCACCTTGCTCACGGCATAGGGCGAGAGGGGCCGCAGGGGATTGGTTTCCTTCATCGGCACCTCGTGGGGGTGCACCAGGCCGTACTCCTCGCTGGAGCCAGCGATGTGCACCCGCGGGTTGATGCCCACTAGCCGGATAGCCTCGAAGAGGTTGATCTGGCCGATGACGTTGGCCTGGAAGGTCTCCGCAGGGGCGTTCCAGGAGGTGAGCACGAAGCTCTGCGCTGCTAGGTGGAAGATGCGCTCCGGCTGTACGCTGGCGATGAGGTTGCGCACCGAGTAGGCATCGGTGAGTTCGCACTGCAGCAGGTTGACCGCCTCCGGCCTGGCCAGGCTAGCCAGGGCTGGCGGGGTCTCGATGCGCTCCTCCACTAAGTTGTTCAGCTTGCCCTGCCTGGCCAGGTCCTGCAGGTTATCCAGACGGCTGCGCCAGCGACAGGTGCCGTACACCTCTACCCCTTCCTGGGTCAGGCAGTACTCCGCCAAGTGGCTCCCGGCGAAGCCCGTGATGCCGGTAATTAGTACCTTCAAAACAGCCTCCTTTGGTGAGGAATAAGTATCTGGTAGACAAGTAGACAAGTAGCAAGTCCTTGTCTACTTGCCTCCTTGCCTACTTGTCTACTTGTTTACTTGCTACTTCACTGCAATACTCACCAACTTACCAGGTACGTACAAGACGTTGGTCACCTGCTTCCCCTCGAGCCACTTGGCCGCCCGTTCGCTGGCCAAAGCCAGTTTCTTGGCCTCCTCCTCGCCGATGCTGGCGGGCACCTCGATCCTGTCGCGTACCTTGCCGTTGATCTGCACTACCAGGGTGATGGTCTCTTCTGCGGCCAGGGCCGGATCGAAGGTGGGCCAGGGCTGCTGGTGCACGCTGTACGGATGGCCAGTGCTCACCCACAGCTCTTCGGCGATGTGCGGGCAGGCAGGGGCCAGCAGCAACAACAGGGTGTCTATGGCCTCCTTCCAGGCCGCGGTGCCGCAGACCGCGCTGTCTCTGGCCGCCGTCAGGGTGTTGGTGAACTCCATCAGGGCGGCGATCATGGTGTTGAAGCGGAACTTCTCGTAGTCAGCGGTGACCTTTTGGATGGTCTGATGAGTGACTCGCCGCAAGTCACGTTCCAGGCTCTGCGTTCCAGGTTCCACGTTCCAAGTTTCAGGTTGAGCGGATGGCTTGGCCGAACTTGGAACTTGAAACTTGGAACTTGAAACTATATCCCAAACTCGTCTCAGCCAGCGCTCCACTCCGCCGATGCCGGTGCTGCTCCACGGCCCACCCATGTCCCAGGGGCCCATGAACATCAGGTAGGCCCGCACCGTGTCGGCACCGTAGCGAGCCACCAGTTCGTCAGGGTTGATCACCCCTTCCGGGCGAGACTTGGACATCTTGGCCGAATCTTCGGCCAGGATGGTGCCCTGATTGAACAGGCGCAGCATGGGCTCGCGGTGGTTCAGGATGCCTATGTCGGCGCAGGCTTTGGTGAAGAAGCGCGTGTAGATCAGGTGCATCGTGGCGTGCTCAATGCCGCCGGTGTACTGATCCACGGGCAGCCAGTACTGCGCTTTGGCCGGATCGAACGGCCCCTGGTCGTAGCCGGGCGAGGTGTAGCGCATGTGGTACCACGAGGAGCACATGAAGGTGTCCATGGTGTCCGTCTCGCGCTCCGCCGGGCCGCCACACTGCGGGCAGGTGGTGTGCAAGAAGCCCTGGTGATACTTCAGCGGGCTCTCGCCGGTGGGCCGAAACTCGGCGTCCTCGGGCAGCAGGACGGGCAGTTGCTCCTCTGGCACGGGCACCATACCGCACTTTGAGCAGTAGACGATGGGGATGGGCGCGCCCCAGTAGCGCTGCCGTGAGATTAACCAGTCCCGCAGGCGATAGTTGACCTGGCGCTGGCCGATACCGTGTTGCGTCATGTAATCGGCTACAGCCTCTTTACCCTCACGGGATTGCCGATTGGCGATTAGCGATTTTCGATTGCCGATTGCCGATTGGCGATTGGCCTCTGTCTCCGCAGTAACGGCGTTTCCTAGTTGTTCCACTTCGGCAGCGTACTGCTCTACGTACGGCTTCTTCTCTTCTGGCGACATGGCGTCCCACTGGCCGGGAGCCAGGCGGCCCAGGCTCAGCAGCCAGTTCTCAACGTATTCCTCAGCCAGGCGGCGGCGCTCCGCGACGGACATGGCCGCCCACTCTTTCTGCAGCGTCTTGCCCAGGCTGGGCGCGCCGTTGAACGGGCCGGAGTTGACCATGACGCCAGGGCCCAGGTAGGCCGTAGCCAGCGGCTCGCCCTGCCAGCCGGGTGGGGCAATGACTACAGGAATCGGTAAGCCGTATTTCTGCGCAAAGACGAAGTCCCGCTCGTCGTGGGCGGGTACGCCCTGGATAGCGCCGGTGCCGTAGGTCATGAGCACGTAATCGCCGATGAAGATAGGCACCCGCTCGCCGTTCAGGGGGTTGCGGCAGTAAGCGCCGATGAAGACACCGGTTTTCTCCCGCTCCGCCCCCAGGCGCTCGATCTCCGTTTGTCGCCGGGCCGCCTCCACGTAGGCCGTCACCTCGGCCTGGCGCTCCGACGTCGTCAGCTTCTCCACCAGGGGGTGTTCCGGCGCCAGCACCACAAAGGTCATGCCGTAGGCGGTGTCGTGGCGCGTGGTGAAGACGGGGATGACGTCGTCGGTGCCTTCCACGGGCAGGTTGAACTCCACCCCCTCGCTCCGGCCGATCCAGTTGGTCTGCATCAGGCGCACCCGCTCTGGCCATTCGATGCCACTGAAATCCAGCAGTTCATCAGCGTACCTGGTGATGCGGAAGAACCACTGCTCCAGCTCTTTTTTGATCACTGGCGTGCCGCAACGCTCGCAGTGCCTGTCTTCCCCCCACACCTGCTCACGAGCCAGGCTGGTATTGCAGTGCGGGCACCAGTCCACGGGGGCTTTGGCCTTGTAGGCCAGGCCGTGCTTGTAGAACTGCAGGAAGAACCACTGGGTCCACTTGTAGTAAGAAGGGTCGCAAGAGATCATCTCTCGCTCCCAGTCCCACATGGCCCCCATGCTGCGCAGTTGCCCACGCATGCGCACAATGTTGTCCCAGGTCCACTTCCAGGGGTGGATGTTGTGGCGGATGGCGGCCTCCTCCGCCGGCAGGCCGAAGGCATCGTGCCCGATGGGGAACATGACGTTGTAGCCCTGCATGCGCTTGAAGCGGGCCGCCGCATCCGAGGGCGTCATGGCGTACCAGTGGCCGATATGAATGTCGCCACTGGTGTACGGCAGCATAGTCAAGAAATAGTACTTTGGCCGTACCGGGTCGAAGTCGGGGGCATGATACAGCCCGTCGGCTTCCCACTTCTTCTGCCATTTAGGTTCGATTTCTTGCGGTATGTACTTACGCGTCATGTGGTTGCACCCCCTTATGGATAGCTGCTGGCATAGTCTCATAAACGTAAGTCAGCCAGCCGTGGCGGTCGGGGAGACGTCCCTCCACAATACCGAAGAACTCCTCCTGGAGCCGCTGCGTCATCGGCCCCCGCTGCCCTGAGCCGATAGGGACGCCGTCAATGGAGCGCACCGGTGAGATCTCCGCTGCCGTGCCGGTGAAGAAGACCTCATCGGCGAGATACAATAGCTCCCGGGGGATCATTTGCTCCTTGACCGGGAGGCCCAGGTCGGCGGCCAGGGTCAGAACGATCTGACGGGTAATGCCCATGAGGATCGAAGCGCCCAGGGGTGGGGTGTAGATGATCCCCTTGTACACCACGAAGATGTTCTCGCCACTGCCCTCGCTGACGTAGCCCTGGATGTCCAGGGCGATGCCCTCGGTGTAGCCGTGATCTATCGCCTCCATGGCGATGAATTGGGAGTTTATATACTGTCCGCCGATCTTGGCCATGGCCGGGAAGGTATCCGGAGCCATACGGCGCCAGGAACTGACTCCCACGTCCACACCTTTCTCAATGGCCTCGGCTCCCAGATAGCGCCCCCATTCGAGGGTAGCGATGACCATCTCCACTGGGCAGGAACGGGCATCCAGGGAGAAGGATTCAAAGCCACGGAAGATCAGGGGCCGCACATAGCAGGCGGTGTGTTTATTGGCCCGGATAATGGCCAGGATGGCTTGGCGTACCTCCTCCTGGCTGTAAGGCACGGGCATGCGGTAGAGTTTGCAGCCCGCAAAGAGCCGCTCGATGTGCTCGTCCAGGCAGAGCACCGCCGGGCCCTGGGGCGTGGCGTAGGCCCGGATGCCCTCGAAGACGCTGGAGCCGTAATGCAGGGCGTGGATCAGCACATGTACCTTGGCCTCATCCCAAGGGACAAAGCGGCCGTTGAACCAGATGAAGTCGGACTTCTTGATGGTCATGGCGATAACCTCCTGAGATGTTATAACCGTCCTTGCCTTGCACCATCCTTGGTTCTGGCCGCCTTTGGCCTTACCCTCGCCCGTGAGTGGTCTTTCCCCTTCTCCAGGCATGAAAAAGCCCTTCGCTCCCCCTGCAGGGACGAAGGGTTAGCTCCGCGGTACCACCCTGGTTGGTAGAAATTTGGTGGACCTGAGGGGATTCGAACCCCTAACCTCCTCAATGCCATTGAGGCGCGCTCCCAACTGCGCCACAGGCCCACCGTACGGGAATCAGCGAATAGGCGAATGAGCGAATATGCGTGTTGCTGATTCGCTGATTTGCTGATTTGCTGATTCCTTCCTACCCACTCGTTGGCAAGGTAACGGTTGCCGCCGTCGGCGGCTAGTGAGGGCGGTCTACGCCCCGTTCACCGCCGCTGCTCCCAGGCGAGTTCGGCCATCCCTGGTGGCTGGCACTAGCGACTTATTGTCACCGATGCTGCTCACCAGCCCGGCCGGGCTTCCACCAGCACCCGGCTCTCTAGGCGGAAATGAACGGCCTACTGCTCCTGTTCCTCGCAGTTGCCTGCTATTTTAGCACAAAGGCCAGCAAAATGCAAGCTGGTGGACCCGAGGGGATTCGAACCCCTGGCCTCGACAATGCGAATGTCGCGCTCTCCCGATTGAGCTACGGGCCCGCCTCTCACCGGCCATAGTATAGTCCATCGGCGGGAAACTGTCAAGGGGTTTAGGGAACCAGGAAATCAGGGATCAGGGAATCAGGCTTTCTGATGAGTCCTGATTCCCTGATCACCGATTCCCTGCTCACCTGCTCCCATGGGCGTAGCGCTGCACTTCCAGGTAGATGGGCTTGAGGCTGAAATCAGCGTTGACGAAGGTGAAGTAATCGCTGTAGCTGCGGGCGGGGCGAGGGTAACGAAAGGCCCAAAAGCACACTGCCTGGCACCAGGGCCACTCGTTGAGGGCCTTCTCGTAGGCGCGCAGGGTGTAGGCGGTGCGCTGCGCCGGGCGCACGGCCTTGGTCCAGCGCGGGTGATCGTTCCAGCCACCCTCGGTGATGAAGGCGGGCTTGGCGGCGTCGCCGTGGCGCACCATGATCTCCCGCAGGAGCTCGGCCCGGGCAAAGTTGAGGCGATCGGGGTCGGCGGGGTCGTCCGGGGAGAGCCGCCCGCCGTAGGCGTGGATGGCCAGGGCGTCGAAATAGGGCTGCGCCCCGGCAGCGTACATGCGCTGCAGGAAGAGCAGGTCGCTCATGCCCTGCTCACCCTGCTCGGCCTCCAGGGTGGGGGCCAGGCCAGCCGCCAGGATTATAGCCTGCGGATTGGCCTCTTTGGCCCTGGTGTAGGCGATCTTGAGCAGCTCTGTGTAATCCTCCGGGCTCACCGGGCGATAACCCCACTCGGCGGTGATGTTAGGCTCGTTCCAGATGATGAAGTAGCGCAGGCGATCCCGGAAGTGGCTGACGAAGGCGTAGACGAAATCGCCAAAATCGCCGAAACGATCCTTGTCCAGGTAACGCGTGGTGCTATCTTTGGGCCGGGCCCATTGGGGCACGAAGTCCAGGCGGGCCAAAATCGTGATGCCCTCAGCGTAGGCGTACTCCACCACCAGGTCGGCGTGCTGGAAGTCGTAGCGACCCTTCTCGGGCTCGCAGTAGGCCCAGGGGAAGTACTCCACCGCCCAGGGCGCGCCCATGTCGTGCACCAGGATCCAGGTCTTGGCGATCTTCCATTCTTCCACCTCGTCGGTGAGGCGAGTGTGCACGCCGATCTTGGGGTTGCGGGTGACTACGGGGCGCGAGGCTGCCGCTCGCCAGCGGGCGGAAGGCGCCGGGATGCTCAGGACGATGAGCAGCGCCAGGGCCAGAACCAGCCATCGGCCCAGAGAGAGGAGCTTATACACCTACATCCCCTCCAGCGGCTCGATGACCAGGCGTCCGTGCTCCAGGTCTATCTGCTTCACTACCTCCTCAATAGCTGGTACCAATAGCTCGCCCCGCTCGCCACGTACCACGTAGACGTCGTTAGCGCCGGTGAACAGGACTTCGGTGACGTGGCCCAGGGGCTCGCCCGCTGTGGTCTCTACGGCCAGACCGACAATCTGGTAGAGGTAGTACTGCCCTTCCGGCAAGGCCACCGCCTCTGCCACGGGCACCTGCACTAACTGCCCGCGCAGCCTGGCTGCCTGCTCTGGCGTGTCAATGCCCTTCAGCTTGAGGATTACCTGGCCGCGCCGCAGTCGAGATGACTCCAGCGGGTAGGGCTGTGCCTCCTCTGACAGGTACACCGTCTGCAGCCCGGCAAAACGCTGTGGAAACTCGGTGAGGATCTCGGCGCGCACTTCACCGTGCACGCCAAAGCTGGTCAGGATGCGCGCCACGGCCAGGTAGCGCGGCGCAGAAGAAAAGGGCGGTGAGCCGGTATCCCTGGCTTCGCCGCCCTCCTCGCGCTTCGCGTCGGCGTGTGCCCTGCGCGGCATCAGTCCTTGCCCTCCTGGGCCGGGATAATCTCCAGCACGGCGTGCCGGCCGTACTTGGCCGCGGCCACTTTGAGCAGGGTGCGCATGGCATTGGCGATACGCCCCTGCTTGCCGATGACCTTGCCCATATCGTCGGGAGCTACGGTCAACTCCAGGATGACCGATTGCGCCCCCTGGATCTGGCTGACGTGCACCTGGTCAGGATTGTCCACCAGAGACCGGGCAATGTACTCGATGAGTTCTTTCACCTGTTCCTCCAGGAGAGGATTGGAGATTTCAGATTTTAGATTGCAGATTTAACAACCCAATCTGCAATCTGCATTCTGCAATCTAAAATCACCCTACTCCTTGGGCTGTGGGCTCTGGCCCTTGAGTTGGGCCAGTTTCTCCAGCACACCCGCTTGCTTCAACAGCTTGGCCGTCACGTCCGTCGGTTGAGCACCCTTCTGCAACCAGGCCAAAGCCTTGGCCTCATCTATCTTGACGGTCGCTGGCTCGGTCAGAGGATTGTAGAAGCCGATAGTTTCCAAGACGCGGCCGCCCTGGGGCGCGCGCGAGTCGGCGACCACGATGCGGTAGCTGGGCTGTTTCGTCGCTCCTACACGGCGTAAGCGGATTTTGACCACTATTTACCTCCCACAAGTATTGCGCAGGGGAAATATACCACGTTCCCGCCACCTTGTCAATGCGGGTTGCCTGACATACGTGTATAACATTCTTGTGTGGGGGAGCCAGGCATCCCTGATGCCAGATTTCCTGTGAAAGTGCAATTGGCAGGAAAAGAGCGAAAAACAAAGAAAATCGCCCGATATAGCCGATTATCACTTCTGGCTGACAGCCAGGCGATTTGCTCTTAAAGGCAACCTGCGGTATTATAGGGGCCGCATTAGCACTCTAGAGACTAGAGTGCTAATTGTCGGTGTGGCTAAAGTCACCGACGACAAACTATCAAGACCAAAACAAGGAGGTTATTGGCGATGGCAACCATCAAGCCCATGGGAGATCGTGTGTTGGTGAAGGCTATCCCCAGGGAGGAAATCACCAAGAGCGGCCTGGTCATCCCGGACACGGCCAAGGAGAAGCCGCAGATGGGCGAGGTCATGGCCGTAGGGCCTGGCCGGCTCACCGATGAGGGGAAGCGTCTCCCCATGGATGTGAAAGTGGGAGACAAGGTCCTCTTCGCCCGGTACGCTGGGACGGACGTGCCCAAGCAGGTTGTGGGTGGCGAGGAGGAGTGGATCGTCCTCAAGGAGAGTGACATCCTGGCCATTATGGGGTAAAAACAAGACTAATTTCTTTCAAGGAGATAACCAATGGCAAAGCAATTAATCTTCGACGAGGAAGCACGCCGCTCCCTCAAGAAAGGCATGGATGTCCTGGCCAAGGCGGTGAGCACCACCTTGGGCCCCAAGGGCCGCAACGTGGCCCTGGACAAGAAATTCGGCGCCCCGACTATCACCCATGACGGTGTCACCGTGGCCAAGGAGATCGAGCTGGAAGACCACTACGAGAACATGGGCGCCCAGCTTCTGAAGGAAGCTGCCACCAAGACCAATGACGTCGCTGGTGATGGCACCACCACCTCCGTCGTGCTGGCCCAGTCCATCGTCACCGAGGGCCTGAAGAACGTGGCGGCTGGCGCCAACCCCATGCTACTCAAACGCGGTATTGAGAAGGGCGTGGATGCCCTGGTCGCGGAGATCAAGTCTATGGCCAAGCCCGTGGCCGAGAAGAGCGACATCGCCCACGTGGCCGCCATCTCCGCCGCTGACCCCGAAATCGGCGACCTCATTGCCGATGTCATGGACAAGGTCGGCAAGGACGGCGTTATCACCGTGGAGGAATCCAAGGGCATCAAGTTCGAGACCGAGTACGTGGAAGGGATGGAGTTCGACCGTGGCTACATCTCTCCCTACTTCATCACCGATGCCGAGCACATGGAAGCCGTCATTGAGGATCCTTACATCCTGATCACAGACAAGAAAATCTCCGCCATTGCCGATATTCTGCCCGTGCTGGAGAAATTCCTGCAGGTCTCCAAGAACCTGGTGGTCATCGCTGAGGACGTGGAGGGCGAGGCTTTGGCCACCCTGGTGGTGAACAAACTGCGCGGCATCCTCAACTGCCTGGCGGTGAAGGCCCCCGGCTTTGGCGATCGTCGCAAGGCCATGCTGGAGGATATCGCTGTCCTGACTGGCGGCAAGGTCATTTCCGAGGAAGTAGGCCGTAAGCTGGATTCCGCCACCGTGGCCGATCTGGGCCGCGCCCGCAAGGTCGTGGCCGACAAGGACAACACGACCATCATCGAGGGCAAGGGCGACGAGAAGGCCATCCAGGGCCGCATCAAGCAGATCAAGGCCCAGATCGAGGAGACCACCAGCGACTTCGACAAGGAGAAGCTGCAGGAGCGCCTGGCCAAGCTGGCCGGTGGTGTGGCTGTGATCAAGGTGGGCGCCGCCACTGAGGTCGAACTGAAGGAGAAGAAGCACCGCGTGGAGGATGCCCTCTCGGCTACCCGCGCGGCGGTGGAGGAGGGCATCGTGCCCGGCGGTGGCGTGGCCCTGCTCAACGCCATTCCGGTCCTGGAGAAGGTCAAGGCGGAGGGTGACGAGGCCACCGGCATCGCCATCCTGCGCCGGGCCCTGGAAGAGCCCATGCGCCAGATCGCTGAGAATGCCGGCTACGACGGCGCGGTGGTGGTGCAGACCGTGCGCCAGAAGCAGAAGGAAGACAGCGGCAACCCCAACGTGGGATTCGACGTCCTGGCCATGGACTACGGCGATATGCCCAAGAAGGGCATCATTGACCCGGCGAAGGTCACCCGCTCCGCTCTGGAGAATGCCGCTTCCATCGCCGCCATGATCCTGACCACCGAGGCCCTGATCACCGACATCCCGGAGAAGGAGAAGCCGGCCGCCCCGCCCATGCCAGAGTACTAGGAGTAAAACCTCAGACTTGCCAAGTCCGCTAGACTTCGCAAGTCTGGCCTTCGTAAGGCTAAAGCCCCTGCGAACGTTCGCAGGGGCTTTTTGTAGTATAGACCTGTCAGGTCTCTGAAGACCTGACAGGTCTGCTTTATTCCTTCATGAGTTCAAAGCGAATGCCGGCCGCGGCCAGTTCGGCAACCAGCCGGTCAAGGAGCGGGCCGGTGATAAGCTGCTCGGGCGGGAACACGCCCCTGGCCTGGATATCGCCGCGGGCGATCATGCGGGCTACGATGGCCCCCGTGAACGAAGTCGTCCGGGCCATGGAGGTGAAATCCAGCTCATCGTAGCGATCTACCATCTCAATCTTGTACCGGCGCTGTCGTCCCTCCTTCTCCCCCACCGCCTCCACACGAAAAACCGTGATGTCCCGCTCACCCTCCGCCAGTCGCACACGAGGGTAGAGTACGGCATCCAGCACCTTCTTGGGCGCCACGGCGACGCCCTCTACCGTCACCGGCTCCAGGCTCAGCAGCCCCATCTCTTTCAGCACCGTCACCTTGGCGGCGTAGCCGGGCCAGCGCACGGTCTTCTGCGTGCCCACGCGCAGGCTCTGCAGGGCCGGCAGTTCCAGCAGCCAGGGCATAAACCCCTCGTGCCAGGCTTCGCAGGCCCCCACACCGGCGAAGAAGACCGGCTCCACGCCCGAGTAGCGCGGCACCAGCTTGAGCTGCCCATTTTCCACGACGAAGGCGTCACTCTCGTGCAGGGGTAACTGCCGCCCGCCAAAGACGATTTTGTAGCCCAGGGGCGGGGCCGGCTTCTCTGGGATACCACCGCACTTGATGTGCAGCTCGTCTACGCGATCTAGCTTCTCCGCCAGGTGGCGGGCCATGATCTCAGTCAGGCCGGGCTCCAGGCCACAACCCAGGATAATGAGTACCCCCGCCGCTTGCGCCGCCCGCCGCAGCTCCGGCCACTGCTCCTCGTCGGACCGGGCCAGGTCCACGAGCGGCGTGCCGGCCTGCAGTGCCGCCCGGATGGCCAGGAGGCTGGCCGACCAAGGCAGAGCGCCGAGGGCGACGTCAAAATTGGCCAGCAGGCGTGCCGCTGCAGCTTGGTCGCTCAAATCGAGCCGGGCCGTGCTGAGCTTCGCGGCCCCCGGCATACCGGCCAGATTGCGCGCGCAGGCGTCCAGTTGCCGCTGCTCCTTATCGCCCACGACCACCTGCGCCACGTCGGGATCGGCCATAGCATTGAACGCCGCCGCCGGTCCCATGAGACCACTGCCTAAGACCAGGATTTTGTGAGACATGTTGCACCTCGTTAGCAGGCGCTTAGCGCCCGCGATAGATGTTGGCGTACTGGCAAGTCAGCTTCAAATACAAGTCGCCGTAGGTTTTCCCCGGCTCGATCTCCGTGCCTTCAATCCACTCGTTGAACGACTTGACGAACAGCAAATCGCCGCCTGTTTCTGCAGTGACAGCGAAAGTGGCCGCATAATAGGCGCCGTTTTGCCGGTCACGGGCAAAGTGCGGCGCATCGGCGCGCACGTCGCCGGGTATGTTCACCGTGCGCGTATCGTCAAAGCCGGGGGCAATGGTATCGGCAAAGTAGAGGCCGCCCAGCGGCAGATTGCCTTGCTGCTCCACGGCGCGCAGGGCGGCGGCCCAGCGCGGCTGCTTGAGCCACGATTCCGGGTAATCGCGGTGATCAATGCGGTACACGTACAGGCCATCGAACAAAGGATTGTAGGTGGTCACCAGCCCTTCGGCCAGCCAGATGGTGTTGTGTTGGGGATCGGTGGCGGCGCGAATACCTGTCCAGCCTGATAACGCCACCTCGTCGCTGCCCCAGGGGCGCGGCATATCGGTAAAGACGAGAACCGGCCGGCCGCCCAATCGCAGATAGTTGGGGTGCTGGCCCCAGTTGGCAATGACGTACCTGATGGCGTCCACGATTGTCTGCTCACTGGCGCCGGGGAGGACGTTGCTCAGGACGACGGCGACGTGGCGCAAGCCCGTGCCCGCCGAGGCCTGGAGCAACTGCTGGAAGTTGTTGGTGGTGCGGCGGTCGGCGGGGCCGTACCAGTGGGCGGCGAATCCGTCCAGGCAGGACTGCCTGGCCTGCGTCACGTGCCGTTGAATGACGCCATAGTCATCGGAGTTATACGGCCCGGCGGCGGGCACGTCCCACGTCTTGGTGCCATCAAAGACGTCCGGGCTGTACCACATCACGTAATCGGCCAGGACGACCTTTTCCGTGCCCAGGTGGTTCACGCCGGGCGTGGCGGCGGTCGCTGGCGCCAGCGTGGCGGTGGGCAGGGGAGGCGTAGTCGGCGTGGCAGCCAGCGTGGGCGAGGCCGTGGGCGTGGCCGCTTTGGTCGGCGACAAGGTTGGCATGGGCGGCGGGAGTGTCGCCGTGGGGAGAGGCGTGAGGGTGGCGGCAGGCGCAGGCGTTGGGGAGGAAAGGCGCGTGGGCGCTGGCGGCAGGGTGGGGTAGTTCGGCGTCGCCGTCCAGCCGGCGGGCAAAGTGGGCACGGCCGCGGCCTGGTGGTCGTCGAATGTCCGACACGCCCCCGCCCCCAGCCCGAGCAGGCCGAGGCTCACCATGGCCAGAACGACTACAAGGGTTGGTCTCTTTGTCACGCCAAAAATCCCCTGGCGAATGTGGCTGTACCCTGTGGCATAACCACGACACCAGAAGTATAGCACATACGCTCCCCTGCGACAAGGGGGCGATGAGAAAATTCGCAAAGTAACCGTTCAGTTGGTCATGGATTTTTCACCGCAGAGGTCGCTGAGGACGCCGAGATAAGCAGATTTTTCGGATTTTTGTGGTGTTCGCTAACATGTTGAACATTTTACAAACCGCGAAAGGGGCTTGGCGCCGGTTTTTCTTCAATTTCTCTGCGCTCTCAGCGTTCTCGGCGGTAAAATTGACACCCATCTGAACGGTTACTTCGCAAAAATTGGCCGGTAAACTACTTGACAACGGGAGGTCTTTATGCTACAATGTTATCGTTAACGGGAACGATAACGGGAACGATAACATCTGTGGGAGGGTAAATCATCTTCCTATGGCCGCCAAAAACCAAGTGACTATCAAGCAAGTCGCACAGGAGGCTGGGGTTTCCACCCAGACTGTCTCCCGCGTGCTCAATAATCGGCCGGACGTGGCGCCGGAGACGCGCCAGCGGGTGCAGCAAGTCATCGCCCGCTTGGGGTATCGGCCCAGCGCCATCGCCCGGGGCCTGATCTCCCGCCGCACGTACACCCTCGGCTTGATCACAGCGGACTTCAGCGACTACTTCTTCACGCAGGTGATCGTCGGCGCTGAGATTGAGGCGCGTAAGCACGGCTATTTCCTCATGCTGAGCAGCACGGAGCGCAACCCCCAGGACGAACCGGAGTACATTCGCTTGCTCACCGAGCGCCATGTGGAAGGCATCCTTTTCGCCCGGCCCAGCACCGAGCCAGACCATCGCCATCTTGTTGACCTGCTGCGCAATGAAGTGCCTGTGGTCACGACGGCTTACCATATCCCCGGCGAAACCCTCACGGTCGTGGATGTGGACAACGTGGACGGTGCGCAACAGGCCACCAACTGCCTCCTGGAATGCGGGCATCGCCGGGTGGCGATGATCACCGGCCCTGCCAACTGGAAATCGGTCAGCGACCGCACTCAGGGCTATACCCTGGCTTTGGCGGAAGCGGGGATAGCCTTTGCTCCCGATCTGGTGACCGAAGGAGACTGGTCCTACCGCAGCGGCTACCGGGCAATGCAGGAACTTCTCGCCCGAGGCCAACCCTTCTCGGCTCTCTTTGCCCAAAATGATCAGATGGCCATTGGGGCCATACGTGCCCTGCGGGAGGCGGGCCGGCGGGTGCCGCAGGACGTCGCTGTCGTGGGCTACGATGACATCCCGGCCGCCGAGTACTGTGATCCTCCCCTGACGACGATTCGGCAGCCGATGCGCGAGGTGGGTGCAGTCGCTGCCCGATTATTGATCCAGACCATTGAGGAGCCCGGCACGGTCCATGGCGAGGTTCTGCTAAAAACCGAACTGATCCGACGCGCCTCGTGTGCTTGAGGGCAAGCTTCAACCAGAACCAACCCCAGTCAACGCCAAGAGACGGGACGGATCGGCTAGGCCCAATAGGGAGGTGATGCCACCACAAATTTCTCTCCGTTTCGCTCACAACTCGCATCTCTTTGCTGCACCTATCCTGTTTAACAAAGGGAGGAGGTTCCAAGATGCTGCGTGCGCGCACACTCAAATTGGCTTCGGTGCTCCTGTTGGGCGCTATCGTGCTGTCCCTGCTGGCGGCCTGCGGCCCCGCGCCCACCCCCACACCGGCACCAACAGCGACGCCCGTGGTGGTCACCAAAGAAGTCCAGGTGGTGGTCACCGCCACCCCGGCCCCGAAGCCAACGGCTATCCCCAAGCCCACAGGCAAGATCACCGTCTGGGGGTGGAAGGCGGCCATGGACGTCATCCGCAACAGCGGCGTTCTGGCCGACTTCCAGGCCGAATACCCGGACATCAAGGTGGAGATCGTTGAGTACTCCCCCAACGACGTGTACCAGAAACTGCCACTGGCCCTCTCGGCCGGTACAGGCGCGCCCGACGTGAGCCTGGTAGAAAACAGCCACCTAGCACAGTTTGTTAACCTGGGCGGTCTCACCGATCTCACCGACCGTCTCAAGCCCTACATGGACAAGATGAACAAGTACAAGTGGTTTGATGCGGAGAAGGGTGGGAAGTACTACGCCATGCCCTGGGACAGTGGACCCGTGGTGTTCTACTACCGCCGGGACGTGTTCAAGAAAGCCGGCCTGGCCGATGACCCAGATGGTGTGAGCAAGCTGGTTGCCACCTGGGATGACTATCTCAAGACCTGCAAGACCATCAAGGAGAAGACCGGTGCCGACTGCTTCTCCAACAACAAGGCCAACAACTACGGCCGCCTGTACGAGATGATGCTCTGGCAGCAGGGCCTGGGCTACTACAACGACAAGGGCCAGGTGACCGTAGACAGCCCGGAGAATATCGCCACCCTGGAGAAGATGGGCGAGTTCTGGAAGGCTAACGTCACCTCTGATCAGTTGGAGTGGACAGACGGCTGGTATGCTGAACTGGCGAGCCTGGACAAGCCCATTGCCACCATTGTAGAAGCCTCGTGGATGGGCGTGTTCCTCAAGACCTGGATCGCCCCGGGCACGGCGGGCAAGTGGGGCGTTGCCCTCATGCCGGCCATGAAAGCGGGCCAGGTGCGCGCCGCCAACGATGGTGGCTCCACCTTCGTCATCCCGGAGCAGAGCAAGATGAAGGATGCCGCCTGGGCCTTCATCGAGTTCTGCCTCGGCCGGGACAAGAGCCAACTGAAGATGTTCGCCTACAGCGACTTCATCCCCTCGCTGGAGACGACCTACAGTGACGCCCTGTTCATCGAGCCTGATTCGTTCTTCGGCGGCCAGGTCGCCCGCAAGATCTACGCCGATGTGGTGAAGCAGGTGCCCAAGGCGTACGTCTACGGCCCGTACTACAGCCAGATGAATGGCTTCGTCGCCACGGCCATCCAGAAGTATGCCACGGGCAAAGCCTCGGCCACGGACGCGCTGAAGGAAGCGGCCACGGCCATCCGGCAGCAAACTGGTCTGAAGTAAGATCACGGCCATTGGTGGGGGGAGATGATCTCCCCCCACCATCCCAAGTTACCACCTTTGCCCTGGAGGCTCACTATGGCTGAATCTGCGCCTCTTGCGCCATCCCCGTTGCCCGCCAGACCGCGCCGGACACTGTGGCGCGACGTGGTCAAAGCCCGTTGGCCGTACCTATTCATCTCTCCGTTCTACCTCTTGTTTATTGTGTTCGGCCTCTATCCCGTCCTCTTCTCCATCTACTTGAGTTTCACCGAGTGGAAAGGCCTCGGGCCGATCAAATTCGTTGGGCTGGCCAACTACAGCTTGCTGCTCAAAGACCATGTCTTCTGGCAGTCCATGAAGAACGGCGTTATCTTATTCTTCATGTACGTGCCGATTATGACCTTCCTCGCCCTGGTGCTGGCGGTGATCCTCAACTCCAAGCGGGTGCGGGGCTTTCAAATCTTTCGCACGCTGATCTTCATGCCCTACATCACGAACATGGTGGCTGCTGCCTTTACCTTTCGGCTGTTGCTGAACCAAAAGTACGGCTTGATTAACCTCCTGCTGGGCATGTTTGGGATCGCGCCTGTGCCCTGGCTGGAAAGCACGTGGGGTGGGCGGGTATCCCTCTGCCTGCTTATCGTCTGGGCCTGGTTGGGCTACAATATGGTCATCATGCTCGCCGGTCTGCAGACCATTCCGGGCGAGTTGACGGAGGCGGCGCTCATTGATGGAGCCAGCCGGACACAGGCCTTTTTCTGGATCATCATCCCACTGATGCGCCCGGTGATCCTGTTCTCGGTGGTGCTTTCCACCATCGGTAGTTTCGGTCTGTTTACCGAGGTCTATAACCTCACCGGCGGCGGGCCGATGAATGCCACCATCACCCCCATCGTCAGCATCTTCGGCCAGGCCTTCGCCAACTTCCGGCTGGGGTATGCCTCCGCCCTGGCCTACGTGTACTTCGCCTTCATCTTCTTGCTCACCCTGTTTCAGGTCCGTTACTTCGGTCGGGATTAGGTCTGAAAGGAGACGGTCATGACATTCCAGAATCGCCTCACCCGCCTGCTCAGCGACTTCTTCATCTACGGGTTGCTGATCAGTGTCTCCGCCTTCATGATCCTACCTTTCTTGTGGATGCTTACCACCTCGTTCAAGACAGCCGATGAGATCTTCGGCATCCCGCCCGTCTATATCTCTAGCCACCCCGACCTGCACGCCTATAAGTTTCTGCTCGAGCAGTACAACATCATCGGTGCCGTCAAGAACACCTTTGTCATTGCCACCAGTGCCACGGCCCTGCAGTTGTTCTTCTGCGCCTTGGGTGGCTATGGTTTCGCCAAGTTCAAATTCCCCGGCCAGGGTGCGCTGTTCGGCTTCCTGCTAGGAACGATGATTATCCCCTTCACCATCATTATGGTGCCCCTCTACATCATCGTCCGCGATCTGCATTGGATAGATACCTTCTGGCCGCTGATCATCCCCGGGGCCGCCAACGCTTTTGGCATCTTCTTCATGCGCCAGTACATCACCACCATCTCTGATGAGTTGTTGGATGCGGCCCGGATTGATGGCGCCGGTGAGTTCGGCATTTTCCTGCGGATTATTCTGCCCATTATCGTGCCCGGTCTAACCAGTCTGGGCTTGATTTTCTTCATGAACTCCTGGAACAACTTCCTGTTTCCCCTGGTGGTCTTGAAATCGCCCGCCAACTTCACGTTACCGCTGGTCATTCGCTCCATGATTGGGCCAGTGGGGCGCACCGTGTACGATGTGCAAATGGCTGCCTCCGTGATCAGCATTATCCCCTTGTTGATTATCTTCCTGATCTTCCAGCGCCGCTTCGTGGAGGGCATTACTGCTGGGGCTATCCGAGGGTAAGCAGTGAACGTCATCGTGCTCAGTGCGAGTCCGAATAAGGACGGCCTGACGGCCGCTTGTGCGGCCGCCGCCGTCAAAGGCGTGCGCCTGGCCGGTGGGCAGGCCGAAGAGATTCGGCTCAACGATCTAAAGATCGGACTGTGCCAGGCCTGTGGTGATGGCTGGGGGACCTGTCTGCAAGAGCATGAGTGCCAGACGCCAGATGACTTCCAGGCGTTGCACGCCCGCGTGTGTCAGGCCGAGGCGCTCGTGATCGTCACGCCTGTCTACTGGGGCGAACCGAGCGAATCGGCTAAGGCGTTTTTGGATCGCTTGCGCCGTTGCGAGGCCCCGCGCGGCCGCGAGAGCAGCCTGTCCGGCAAGCCGGTGATTGGCGTAGCTGCCGCGGGTGGCAGTGGCGGCGGCATGATCACTTGCCTATCCAGCCTGGAACGCTGGATCCAACACGTCCAGGCGCGCCTGTTTGATCTCATTCCAGTCAATCGCTGGAGTAAAGGGTACAAACTGGTAGCCATCCGCGCCGCCGCGCAGGCCATGGTGCAAGAAGCAAGGCGCTAACCAGAGAGCACCTACCATTCCGCAGGTTACGCTTCGTCGCCCATCAGTGTTGGTCTCAAACCTGCGGGAGGGTGTGGGAGGACTTTATGTTTTATTTCGGCGTGGACTACTACCCTGAACATTGGCCCAAAGAGCGCTGGCCGGAGGATGTGCGGTTGATGGCCGAGGCGGGCTTCAACATGGTGCGCCTGGCCGAGTTTGCCTGGGCCAAGCTGGAACCCCAAGAAGGCCAGTACGATTTTGACTGGCTCGACCGTGCCATCGCTATCCTGGCCACGCAGGGCATCCGGGTGGTGCTGGGCACACCAACCGCCTCGCCTCCGCCCTGGCTGATGGCCAAACATCCCGACCTGTTCCGTGTGCGCGAGGACGGACGGCCGGTGACGTTCGGTAATCGCCGCGAGTATTGCCCGAATAACCCGGTCTATCACGAATACACCCGGCGCATCGTCACGCAGATGGCCGAGCGCTACGCCAGCCATCCGGCGGTCATCGGCTGGCAGATTGATAACGAATTTGGCGAGCGTTGTTATTGCCCCGTTTGCGCTGCTGCTTTCCATGACTGGCTGCGCCACCGTTACGCCTCGCTGGACGACCTCAATCGCCAGTGGGGCACCATTTTCTGGAGCCACGTCTACAGTGATTGGAGCGAGATTCCCCTCCCCCTGACCACCGGTGGCTCGCCCAACCCTGGCCTGGCCCTGGATTTCTGCCGCTTCGCCTCAGACTCATATGTGGCGTATCAGCAGATGCAGATAGACATCTTGCGCCGCCAGTGCCCCCAGCATTTCGTCACCCACAATCTCATGGGCTTCAAGTATGACCGCCTCAACTACTTTGACCTGGCCCGCGCTCTGGACTTTGTGTCCTGGGATAATTACCCGCGCACGCAGTGGAGTATGCAAGCCAAAGTGGACCCCAGCCAGGCCGCCCTTGCCGCCGACACCATGCGCGGCCTCAAGCGCCAGAACTTCTGGGTGCTGGAGCAGCAAGCTGGGTCGGGCGGCTGGGAGGTGGTGAGCGTTGCCCCGCGCCCTGGCGAGCTGCGGCTGTGGGCCTATCAAGCTATCGCCCACGGCGCGGAGGCCATTCTCTTCTTCCGCTGGCGCACCGCACGCTTTGGCACGGAGCAATACTGGCACGGCCTGCTAGACCACGATGCCTGCCCTGGCCGGCGTTACGCCGAAATCAAGCGCCTGGGCGCGGAAATCCAAAAGGCCGGCGAGCAGATTAGCGGCTCCCTCGTCAAGCCCGCTGTGGCCATGCTCCTCTCCTACGACTCGCGCTTTGCCTTACAGATTCAGCCTAACAACCCGCAGTTCAGTTATCCCGACCATTTCCACCAGTTCTATCGCGCCCTTTACAACCGCCACGTGCTTATAGACGTTGCGGACCCCCACGCCAACCTCTCGCCCTATCGGTTAGTGGTCGCTCCGGCCCTGCATCTGGTTTCCGGCTCCATGGCGGCGAACCTCCAGCGTTTTGTGGCCGCCGGTGGCGTACTCGTCCTGACCCTACGTGCTGGCGTGAAGGATGAGTCGAACGCCGTAGTCAATCGACGGTTGCCCGGCCTGCTCAGCGAGTTGTGCGGCGTGGAAGTAGAAGAGTATGACTCCCTCCCTCCTGGCGTGCAGAACGGCCTGGAATTCATCCTGCCTGAGCTGACTACGGCGCAACCACCAGCCGCCAGCGTGTGGTGCGACGTGCTCAAAACGCACGGTGCGACCGTGGTGGCGCGTTATACCCAGGATTACTACGCTGGCAAACCGGCCATCACGCTGCACCAGTTTGGGCAGGGGCAAGTAGTCTACGTGGGCACATTAGGCGATGCCTTGCTGTACGAGACACTGGCCGGATGGCTGTTGGGCCTGGCTGGGGTGCGACGCCTGCTCGCTGCGCCGGAAGGGGTAGAGGTGGCCGAGCGCTGGCAGGGCAAGCGGCGGCTGCTCTTCGTGCTTAATCACACTGAGCGCGAGCAGGAGGTCACCTTGGATTGTTGCTACACCGACCTGCTCGACGGCTCAGCAGTCCTCAAAGGTACAATCCCCATCGCGCCACGGGACGTCCTGGTGCTGCAGGAAAACAAAATGTGAGCGGGGGAGTAGAGGAACGGGGGAGATCCGCTTCCTGGACTTCGGAAGGACATAGATGAAAAACAGACTCCGGAGGCTCTGGACTATCGCTATGGCGGTATTGTTCCTGCTTACAGGTTGCAACCCAAGTCCGACGCCGGCGCCCATCCCAACAGCAACACCAAGCGCCACCCTGTCAGCCAGGCCCACGCCCATGCCGACTGTCACTCCCATTCATGCCGTACCGCCTGCCTCTATCACCCTCTCTGGCGAGTGGCGCTTTGCCGTGGATCGGGAGGCGGTGGGGCAAGCCCAGGGTTGGGCCAGGCCCACCTTTGATGATTCCGCCTGGGCCACGGTGACTGTGCCGCACACCTGGAACGTCATGCCAGACTATGCCAACTACGATGGCCTGGCCTGGTATCGCCGGAGTGTCAGCGTTCCTGCCGCCGCTCAGGAGGCGCACCTGCGCCTGCGTTTTGCGGCCGTCTTCTATCTGGCGCGGGTGTGGTGGAACGGCGTATACCTCGGCGAGCACGAGGGCGGCTACACTCCGTTCGAGTTCGACGTGAGTGGGCTGGCCAAACCAGGCACAGAGAACGTCATTGCTGTGCAGGTGGACAACCGGCGCGCCGCCGATCGTCTTCCCGCCACGCTGCGACCCGACTGGTCGTTCGACTGGTGGAACTATGGCGGCCTTGTGCGTGATGTCTCCCTGACCCTGACGAGTCGCGCCTTCATCGCCCGCCAACAGATCGGTGCCGTCCCCCATCTTGTAGCAGCAGATGAGGCCGACACGGCGACCATCACTGCCACGGTAACCATCAGCAACACCTCCACACAACCGCTGGACGGCACCCTCACCGCTGACGTGCTCGACGACACCACGGGCCTTTCTGTTCTTTCCTCTCATCCTGGCTCGCCGGTCCGCCTCCCGCCCGGCCAGAGCGCCAACGTTCCCCTCACCGTCACGCTCTCGTCGCCCAAACTCTGGCACTTTGATCATCCCAACCTGTACCGCTGGTCGGCAACGCTCCGTACGGCAAGCGGCGAGGCCCTGCATACCGCTGAGGTGACGTTCGGCATTCGCTCCGTGGAACTCAAGGAGGCGCGTTTCTATCTCAATGGCGAACCGGTACGCCTGGTAGGGCTCACCCGCCATGCCGATTCGCCGGAGCACGGCCTAGCCGAGACGACAACGGTGATGGCCGCCGATTACGCCGATCTCAAGACGCTCAACGAGGTGCTCTCACGCCCCGTGCATTATCCGCAGGCCGATTTCATTCTCGATTACTGTGACCGCCAAGGCATCCTGCTCATCCCCGAGGTGCCGGCCTGGCAGCTCACCGCCGCCCAGATGGCCGACCCGCACCTGCGCACTCTGATGCAGCAGCAACTTCGGGAGATGATCAGCACCGACTTCAACCACCCTTCGGTGTGGGCCTGGAGCATTGGCAATGAGATCGAATCAGAAAGCGCAGCCGGGCACGCTTTTGTGCGCGACATGATCGCCTTCGTCAAGACTTTGGACCCCACGCGCCCGGTGGGGTTTGCCTCCAACCGCCTCTACCAGCGGCCCATGGATGATGCCACAGCCCTTGCCGACTTTGTCCTAATGAACCAATACTTTGGCACATGGGGTGGCGCGAAGGAATTCCTGGGCCGGGCACTGGATTGGATCAACCAGACTTGGCCGAACAAGGTGGTCATTATCTCGGAATTCGGCTTTGAGCCGAGCTGGAACAGACTCTGGGGGCCGGCTACATCCTCGCTCGATCCGTCCCAGTATTATTTCATCCCGGACGGCGTGCCCCCAAACTCTGAAGCCGCCGACTTACAGCGCCGCCAGCTCATCAGCGAGCAGATGGCCGTGTTCCGCAGCAAGCCGTTCGTTGCCGGCGCCATCTTTTGGGCCTATCAGGACTACCGGACGCCAAGCAACTTCCTGATGGGCGTGGTAGACGCCAAACGAGTTAAGCGCGGGTCGTGGAGCGTGCTGCGGGAAGAATACTCGCCGGTCTTGCTGGAAGCGGTGACCATCTCACCGGCCTCCGGCGGCAGGCAACAGGCCACGATCAACCTGAGAACGCGCGGCCCGGTGGAGGTGGATATGCCGGCGTACACGCTGCGGGGGTACAGGCTGCGCTGGGCAGTGGCCTCACCGTGGGGCAACGTGACATTTGCGCAGGGTGATCTCTTACTCCCCACGCTCGCTCCCGGAACGACGTGGTCGGGCCGGGTGGAGTGGGCTGTGCCGGAAGCGGAGTATGTGCTCACCGTGAGCATCGTCCGGCCCACCGGGTTTACGGTGCTGGAACGTTCTTACACTTCGCGCGGGGAAGCACGGCCGGGCAAATGAGGCCTCGCCCATCCGGGCATAAACTCACACCACCACATGGCCCTGTCAAAGTCTATCCAAGTATCATTGCTGGTCCCCAACTCGGACAAGCCGAGAGCAAATAGGAACGCAGATAAACACAGGTTTCATGGATGAACGCAGATCAAGCAGAGCCATCCATGAAATCTTTTTTTATCTGCCTGGGAGAGAATCTGCTTCATTTGCTATGACAAGCCCCCTGAGAAAAACCGAAAAATTAGCCGGCAAACATCTTGACAAATGGGCAAAGTCGTGATACAATAATAATGTCAGCGTTGACGTTAACGCTGGCGCTAACGTTTACCGGCTCCTCATAGTCCCTTTTCCTTCACGCCCATGCCTGAACCTCAGCCCTTGCACGTCACGCTCCGTGACGTGGCCCAAATGGCTGGCGTCTCCACCAAAACTGTCTCGCGTGTGGTCAATAACCAGGGCGAGATCAGCGAAGCCACCCGTCGGCGCGTCCAAAGCGCCATCGAAAAGCTAGGCTATCAGCCCAACATCCTGGCCCGTAGTCTCGTCAGCCAGCGGAGTGATACCCTGGCCGTCGTAGCCTGGGGGATAGACTATTACGGCCCTTCCCGGGCCGTGCTGGGGGTGGAGCAGCAATCCAACGAGTTGGGCTACTCCTTGTTCCTCCACCTGCTCCCCCAGCCGGACGATCCGAACGTCCAGCCGGTGCTGGATGTCATCACGGCGCGCCGTGTGGACGGGATCGTCTGGGCAGTTCCCGAGGTCGGCGATAATCGAGCCTGGATTCGCGCCGATCGGCTGAAGCAATTACCCCCCACTGTCTTTATCAGCATGCGGCCGCGCCCAGGGCTGTTCGTCATCGCCATTGATAACCGGGCCGGGGCGGCGCAAGCCACGCAGCACCTGCTCGATCAGGGCCGGCGCAAAATCGGCGTGATCACCGGGCCCCTGGCCTGGTGGGAAGCGCGTGAGCGCTACGAGGGCTGGAAGGAGGCCTTGCGACGGGCTGGCTTGACACCCTCGTCGGCGTGTGCTGCCGAGGGCGACTGGTCGGCGGCCAGCGGTGACCAATGCATGCGCCAGTTGCTGGCCCAGCAGCCGGACCTGGATGCCGTCTTTGTGGGCAACGACCAGATGGCTTTGGGCGCTTTGGGTGTGGCGCACTTGCTAGGCCGCCGGGTGCCGCAAGACCTGGCCATTGTGGGCTTTGACAATACCCCTGAATCGGCCTATTTCTGGCCGCCCTTGACGACCATGTACCAGCAACTTGTGGATGCGGGCCGCGTAGCGGTGCAGGTCTTGCACAGACTCATTGAGGCGCGACGGCAGGGCGGGGACAGCGCTGAGCCGGCGGCGACCATGCTGACCCCCGAACTGGTGATTCGCCAGAGTTCTCTCGTCAATCAACTTGCCTAGCCAACTCCCAAGACCGGATTTTACCGCAGAGCACGCCGAGAACGCAGAGATTTATGAAAACTCTCTGCACTCTCAGCGCTCTCGGCGGTAAGACATTCCCAACGGCGGAAGTCATGTCAGTAGTGGCTGTGGTGAACCTTATTCGCGGAAGAAAGGGGGTGGTTCAAGGGCTGCTTACTTGGCTATCAATCGGCAGTAAAAACTGGGCACATTCTGGAAGGAGGAAAACAAATGAAAAGGCAACTGACACTCGTCTTGCTGGTGGTGACCGTCCTGGCCTTGCTCGCGGCCGCCTGCGGGCCTAGTCAGCCCGTCGCTACGCCGACCAAACCGGCCGTGGTACCGGCGGCAACGGCGGTACCGGCGGCTGCCGGGAAGTGGTGCAGCGGTGTGCGCATCGTCTTCTTCCCCGGCGGACCGCAGGGCGGCGTCTTTGCGGTCAACGTCTACAACGGCGCTGTGCAAGCCGCCGCTGATCTGGGTCCCACCGTCGACTACGTCTGGTCTGACTGGGATCCGCAGAAGATGATCCAGCAGTTCCGTGAAGTTGCGGCGACCAAGCCGGACGGCATCGCCATCATGGGTCACCCTGGCGATGAGGCCTTTGATCCCCTGATTGACGATGCCATAGCCAAGGGCATCATTGTCACCAGCCAGAACACGGATCTGCCCAAGGCGGAAGCGAAGTACGCAGGAGTGGGCTTTGGCTACGTTGGTCAGGAGTTGTACGCCACGGGCCAAAAGTTGGGCGCTGAGGCGGTCAAGCGGTTTGGGCTCAAGAAGGGCGACCGCGCCATGGTGTGGGGCTTGTTGTCCCAGCCGACGCGCGGCTTGCGCACCAAGGGTGTGAAAGATGCGCTCGAAGCGGCCGGCCTGACCGTTGACTACATTGAGATTGATGCCGCGACGAACAAGGATCCCGTCGCCGGCACGCCGACGCTTACCGGCTATGTCTCCTCACACCCGGATGTCAAGCTGGTCGTGACCGATCACGGTGGCCTGACGGCGACGGCGGAGACGTACATGAAAGCCGCGGGCAAGAAGCCGGGTGAGATCCACGTAGCAGGGTTCGATCTCTCACCAGCCACCGTGGCGGCGATCAAGGGTGGCTGGACCGAACTGGTCATTGATCAGCAGGAATGGCTGCAGGGATACTTGCCCATTCTGCAAATCTGCCTGACCAAGAAATATGCCTTCTCCGGGCTGCACATTGACACCGGTGGCGGGTTTGCCTCCAAGGACAACATTGACATCCTGGCCCCACTTGCTGAGAAACTCATCCGGTAAGAGTACCAAGACCTGACAGGTTTCTCCAAACCTGTCAGGTCTTCCTGCTGAATAGGGGGAGATGATGGATAACGTACTGCAGATGGTGAACATCTCCAAGACGTTTGGCGAGGTGACAGCGCTACGCAATGTCAACTTCCACGTCGGGAGCAATGAGATCGTCGGCTTGCTCGGCGATAACGGCGCGGGCAAGTCTACCTTAGTCAAGATCATCACCGGCTACCATCAGCCGGATCCCGGCGGAGAAATCTACTGGAAGGGCCAGAAGGTGGAACGCCTGTCGGTGGCCCGGGCGCGCGAGATGGGCATCGAGGTGGTCTATCAGGAAAGGGCTTTGGCCGACCTACAGTGCTTGTGGCGCAACATCTTCATGGGGCGAGAGCTGGCCAATCGCTGGGGCGTCCTCGACCTTAGAGCGATGAGAGATGAAACGAGCAAACTGATGCAGACGGCGATGGGCTTCACCTCGGTGGCGGTCACACCGGATTCGATCGTCGGCACTTTTTCCGGCGGCGAGCGTCAGGGCGTGGCAATCACACGCGCCCTCTATTTCCAGGCCGAGCTGATTATTCTTGATGAACCGACGATGGGCCTGTCGCTGTCCGAAACCAAGAAGTGCCTGGATTTTGTTGCGGGCATCAAAGCGGCTGGCAAGTCGGCGATCTTTATTGACCACAACATCGTCCACGTCTATCCCGTCGCAGACCGCATTGTGGTGCTCGACCGAGGCGCGGTTGCCGGCCAGTTTATGAAGGGTGAACTGACCTTCGACGAACTGACTGATCGGCTGATTCGTCTCGCCCGGACGGGTAGCTTCGAAAACAACCGTCCTGTGGCCTGACAGGCAGGGAGGCAAATTAGAATGAATACTGCTGTCACCGAAGCAAGGCCACTTTCGCCTACTGCGACCAGAGGTGGATTCGTCAGACTGGCGCGCAAGTACGCCCTGCAGATCGCCATCGTTTTCGTCGCCCTGCTCATCTGGGCGTTTTTCGTTTGGCGGGCACCCAGGACCTTTCTGGCGTACGATATCTACAATGCGCTCATGTCCACGACGCCATACTTTGCGCTGATGGCGATTCCCCTGACCCTCGTCGTCATCGCCAAAGAAATTGACCTTTCTTTCTCTTCCATTATGGCCTTCGGCATGGCAGCCTTTGATGTCGTGTTTCTGCTGTTCAGCAAGACTGACCCCCAACTGGGCGTCTGGCTAGGCTTTGTGGCCTGCCTACTGGCGGGATTTCTCGCCGGGCTGTTGAATGGCGTCATTGTTGTCAGGCTCGGCATTCCCTCGCTGGTCGCCACCCTCGGCACATCGTTCTTCTGGAGTGGGATAGTCCTGGTGATTACCAACGCTCAAGGTCTGGGCCTCACACCCACCAAAGAGACACTTCTGTACAGCATCTTGGTGGGCAGGATCGGTGGCCGGATTCCGGCGCAATTTGTCTGGACAATAGTTTTTGTCATTGCCACCTGGTTCTTGTTGAATCGTACCAAGTTTGGCGCGCATGTCTACCTCTCTGGTGATAACGTGGAAAGTGCCCGGTTGATGGGCGTTGACGTAGCGCGCATCAAGATGCTGGTCTTTGCCATCACTGGCCTGGCGTCTGCCTTTGCTGGCTTTGTGGTCAGTCTGGACGTGCTTTTCTTCTGGCCCACGCTCGGGGGCGGTTACCTATTGAACACGCTGGCCTCCGTGTTCCTGGGCGGCACATCGGTCTTTGGTGGTACAGGCACAGTCTTTGGCACCTTTGTCGCCTCCTTCATCATTGCCATCATCAATCCCGGCATTGTCGCCGCGGGCTGGACTGCCTATTGGACGCAGCCCATTTATGGCTTTATCATCGTCCTCTCGGTCTCCCTGCAAGCGCTGCTCCGGCGACGGCTGGCTTAAAGACGTGTTGCGTGGTGCGTGTTGCGTAACGTCAAAAAACGGAACACGGAACACGCAACACGCCCTTGTGGAGAAGCAGCGTGAATTCCCGCGAACGCGTCATCCGCGCCCTCAACCATCAAGAGCCCGACCGCATCCCCATTGATCTGGGGGCGACTATTGTCTCCTCCATCGCCAAGAAGAGTTACGTGGAGCTCAAACAGTACCTGGGGCTGCCGGTGGAGGAGATCAGGATGCTGGACTACGTCCAGCAGTTGCCCTATGTGGACGAAGCATTGCTGCAGCGCTTCGGCGTGGATTTTCGCCTGGTGCAACTGCCCGCGGCCACCGCACCAGGGCTGACCATCTTTGAGGAGGGCGACTATTACGCCTTCCTGGATCGTTGGGGCGCTAAGTTGCACATGCCCAAGCAGGGCGGGCTGTATTTCGATTGGGTGGAGTTCCCCATCAAGGAAGCCACGCTGGCAGCATTGGATAGCTACCAGTGGCCTCGCCCCGATCCGCCGGAGTACATTGCCCAGCTTCACGAGCAGGCCAAGTACCTCTACGAAAACACCGACTACGCCCTGGTCGGCTCTGCCATCATCGGCGGCGGCATCTTTGAGCAACCGGCGCGGGTGATGGGCATGGAAAACTTCCTCATGGCCCTGGTCAGCGAGCCCAAGTTCGCCGACCGCCTGATGGAGCAGATCACCGACATTTATATTGAATCGTGCAACAACTATCTTGACCAGATAGGACAGTACATCCAGGTGTTCATCTACTATGACGATGTGAATACACAGACTGGATGGATGATTGCGCCTGCCCTGTATCGGAAGATGGTCAAGCCCAAACAGCGACGGCTGGTGGAGGCGATCAGGAAGAAGACGTCGGCCAAGCTTTTCTTCCATGGCTGCGGCGCTACCTACGATTTGATTCCAGACTTAATTGACCTCGGCTTTGATATTCTCAACCCGGTGCAGGTCTCGGCCCGCGGCATGGACACGAAGAAGCTGAAGCGAGAGTTCGGCCGGGACATTGTTTTCTGGGGCGGCGGCGTGGATACGCAGCGCGTGCTGCCCTTCGGCACGCCACAGCAAGTCGCCGAGGAGGTGAAGCGCCGTATTGACGACCTGGCGCCGGGCGGCGGCTTCATTTTTGCCGCTGTGCACAACATCCAGGCCTTCGTCCCGCCGCAGAACATCGTCACGGCTTTTGATACTGCCCGGCAGTATGGGCAGTATAACAAATAGACCTGACAGGCTTGGAGAAACCTGTCAGGTCTTTGTACGGGAGAAAGTGCATGAACCCCATCGTGCAGGCTATCTTCACGGGTGTTCTGGAAGGCAATGCCGAGTTAGTGCGGCAGAAGGTGCCGGAGGCGCTGGCCTCCGGGTTGGCACCGGCGACCATCCTGAACGAAGGCATGATCGCCGCCATGGCCGAGGTGGGACGCCTCTTTGAGGCCGGCGAGTACTTTGTGCCGGAGATGCTCATTGCGGCGCGGGCCATGAAAACCGGGACGGAGATCCTCAAGCCGCATTTGCAAGAGGCGCACGTCAGGTCGGCGGGGAAAGTGGTCATCGGTACGGTCAAAGGCGATTTGCACGACATCGGCAAGAACCTGGTGGGCATGATGCTGGAAGGCGCTGGCTTTGAGATCCACGACCTGGGCACCGACGTGCCGCCAGAGAAGTTTGTGGAGGCGGTGCGCACGAGCGGCGCTAACGTCGTGGGCATGTCGGCGCTGCTGACGACGACCATGCCCAGCATGAAGAGCGTCATCGAAGGGCTGGAAAAGGCCGGCTTGCGCCATAAAGTGAAGGTGATTGTGGGCGGCGCGCCACTGACCGACGCCTACGCCAGGCAGATCGGCGCCGATGGTTACGCCCCCGACGCCAGCCGCGCCGTGGCGCTGACGAAGTCGCTGCTCGCTTAAGACTTAAGCCGGTTCGAAACCGGCTGGGCTATCGTCGTCAGCCCGGTTTTTACCGGGCTTGAGCTTTCAGCCCGATGGTCTGACCATCGGGACCTGCCGTGGCCTGGCCAGTGGCGGCAAGCCCTGCGACTATTGCCACCTGCGGGCAACCTGTCACTACCAGGAGGTGTATCAACGGCCATGAAACACAGAGACAGAGTCTTGGCCGCCCTCCACCACGAAACGCCGGATCGCTGCCCGATGCAAGTCAGCTTTACACCGGAGTTCGCCGCACGACTGCGCGCCGATCTGGCGCTCCAGGGGCGCGGCGTGCACAATCCGCACGGCGGCGGCAACACGTACGAGCTGGAACGCGCCCTGGACGAAGACCTGCTCCTGACCTCGGTGGGCTGGGTCAATGGCTACTACCAGCCGGGCTACCAGGACGTGGACACCTACACGGACGAGTGGGGCGTCACCTGGAGATGTATTGAGTATTCCACCCGCTTCGGCAGGGGCAAATACACCGAGCCTTTCGGCCATCCGCTGGCGGACGATGCCGCTATCGAGACGTATCGCCCCCCGGACCCGCAGCGCCCCGAACTGTACAGCGAAGCGGCGCGCGTGCTGCGTGAGTTCCAGGACGAGTACTGGACCGTCGGCGTGGTGGTGACGACCATCTTCGAGACAGCCTGGGCGCTGCGCGGCTACGACAGGCTGATGATGGATTTCCTGCTCAATCCCGACCTGGCCGAGCGTATCCTGGATATTCCATACCACTATCATCTCACGGTGGCACAGAAGCTGGTGGCCATGGGCGTGGACATGATCTGGCTGGGCGATGACGTCGGCGCCCAGAAGGCGCTGCTCATGTCGCCGGCGACCTGGCGCCAGTACCTCAAGCCGCGCCTGGCCAAGATCATCGCCGCTCTGAAGCAGATCAACCCGCAGGTCAAAGTGGCCTACCACTCGGACGGCTACATCTACCCCCTCATCCCTGAGCTCATCGAAATCGGCCTGGACGTGCTAAATCCCATTCAGCCGGAATGTATGGACCCCGTGCAACTGAAGAAGGAGTTTGGCCACAAGCTGTGCTTCTGGGGCTCGCTGGATTTGCAGCACACGCTGCCCTACGGCACGCCTTCGCAGGTGGCCGCCGAAGTCCTCAGTCGGCTCACGACGCTGGGCCAGAACGGCGGCCTGATCCTCGGCCCCACGCACAACGTCCAGCTCGACGTGCCGCTGGAAAACTTCTGGGCCATGGTCAACACCATCACCCAGACCCCGTACCCCCAGGAGCCCTGATGAGCCTTCTCGGCATAGATGTGGGCACTACGGCCTGCAAGGTGGCCGCCTTCTCCGTTGAGGGAGAGCCCATCGCCGCCGCCTCCGTAGAGTACGATGTACAGCGACGCCAGCCCGGTTGGGCCGAACTGGACTCGCTCGCCGTGTGGGCGCAGATCAAGCGCGCCATCCAGCAGGTCGCCGCCCAATGTTCTGCCGATCCGGTGCAGGCGCTGGCCGTGTCCTCGCTCGGCGAGGCGATGGTGCCGGTGACCAGGGAGCGCCAGGTGCTCGGCCCCTCCATCCTGAACTTTGACGTGCGCGGGGAAGAGTACCTCCCGGCGCTGCGCCAGGCCCTGCCCGACGAGCATCTCTACCGTATCAACGGCAATACCCTGGGCAACCACTACAGCCTGACCAAGCTCAAGTGGCTCAAGGAGCATCAACCCGACCTTTACCAGCAGGCGGACAAATTCCTCCTCTGGGGCAGCTTTGTCTCCTTCATGCTCGGCGCCGAGCCGGTGGTGGATTACTCGCTGGCCAATCGGACTTTGCTTTTTGATCTTGATCGAGGAAACTGGTCGGAAGAGATTGTGTCCCTGGCCGGGCTGGATCGTGGCAAGCTCCCGGATATTGCGCCCGCCGGCACGGTGATCGGCTCAGTGGCGGCGGGCGTGGCGGCGGAGGTTGGTCTGCCACCCAACGTGACCATCGTTGCCGGCGCCCACGATCAGTGCGCCAATGCGCTGGGCTGCGGCGTAATCGGCGAGGGGCAGGCGGTGTACGGTATGGGCACCTTCCTGTGCATCACGCCGGTGTTCAGCGAGCGCCGGGAGCCAGCGCTGATGCTCAAGCGGGGGCTGAACACCGAGCACCACGCCGTGCCGGGCAGGTTCGTCACCTTCATCTACAACCAGGGCGGCTCATGCGTGAAATGGTTTCGCGATACGTTTGCGGCGCTGGAGCATCGGCAGGCCCAGGCGCAAGGCCGGGACGTTTATACCGACCTCTTTGCGGAAATCCCATCAGAGCCGAGCAGCGTGTTGGTGCGACCGGATTTTACCGCCGCCTCTCCCGGCGTGATCAGCGGGCTGCGCCTGGAGACGTCACGCGGCGACATTCTGAAAGGCATCCTGGAAGGGACGACGTTTGACCTGAAAGAGGCGGTGGAGGCGCTGCCGCCCACCGGCATCCACATCGCCGATTTCCGCGTGGTCGGCGGGGGCAGCAAATCCGACGCCTGGGTGCAAATCTGCGCCGACATCCTGGGGCGTCCCTTCGTGCGGCCGCAGGTCAGGGAGGCGGGCGCCCTGGGCGCGGCGATCCTGGCCGGCGTTGGCCGCGGCGTATTTCCATCGTTTGCGGCTGGCGTGCAGGCCATGGTGCGCCTGGAACGCACCTTCGAGCCGGATACACAGCGGCAGGAATGGTACGCGGCAAGGTTCGAGGAGTATAGGCGGTTATTTATGAAACGTGATGCGTGAAACGTGAAAATCACGCATCACGCATCACGTTTTCACGTTTCACGGGTTCAGTAATCTATGAGGAGGCAGCCATGCTTAAGCAAATGACCCTGGGCGTGATCGTCGGCAACCGGGGCTTTTTCCCCGATCACCTTTGCGACTCGGGACGTCAGACCGTCCTGAAGGTCCTGGAGGCGGAGGGCATCAAAGCCGTCGCCCTGACGCCCGCCGACACCAAGTTCGGCAGCGTGGAGACCCTGGACGACGCGCACAAGTGCGCCAACCTCTTTGGGCAGCATCGCAACGAGATTGACGGCGTCCTGGTGACCCTGCCCAATTTCGGCGATGAGCGCGCCATCGCCAATACCCTGCGCTGGGCCAATCTAAACGTGCCCGTGCTGGTGCAGGCCTTCCCCGATGACGCCGACAGGATGACCGTGGCCGACCGCCGCGATTCCTTCTGCGGCAAGATGTCGGCCTGCAACAACCTGGTGCAGTACGGCATCAAGTTCTCCCTGACCGGCCTGCACACCGTGGATCCAGAAAGCGCCAGCTTTCGCGCCGACCTGCGCCGCTTCGTCGGCGTCTGCCGCGTGGTGCGTGGGCTGAAGAACGCACGGATCGGGCTGATCGGCGCCCGCCCGGCGGCCTTCAACACCGTGCGTTTCAGCGAGAAGCTGCTGGAGCGAGCGGGCATCAGCGTGGAGACCATTGACCTGTCGGAAATCTATGGCCGCGCCGCCCGCCTGCCAGACGACGCTCCGCCGGTCAAGGCCAAGCTGGGGCAGGTGAAGGCGTATGTCCCGACCGGCGGCGTACCTTCCGAGCCGCTGCTCAAGATGGCCAAGTTCGGGGCGGTGGTAGACGACTGGATGGCGGCTAACGGCCTGGTGGCCAGCGCCTGGCAGTGCTGGACCTCGCTGGAGGAGTTCTACGGTATCGTGCCCTGCACCCTGATGAGCATGATGAGCAACGCCCTGATGCCGGCGGCGTGCGAGACCGACTTGGCGGGCGTTATCGGCATGTACGCCCTCGTCCTGGCCTCTGGCAAGCCCAGCGCCATCGTGGACTGGAACAACAACTACGGCGACGATCCGGACAAGGGCGTGATCTTCCACTGCTCCAATCTGCCCAAGGACTTGTTCGTGGAAGAAACGGCGAAGATGGATTACCAGGCCATCATCGCTGGCACGGTGGGTAAGGAGAACACCTACGGCACGGTTACCGGCCGCGTGCGCGCCGCGCCTTTCACCTACTGCCGCGTCGCCACCGACGATTTCCACGCTAAGATCGCCGTCTACCTCGGCGAGGGCGAGCTGACCAAAGACCCGCTGGATACCTTCGGCGGTGTGGGCGTGGTGCACGTGCCGAACTTCCAGGGGCTGCTGCGTTACATCTGCGAGAACGGCTTTGAGCATCACGTGGCCATCAACCTCTCGCAAGTGGGTGCGGCGGTGCACGAGGCGCTGGGCAAGTACCTGGGCTGGGAAGTTTACCACCATGCGCGTAGCATGTAGCAAGTAGCATGTAGCAGGTAGCACCTGCTACCTGTTACCTGCTACTTGGGAGGTTTCCCCATGAATGAATTCGACGAGAAGCAGAGACGTCTGTGCGCTTTGCTCACGGAACACCGTCTTGATGCCCTGCTGCTGCGCCGCGTGAGCAGTTTCGCCTGGGCTACCTGCGGCGCGGCCTCCTACGTGAATACGGCAACGACCGAGGGTGCAGCCTCGTTGCTCCTCACGCCTGCGGGGCGCTACGTCATCACCAACAACATTGAAGCCACGCGGCTGGAGCAGGAGGAGAAGCTGGCGGCGCAAGGCTGGGAATTGCGCGTCGCCCCCTGGCACCAGGCGGATCCGGCCATCGCCGAGTTGACGCGCGGGCTGCGCCTCGGCGCGGACGGCGCTTACCCTGGCGCCACTGACCTGTCCAGCGAGTTCGCCCGCCTGCGCGCCCACCTCACGCCCGCCGAAGGCGAACGCTTCCGCGCCCTGGGCCGCCTCTGCGCCGCAGCGATGGAGGCGGCCATCCGTGCCGTGCGCCCCGGCCAGACTGAGTACGAGATCGCCGCCTTGCTGGCGCAGGAGGCGCAGCGTCGCGGGGCGCAGCCCATCGTCAACCTGATCGCCACCGACGAGCGCCTCTTCCAGTTCCGCCATCCCCTGCCCACGGCCAAGAAGCTGGGGCGCTACGCCATGCTCGTCCTGTGCGGCCGTAAGTGGGGGCTGGTCTGCTCCATCACCCGCCTGGTGAGCTTTGGCCGCCTGCCCGCTGCACTGCGCCACAAGGCCGAGGCGGTGGCGCGGGTGGACGCCACCTTCCTGGCCGCCACGCGTCCAGGGCGCACGCTGGGCGAGATCTTCCAGCAGGCCGTCGCTGTGTACGCGGCCACCGGCTTCGCCAACGAGTGGCAGTTGCACCATCAAGGCGGTCCCGCCGGCTACGAGCCGCGGGAATTCCTGGCCACGCCCGGTTCCAGCGACGTCGTGGCCGTGGGCCAGGCCTACGCCTGGAATCCGTCCATCACGGGCACCAAATCGGAGGACACCATCCTGGTGGGTGCAGAGAGCAACGAGGTGCTCACCACCATTGACGGCTGGCCCACGCTGCCGGTCACCCTGGCGGACGGGCAGACGATCCTGCGTCCCGCGATTCTGGAGGTTGGTGCGTAGCCACGTGGTGCGTGTTGCGTGTTCCGTGAGCGTGAAGCGTGAGGCGTGGGGCGTGAGGCGTGAGGCGTGAGGCGTGGAGCGTTGGGCGTGAGGCGTGGGGCGTGAGGCGTGGGGCGTGAGGCGTGGGGCGTGAGGCGTGATCACGTTGCACGCAGAACTCGCAAGGTGTTCTCCGACTGAACCACATGAGAGGAATCATACCCATGTGCAAGGTATTCTTGTCTTCAACCTGGGTGGATCTACAAGAGCATCGCCAGGCGGTGATTCAGGCATTGGAGCGGCTGCGCCACCAAGGTCTGGACGTGGAATGGCGCGGCATGGAGTACTTCGGAGCAAAGGACGATTCCCCGGCTAACACCTGCCTGGAGGCCGTGGATTGGGCCGATGTCTACGTGGGCATCTTTGGCCTGCGCTACGGTTCCCTGGACCCCCAGCGGGGCATCTCTATGACCGAAGCGGAGTATCGCCACGCCGTCAGCCAGGGCAAACACCGCCTGCTCTTCCTGATTGACGATGAGTACGCCCAATCCACCATGTCCCAATATGCGGAGAAAGACGCCCAGGCCAGGGCCAAGCTACAGCGTCTGAAGGCTGACGTCCTAAAGGACCGCTGTGTAGAGGCCCATTGCACCGGCTCCGGCGACTTGGCGGCCCGAGTAGTAACCGCCCTACAGCCTTATCTCCCCCCGCCAACGGGCCGTGCTAGCCTTGAGGAGCCTTACCTGCGCTTCCTGGTGGAATCCGACTGTCGCTATCTGCCCCTGCGCGGTCGTGATCCCCGTGAGAGTACTCAGGCTGGCCTGCCTCTGCGCCTAGAGAGGATTTACATCGCCCTCAACACTACCGAGCGTCCCGCCGCGCCGCAGAAAGCAGCCCGTCCGGAAGCCCTGGGGCGCGAAGAGCAAAAGCCCATCTCGGCCCTGCGCCTGGCGCTAGACAACCGCTGCCTGCTTCTTCTGGGTGAGCCTGGCTCCGGCAAGTCCACCTTTGCCGAGCACCTGGCCCTCTGTCTGGCCGGTGAGCGGTGGCAGCCGGGCAGTGGCTGGCTGCAGTGGCTGACCACGCACGATGCCTCCTGGCCTGGCCGCGCCCCTCTGCCGGTGCGTCTGCGCTTGCGGGAATTCGCCGCCGACACCGCTTGCTTGCCCACCGATGAGCGTCTGACAGGACAGGCCGAGCACCTTCTGGCTTACCTGGAAAAGACCTTACGGACCGGCAACTTTGGCCCCGACTTTCCAACACACGTCCTGCGTCTGCTGGACAGCGGCGACGTCCTCCTGGTGCTGGACGGGCTGGATGAGGTCGGCGACCCTGGCCGTCGCCAACGTGTGGCGGAGGCCATCGCCGATTTCAGTCACCGCCGCTGCAGCCGTGTGCGCATCATCGTCACCTGTCGTGTCCGGCAATACCCGTTAGACCAGGCTGGCCGTCCCGTCGCTCCCTGGGCCTTGCCACGATTTCGCCTGACCACCCTGGCCGACTTTGAGGCCGAGCAGATAGATCACTTTGTGGAAGCCTGGTTTGGCGAATTGTATGACCAGCAGCGCCTCACCCCTGAGCAGCGCGAGGAGAAGACGGTGTCGTTGAAGGCGGCCATCCGCTCCCGCCCAGACCTGCGGGCCATTGCTCCGCGGCCCATCCTCCTGACCCAGATGGCTATTGTGCACGATGTGCGTGGCCAACTCCCTCCTACCCGCCTGCAGCTTTACGTGGAGTGCGCGGAGTTGCTGCTGTGGGAATGGGAGCGCCTGCGCGCCGAACGGGCTCGCCTTCGTGAAAGCGCCGATGAGTTCATCCAACACTTGCAAGCCCCAGGCCTGCAGCGAGATCACCTGCAAAGCGCCTTAGACCACGCCGTTTACGATGCTCACGCCTTGCCTGGTCAGATAGCCGACGCCCCGGCCGACATCCCCGAGGAAACGTTACGCCAGCACCTGACCGCCTGCATTGAGCGCACAGGCTTGCCCCATCACGAAGCCATCGGCCGTGCGCAGCGGTTCATAGATGAGTACCTGCGGCTGCGCAACGGTCTCATCGTCCCCTCTGGCGAAGGGACCTTCCAGACTCCCCACCGCAGCTTCCAGGAGTTCCTGGCCGCCAGGCATCTGGCGGTCAACCGCATTCGTGGTTTTACCAGGGAGGCACCTGCCTTGGTCAGGCAAAACTACGACCTGTGGCGAGAGGTCTTCTTGCTGGCCGTAGGCCAGGCCGGCCTGAACAATGCCGTGGACGCCATAGACCTGCTCTGTCCTACGGTCCTGCCGCAGACCTCGGAGGGCTGGCGCTATCTCTGCCTGGCTGGCCGGGCTCTGGCCGAACTTAGCCTGCCCAAGGTGCGCAGTGACGCGAAAGGACCAGAGCTAGAAAAGCGCATCAAGGTTCAGCTCTACCACGCCATGCGGGACACCGACGAACATGATGCGCCCCGCGACCCGCCCCGCGTCCCCATGCGCACCCGCGCCGAGGCGGGCGAGGTGCTGGACGAACTGGGCTGGCTGCCTGACGACCTAAACGCCTGGGTACACGTCCCCGGCGGCCCGGTCTACCTGCACCACACCAGGCGCACGGCGAATGTCCCTGACTTCTGGATGGCCCGCTATCCGGTCACAAACGCCCAGTACGAACAATTCATGCAGGCCGGCGGGTACGGGGAGCGGCGCTGGTGGAGCAACGCAGGCTGGAAGTGGCGGCAAGGAAAACCCCGGTGGGAATGGCAGAAGACCAATGGTCCTGATTTCTGGGAAGATCCACGCTTCAGCCGGAAGGGCTACCCGGTAGTGGGTGTTACCTGGTACGAGGCGGAGGCTTACTGCAACTGGCTGACGGAGCGGCTAAAGGATGCAGGATGCAGGATACAGGTAGTGGATCGCCAGGGCGGCACTTGTGAAGCGCAGCTTGCCAATTGCCGCGTTCGCCTGCCGACGGAAGAGGAATGGCTATTGGCTGCCGGTGGCGAAGGCCAGGGCAGGGACGAGGACCGCTTCCCCTGGGACCTGCCGGGCCAGAGCACCTGGCAATTGCCAGAGAAGGAAAGAGAGGCGCGTATCCAGGCCCGGGCCAACGTCTGGGAGAGCCAGATCGGTGGCACTACGCCAGTCGGCATGTACCCCACCGGCGCCAGTTCTTGTGGTATCTGGGACATGGCCGGCAACGTCTGGGAGTGGACGGCTTCATGGTATGAGGAGAGAACGAAAGAGGCCCGCGTGTTGCGTGGCGGGTCTTGGAACTACCTCCAGCTCAACGCCCGCTGTGCTTTCCGTGGCAGGTACCTCCCAGACTACTCGGCCACTACTTCGGGTTTCGGGTTGTGGTTTCCCCCGGCTCTCCTTAAGTTCTGGTTTCTGGAATTCTGATTTCTGGGCTGCTGGTTTCTGGGGGGGAGTTTGAGGGGGGCAGTGCCCCCCTCAACGGCGCGCAGCGCCGTCGCGGGCCAACAGATTTGGCAGTGCCTTTGAAAGGGAAGGGCCGTGAAGACCTATCGCCATCTCTATGCCCAGGTTTGCAGCTTTGATAATCTGTACCTGGCCTACCGCAGGGCCCGCAAGGGCAAGCGCGGCCAGGAACCAGCGGCCAACTTTGAGTTCGACCTGGAGGGCAACCTGCTCCAACTCCAGGAGGAGCTGGCAACCAAAACCTATCAGCCCGGACCTTATCACAGCTTCTACATCCATGAGCCCAAACGACGACTGATCAGCGCAGCCCCATTTCGGGATCGTGTGGTGCATCATGCCCTATGCAACGTCATCGAACCTATCTTCGAGCGCCGGTTCATTGACGACAGTTACGCTAACCGTGTAGGCAAAGGCACGCATCGGGCCCTGGATCGCTGCACCTTCTTTGCCCGGCGGTACAGCCATGTACTCCAGTGCGATGTCCAACAGTTCTTCCCCAGCATTGATCACGCTATTCTACGCGGTATCCTGACCCGCTACATTGCTGATGGCGACGTAGTATGGCTGGTGGACCGCATCCTAGAGAGCGGTGTGGGTGTCCTCTCGGAAGAGTATGAGATGCAATGGTTTCCCGGCGACGATCTGACCGCCTCCCTGCGCCCCCGGGGGTTGCCTATCGGCAACCTCACCAGCCAGTTCTGGGCCAATGTGTATCTCAGTGAGTTGGATCAGTTCGTCAAACGTACCTTGAAATGCCCGGCCTACATTCGTTATGTAGACGATTTTCTACTTTTCGGCGGCGACAAGCCCACCTTGCACGCCTGGCGGGCGGCCATCATCTCCTTTCTGACCACCTTACGCCTGCGTTTACATGAGGCCAGCGCCCAGGTTTATCCTGTGACCGCGGGCATCCCTTTTCTGGGCTTTCGGATCTACCCGACACATCGCCGCTTGAAGCGGCGCAAAGGCATTGCCTTTCAGCGGAGACTGAAGCAACTTCTGGCCGCCTATGCCGCTGGTGCAGTAGAGCAGGAGCAACTGGACGCCGCGGTGCGGGGTTGGGTGGCCCATGTTTCACACGGTGACACCTACGGCCTGCGTCGGGCTGTGTTCAAAGCCAATCCTGTCCCTCGGAGGCTAACTCTATGAAAGAATCACCTATCTTCGCCCGCACCCACGACCTGCTATTATGGCTCATCCCGCATACCACGAATCATTTCCCCCGCTCTCAGCGATTCGTGATGGCCAAAAGGGTGCAGGATTCAGCTCTGGATTTTCAGGAGCTCATCCTGGAAGCGGCACTGAGCAACGGCCCTCAACAAACCGAGCGGTTGTTTCAAGCTGACACGAAGTTGGCCAGGCTGCGTTTCCACCTGCGGCTATGTCATGAGATGGGACTGTTCTCGTCAGGCCAGTATGAGCATGTCGCCCGCATGGTAACCGAGATTGGTCGGCTGCTAGGCGGGTGGCAACAGTCGAAGGCAGCACCGGTAGCTTGAAAGGCTTACCGTGGGGGCAGGTCGAAGGAGACCGCGTGTTGCGTGGCGGGTCATGGAACAACAACCAGAACAACGCCCGCTGTGCTTACCGTAACAGGAACAACCCAGACAACTCGAACAACAACATCGGGTTTCGGGTTGTGGTTTCCCACGATCCTCTACAGCAGCCAGGAATACCGTACCCCTAAGGGTTTACGGTCGAGGCAATAAAGGAGAGTCGGCACGGCCTGTTCCCGACCGATAGTGGTGATTGTGCACCACCGTCGGGCAAATACAGAATAGCCCCGCCCCCTGTGGTAAGCCTGTAGGCTGACGCCTGGGGCGGGGCACCTTGCAGATTGCTGATCAAAATGACCAAACGTGAAGTCATCAAGCTGGTCCTGGACGGCCAGCGCCCGCCCTACGTACCCTGGTCGTTTGGCTTTACCAAGGAAGCTAAGGCCAAGCTACAGCAGCATTACGGCGCGGTGGACCTGGAAGACGTCTTGCAGAACCACCTGCTCAAATTGGGCAGCGACATCGGCTTCTTTGAAGATCTGGGGAACAATCGGGTGCGCGATGTCTTCGGCGTGGTTTGGGATCGCAGCGTGGACAAGGACATCGGCATTCCCGCAGGCTGCGTCCTGCCTGAACCCACGCTGCGCGGCTACAGCTTCCCCAATCCGCTGGAGGCGCGCTTCTTCGCCGACATCCCGGAACGCATTGCCCGCTACGGCGACCGCTTCCGCCTCTTCCAGATCGGCTTTTCGCTCTACGAGCGCGCCTGGACGCTGCGCGGGATGCAGAACCTGCTCCTGGACTTCTACGACCATCCTGCTTTTGTTGACGAGCTGCTGAACGCCATCGCCGATTACAACATCGCCCAGGTCAAAGAGGCACTCAAGTACGATATTGACGCCGTCTACTTCGGCGACGACTGGGGGCAGCAGCGCGGCCTGCAGATGGGGCCGGTGCTCTGGCGCCGGTTCATCCGGCCGGTGCTGCAGCGCATGTACGCCGTCGTGCGCGGGGCGGGCAAGTACGTCTTCATCCACTCCTGCGGTGACGTGGACGAGCTGTTCGACGATTTGCTGGCCATCGGCGTGAACTGCTTTAACCCTTTCCAGCCAGAGGTCATGGACACGGCCGCGCTGCTGCAAAAGTACCGCGGACGCCTGACCTTCCACGGCGGTCTCTCTATACAGAGGACTTTGCCTTACGGCACGGTCGCCGACGTGCGCCGCGAGACAGAGCGCCTCCTGGCGCTGGGGCGTGAGGGCAGTTACATCCTGGCCCCCTCGCACGACGTACCCAAAGACGTGCCGCTGGAGAACATGCTGGCTTTTATTGAGGTGGCGCAACAACAACTCGGCGCGGCTGACAGCAGATTTTAGTAGCAGATTGAGCAGATTAGCCAACTGGAGGTGAATCTGCTCAATCCGCTAGCCGAATCTGCTGACAGCAATCCGCTCTGGCGCAGCCAGCCACTGGTGCTATTTCAAGTTCAAGTTTATGAGCAGCAGGCCCGTATTGAACCACCAAGACGCAAAGACACAAAAAAATTAAAAACTTGGTGTTCTTGGTATTCTTGGTGCTTTGGTGGTTAAGCCCCTGGGCCCTGCTCGCTGCATCGGAGGACAGAATGAGCAAACACAAATACGCCATTGGCGTGGACTTTGGCACCGAATCCGGCCGCGCCGTCCTGGTGGACGTGGCTACCGGCCAGGAGGTGGCCACCACGGTCTATCCCTACAAAAACGGCGTCATTGACGAGAAACTACCAGTGCCCGGCGCCCCGGTGCGCCTGGAGCCGGACTGGGCACTGCAAGACCCGGAAGACTACCTGCGCACCTTCCAGCGCACCATCCCCGCCCTGCTCCAGCAGACCGGCATTGACCCGGCGGACGTCATCGGCGTGGGCATTGACTTCACCGCCTGCACCATGCTGCCGGTAAAAGCCGACGGCACACCCCTCTGCCTGCTACCCGAGTATCGCCGCCACCCCCACGCCTGGGTCAAGCTGTGGAAGCACCACGCCGCCCAGCCCGAAGCGGACAAAATCAACGCCACGGCGCGGCGCCTGGGCGAAAAGTGGCTCGACCGCTATGGCGGCAAGATCTCCTCCGAATGGTTCTTCTCCAAGACCCTGCAAATCCTGGACGAAGCGCCGGAAATCTACGCCGCCGCCGATCGCCTGATTGAAGCGGCCGATTGGGTGGTCTGGCAGTTGACGGGCGAGGAGAAGCGCAACTCCTGCACGGCCGGCTACAAGGCCATGTGGTCCAAGCGCCAGGGCTTCCCGCACGACGCCTACTTCGCCGCCCTGGACCCGCGCCTGGAGCACGTCATTGACGAGAAGATGTCGCGGAAAATTTACTCCCTCGGCGAGCGCGCTGGCGGGCTGACGCCGCAAGCGGCGGCGTGGACGGGACTCCAACCGGGCACGGCCGTGGCCATCGCCAACGTGGACGCCCACGTTTCCGTGCCCGCAGCCACGGTCACAGAGCCGGGGCGCATGGTCATGATTATGGGCACGAGCATCTGCCACATGGTGCTGGGCACGGAGGAGCGCCCGGTGGAGGGCATGTGCGGCGTGGTGGAGGACGGCATCATCCCCGGCCTGTATGGCTTTGAAGCCGGGCAGTCCGGCGTGGGCGACATCTTCGCCTGGTTCGTGGATCACGCCGTGCCGCCGGAGTATCACGCCGCGGCGCAAAAGCGCCAGGTGGACCTGCACAAGCTGCTGGAGCTAGAAGCAGCCAGGCTCAAGCCGGGCGAATCGGGCCTGCTGGCGCTCGACTGGTGGAACGGCAATCGCTCCGTGCTCGTGGACGTGGATTTGACCGGGTTGCTGCTCGGCGCCACCCTGGCCAGCAAAGCGCCGGAAATCTACCGCGCCCTGATTGAAGCCACGGCCTTCGGCACGCGGGTGATCATTGAAGCCTTTGAAAAGAACGGCGTGGCCGTGAACGAGTTGGTGGCCTGCGGCGGCCTGCCGGAGAAGAACAAGTTGCTGATGCAGATTTACGCCGATGTGACCGGGCGGGAGATCAAGGTGACGGCCTCGCAGCAGACACCCGCCCTCGGTTCGGCGATGTTCGGCGCTGTGGCCGCGGGGCGCGCCGCCGGTGGCTACGACTCCATCTTCGAGGCGGCCAGGCACATGGCTCGCCTGCAGCGGAAGACGTACAAGCCCATCCCCGCCCACCAGCAAGTGTACGATCAACTCTACGCCGAGTACCTGCGCCTGTACGACTATTTTGGCCGCGGCGAGAACAATGTGATGAAGACATTGAAGCGAATTAAGGCGGATGTGAAGCGTGAAACGCGAAACGTGAAACGTCTTGACAATGTTAAATTGGTCATTGCGAGAATTCCATACCGCCTCGGCGGTATGCGCGTGCCACAGAAACTGTCATTCTGAGCGCAGCGAAGAATCTCACTCGTTGCGCCGAGACTCTTCGCTGCCCCTTCGCCAAGCTCAGGGCATTGGCTCAGAGTGACAAAGGCCGAAGTTTCTGAGCAGCGCAGAAGCCGAAGCCCTGAGCCGCAGCGAAGGGGAAGCAATCTCTTTGTTGCGCTATGAGGGAGATTGCTTCGTCGCATCCCTTCGCTCCGCCCAGAGCCTGCCCTGAGCCGAGCGAAGGGATGCTCCTCGCAATGACAGTTGAAATCTAACATTGTCAAGACGTGATACCCATCACTGTTGTTCACGTTTCACGCCTCACGTTTCACGCATCACGTGTCACGGAGGGCCATCATGCTAGAAGCCCTACGCCTGGAAATCTACCGCCTCCACCTGGAACTGCCCAAGAATCACCTGGTGGTCTGGACGAGCGGCAACGTGAGCGGCCGCGATCAGGAGACTGGGCTGGTCGTCATCAAGCCCAGCGGCGTCCGCTACGAGGAGCTCACGCCGCAAAACATGGTCGTGGTGGACCTGGACGGGAAGGTGGTGGAAGGCGATCTCAAACCGTCGTCGGATACTGCGGCGCACCTGTACATCTATCGCCACCGCCCCGACGTCCACGGCATTGTGCACACGCACTCCACGTTTGCCACGGCCTTCGCCGCTGTGGGGCGCCCGATTCCGGCCTACCTCACGGCCATCTGCGACGAGTTCGGCGGGCCGATTCCCTGTGGCGGTTACGCCAAAATCGGCGGGGAGGAGATTGGGCGCGAGGTGGTACGCGCCATTGGCGATAGCCCGGCCATTCTGCTAAAGAACCACGGTGTTTTTACCATCGGCCGCACGCCGGAGGAAGCGGTGAAGGCCGCCGTGATGGTGGAGGACGTGGCGCGCACGGTGTTCTACGCCCTGCAACTGGGCCAGCCCTGTGAACTTGGGCCGGGTTCACAGGGCCAGCCGGAGGAAATACCGGCAGAGGAAATCGCCCGCGCCCACCGGCGCTACCGGGAAGAGTACGGGCAGGGAGAATAGTGAACATGGAAACCTGGCTGGCTTCCCAGAGCAAAAAGGTCGTCATCGGCCCGGAGCAGCCCTTCGTCATCATCGGCGAGCGCCTCAACCCCACGCGACGCAAGCGACTCCTGGAGACCCTGGCAGCGGGCGATTTTAGCATCGCCCTGCACGAGGCGCAGGCCCAGGTCGCTGCGGGGGCGCAGGTGCTGGACGTCAACGCTGGTGTGCCCGGCGCCGACGAGCCGCAACTCCTCGCCGACCTAACGCGGGCGCTCGTGGCCGCCGTGGACGTGCCCCTGTGCTTCGACAGCGCCAATCCGGCCGCCCTGGAGGCCGCCCTGGCGGTCTACAAAGGCAAGGCGCTGCTCAACTCCACCACGGGTGAGGAGAAGATGCTGCAGGCCGTGCTGCCCCTGGCCGCCAAATATGGCGCCGCCGTGATCGGCGTCGTCACCGATGACACGGGCATCCCGCCCACGCCGGAGGCGCGGCTGGCCGTGGCGCGCCGGATCGTCCAGCGGGCGGCGGACTACGGTGTCCCCGCCGAGGACGTAGTCATTGATTGCCTGGCCCTGCCGGTGGGGGCGGACTCTCAGGCGGGCAGAGTCACGCTGGACACGCTGCAGCTCGTGCGCCAGGAACTGGGCGTCAACCTGTCCCTTGGCGCCAGCAACGTCTCCTTTGGCCTGCCCGATCGCCCGGCGCTCAACGTCGCTTACCTGGCCCTGGGTATGGCCCGCGGGCTCACGGCGGCCATCACCGACCCGACCGTGCCGGAGATCCGCACCACGATTTTGGCCGGCGACCTCCTGCTGGGCCGCGACGAATACGCCCGGCGCTGGATCAGGGCCTATCGCGCCGCTGGTCGGATGGTCAGATAGTCAGATAGTCAGGTGGTCAGGTGGTCAGGTGGTCAGGTGGTCAGGTGGTCAGATGGTCAGGTGGTCAGATGGTCAGGTGGTCTTGTGGCCAAGTGACCAAGTGACCAAGCGACCAAGCGACCAAGCGACCAATTGACCAAACGACCAAAACGCATGATGAACCTCTTCTCCCAACCGCACCGCCGCTACAATCCGCTCACTGACGAATGGCTGCTCATCTCGCCGCAGCGCACGCAGCGCCCCTGGCTGGGGCAGGTGGAGAAGCTGCCGGCGGAAGCGCGCCCCACCTACGATCCGAACTGCTACCTCTGCCCCGGCAATGAGCGCGCCGGCGGCCGGCGCAATCCGCAGTACACGGGCACGTTCGTCTTTGAAAACGATTTTGCCGCCCTGTTGCCAGATACACCGCTGGCCGAGCTCGACCAGCGTGGCCTGATCCGCGCCGCCAGCGAGCGCGGCCTCTGTCGCGTCATCTGCTTCTCGCCGCGCCACGATTGGACGCTCCCGGACATGCCCCTGGCCGATATTCGCCGCGTGGTGGACGTCTGGGTGGAGCAGACGCTTGACTTGGGCGCCCAGGATTTTATCAACTACGTGCAGGTGTTCGAGAACAAAGGCGAGATGATGGGGGCCAGCAACCCGCACCCGCACTGCCAGGTATGGGCCAACGAGCACATCCCCACTGAGCCGGCCAAAGAGTTGCGCTCCACCACCGCCTACCTGAAGGAGCACGGCACCTGCCTGCTCTGCGACTATATCGCTCTGGAGCTAGCCGCCGGTGAGCGCCTCGTCCTGCAGAACGAGCATTTCGTCGTCCTGGTGCCCTTCTGGGCGGTCTGGCCTTTTGAGACGCTGCTGCTGGCGCGGCGGCACGTCGGCGCCCTGCCTGCTCTGCACGACGCCGAGCGTGAGGCACTGGCGGACATCATCAAGCGCCTGACCACGCGCTACGATAATCTGTTCGAAATCTCGTTCCCGTACTCCATGGGCTTCCACCAATCGCCCAGCGACGGCGCGCCGCATCCCGAGACGCACCTGCACGCCCACTACTACCCGCCGCTCCTGCGCAGTGCCACCGTGCGCAAGTTCATGGTCGGCTACGAGTTGCTGGCCAATCCGCAGCGTGACCTGACCGCCGAAAGTGCGGCGGCGCGCCTGCGGGAGATGAGCGAGGTGTTGTACCGCTGACAGATCGGGTTGTGTCAGCATCTCGCCAAAAGCGAAGCTCCCTGCACCTCTGGGAGGGTAGGGAGCTTGCGTATTGGGACGGCAAGATGCAGAGGAGCGAGGCATCCCAGATGCCGGATTCCCTGCAAAATTCTCCGCACCAGGGGGTGCTCGCTCCTCCCAAATTTGTGACGGGCGTCAAACGTCAATCAGCGAAGATGACTTCCAGGATGGTGCCCAGATCGTCTTTGCCGGCCAGGGTCTTCAGGTTGTAGATCTCAGTATAGCCGCAGTTGTGGCAGGAAACAAAGGCGTACCGGTAGGGTTGGATTTCCAGCAAGGAAGTCAATCACCTGGGTCACGCGCTCCGGCGGCAAGCGGCGCACGATTCTGAGGAGCTTCTGCTCGTACACTGTAGGTTGCAAAGTCATCGGCATTTCCATTTTGTGTAAACCTTTACTGGGTGCCCCTGTGCTCTTACGTTCCCCTGACATCAGAAAGTATAGCACATTTGCTGCCGGGCCGCAAGAGGGCAAGAGGGCAAGAGGTCCTGTGCAGCGGAGGCGCGCTCTTGCTTTGACTACATTCGTGTGCTATACTTATCTCACCAGAGGCGCGCGTAGCTTGACTAAAGGTACATCCGGCAAACATCCGAAAGGTGATGGTGTGACGATGTCCACACAACCGTGGTCGGTGCGCATGGCCGATTCCGTCATGCGTCGTAATGTGCCCTACAGGTGGCATTACGAGTGTGGCCTGATGCACAGGGCCATAGGGCAGGTCTGGCTGCAGACTGGCGACGTGCAGTACTACGACTACATCAAGCGCGACGTGGATTCATTCGTCAGCGCCGATGGTAGCATCAAGACCTACTCAGTAGAGGAATACAACCTGGACCAGATCAACCCTGGCCGCATCTTGTTCCTGTTGTATCGCACGACTGGCGAGGAAAAGTACAAAAACGCCATGTATCTGTTGCGCCGGCAGTTAGCGGGACAGCCGCGCACCAGCGAAGGTGGCTTCTGGCACAAGAAGATTTACCCCTATCAGATGTGGTTGGACGGCATCTACATGGCCTCGCCATTCTATGCCCAGTTCGCCCAAACCTTTGACGAACCAGCCGCCTTTGACGATGTGGCACGGCAAATCATCCTGATTGAGAAGCACACGCGTGATCCCCAGACCGGCTTGCTGTATCACGGCTGGGATGAAAGCAAGCAGCAACGCTGGGCTAATCCCCAAACCGGCTGCTCGCCACATTTCTGGGGACGCGCCATGGGCTGGTACGCCATGGCCATCGTGGACGTGCTGGATTATTTGCCCACCGCGCATCCCAGGAGAGAAGACATTCTGGCCATTTTGGAACGCCTGACCAGGGCGGTTGTAAATGTTCAGGATGCCTCCACCGGCCTATGGTATCAGGTACTGGACCAAGGCCAGCGGGCGGGCAATTACCTGGAAGCGTCCGCTTCGTGCATGTTCATTTATGCCCTGGCCAAAGCCGTCAGGCAAGGCTATCTGGGTCAGACCTATCTGGACGTGGCGCGCCACGGCTATCAGGGCGTTCTGGGCCATCTGATCCACCTGGACGATCAGGGCCTGGTCAACCTGGAGAAAACTTGCGGCGTGGGTGGCTTAGGTGGGACGCCGTATCGGGATGGCTCGTATGAATACTACATCAGCGAGAGAATCGTAACCAACGATTACAAAGGCGTTGGCCCATTCATCCTCGCCAGTATTGAGATGGAACGCAAGGGGCAATAACGTGCACCAGCCACAACATCTCTTCTTCAACGTGCTGGACTATGGTGCCGTCGGAGACGGCCAGGCGCTGGACACGCCAGCCATGCAAGCGGCTATTGAAGCCGGCCATAAAGCTGGCGGGGGCACAGTGTACGTGCCCGCCGGCACCTACGTCAGCGGCTCCATTTTTCTGCACAGCAACATCACCTTGCACCTCGCTGCCGGCGCCACACTCCTGGGCAGCGAGAATGCGGCGGACTATCCGATCGTTGACGGTCGCTGGGAAGGCACTGATCAAAAGACCTATGCTCCCTTGATCGCTGGCCACAACCTCCGCAATATCGCCGTCGTCGGGCGGGGCACGATTGATGGCCGCGGGGCGTGCTGGTGGCGAAGGCACGAAGAAAACAACCTGGCCTATCCCCGCCCGCGCCTGATCTCGTTCACCGATTGTCGCAACGTCCTCATTGAGGGTGTCACGCTCACCAACTCACCCAGTTGGACGATCAATCCGGTGCGCTGCGATAACGTCAATGTGGATAAGGTGACGATCATCAACCCCGCCGATTCACCGAACACGGACGGCATCAACCCCGACTCGTGCCGCAACGTGCACATTTCCAACTGTTACGTGAGTGCTGGCGATGATTGCATCACGCTCAAGTCGGGCAAAGAGGACAGTGGCCGCGAGCATCTCGTTCCCTGCGAGAACATTACCATCACCAACTGCACGCTGGCGCACGGTCACGGCGGCGTGGTGATCGGCAGCGAAATGAGTGGCAGTGTGCGGCGCGTGGTTGTCGCCAACTGCGTCTTTACGGGAACGGATAGAGGCATTCGCCTCAAGTCGCGGCGTGGGCGCGGCGGCGTGGTCGAAGACATCCGTGTGACCAACATCGTCATGGAGGATGTCCTGTGCCCCTTGACCATGAATCTCTATTACGCCTGCGGCGCCTGGGGCGACAAGACGGTCTCGGACAAGCAGGCTCACCCGGTGACAGAGGGCACGCCGCGCTTCCGCCGCATCCACCTGAGCCACATTACAGCGCGCCAGGTCAAATACGCCGCGGGCTTTCTCTTCGGCCTGGCTGAGATGCCGCTGGAAGACATTTCCTTAAGCGACGTCTCCATTGCTATGTCACCTGACGCCGAGGCCGGTTATCCGGAAATGGCCGATGACCTGGAACTGGTGTGCCGGGCCGGGTTTTTTGTGCGCAACGCGCGTGGACTGCGCCTGCACAACGTCGAGGTCACGGGCCAACTGGGGCCAGCGCTGACGTTGGTAGACGCGGAGGACGTGGACCTCAGCGCCAGCACCACGCACACGCCTGATGCTGGCGCACCCGTCATCCGCATCAAGAATGTGCAAGGGGCGTTTGTGCATAGTTGTCAGGCCAGCGCCGGCACGGATGTGTTCTTGCATGTAGAGGGTGAAAACACCAGGGAAATTGTGCTTAGAGGCAATCACCTGGCGCGAGCCAGGCAAGCGTTTGTCATCGCCCCGGAGGTCCCTCCGGATGCCCTCGTCAGCTAGACGGGGTAATACTAGCAAAGAAAGGAGTCTCCCATGAAACGCCTGTTTACCAACTCCAACGTCAGCCTGTCGGCGGATACGATCCATGACCACAATAGTTGGGACCTCCCCGGAGTTACAGCCAACGCCACCGATTACATCAGCCTGGCCGTCAGTCTGGCTCTAGCGCCACGTCAGGCCGATGGCAGCTTGCCAAACAACGACTTTGCCCGGCTGGTGGCAGGCAGCGACTTGATCGACAAAGGATATGACGTGGGCCTGTCGTACTGTGGTCTCGCCCCGGACCTAGGCCCGTTCGAGCGATGTCCATAACTCTGTCAAGCGATGGGAAATGTTCGAATCGTCGCTGCCGGACCCAGCGAGTGGCAACCCCTTGCTAGGATCAGTAAAAAAAAGGCCTACTCACCTGAGGGAGCGTTGCAGCATGGGGACAAGGTTCCTCAATAAGGGTGGCTTCTGCAGAGCCATTTGGGATGCGGCGCGATAGGTAAAAGTGGGCTCAAAGTGGTCTGGTGGTGGGGTATAAAAAGGCA
>Ga0315268_10000413_pt1 | contig 50184 bp, 50 predicted proteins | sample C1_top_MG_FD_204535 | JGI IMG/M metagenome (GOLD analysis project Ga0315268, IMG submission 204535) | Sediment microbial communities from Yellowstone Lake, YNP, Wyoming, USA - C1_top | ecosystem: Environmental > Aquatic > Freshwater > Lake > Sediment | place: USA: Wyoming | collected 2017-08-01 | reverse complement strand
ACACTCAGCCAGGCCAGAAGCACAAAACGCGCTGCGATTCGCCACCCACGCGCCAACACTTTCGGCTCGCGAGCGGCGAGGAAGCCTGCCAGCAAGGCGAAGATGAGCAGTCCCAGGATTGCATCGGCGGCCAGCAGGAACCCCGGGCCGCGCACTCGGCTGAGCAGAACGACAGCCAGCAGCGCCGCCCCGACGGTGACGCGCAGCACCCATTTCTTGCTGCCCGAGAGCCCTGTCGCAAACAGGAGCGCACCAATGAGCGCTGCGGCCCAGGCCAGCAAGTACAACTCACTTCGAGTGGACATCCAGAATCGCCGCGAGGAATCGGGCAGACCCAACGACCGCCGAAACCACTGCACCACTTCCCGGTGAATTCCTCCATCCTGCAATTCGGTGAAGTGGTCGGACATGGGTGAGATTCCCAGCCGTCGTGCGGTGCCTTTTCCGAAATCGCCGACGGTTGTGTTCTCCATGGCCACCGTGCCTGCGCTGGCCCGGAAGAAATCCCGCATCCGGTTGAGCAAACGGAATTCGTCGTACAGCCCCATGGTCCAGAGCAGGTTCCGTGGGCTCTGCGGCGTGACTTCAGCTTCCATCCCGATGGACGCCACCCCGGCAATGTTTGCGTCCACGAAGCCGGCCTCGATTGCCATCGTACCGCCGACCGAGTGGCCGGCGATGACCACCTGCTCCGGGTTCACGCCGGGGAGTTGGCGCAGATAGGCCACCGCTGCCAAGGCATCCGCACGCAACACATCCGGCACTCCGCTTCGCAATAATTGGCGGTTTTCTTCGCGAGTTCGCCCGCGCCACTCAAACGTCAGCACGACAAAGCCGTCGCGCACGAGTTCCAACGCGAGTGTCCGCGAATATTCCGGCGGGTTGTTGAGCGGCTGGCAGATGATCGCGGCTGGCGCTCGCTCGAACACTGCGGGCTGAGGGAAAAACAGAACAACGCGCAAGGGCATCCCGCGTTCATTGACGATCTGGGCATACTCGAGGCGATGACCCGGCGCCGGAATATAGGAAGTTGCGAGCGCGAGCCCCAGGCTGGTCAGGAAAAAAATTGCCCACAGCGGAATGGGAAAGCGGCGGAAGTGCATTGCTCGGCCGTTCCAGAACGGCTCAGGTGCAACCCGAAATGCGCCGAGTTTATCCCTTGCGCCTGCGGAAGGGAAGCGCGTTGCGGAGAGTTCCCGCTCAAGGTAGGCTAGGACCCACTGTGAGCCCGATCGGCCACCTCCAGTACGGTTGGTGGTTCGCGCACTGGGGCAAGTTCAGCCGGCTCGAACGCGGCGCAATTACGTTGGCCGGAGTCTCTCCCGACCTCGACGGTCTGATGCTTCTTGCCGGTGGCGACGCCTTCGCCCGCTACCACCACCTCCTCTTTCACAACGTCGGTTTTGTCCTGGTCGTGGCCGTCTTGGGCGGGCTGCTCTTCTGGCGCAGGCCGAGGGTGTGGGCGCTGGTCGTTTTTGCGTCGGCCGCGCATGTTCTCGAGGACTACCTTACCGTCGGCTGGAATCAATATCCCTGGAAACCCTTCAATGCCTCGGCGGTGAATCTTGCAGACCATTTGCCGACGTGGCTGGTGCAAGGGCTCTTCCAGGTGCTTGCGATGCTCTTCATCTTAGGGGTGACTGTGTGGATTTACCTCCGTTACCGCCGCACCCCCATCGAGATGCTCTCGCCCGCCCTCGATCGTCTGCTCGTTAACTACGCCGTGCTCCCGTGGCGGCACGCTTGCTCGCAGTGTGCTCGACGTGCCCATTTTCGCTGCGACGTCTGCGGCCAGGCCGTCTGTGGTAATCACGGACGATTTGGCCCCGGCCTCGGGATTCGCTGTCTCGTCTGCGCTGCCTGATAGGGAACACCGACCAAACGGGTCGGTTGCGGCTCCCATTGCCGTGCTGAGGCCTATCGATTGCGGTCACAGCCAGGAAGTCCCTGATCACTCCTCTTTTGTGACGATCGGCGCTGAATCGCTCGAAGAATTCCTGCGCCGAACCGGCATCGAAATCGTCGAAAAATCCCTGTCGCTCTGACCCGCTGGCCGGGGCTGGGCAGATTGTCTCGGCAGGGATGAAAGCGAGCCCGCCGATCCTTGCGGATGCGCTAGAATCAACCTCACAATCTGCAAGATCGACACGGAGGACTCGTGAACCTCAAATCCGTTGGGCTGGCCGTGGTCGCCATTGGGCTGATTACTTTCTTCCTGCCGCTGGTGCGCATTCAAACGCCGGTCCTGGGGACGCAACAGATTTCCGGCTGGGATGCGGTGAAGCCCAGCGATGACAAGGCGCGGGGCGACGACCAGGGTCTGCTCAACGCGCTCGAAAAAATGCAGCGGGATCTACTGCGCCAGAAAGTCCGCGAATCACCCGTAGCCATCCAGCAGGCGCAATCGCTGGTGGTATCGCTTCCGCTGGCCTACGTCTCGTTGCTGGCCAGCGCCGTTCTCCTGCTGCTGCGGAAATCGCTCTGGCTCAGAGTCTCCGCAGCCGTCGGACTGTTCGCCTGCGTGTGGTCATTCCTCTCCGTATTTTGGCTGAGCAGCGGCGTCAAAGACATGGTGGCAGGCGCCGGCGGTTCGCGCATCCCATTGTTGGGCCGCGTGACCCAGTCGCTGGCAGAGAAGACCAGCGTCAGCCCCGAATGGGGCCTCTATCTTCTCGGGTGTTCGCTTGTGGTTCTACTTCTGTTCAGTTTGGCGCCCGGCAAGAAGTAATCCCGCAGCACCGTCAGCCAGCGTTTCGGTAGATTCGAGGCCAGCGGGCGCGCGTTGACTTGGCGCCGAGCGCACCATAAGATGCTTCGCGGGCTGGAATCGTGCGGGCAAGGGGCGACTCAAATGTCTTGGGATGTGAAGGAACGCCAAGTCGGAGCGGTGACCGTCCTCGAACTGAACGGGCGCTTGACCATGGGCGCGGGGAGCGAGGCGCTCTACGAAAATCTTCGAAACCTGATCGCCGCTGGCCGCACGTCTCTGCTGCTGGATTGCCGGCAGGTGGAGGCCATCGACAGCCAGGGCATTCAGACCATTCTGCGCGGCGTGCGCCTGGCGAAGGACGGCGGCGGCCAGCTGAAACTTCTGAAGCTTTCTCCGCGCATGTACGAGGCGCTCCGCATCACGCGCCTGCTTCCCATCCTGGAAACTTTTGAGGAAGAGGATTCCGCGCTGCGGAGTTTCGCGTCCAAGTAGCGCCACCGAGAGCCTGCTTTTCCTTTTCTACCTGTTTCTGTCAACAAGATACCTCGTTGTGTCCACTCTCAAGGGCCATGAGCTCTCGCAATCGTGGGTTGGCCTTGGTTACTGTCAGCCTTCGCCGGATGGGTCTCCCAGGGCCAATGATGACTCCTCCGCCGATGGCGTCAAAGTGCTCGCGCGATCCCCCCAGTGACTGGACTAGAATCAGGCGCAAAGGTGATCGTGTGCAAAAGAAGATTTTCTGGGCGCTGTTTATTGGTCTCAGCTTGATTGCCGATTTCAGCTTGCCACTACTGTGGGGTCTGCTGGCCACGATCCCGATTGTGGTGTTGAGTTGGTGGGTGGCTTATCGAAGCAGGTGGTTTGACTAGGCCCCGCGCGACCTGAGGACGATGGCCCCAACGTCGAAGGCATTTCGCCCCGGGTACCTCAGCGGCTCTTGAGAACGATCATCACGCCGACAAGGACAACTCCAACGACGAGGATAATGCCGGGCAACAGGAACTGCTCGTCAATCCCGCTGCCACCCTTCTCCACCACCGCCCCCAGCGCCGCGACCAGCAGAACCGCGCCAGCGATCACCAGCGCCACGATTTGTTTCTGCTGCACGGCTCTCGGGGTCACCAACTGCGCGGCCTGCTGAATTTCTTCCGTCTTCAGGTCCGGGTGCAGGATCGAGTACTGGTCGATCGTCTCTTTCAGGCGCCTCGACAGTTCCTGCGCGCGAGCAGAGGGACGGTGCGGTGGCACGTAGGGCACGAAAAGCATGCCTCCTCCAGCGAGAGCAGCAGAAGCGCGGCGGGCCGGAAAGGACTACTCTCCCGATCAGAATAGGGATTCGGTTGGACCGAGTCAACGAAATCAGGCGCTCGAATCTCGCCACGCAACTCGGAAGCAACAGTGATTGACTCGCCCGCGAGTCTGCACTAGGTTTGGCGCTTGCCCGGGGAGGGCGTGACGCCGATGCGCGACATCCTGCTGGAAATCTGCTGCGGCTCGCTCGACGATGCGATGGAAGCCGAACGCGGCGGCGCGCACCGTGTCGAACTCTGCTCGGCGTTGTTTCTCGGAGGCCTGACGCCCTCGCTTGGCATCGTCATCGAAGCGAAGCGGCGCCTGAAGATTCCGGTGATCGTGATGATCCGGCCGCGCGGGGGTGGTTTTTGCTATACCGCTGCCGAAATGGCGGCGATGGAGCGCGACACCGAGCTGTCCATCGAACACGGGGCGGACGGGATCGTTTTCGGCATTCTGAATCCTGGCGGCACGATCGACGCGGCCCGCACCAAGCGCATCCGGCAACTCATCGGCGACCGCCAGGCCGTTTTCCATCGCGCCTTCGACGTGACGCCCGATCCGTTCAAGGCGCTCGACCAGCTCGTTGAGCTGGGCATCACGCGCGTGCTCACCAGCGGCCAGCAGGACACCGTGCCGGAGGGAATGGAGCTGATCAAACGCCTGGTCGAATACGCCGGAGACCGCATCGAAGTGATGCCCGGCGGCGGCATCAAACCGCACGACGTTGCGCGGGTCGTGGAAGCGACGCGCTGTAGGCAAATCCATCTGACCGCGTTCAAGACCGCCACCGACTCATCGACGCGCGGGCGGCCTTTCGTGACTTTCGGCGGCGCGCTTTATCCTCCCGAAGATCAGTACAGCCTCACTGACAGCAGCCTGGTGGAAAAGATCGCCCGCTTGTTGAAGCAGTAGCGCGCGAACGCGCCGCGTCAGCTTCTCAACGTTGCTGCCGCGCAGAATTTCTCCGCGATAAACTCCGCGACGCCCTTGCCGTGCGGCGAGCCGACATGATGCGGGTGCGCCGCGATGAACTTCATCCACTCGCGCAAGTTGTCCGCTTTCAGCAGGGAATCGAATCGCTGCTCGAGTTGGCGCTGGCTGGCCGCTGCTTCGTCGCTGAAGCCGAGCAGTGGCTCTCTCTGTGGCGCCTGCGCGCCCGCCGGCAGATAAAGCAGTGTTGCGCAAACAATGGCGGCCAACGCCTGCCTGGCAAATTGAGTCCTCATACTTGTCCCCCGATGACTTCGATTTTTCGCGCGTCTTGTGAATGCGGAACGGCACATCTTACAGGCCGGAGCCACCTCGCGCCACCGCGACGCGGCCCGCCGCCGCAGACTAATCCGTCTTTCGATGCCTGAGCCGATCGAGCACGACGGCCACCAAGATGATCACCCCGGTGACAATCTCCTGCACCCAGTTGGGGAATTCCATCTTCGTGCAGCCGTTCCCCACGACGGTCATGATGAGTGCGCCCACCAGGCTGCCGAAGGTGCTGCCCTCGCCGCCCGAAAGGCTCGCGCCTCCGATCACCACCGCTGCGATGACGTCCAACTCCATTCCGGTCGCGGTTGTCGGGTCGCCCACAGTGAGATAGGAAAACTGCAGCACCCCGGCGAGCGCCGCAAACCCCGAGCCGAGGATGTAGACCATCACCTTGGTGCGCTCGACGGGCACGCCGCACAGCCGCGCCGTCAATTCATTCGAGCCGACCGCGAAGATGTGGCGTCCCCAGCGCGTGTAGCGCAGCATCCCACCGACCAGCAGCGCGAGCAGCAGCATCATCCACACGCCGGGCGGAAGCAGCATCCACTTTTGTTCGTCGGCAGGCGTATTGAGCAGCCGGTTCAGCCAGGTGTTGGGCGTGACGATGATCTGTTCATTCGCCAGGCCCTTGGCGGCGCCGCGCAGCGCTCCCCACATCCCCAGCGTGACGATAAACGGCGGCAGCTTGGCGCGTGTGATGATGAGACCGATGAGCAGCCCGCAAATACCGCCCGCCACAACTCCTCCGCACGCGGCCACCAGCGGTGGCGCGCCCCGGTTCAGCAGCAGCGCGATGGTCACCGTGCTCAGCGCCACCACCGAGCCCACCGACAGGTCGATCCCGCCGCTGATGATGACCACAGTCATCCCCAGCGCCGCGGTGCCCACCACGGCCGTTTGCAGCAACATGATTTGCAGGTTATCGGCGGTGGGGAATTTTGCGGGCTGGAGCAGGGCGAACAGAACGAACACGAAAACGAGTCCGGCCACAGAGCCGAGTTTTTCGAGCCACCTTTTCATGCGGTCCCCGTGGCTTCGCGCATCACCGTATGCTCGTCCACCTGCGCCACCGGCCGCGCCGGCAGCAACTGGCCCCGGCACATCACCGCGATGCGGTCGCACACGCCCAGCAACTCCGGCAGATAGCTGCTGACCATGAGCACGGCCTTGCCCTGCCGCGCACAGTCGTCAATCAGGCGGTAGATTTCGGCCTTGGAGGGGACGTCGATGCCGCGTGTGGGTTCGTCGAGCAGCAGCACGTCCACTTCGTGATGCAGCAGCCGAGCAAGCGCCACTTTCTGCTGGTTGCCGCCGGAAAGTTGCGTCACCGGCTGCTGCGCGTCCCGGCATCTGATTTGCAGCGCGTCTATCCAGCGAGTCGCGGCCGCGCGCTGTCGAGCTGGAATGACAATACCCGCGGGACCAAATCCTGCGAGCCGCGAGAGCGTCACGTTGTCGGCCACGGGGAGAGAAATGGCGAGGCCCTCCCGCGTGCGATCTTCGCTGAGCATTCCCACGCCTTGCTCCCAGCGCTGCGCTGGGGAAGCCGGGCCGGTGTAGGCCGCAATGCGGACGTCGCCGCGAACCACCGGCGCGAGGCCGAAGATGGCGCGCAGAAGCTCCGTCCGCCCCGCGCCGACCAGACCGGCGATGCCGAGAATCTCTCCGCGGCGCAGTGCCAGGGAAGCGGTGGCAGGTTTCGTCCAACCCGCCAGATCGCGAATCTCCAGGATGACCTCTCCCGGGGTGCGCGCCGAGCGCGGGTAGAGGTCCTTTACTTCGCGGCCCACCATCATCGCAATCAACTCCGAAGAGGAAACAGAATCCGTACTTCCTTCGCCGACGCTTCTTCCATCGCGAAGAACCAGAAAGCGATCGGAAATCTGCTTCACTTCTTCGAGGAAGTGCGAAATGTAGATGACCGTATGGCCTTGTTCCCTGAGCCGGCGCACGAGTGCGAACAGCCGCTCGATGTCTTCAGCGGCCAGGCTGCTGGTAGGCTCGTCCAGGACGAGCACGCGGCACCCGACGGCGAGCGCGCGCGCAATCTCCACCAGTTGCCGCGCGGCAAGCGGAAGGTCGCCGACACGCGCCTCGGGCCTGATGTCGCCGTGTCCGAGCTGTTCCAGCGCCTCGCGTGCGCGCCGCGCCATCTGCCCGCGCTGCACAATGCCCCAGCGCGAGGGTTCCATTCCGAGCAAAATGTTTTCGGCCACCGACAGGTGCGGCGCCAGCGAGAGCTCCTGGTAGATCATGGAAATTCCGGCGAGCCGCGCGTCGTGGGGATTGTCCGGGCGGAAGGGACGCCCTTCGAGCCACATCTCTCCAGCATCGGGCCGGTAGGCGCCGGAGAGAACTTTCATCAGCGTGCTTTTGCCCGCGCCGTTTTCGCCCACCAGCGCCAGCACGTGCCCCGGCGCGACCCACAGGTCCACGCCGTCCAGCGCTACGGTTGCGCCGAAGCGCTTCCGGATGCCTTGCATGCGCAGGCGCGGCGCGGGGTCGTCGCTCACTTCGTCAAACCCTTTTTGATATCCAGAATGCTCACGCCCAGCACGGCGCGCGCGACCGCGTCGAGGTCGGCTTCAGAGCCTTGCAAGTGAAAGGTGCGCTGCTTGTGCGTGGCTGTTTGGCCCGGTTTCAGCGCCAGCGCGGGAGACGATGTTTCCAGCTCGTAGAATTTCCCGAGTTGTGCCGCGCCGGGCTGCGGCGGGCCGTCGTTGTAACTGTTGGCGACGTCGCCGCCGTACGGCTGTTTTTGAATCTCCCACATTGAATTGACGTAGTCGGTGTCGCGCGGCGAAAAAGTGAACTGCACCAGCGTGAGCACGCGGTGTACCGCGTCGTAGCTGCCCAGAATCGGTTTCACGCGCCGCGGCGAGAGGCCGATTTTGCTGCGGTGGTTCGCATCGGCGGCGAAATAGAGCACGCCATCCTTCACTGCCAGGCGGTCGGCAGGCACTTTCCCGAAATACGCGTCGTTCACCACCGGCCCGAGCTGTGCTTCCGGCCCTTTGACGAACGGGATCACCACGGTCGTGGAGGGTGAGGCGTTCAGCATTCCCAGAATCCAGATCGAAAGCAGTCCGGTCTCTTTCTGCCACGCATTGGTGCCCGTGTTGCGCACCGTGTTGACGGACTCGAAGGCGACGACTTTCAACTTCGGGCCGAGAGCGATGCCCAGATGGCCGGTGGTTTCCACCTCGCTCAGCAAGCGGAGTTCGCGGTTCACTTCCAGGTCGAACGTTGTCCCCGAGTAGTTGGTCAGGTGAATTTTTCGCCGGCAGACCACGCGGTCGGTGCTCTTGCTGACCAGCTCGAACGGCTCGGTATCAATCGCCGGAGGCGTGAACCAATGGTCGAGGTCGAACTTGCTGCCCTTGGCGAAGAAGATGGAATACTGCCCGCCCTCCGGTCCCAGCCAAAAGCGGTCCTCGCCGCCATAAACGTTGATGTGCGGCTGCTTCTTGCCGGAGGCGATCAATTCGCGATTTACCCAGCCGAAGCTCGTGCCCTTCAAGCCGCCAGCCGTGCTGGTCATGATCCGGCCCTGGTACGCCGGGATCACGGCCACCTGCCGCGCGCCGGTTTCATCGGAGAGCACGATCACTTCGGTGTGTTTTTTCAGAAAATCGAGGTCATCGCCGAACGTGAACGCGCGCGTCTTCTGTTGCGCCATCATTCCAAGGGCCATCACTGCCATTGCCGTACAAGCAAGAATCAGCCACTTCATGGTCTGCCTCTTTCAAGGTATTGCCAGGAGTTTTTTGATTTCCGGGGAATTCAAACTCTCGCGCGTGATCACCCTCACGCCGGTGTCCACATACGCCGGGACCTTTTTCCCTTTCAGGTGATCGACGAGCACGCGGACCCCTTCGTAGCCGATGCGGACCGGGTCTTGCGCCACCAGCGCGTCGATTTCGCCGTCCCGCAAGGCTTCGACCAGCGGCGGGGAAGTATCGAAACCGACGAAGCGCACCTTGCCCGCCAGGTTGCTCTGCCGCAAGGCGAGCAACATGCCGAACGTCGAAGATTCGTTCGGGCAGAAAATTCCGTTCGCTTCGCGGAGCTTGTCCACCAGGTTCATGCTGGCCGTTTTGGCGTCGCCCGGCGTGGGGCCGGCGTGGCGGTTGTCCACCGTGACTACCATAGCCTTGCTCCGACGAATCGCTCCGAGAAAACCTTCTTCGCGCTCCGTCGTGCTCGCCGAGCCCACCATGTAGCGCAGCAGCACGATGTTTCCCTTGCCGCCCAGCACTTTGGCCAGGTACTCGCCGGCCATTCGCCCGCCCGCGCGGTTGTTGGTGGCGACGAAGCTCACGAAATCCTTGCCTGCCTCGCCCTTCAATCCGCTGTCGAAAATGACCACCGGGATTTTCTTCTGCGCCGCCGCGGCCACCGGCCGGATGAGCGCGGCATCGTCGAGCGGCGCCAGTACGATGCCCGACACCCCTTCGCTGACAAATTGTTCGACGATGGCGATTTGCTGGGCGCGGTCATTTTCCTTCAGCGGGCCTTTCCAGATGACCTCGACCCCGAGATCTTTGCCTGCCTCGCGCGCCCCCGCCTCCACCGATTTCCAGAAGATGTGCGTGGTGCCTTTGGGGATGACGGCAATCGTCATCCGCGACTGCGCCGCGAGCGTGAGTTGCACCCCCGCCGCAAGCACCGCAAGAATCAGAACAACGAGTGCCGTGCTCTTCATCTGGCTTTTTCTCACTGGCCGCAAGATTAACTCAATTCCGCTCGCCTTGGTTCGGCTTCATCTCTGGGCCGACGCGGCGCGCAGCAGGTAGGGAATTGTCAAAGGCCCCTGCGGCAGCACGGCGATCCGCACCGACCCGTTCTTGCCGGACACAAGTTCCGCCACGGCCCGCGCGATATCGTGGCACGGCTCGAGGTGCGCCGCGCGGACTACCTCATGAGGCATGCTGCTGTAAAGCAGGACGTGGGCGCGCCTCTGGATATTCGCTTGAACTTGCACCTGCCATTGGTCGGGAAGAGGCTCCGGCGCCCGGGCGAGCTGTTCCAGCAGTTCCGCGAGGCTCGGTGCGCTGCGCAGCAGCTTTTCACATGCGCTTCCCGTGGGCAGCCCTTCGCGACACTCCGCCGCCAGGATGATCGTGCCGCCGTCCTTGACGATGCGCGCCGCCGCGCTCATCCCTTTCACGCTCTGATACAGGTTCTGGTCCAGCGGGTAGCCGCTGTTTGTGGTGATGACTACGTCGTAGGGTGCTTCCACCGCCTGCATGGCCGAATCGCGCACGAACTCGCACCCCACGCGATGCGCCTGGACAATATCGCCGGCAAAGACGCCGGTGATTTTCCGCTCGTTATTCAGCGCCACGTTCAGCAAAAAGGTTGGCCCAACGCGCAGGGCGATCTCGCGCAACTCCTCCCAGAGCGGATTGCCGTCGGTGATGCCGTAGGTCGCCGACGGGTCCGACAAATTCCGGAAACCGTGGTTGTGCATCACCGTCTGCAAGCCGCCCAGCCCGGGAACGATGCCCTTCACGCCGCCGCTGAAGCCTGCAAACAGATGCGGTTCGATGAAGCCGGTCACGATGCGTACGTCCGCTTCCGCAAAACGCCGGTTGACGAGCGCCGGCGCACCCGACTGGGTCGTGCCGAATTGTTTCAGCGCCAGCGGGTTTTCGGGCTCGTGGTTGATGACTTCGTAGTTTTCGACCACTTCGCGCGTGAGGATGCGTCTCAATTCTTCGCGCGTGTTGGGCCGATGAGTGCCGAGCTGATTCACCAGGAGAACCTGCCCCCGCCCGACGCCGTGTCGGTGCAGGTATTCGAGCAGCCAGGGAATCAGCCGGTCGTTTGGCGTCGCGCGGGTAATGTCCGTGAACGCGATGGCGATGCGGCCGCCGGGCTTGGGCCATTCGCGCAGGGCCGGCGCGCCGATGGGTGCATCGAGCGCGGCGAGCACGGCGGATCTCTCATCGGCCAACCCGGGCTGGTGCTTCGGCTCGATCAGATCCGCGCGCGCGTCGCCCAGATCTACCGCAAGCTTGCCTTCTCCGTAGTCGAGGAACACTTTCATCCGCGCTTGACTCTCGAATCGGTCAATTCACAAAATTGCGTGTAAGCATTCTGCCACTTTGACACGTCTTTTGGCTCAAAGCGTTTGATTGGGAACGATTCGCGCACAATTCGGCGGGCCGCGTCCAGCGAAGACACGTGACCCAGAGCGATGGCTTGCACGAGCACATTGCCGATGCCGGTGCACTCGGCCGGACCGGCAAGCACCGCACGCCCCGTGGCGTTGGCAGTGAACTGGTTCAGCAATTCGTTCCGGCTGCCGCCGCCGACAACATGAATCGTGGTCAGCTTTTTGCCGGTGACCTCCTCGAGCTGGTCGAGCGTCCGCCGGTACATCAGCGCGAGGCTTTCCAGGACGCAGCGCGCGAATTCTCCGGGCGAAGTTGGCGCGCGCTGTGAAGTCTCGCGGCAATACGCGGCGATTTTTCCCGGCATCTCGCCCGGTCGCGAGAAGCGCGGTTCCTGCGGATCGATCAGCGAAACCAGCGGCGGCGCTTTGCCCGCCAGTTCGGTCAAAGCGTCGTAGGAGAGGCCCTGGCCTGTGCGCGCCCACTCGCGGCGGCATTCCTGAAGAATCCACAGCCCCACGAGATTTTTCAGGAAGCGGATGCTGCCGCCGTAGCCCACTTCGTTTGTGAAATTGTATTGACGCGCGTGAGCGCTCAGGATGGGCTGCGCAGTTTCGATCCCCAGCAGCGACCATGTCCCCGAGCTGAGGTAGGCCCAATCACGTCCTTGCGCGGGAACTGCGGCGACGGCCGCGGCGGTGTCGTGTGAGCATCCGGCGACGACTTGGACTCCCTTCAGTCCTGTCTCGGCGACAAGTGCCGGCAACAATCTCCCCAGTCTTGTTCCCGATGGAACAATCGGCGGAAAGATTCGCGCCGGCAAGCCAAATTGTTCGATGAGCGTCGCCGACCACCCGCGTGTGCGCGGGTTGTAGAGCTGCGTCGTGCTGGCCAGGGACTCTTCCGCCTTGCGTTCGCCTGAAAGCAGAAAATTGAAGTAGTCGCCTATATTCAGGAATGCATCGGCACTGGAGAGCATCTCCCGCCGCGAGCGCAAGTCTGCGAGAAGCTGGTACAGCGTGTTGATGGGCATGAACTGAACGCCCGTCTCCGCAAAGATCTGCTCGGGGGAAAGGATGGCGAACGCGCGTTCCAGTGCGCCTTCGGTGCGCGAGTCCCGGTAATGGAATGGCACGTCGAGCCCCAACGCCTCGGGGGACCGGCCGCCCCCGAGCAGCGCATAATCCACGCCCCAGGAATCGCAACTCACACTCGCAACCGGAACGCGGCGCTCTGCCACCTGGCGCAGGCCTGTTTTTAGCTCGTTAAAAATTCGCGGCGTGTCCCAGCGCAGCGAGTCGCCCACGCGGACCGGGCCGTTCGGGAAGCGGTGAATTTCTTCGAGGTTCAGCCGGTCACCCGCGAGCGTGCCCAGCAGGATGCGTCCGCTTTCCGCGCCGAGGTCGCAGGCGACGTAGTGGTGTTCGTTCATTATCGCGCGGCCGCCGGGCTCAGTACTTGCCGTAAAGCGGACCGAAATTGGTGCAGGCGCGGAAGTCGGCGCCCTGCGGTTCGTTCGCCCCGAACTCCGCCCACGCGCTCGGGCGGAAGATTTCTTCCTGCGGGACGTTGTGCATGTAGACGGGGATGCGCAGCATCGCCGCCAGGGTAATCAGTTCGCTCCCGAAGTGGCCGTAGCCAAACGCGCAGTGGTTCCCGCCCCAATTGTTCATCACCGTGTAGACGTCGCGGAAAGGTCCGCTGCGCGTCAGGTTGGGCACAAACCACGTCGTGGGCCAGGTCGGATTGGTGCGCCGGTCCAGCGTGCGGTGGACTCTTTCTGGCAAATCCGCCGTCCACCCCTCGGCAATCTGCATCGCCGGGCCGAGGCCCTTCACGATATTGATGCGCGCCGCCGTGATCGGCATTCCGCCGCGCGTCACGAAGCTCGAGGAGTACCCGCCGCCGCGGAAGTATTCCACGATGGATGGAAACCACGTGGTCGCTTTCAGGCAGGCGTCGGCCTCTTTCGGCGAGATCAGCCAGAACGGTTTCATCACCGGCTTGCCGCCGATGGATTGGCGTCCCGTGCCGTCGAGCGCCGCGGGGCCCGAATTGATCAGGTGCAGGATGCCGTCGGCGGCCTTGCCGGCGAGTTTGTAGTCGGTCACGCGCTTCACCGCCGCGGGGCTCCAGTAGGTGCGCACGTCGGCAAAAATCTGTGCGCCGCAGTTCAGCAGGTGGCCGAGCAGCATCGTCGCGCCGTTCAAGCAATCATTTTCCGTGGCCACGATGAATGGCTCGCGGATTCCGTTCCAGTCGAACGAAGAGCACAGGATGGCTTCTAGGAAATCGCCGTTGGGAAGATGGTCGGTCCACTGGCGCTGGCCCTGGAAACCCGCGGCGATGGCATTGTGGCCGAGCGCCTCTTCGCCGAAGCCTAGGTCAGCCAGCCGCGGGTTGCCGATCATCAGGTCGCGCGCGATCAAAACCATCTGGACCGAGATTTCCCAGTCGCGGTCTTTCTGCTGGCGGCTGCGCTGGGACTTCGGCGTGTTGGTGTCGCGGCCTTCCTTGCAATTCTCGCGTGTCCATTTCAACGCGCGCTCGAATTCGCGCTGGTCGAAAATGCCGCGCTCGATGCGGCGCACAAACTCGACCATATCGACGGCTTCGACGCGCATGCCCAGGTAGCTCTCGAAGAATGCCTGGTCCACGATCGAGCCGGCGATGCCCATCGACACGCCGCCCATCGAGAGGTACGACTTGCCGCGCATCGTGGCCACGGCCAGGCCCGCGCGCGCGAATTGCAGCAGCTTCCGCTGGACGTCGCCGGGAATGCGCGTATCGCCCGCATCCTGCACATCGCGCCCGTAAATATTGAAAACCGGCAGGCCCTTCTGGTTGTGCGCGGCGGAGACAGCGGCCAGATAAACCGCTCCCGGCCGCTCGGTGCCGTTGAATCCCCAGACTGCCTTCGGCAGGTGCGGGTCCATATCCATTGTTTCCGAGCCGTAGCACCAGCAGGGCGTCACGGTCAGCGAAACGCCCACTCCTTCGCGGCGGAATTTTTCCGCCGCGCGCGCCGCCTCGGCCACTCCGCCGATGCACGTGTCGGCAATCACGCATTCCACCGGTAGCCCGTTGGCATGCCGCAGATTTTCGGAAAGGAACCGCGCCGCGCTGCGCGCCATCGCCATCGTCTGCTGCTCGAGCGATTCGCGCACGCCGCCGAGCCGTGCGTCAATCGCAGGGCGAATTCCAATCTTGGGCATCTCGCCGGCAAGCCGGTTTGTCGGAGGATTTGTTTTCAGGAGAGTGCGGGTGGCCATGGGTGCTGTCCTTTCGATGCGGCGCCACAGCGATGAAAATCCAGATGTCGCGCGTATAAGCTACGTCGAACGCGCGACGGATACAACCACCGGCATTGAACTTACCGCGGCCGGAAAAGTGCGGAGTCAGGGATGGACTGCTTGGGGATTCCCGGCCCCTGGTACGAAATTGCGAGACCCACTCCTCCAGTTTTCTGGAAAAAGGTGACTCGGATCGGATGCAGCCCCGCGGCGAGCGCGATCACGCCCGTTTCCTCGCGCACGCCGTGAAGGCCATCGTTGTCCACGACGAGCGTGTCGCCGATGTAGAGTCGGCTGCCGTCGTCCGAATCGGTGAAAAATGTGTAGACCCCGTCGGCGGGCACGCGTATGTAGCCGGTGTATTCAAAACCGAAATGCTCGACTTGGCTGCGTGGGGCAAATGAAAAATTGGCAAGCGTGTCTTCCTTCGCCGGCTTCAACGCCGAAAAATCGGGCAAGCGGTCCCAGTCGCCCTCGAAGTAGGCATAGCGGATGCCGGGCGCCAAAGCTCCAAGCTTCTGCGCGGGGCGCGGCGCAACCTTGGTGAACTTGGCCTCGACTGGTCCGCTCACCGGCTCGCCGTCGCGGAAGCAGCGCGCGGCGACGACGGCGCTCGCCGTCAGCCGGATCGGTCCCTTCGCCAGCGGTGAGCTCATCGAAGGCGCGCTGCCGTCGGTGGTGTAGCGCACCTCGACGTTTTCCCGATCTGACGTCACGCTCACCTCGAGCGAATCCACGAAGATGTTGTACTCCGCCGAAATCTTCGGCGGGTCGCTGATATCGGGCTTGCCCGCCACCTCCAGCACGACCACGCTGTCGTAGGCATCCGGCGCCGTCTGCGGCACCGTGACGACCAGCGCGTCCTCTTCGCGCTTCACCTCGAGAGGTTTCTTCTGCGCATCGGAGAGTAGATAGGCCTGCCTCGCATCATTCAGAATGCCGCTGACGCGCAGTCGTCCATTCGCGAGCCAGTCGAAGACGTGCAAATAAAGCCGCGTCCCGCCGGGGACGTCCTTCTGCGTCGCGCGCCCCCACTCCAGTTTCTTGAACGGGCTGGCTTGCGTGTCGTAGATGGATTCGCTGTTCACCTTCATCCACCGGCCCATTTCGCGCAGGCGCTCGACGCTGGCTTGCGGAAACGTCCCTTCAGCCGTGGGGCCCACATTCAACAGGAAATTGCCGCCCTTCGACGCGATGTCGGCCAACATCCGGATGAGCGTCTCGCTGGATTTCCAGTGCTGGTCGTTTTTGTTGTAGCCCCAGTGGTCGTTCATCGTCATGCAGGTTTCCCAGTCCACGCCGGGGAGGCCGGTGGCGGGGATGTGCTGTTCCGGCGTGCCGAAATCGCCGGCATACTCGCCTTCCTTGGTCATGCCTTCCATCCCGGAGCGCCCTGCGCCGACGCGGTTGTTGATCAGGATGTTCGGCTGAAGGCTGCGCACGTAGTCGTAAAGCTCGCGGCCGTATTTCTGATTCCAGGTGCTCTCCCACTCGCCGTCGAACCAGAGCACGCCGATATCGCCGTAGTTGGTGAGCAATTCCTTGAGCTCGTTTTTCATGTACGCGACGTAGCGGTCGAAATTCGCGCCCGCCGTCGGCCGATCTTTCTCCCAGTCGCGCCGCGGCAAGTAGTCGGGGTGATGCCAGTCCATGATGGAGTGATAGAAGCACAGCTTGATGCCTTGCTTGCGGCAGGCTTCGGCCAATTCCTTCAGGATGTCGCGGTGGAACGGCGTGGACATCACGTCGAAGTCGGTGAACTTGGAATCGAACAGGCAGAAGCCGTCGTGGTGCTTCGAAGTGATGACGATGTATTTCATCCCCGCATCCTTGGCCATGCGCACCCATTCGTCGGCGTTGAATTTCACCGGGTTGAACTGGCCGACGAACTCCTCGTATTCAGCGATGGGGATTTGCGCCGTGGTGCGGATCCACTCGCCGTGATTCGTCCGGGTGCCCCGTTCACCGGCCGGAATCGCGTAGAGGCCCCAATGGATGAAGAGCCCAAAGCGCGCCTCGCGCCACCACTGCATCCGCGCATCGTGCTGCGCCCGCGTTTCCTGAGGAAGGGTCGCGCCGGGCAAAGGAGCAAGAAGTGAAATCAAAAGCACGAGCGACAGGACGCCCATCGCTTTGCGTTTCATGATTGCCCTCCTCAGGCGCGGCGAACCGGACGGGCTAGGGCCCACACCCGTACCTGAATCACACTTCCATTGAGTGCAGCGTGCGCGGAGTTTTCCATGCGCCTCGCGTGAAGTTGGGGAAGTCCACCGCCCTGCTCTTGTTGGCCACCGAGCGCTCGCTGAGCGCCGACACCGCGCTGATCGCCGCCGCGTCGTACACGTCCATATCCAGCGGCAGGCCTTTGCGCAGCCCCCGGATCAGGCGGTAGTCCTCGATGAAGTCCATCCCACCATGGCCCGCGCCGCGCGAGCGCTCTTCGAGCTCCTTCCAGACCGGATGCTCGAACTCTGCACGGTATTTCGACGCTTCCTCCCAGCGGTCGTTGGGGCTGCGTCCTTCGATGTAGAGCCGCGCCGGCAGCGGATATTTCTGGAACAGGCCCGCGGTGCCCTGGACGATGTGGATGCGGCTGTAGGGCCGCGGGGAAGAGCAGTCGTGGTAAAGCGTGATGACCTTGCCGTTCGCCGTGTGGATCAACGACACGTTGACGTCGCCCAGCGCATAGCGCTGCGTGGCGCGCGAATCGTTGGCCCCGAATTTCTTCGCCGCGCTCAGGTTCAGCCCTACGGATTTGCTGCTCAGCGAGACCAGGTAACTGAACGCGTCCCCACGGTTGATGTCCATGCACTGTGCCACCGGCCCCAGCCCGTGCGTGGGGTAAAGATTGCCGTTGCGGCGGATCGAGTGCGCCGTTCGCCACAGCGCCTCGCCCTCGCTCGCAAACTTCACCCCGCGCAGGTCGTGCAGGTAGCCGGCCTCACCGTGGAGGATTTCGCCGAACAGGCCTTTTTTCACCAAATTCAGGCAGAGCATTTCGTCACGGTCGTAGCAGCAATTTTCCATCATCACGCAGTGGCGCCGCGTTTTCTCCGAGGTCTCCACCAGTTTCCAGCACTCCTCGAGCGTCACCGCGGCAGGCACTTCCGTGGCGGCATGCTTGCCCGCTTCCATTGCTGCGACGCAGACGGGCACGTGCCATTCCCACGGCGTCGCCGTGTAAACCAGGTCGAGGTCATCGCGCTCGCAGAGTCGTTTGAAATCCGTCGGCCCGCGGCTGTAGCCTTCGGGTTTTTTCTGCCCGGCCTTCACCACCAGGTCTTGCGCGCGCGCGACCTTGGCCTCGACGATGTCGCACACCGCACGGATTTCCACGCCCTCGATTTTGAGCAGGTTTTCGACGTGTGCGGTGCCCATCCCTCCGACGCCCACGTAGCCGATGCGCACGGTCTCAATGGCCGGCGCATTGAATTCCATCATGCTGCCTTTTGCCGCAGCTTCAGCCGGCAAGGGCATCGAGTTGGCGGCAAGCGCCGCGCCAATTCCGACCGCCCCCGCTTTCAGAAAATCCCTGCGCTCCCACTTCTTTTCCGATGATCCCGACATGACTGTTCCCCCCCGTAACCAGGCTGGCGCAGCCGCGCGTATGATGGCCACTGATGACGCCGGAAACAAGATGAAAATGATCGTACCGCCGGCCTCTCCGAATTCTGGAGTCCGGTGGACTCCATCGGAGTCCTGAAACCGGGCCCGACCGGCCTGCCTGCTACGGCGCGCCTCTCATCTCTGTGATTTCCGAGCCCCGATTCGCCCTGAGCCTGTCGAGGGGCGCTGTTTGTCGGGGCGAGGAACCTCCGGGGTTCTCTTTCCCTTCGGTGGGCCGTGGAGCGCGCCGGCCCGGTCGCAGATTATCGAGAGGCTTGGTAGCTGGCGAGGGTCCACAGCAAAAACGTTTGTTGGCCGGTTTTCATGGGGTCGGTGAGGCCGGCCTCACGCATCAGGGCGACAGTTTGGTCCGCGGTGCTGAGCCGAACGCGCCGCCACTTGGGCATCAGCAGACGCACGAAAAAGCCTCGGCGCGTTTGCGTGTCGACGAGATCGAAAAGATGAAACGAGCCGCCGGGCCTCAGCACGCGGCGGACTTCGCGCAGCGTTGTCTCTTGCTCCGCGCGCGGAAGCAAGCTAAACACGCCAAAGCAGGAGACGCGGTCAAAAGAGGCGTCGGAATAGGGAAGCTGGTCCGAGAAACCCCGGGCGAAGTGGACCTGAACGCCCGCTTGCTCGGCTTTACGCGCTGCGCGCGCCAGCGCTTTGGGATCGGGATCGAGTCCGACGACGGCAACGCAAGGATGGAGCTGTTTGATGAGCACGGCCAAGGTGCCCGTGCCGCAACCGATATCGAGGAAGCGCTCGCCGGGTACGAGCGCCAACTGCTCAATCAGTTTTTTGCAGTAGGCATCGGCCCCCATCAGCTTGGCCAACGGATCGTAGATGGGCAAGCACCAGTCCCACCCCGCCGCGGGGAAAAAGGTTCTTTTCGAAGCCATGGTCTCCTCACCGTTGCGGGCGGGCGAGCCACACTTCCCAGATTGTACGCTCACCCCTCAGCCCATTCCACGCCCGAGGGCGCATCCCCAACTCGGCGTGAAGTTCCCCTTCGAACGGGGTCCCCTCCCCGATTCGCGTCGCGGGGTTCGCCAGAACGATGGCGAACGCCGCGTTTCTTGTTCCGCCAGCTTCCAGGCCGGACAACCGTCGAAGCCTCGCTCCTTTGCCGTCCACGGCAGGAATCAGCGAGGATATCCAACCGGTATCAGGTACAGCGGCTCGTGGTCTTTGGGCAGGGCCAGAACCTTCTGCACCTGGTCGTCGTGGAAAGCCCCGACAGGCACCGCAGCGAGATTGAGCGCCACTGCCTGCAACAAGAGATTCTGCGCGGCGTGGCCCACCTCCATATGGACGTAGCGCGGGGCGCGCGTCGGGCCATATTTGCGGGCCGTGCGCTCGAAGACGGCGGCGATGACGAAGACCGCGCTGGCGTCGCGCACCTGGTTCTGTTCCAGCGCCGCGCGCCACAACTCCGGGCGAGCATCCGCCTCGGAAATCCGCTGCAACTGGTGCTTGCCCGGGTCGTAGTGGAAAACTCCTGCGGCAGTGGCCACGTAAAGTTCGAGCGGATAGAGCGCGCCCGCCGAAGGCGCTGTGCGCAGCCCGTCTCCGTGTGTGATGCCTTGCGCGGCCCACAGTAGCTGCCCAAGCTGCGGCTCGCTCAGCGCGCGCCGGTCGAACTCGCGCACAGAATGGCGGCGGGCCAAGGTTTCTTCGAGCGTCATCCGGCCGGTTCGGGCCGGCGCGGGGAGAGATATCTGCTCGGGGGTTCTCGTAGTCGTTTGGGAAACCGTCACGGCGGCTCCTTTCTGTTGCGCGGCGGCGAGTCCGAAGTTGAGGGCGAGCGCGGCGAGGATGCATCCAAGTTTCTCATGCATGGGCCAAAGCTCCTGGGCGCGGCCGGTGGGCGCGGCTCGGTCAGTATGCGTTGGACAGCAGGTGGCGATTGCCAATGTGCACGTTGGCGAGGCCTGCGGCGCGCGCCGCGGCCATCGCCTCCTCGGCGTGGCGTCGCGACGTGCAGGGCAGGTCGGACATATAGAACTGCGGTGCAAATCCCAGCAGCGAGTAGGGGATTCGCGGGTTGACACTGGCGATGAACTCGGCGATACGCCCGACTTCCGTGGGCGTCACGTAACCGGGCACGAGCAAGGTGCACGCCACAACGAGCGGGGGCTCTGGGCGCGCGTCAGCCCGTTGCGCGGCCCGGGCGAAGTTCTCCAGCGTGCGGCGATTCGAGCCTCCCGTCAATGCGATGTGCAAGCGCTCGTTGTACGCCTTCAGGTCGAACTTGATGCAGCCGCCGGTTTGAAAGGAGAGTTCGACGGCGCGGTCGAGCAATTTCGGGTGTGATGTGCCGGCGGTTTCCCAGCAGATGAGCACGCCGCGGGCGGCAAGTTGCTCGGCGACGGCCAGGGCGTGTGGCATCTGCGAGGCGGGGTCGCCGCCAAAAAAGCAGACGCAATAGGTCTGCTCGTTAGCTTCTGCGGCCAGCGCCGCGGCGCTCACCAGCGGCATCCGCGCGGGAGAAAAGTGGCGATAATGCCAGTTTTGACAGAACAGGCAGTCAAGCGTGCAACTGCCGTAGAAGACCGCGAGGTTGTGGTAGCCGGGACGCTGCGAGCCAGGGCATACCCAGTCGGCCACGCAGTTTGTGGGCAGTGGATCGCGGTACCAATGGAGCATGCCGCGTTGGGCGGTGCCGGCCATGTGCACGAGCTTGCCGCGTCGCACGGTGCGCAAGCCACAAAACCCGCGTTCGCTTTCGCCGATGCGGCACTCTCGCGCACATAGCGGGCAGCGGACTCCGCCCCGATCCTTCGGGGTCCGCGGGGGTGCCAGGGGCAGGTGGAAGGCGCGGCGCTCTTCCCGGTGCATCCCGGCGGCGACCGCGTCGGCCCTCGCGGGTTCGCCGTGGAAACACTGAGGGCAGACGGGCAGCCCGGCACTGACCAAAGGGGAAGGAGTGTCACAAAGCAGACAGCGCCTCGTGGTGAGCGAAGTCGAACCATCGCCGCCAGACCCTGAACCCCGCGAATCCGTAGTGCTGCGCACTGTGCGGTGGAGTCGGCAGAAAGAGCTGCCTGTGGATGTGTGGGGTAGCCCCCCTGCCGGCCTCCCTCGCGGCAATCTTATTCCCCTCGCGCACCACGCGCCAGCGGAAGCACCCGCAGCGGAGAGCGGGACGTTGCGGAGGCGCGCTTCGGCCAGCTCAGGACGAGCGGCGATGAAGGACAAGCAGCGTCAGATCGTCGGCGAGCGGGCGCCCGTTGGCGAAATCCAACACGGCGCCGAGGGTGGAAAAGAGGATCTGGCTCGCGGTGCCTCCCGCTGCCGCGGCGGCAGCCGCCAGGCGCGTGGCGCCAAACTCGTCGTCGCGGGCGTTGCGGCATTCCACGGCGCCATCGGTGCAGGCGACCAGTGTGTCCCCGAGCCCTAGCGTCGCGCACCCGGTTTCGAACGCTGCATGAGGTACGGCTCCCAGCATCGGACCGCCGGCACGCAGCGTTTCCGTCGCTCCGCGGCGGCGCAACAACAGGGCGTCCGGCTGGCCCGCATTGCAATAGCAGAGTTCTCCTGTCTGAAGATCCAGGCGGCCGAGAAGAAGCGCTGCCATGGGTGGCTCGGAAACCAATCCGCACAAGCTCCGGTTCACGCCTGCCATCGCCACCGAGAGTTCAGGTTCCCTTTCCAGATGCGCTTGAGCCAGAGCAACCAGGTGCGCCAGCCACATCCCCGCCGCGATCCCTTTGCCTGCGATGTCACCGATGGCGAAGCCGACCGAACTGCCCAGGTCCATGAGTTTGAAGAAGTCGCCGGAGAGTTGGCGCACGGCAAACATCTCGCCGGCCATTTCAATCGGACCGCGGCGCAGTTCGCGCGGCGCGCACAGCTTCCGCTGCACGCGGCTCCCCTCGAACAGCGCGTCCTGTAACTCTTTCTGCTCGCGGCGTAGAGCGGCAAGCACGTCTTTGCGAAGGACGCCGGACGCCGCGAACAATTGCCCGGAAGCCGATGCGCCGGCGAAACCCGGCGCCAGCAACAGCGAAGCTCGCTGTGAGGCGGTCGGCTTGTGCCGTGCGTCCCGCCGCCGCGGCGATTTGCGGAAACCGTTCAAGACTCCCCCAGCTTCGATACCCCTTCGTCAGCCCACGAATTTGTAGCCCACGCCGTGCACGGTCAGAAAGAATCGCGGCTCCTCCGGAACCGGTTCGAGCTTTTGGCGCAGGCGGACGATGTGCGCGTCCACCGTGCGCGTAGTCGGATAGTTTTCGTACCCCCAGACCTCATCGAGCAGACGATCGCGGCTCAGCGTTTCGCCCGGGTGGCACAGGAAATATTTGAGCAGTTCAAATTCCTTGGCCGAAAATTCAACCGGCTTGCCGCGGCGCAGCACCTGGTAGCTGCGCAGGTTCACTTCCACGTCGCCGAATGAATAGCGGTCCTGCTCTTTCGGCAGCGTCTGCGCGCGCCGCAGGACGGCCTTGATGCGCGCCAGCAGTTCGCGAATGGAGAATGGTTTGGTGACGTAGTCATCGGCGCCGAGCTCCAGTCCCACCACTTTGTCCACTTCCTGTCCGCGCGCCGTCAGCATGATGATGGGGATCGAGGGGCGCTTGGCCTTGAGCTGCTTGCAGACGTCCAGCCCGCTCATCTTCGGCATCATCACGTCGAGCACCACCAAGTCAGGGGAATCGCTGAGCGCGCGGTTCAACCCCTCGAGACCGTCCCCTGCGGTGATGACCTCGTAACCTTCGTACTCGAAGTTGTCGCGGAGCCCGGACACCATGTTGGGCTCGTCCTCGACAATCAGTATCTTCGTCATCCTCTGTTCCTCGACTTTCGGTTGTGATCCTGTGTTCGTTCCCGGTTTCATCTCAGGCCACCTCTACATCCCTCGGTTCCGCCTGGCTCAAATCGCAGGATTCGTAGGGAAGTGGCAGCGCAATCGTGAATTTGCTGCCTTTGCCGGGCGCACTTTCCACCGACACCCGGCCGCCATGGGCCTGGACGATATGCTTCACCAGGGAAAGCCCCAGCCCGCTTCCTTTTGTGCTGTGCACCAGCGGATTGCCGACCCTGTAAAACTTCTCGAAAATCTTAACTTGCTCGCCGCGCGGGATGCCGATTCCGTGGTCCTCCACTTCCAGTCGCACGTCGCCGTTCGCGCGGTACAGGTTGACGCCCACGAATTTGTCTTTCGCGGAGTACTTCAGCGCGTTGTTGATCAGATTCAGCAGGGAGCGCGCGATGGCCTCGCGGTCCACGCGCACAGGCGGCAGATCCACCTCCAGATTTTCGCGTAGTTCGAAGCCGTTCTGTTGGATCTGGAAGCGATAGGCATCGAGCGTATTGCGCACCAGTTCCGCCAGGTTCGTTTCGCGGAAGTCGTATTCCTTGCGACCCGACTCGATCCGCGAGAAATCGAGGATGTTGTTGATCAGCGCGGTCAGCCGCTCGCTCTCCTTGCGGATGATGCTGTAATACTCCTGGTGCTTGTCCGGGTTTGTCAGGCGGCCCAGCTCCAAAGTTTCGGCATAGAGGCGAATCAGCGAAAGCGGCGTGCGCAACTCGTGCGACACGTTGGCCACGAAATCGGATTTCAGCTTGGCCACCTGCATCTCGCGGCTCACGTTGCGATAGGTGTGCCAGATGCCGTAGGCCAGGATCAGCGAGAGACCAATCAGGATCAGTAAGCTGTTGCGGAAAAACTTATTGCTCAGCTCCGCGATTGTGGTGCCCTGGAACTTGATGGCCAGCACCAGCCACGGAAACCCGCTCTCAAACGCACGTTCCACTTCGGGCGTGCCCCCGTCCCACCCGGCGGAGACCGCGAGCGGGTGATTTTCCTTTCTGACGTGAATCATCATCACCGGCGGGTTGGCTTTCTTTCCTTCCGCTTCCATGATTTTGTTGAGCATGGAAGGGAAAAATTCTTCGCGCAGATATTCCGCGTCGAAAACGGCCCCGCCGAGCGCCGGAGATTTCTCCGGCCAGTTCGGAAGGGCCATCAGCGCGAAGGTCTGATACCCGGATTTCTCGCCGCGGGGGGCGAAGTTTATGCCGATTTTGTACGGGATCTCCCCTTTTTGCTCCAGCTTAAGGAACTCCTCGGCCATCTGTTGCAAATTGTATTTCGCCGAGCGGAACATTTCCCCAAGCTGATCGCTTTCCTTGCGGAAGTATGGCTCCTTCATCCGACCGGGCTGAGAGCGAAAGATGACGCCTCGCTGCGGATGGATGACGAAAACGTGCGCAAATTGTGGATGGCGTTCGAGGACCTTCGCGAGTGTTTCCTCGACTGGATCCTCGCAGCAGGGAAAATCGCGGCGGGCTTCCTCGATCATTTTGAAAGCCCGGCTGTTGATACGTTTTTCGCTGGCCCTGAGCGCCTCCCCGAAGTCGCGCTGAATGATCGCCTGCACAGCCGCCTCGCGCTCAACTGTTCGCAGGTTGAAATAGCTGTAGGCCATCAGCGCGGCCGCCGGCAGGATGATGGCGAGTTCCAAGGTAATCAGCATCCGCATGCGTTCGCTCAAGCGCCATTTTTTCCATTTGCCCATGTCAAAGCCCTCCACCGGGCAAGTCTGTCTATATCGACGCCAATCCTACCCCGGAGTTTCAGGCCGATGTGTCAAAGCCGCGCAAAAAAATGTAAACAGTTGTGAAGGAAATTGAGCCTGGAAGCGGCGTAACTATAGCACAATCAATCTGTTAGCAGCTCCAGACCCCGCTCTTGCACCCCTCCAGATTCGAGGCCAACTGCCCCCTGCAAGTGCTCAGCTCGACTCCCAGCGAATGCCCCTGGGTCGCGACGCGCTCGAAATTCTGCAACGGCTCTTTTTACAAGACTTCACATTCACTGAACAACTTCGTTCTGCGCTGGGAGTATATGCCCCAGCGGGAGGACCGCTCCCGGAGGCAAACGAAATGAAGTCGAAGAAAGAAATCCTGTTTGCGTTTCTGGCGCTGGTGCTGGTTTCCGCAGTCGCCTTGGCCGCCGGTGGTGACAAATGGGCCAAGATGAAGGCCGATCTCAATCTCACCGACGCACAAGTCACCCAGCTCCAGGAAAAATTCAAGCAGCTCGATCCGCTCATGGACAAGGCCATGTCGCTAAAGAAAGAGCTCGAGGTTATGCAGAGCGCGGCAACACCGGATCAGCGCGCGATCGAAGCCAAGAAGAACGACCTGATGTCTCTCAAGCAAGAGTGGAAGGCGAAGGCGGACGCCATCTACAAATCGGTGCTCACTCGAGAGCAGTTCGCCAAGTTGGCAGATTTGGAGGCGAAGGCTCAAAAAGAGCAGGCTGCCAAGAAGTAATCACCGCTTCCTTCTCGGCCAAAAAATGGCGGGAAGCTGTCCTGGCTTCCCGCCATTTTTCTTGTGGAATCGCTGTCGGAAGAAGATCCCGCGCGGCTCAGTCGTCGGCCGGGATCGCGGCACCCTTGGTTTTTTCCTCTTCGATGACGGCCAGCATCTTTTGGTTCTCAGCGAACTTGAATGACGCCAGCCCACGCGCCTTGGCTTGTTCGGCTTCGGCGCGTCCGAGAAACGCGAGGTCGGCCTTATCCACCACGCGCAGGTTCCGCTTGGCGAACATCCGCGCCATCTCTTCGGCAGACGGGGTTACGCGGTCGGCCGCTCCCTCCAGGTACCGCAGTACGTGATCCGCGCCCTTCTCGGCGTCGAAGCGCGCTACTCCGACCAGCCCTTCGCTCGCCTTCCGCGCCCACCCGACCACGTATGTGCCCTGTAGCACCTTGCCCGCGGCGGGATCGAACACCTCGTAGGCCGTGCCTTCTCCGGCGGACGAATCGGGGTTGGTCACGTAGCTGTCCTTCGAGAAGGGCAGACCGACCTGCGGATCGGCCGTGTCGCCGATGGCAAAGATCATCGTATCGACCTCGAGGTCGGTGGTCTTATCGGTGGCCTTCGCCGCGGTGCCGTCACCTTTCGGCACCAGGATGTTTTCGGTCATCACCAGCTTGGCGATGCGTCCCGCCGCGTCGGGAACAATCTCCTTCGGCGAACACAGGAACCGGAACTTGAATTTTGGCTTGATCTGCTTGGTGCCCGTCCGCGCCAGGATGGGAAAGATGTTGTCGGGGACTTTGGAGATGTCGTGGCCGACCCCGGCGATGCCGGGCTTCACGCGCAGCAACTCCGCCCGCAGGTCATCGAGATCGAGATGCATCTCGATGTGGTCCATCTCCTTCTGATCGAACTTGGCCTCGAAGGGCCCGCGCCGCGCGACAACGAAAACTTCCTCGGCGGAATGCAAAGGATCGTCTTGCAGCAGCCACCGCGCGATGTCCACCATCACGTTGCCCATGCCGACGATGACCACCCGCTTGCCCGTCGAAAAGTCCCGCGAGGTAAACGGCGGGAGCTGGTTGTAGAAAAACACGAAGTCTTTGGCCGAATAGACGCCGCGCGCGTCTTCGCCGGGCAGGCCGAGCTTCTTGGTGCCCTGCGCCCCGACGGCGAAGACCAGCGCCGCGGGATTCAGTTCGCGAAGCTCCTCAATCGAAAGGGAGTAGCCCCGGCCGATGGGAATATGGCCGAAGTAGTTCACGTTGGGCAGGCCGAGGATTTTCGCGAACTGCTTGCGCAGCCCGCCCTTCATTTTTTCCTTAACCGGATAAATTCCGTATTCGGCGAGTCCCCCGGGCTTGATGTCCCGATTAAGGATGATGACGGGATGACCAGCTCGCGCAATTTTTTGCGCCGCGAAAAGCCCGGCGGGGCCTGCCCCTACGACAACAACTGTCTTCATACAAGCCTCCGCAAATTCGGAAAGGATAAGGATTCCGACGGGCGCTGGATTATTGTAGCAGACCTCTGCCGATTTCCAGGCGGGATTTACCTCCCGGTTGCGGATCTGTGATCTGTGCGGAGTGCGGCCGGTCACTCCGGGGGGAAACCGACGGGCCAGAAATCCGGCCGGGGCTCCAGGAATTCGACCCCAATCTCCGTGGGCTGGGGCTTGCGAGCCTTAATGTAAACCACACGCGCAAGCTGTTCGCGGTCCTTGTTTTGGCTGATGATCATCAGCCGCTGCTCCAGCGTGACCGGGGTGTCCGAGGTAAACGAGCAGCCGTTGGGGCTGACCTGGAGCGTCCGGGTTTCCTCGTGAAATGGCTCGCCGGACCCGCTCCGGCCGTAAACCAGGATCGGCAAACTGATAGAAACTCTGTGGCTCCGTCGGCGTTCAGAGCTAGCCCGAGCCGCCGGTGAGGGCTCGGATGTCTTGCTCGCGTTTTTGGCGGCACGTTCCTTCTGGGCGTGTCGCAAGGCGTCGTACAGGCGACTCATAGGGTGTTTCCAGCCAAGAGAAGCTGCGGAGGGGCACCTTATTCTAGCGCGCTTTGCCTCCACTCAACTGGAATATTTCTAATTCGTGACCAAACTGCCAGAGACTTTGTTTGACAGATTCCGGGAAGGGAATTAGCCTGCCTGCATCACCTGTCCCCCGCCAGGAAGGGCTGGGTGTGGCCCCACAAATCGCGAGGTCAGCCAATGACGACGGCCGGGTCTTCCCAGCAGGTGATTAATTCGGCGCGGCTGCTGCGCGCCACCACCGAGTTGCGCACTCTGAACGAATTGATCAAGAGCAGTGAACTCGACCCGCGCGTTCTCCACGACTTCCGCGAAGCAATGGACCACGTCCGGCTGACCAGTTGGGGCGCGCAGCAATGGCTTTCCCAGCGCCAGCAGGGTATTGCGGACACGGCGATGTCCCTGCTCACGGCTGAGCGTATTCGTCGCTCCGCGCAGTTGAACTACGAGCTTGGCGATGACCTGACCAAACACGTCGGGGAATATGATCGGCCCCAGCTCGAAAAACTCTATTCCGTTGTCGAACGGCTCTACCTTCTGCTCCACGGGATTTTGAAAAAATCCGAAAGAGTCTCTTGAGCAGCCGGGTTTCCCGCTGCCGCGTGCTGCGGGGAAACCTGCACGGTCGGCTGCGCATTGCGTCACGCGCAGAAACGTAGGACTTGAACAGGGTGGGGGTTTGCCAGGATGATGCAGAGGATGGATAAGCAACCGGTCGAGGCGGGGCGGGAGCGACGCCGCAGCCCGCGCGTGCGCATCTCGAAGCAAGTGGTCATCCGCTGGAAACAGAGCGGAACCGACCTACAAAAGGAAACTCCCACCGTCACGCTGAGCGCCTTTGGCTGCGCGGTGGAAATTTCCGAACCGCTGCCCCCAGGCACATCCGTTTCCGTGGAATACAAAGGAAAACAGGTTGAAGGCCGCGTTGTCTACACGCTGGTGAACCACACGGCCGGCACAGTGGAAATGGCCATTGGCTTTTCTGACGACGCCAGGGAGTTTTGGGAGGACGTAGACTTCTAAGGCCTCCGGGGGCGGTTTGTTCGCCGCCCCGGAGGCCTCTATGTCCAGTAACACCCTACCTTGATCGTTTCTTCTTGGTCAGGAAATGAGGAGGCGACGGCCGACTCTCCTTGGCTTACGCAGCCGCCTTCCCGTTGCGCTTCACCGACGCGGTTTTTCCATCCATCGGCCAAACGGCCAGCAGCACCACTTTGCCAGTGACCGGGGAAATGTAGATGTAGAACACCCGGTTGTTGTCGGCAATCTCGTAAAAGTCGTCCCGATGGGGATCCGGCTGGGCCGTGGCTCCGGCGGCAAGCAGATTGCGTAGGGCCTCCACCTGCTCCCCGCTGTGTTTCCGCAGATCGTCAATTTGTAGGTTTTCGCTCACCCTCAGAACCATGGCCCCCTCCAGCCCCTGGGTATTTCTGCCCTTCATCTCTAAATACGAATCTCGCCTGCAGAATGTTTCCGCCAAAAGGAAATTCTTGAGCCCCGTTTCCCTACTTCAAAAGATTAGACGCAGGGGAATCGGAAAAGTTCGCAGATTTTTTCACCCCAGGTGCTTTTTCGGAGGCGCGGGCGACAATGGGGCTCAGTCCAATTTGGCCCGCGGCGGGAGGACAACGCCTCGGCTCGGCGGCCAGCACGAGACAAGCTGTATACTATTTAAGTAGGTACTTGCGAGAAGTCGTCGGAGTTGCCATATTGTGCCTGTTCGCGCCACGACCGTGAAAAGCTCATCGTACAAATCTCGCAAACGCAGCAAGCTTGGCAAGGACAAGCGGCGGAAACACCGTCACTGGCAGGTGACTGTCTTCTATCACGACGGCGAGAAATTCGCCCGGGTCTATATCGACCGGGAGAAGGCCGCGCGGTTTGCGGATCGCCAGAAGAAATCGCCGATGGTTCGCGCAGCGCGCGTGACGCAGCTCGGGTAGCTGCACTCGGGCGTCCCACCGATCTGGTGCGGAAGCACGGGGTGTGGAATGACGCTTACCGTGTGGGGCGCTTGGGTTCTTGTCCTGGCCTCGAGGCCGTGCTATAAAGAAGGCGTCAGCTTGTTTTGTGCGGCCGTAGTATAGGGGTAGTACGACAGCTTGCCAAGCTGTAGGCGGGGGTTCGAGTCCCCTCGGCCGCTCCAGTTTTTCCATTTTCTCTTTTCCATTTTCCCTGTTGCCTCTGCTACCATCTCTCGCCGCACGGCTATGCTCGGCTACCTCTCCGGTCCAATTGAATTCGCCACCGCGGGCGGGAAACTCTGGCGCCGCAAGCTGATTCCTTTCCTGCGCGATCAGCTCGGCCACCGCGTCTACGATCCGGCCGAGGACGAGAAGAAAAACCTCACCGACGAGGAGGCCGCGCACTTCCGCGAGTGGAAATCGGCCGATCTCGACCGCTACCGCCGCGTCGTGCGCAAGATCATCCAGTTCGACCTCGACCTCATCGAGCGTCAGGCCGACTATCTGATTTGCTACTGGGACGCCTCAGCCACGCAGACCGGCGGCACGCCCGCCGAGTTGACGGCCGCCTTTCGCAAAGGCATCCCCGTCTACCTGGTCACTGAAGCGCCGCCGGAGCAAGTCAGCGGCTGGATGCTCGCTTGTGCGGACCAGATTTTCGGCTCGATTGACGAGCTCAAAAAGTTCCTGCTCGCTCGCTACGGACGCGAGCGTCAAACCGTCCTCTGGAAAGAATCCTAGAAAATGGAAAAGAGAAAATAGAAAATGGGAAGGCACGGCCGGGTCTAACCATTTTCCATTTTCCAATTTCCATTTTCCTTTCGCACTTGGAGACCCATGGAGAAGATCGTCGTTGCCGTCGGTACCACGCGGCGTCTCAAACTGAACGCCGTCTGGGAGGCGCTCAGTGTCATCGGGCCGACGCTCCACCCCACGGCGCTGTTCGATGTAGTCGGCGTGGAGGTGGCCAGCGGCGTCGGTCACACCCCGCTTTCCCGCGAAGAACTGATGGCCGGAGCGCGTCAGCGCGCCGCAGCGCTGGTGAAGATGTCGCGCGAACGTCCCGACGCTTCGGGATGGAAGTTCTTTGTCGGTCTCGAAGGCGGCCTGGATATCGTCTACCTCGAGGGTCCGGGAGGGCACGATGCCTTCGGGGCAGGTTCGGGAGGGCACGACTTTAGTCGTGCCGATTCCGCCGCCCAGCCAAAATCTCCTTTGGGGGCTTCAGCCCCTGAGGTCTCCCCCAACCACCGCCTCGTCTTTCTCGAAAACTGGGCTTACGTCACCGACGGCTCCGGCCGCGGCGCCTTCGGTCAAAGCGGCGCCATTCTGATTCCGGATGCTTTGGCAAAACGCGTTGTGGACGAAGGCGTCGAGTTGGCCGATGCGATTGATGCCTTCGCTGGCCAGCAGGGCATCCGCGACCAGCAAGGCGCTTGGGGCGTCCTCTCGCGCAACCTCATCACCCGCCAGGACGCTTTCCGCACCGCCGTCATCAACGCCTTCGCCCCCTTCTTCAACGCCGCCCTCTATCGCTGAACCATTCAACCTCCAACCTGCTTTGCGCCATCCACAGCCCCTTGTGCTAGTCTTACGCCCGGGAGGCAGCACCGTGGACATCGTCAAGGGCAATATGGGCTGGATCGAAGTGATCGTCGGCCCGATGTTTTCCGGCAAGAGCGAGGAATTGATCCGGCGGCTGCGCCGGGCGGAGATTGCGCGGCAGCGCGTGCAAATTTTCAAGCCGCTGCTTGACCAGCGTTACGCCGCGGGCGAAATCGTCTCGCACTCGGGCCTGGGCATCCGCTCCGACACGGTGAGCACGGCGGCCGAAGTCATGCAGAAGGTCGAGCCACGCACCGAAGTGGTGGGCATCGACGAGGCGCAGTTTCTCGGCGAAGGCTTGCTCGACGTTTGCAAGCAGCTCGCGGACATGGGCAAGCGGGTCATCGTCGCCGCGCTCGACACCGACTTCATGGGCCGGCCGTTTGAACCTGTCCCGACACTGCTCGCCGTCGCCGAAGAAATCACCAAGCTGCTGGCCATCTGCGTCCGCTGCGGCAACCCGGCGGTGCACACCCAGCGCGTCGTGGCTTCCGAAGATTTGATCGTCGTGGGCGGTGCGGGAATGTACGAGGCGCGCTGCCGCCGCTGCTTTGAGCCGCAACTCGCGCATCAGAAGGTCGAGGCCGAACGCCGCGCCGGCGAGAACACCCAGGTCGCACGCAATACCTGAACATTCCTTGAAAGGCTTCCGCCACCTTGCGAATCGAAGCGCGCGCACCCACCCGCATTGACCTCGCTGGCGGCACTCTCGACATCTGGCCGCTCTACATTTCCCATCCGGGCGCAGTGACGGTGAACGTTGCCATCTCGCGCTATGCGACCTGCGTGGTGGAAACGCTTCCCGGGCGGCGCATCGAACTCGTCTCACAGGACACGCACCGCGCCGAATCGTTCCCGTCTTTCGGGGCGCTGGAGCGCGCGCGCCGCTATCGCTTGCCGTTGCTGGCGCATCTTGTGCGGCAGTTCCCCCCGCTTGCGGGCCTGCGCCTGACGACCGATTCCGAAGCGCCCGCCGGGGCGGGCATCGGCGGCTCGAGCGCGATGGCGGTGGCCATCTGCGCCGTTCTGGACCGGGTGTCGCGCGCAGGATTCGATCGCCTCGCCTGGATCCACATCAGCCGCGACGTCGAGGCGCGCGTCATCAACGTTCCCACCGGCACCCAGGACCACTATGGTTCGGCTTTCGGCGGCGCAAGCGTGATCCATCTCGACATCGGCCGGGTGTGGCGCGAGGCGCTGCGCGTCAACCTCGACGAACTCGAGCGCCGGATCGTGGTCTGTTATTCAGGCAAGCCGCGCCTTTCGGGCCTCAACAATTGGGAAGTGTTCAAAGCGCAGTTCGACGGCGACCGGCGCGTCTGGCGCAACCTGGAAAAAATCAGCCAGGTGGCGCAGGCCATGCGCGTCGCGCTGGAACGCCGCCGCTGGGACGAAGCGGGGCGCCTGATGCGCGAGGAGTGGTCTTTCCGCCGCCGCAACATCCCCGGCATTTCCACGCCCATGATTGACCGCATCATCGCCGAAGCGCGCCGTGCTGGCGCCCTTGCCGGCAAAGTGAACGGCGCGGGCGGCGGCGGCTGCGTCACGCTGCTGATCGAGCCTGGAGCGCGCGCCCGCGTCGAGTCGGCCGTGCAGGCGGCCGGCGGCGAGCTGCTGCCCGTGCGCATCGACCGCCGCGGGGTCCAGGTTCGAGTGACCCGTGCCTGAGAACTTCAACCCGCAGGAGATTATCCGCCCCCGGCATCCGCGCCGCTTGCTCATTGGCCCCGACGGATTGGTGCGCCCCGGTTGCCGCGCGCTGCTGTTTCTCACGCTGGCAATTCTCTCCATCGGCGTCGTGCGGCTCTTGCTGAGGGCGCTTCTGCCGGGCTTCGCGGAGCCCGCGGGCACGCTGATTCGGTCGTCGGGCCTTGTCGCCGCCTGGCTGCTGCTGTCCTGGGGATTCTTGGTTGTGCTCGACCGGCGAAGTTTTCGCGCCCTCGGGCTGTGGTTCTATGCGCCGTGGGCGCGTGAGTTTGCGATCGGCGTCGGCATCGGTGCGGGGATGATTTTCGTGGTCGCAGCAGTCCAATCGGCCGCGGGCGTGGTTCGTTACGTCGGGATGACGCCGAACCCATCGGTCGCCGTGCACAATGCCGGAATCCTGGCCGCAGTGCTTCTGGTCGCCGCCGCGGCGGAAGAAATCCTTTTCCGCGGCTATGGCTTCCAGCGTCTGGTGGATTCGATCGGCAGTCTCGGAGCGGTCACTGGTTTTTCCGTGCTGTTTGGCGCGGCACATCTGGTGAATCCCAGCGCGACCTGGCTTTCCACGGTCAATACGGTCCTGGCTGGAGTGCTTCTGGCTGTGGCATATCTGAAAACGCGCGCGCTGTGGATGCCCATCGGTCTGCACTGGGCCTGGAACTACTGTATGACCGCCGTTCTTTCGCTTCCCGTCAGCGGACTTCATTTCGGCGAGAAACTGTTCCGCGTCGAAATCACCGGGCCCGAGTGGCTGAGCGGCGGCAGCTACGGCCCCGAAGGCAGCGTCGTGCTGACGCTGGTCGCCACCGCCGCCATTGTTGCTTTGGCGCGCTCCAAGCGCATTTCCACTTCTCCCGCGATGGAGCGAGCGTTAAAATCCTCTCTGGGGTGACATCAAAAGCGCTAAAATATGCATCAGGTAAGATAGGATGAGCACACTGACCTATCTCGCCCTGGCGGCTGCTTTGTTCTGCGCCGACGCGCCGCGGGTGACGCGCCTCGTGCCGGGACCACCCGCGCGTGCTGAGTTGCCTTCCGGCGAGGTGCTCCCGCCGCCCACGGACCTCACCTGGCAGGCGGCTCCGCCCCCGCAGAAACCCGCTAAAAAAGGCGAGAAGCTCCAGCCCTATTCGCGCCTCAGCCTGGTGCGGTTCATCTCCGGCGAATTTGTGAAGGTGGTCAAGCCGATCCCCGCGGTGAAACCCGGTTATCGCATCAAGCCCAACGAAGCGGTGAACGAGCAATCGTTGCGGAACGCTCTGATGCGCGGCGGTTCGGCCGGCAACCCGGGTGACTCGGTGCAAATTACGGGGCTGGTCTTCAAACAGAACGAAATCTACATCGACATCAACGGCGGTAGCAAAAAGGGCGGCAAGAGGTGGCGTGACCGAATTGAGATAGGCGTCTCCGGCGCCCCCATGCCCCGGACGCGCGTCGAACAACTCGGCGGCCAGGGCGCGGGTGTGCCCGGCTACGCCGACCGCGGCGCCACGCTCATCCTCGACTTCGGCGGCCCGATCCCCGATATGACTCCTGACGAATTCAAGCAATTTGTCTCGCAGTTTCTGGATTTTTCGAAGCAGCGCTCTGCCGCCGTGCAATGGGTGGATTCACTCCCGCCGGAGGTCCAGCAAGCCATCAAGGACAAGCGCGCGCTGCTCGGGATGGATCGTGAGATGGTGGTCGCCGCGATGGGCAAGCCCGACCAGAAAGTCCGCGAGAAGGACGCCGAGGGCAACGACACCGAAGACTGGATCTACGGCCACCCGCCCGGGAAAACGATCTTTGTGAAATTCATCGGCGAGAAGGTCGTCTCCATCCGCCAGTTCCCGTAATGTTTGACTTTTCCTTCCTTGGGCCATAGCATCTCGTTTTCGCTGCTCGTGGCGGTGTATGTTCCCGACTCCGCCGGGACAAACTCCGCGGAATCGCATACCTAACTACTCTTCCGGAGGACTTATGCCCATCAAGGTAGGCATCAACGGATTCGGTCGCATCGGCCGCAACATCCTGCGCGCGGCGCTGGGCGATTCAAGCGTCGAATTCGTCGCCGTGAACGACATCACCGACGCCAAAACCCTGGCGCACCTGCTGAAATACGACTCCATCCTCGGTAACCTGACCCACAAGGTCACCCACACCGACGACTCCATCGCCGTCGACGGCAAGGCGTTCCGCGTGTTCAAAGTGAAGGACCCATCCGAATTGGACTGGGCCTCTGTGGGCGCACAAATCGTCGTCGAGTCCACCGGGCTTTTCACCAAGGGCCCCGACGCGAAGAAGCACCTGCGCGGCCCGGTGAAGAAAGTCATCATCTCCGCGCCGGCCGCCGACCCCGACCACACCATCGTGATGGGCGTCAACGACAAGACCTACGACCCGGCCAAGCACCACGTCGTCTCGAACGCCTCGTGCACCACGAATTGCCTCGCGCCGCTCGCCAAAGTCGTCCACGATAATTTCGGCATCGTGCACGGCACGATGACCACCATCCACTCCTATACGAACGACCAGCGCCTGCTCGACCTGCCGCACAAAGACCTGCGCCGCGCTCGCGCTGCGGCGCTCTCGATGATTCCCACCTCCACCGGCGCGGCCAAGGCGCTGCACCTGGTCATTCCTGAGCTGAAGGGCAAGCTCGATGGCTACGCGATGCGCGTCCCCACGCCCAACGTCAGCGTGGTGGACCTCACCGTAACCACGGAAAAGCCGGCGAGCGTCGAGAGTGTGAACGCCGCATGCAAACGCGCCGCCGAGGGCCCGATGAAAAATATTTTGGAGTACTGCGAAGAAGAGCTGGTCTCCGCAGACTTCCGTGGCAACCGGCATTCTTGCATCATTGACGCGGCGTACACTCGCGTGGTCGGGCAGAATTGCGTGAAGGTGCTCGCGTGGTACGACAACGAGTGGGGCTATTCGTGCCGCTGCGTGGACATGATCAAAATGATGGCGTCCAAGCTGTAATCTGCGCCGAGGGGATCGAGTTGTAGGGGCGTAGCATGCTACGCCCGGATTTGGCTTTGGCATTTCGACGCTTCGACTTTTTGTTTTGACTGGACACTGGCCACTGAGAATCGCCCATGCCTAAACTTTCTATTCGCGACCTCGACCTCGCCGACAAGCGCGTCTTCTTCCGCGTGGATTTCAACGTGCCCCTGGAAGGCGGCCGCGTCACCGACGACACCCGTATCCGCGAAACCCTCCCGACCCTGCGGCTGGCTATCGGCAAAGGCGCGCGGCTCATTCTGGCTTCGCATTTGGGGAGGCCGAAAGGCGGGCCCGATCCGAAATACAGCCTTCGGCCGGTCGCGGCCAAGCTCGCTGAACTCCTCGAGCAGCCTGTCGATTTTGTGCCCGACTGCGTTGGGGCCGAAGCGAACAAGAACAGCAAGGCGCTGGCCAATGGCGGCGTCCTCCTCCTCGAAAACGTGCGTTTCCATCCCGAGGAAGAGAAGAACGACGAAGGCTTTTCGCGCAAACTCGCCGCACTCTGCGATGGGCTCTTTGTCTGCGACGCTTTCGGTTCGGCTCATCGCGCGCACGCTTCCGTTGTCGGCATCACGCGCTTCGTCCAACAGTCCGCCGCCGGACTGTTGATGGAAAAAGAGCTGAACTATCTCGGGAAGGCTCTCTCCAACCCCGAGCGCCCGTTCGTCGCTGTCCTGGGCGGAGCAAAGGTCTCCGACAAGATTGAAGTGATCGAAAACCTGATGAAAGTTGCTGACGTGATGCTTATCGGCGGCGCCATGGCCTATACCTTCTTGAAGGCGGAGGGCCTTCCGGTCGGCAAGTCGCTGGTCGAGGACGAAAAGCTTGAATTGGCGGGCCGGTTGCGCAGCGAAGCGAAAGGCCGCGGCTTCCCGTTGCTGTTGCCAGTGGACCACGTCGTCGCGCTGGAGATTGCTGCCGACGCGCCCACACAAGTCACTCAAGTCAGCTCGACGCCGGAGGGCTGGATCGGCCTCGACATCGGCCCCAAAACGGTCGCCACCTACCGCCAGAAAATCGCCGGCGCGAAAACGATTGTCTGGAACGGCCCCATGGGCGTGTTCGAACTGGAGCCCTTCGCGCGGGGAACTTTGGAAATCGCGCGGGCGGTGGCCGATGCGACAGCGGCCGGCGCCACCTCCGTCATCGGCGGCGGCGATTCGGTGGCTGCCGTTCACGCTGCGGGTGTGGCCGACAAGATTTCGCACATCTCGACCGGAGGCGGCGCTTCGCTCGAGTTTTTGGGCGGGCGCAAGCTCCCCGGCGTCGAAGCTCTCACCGAAAAGTGAATGGACGGATGTAGGGGCGCAGCATGCTGCGCCCGCGGATTTCGATAGAAGCAATGAGTCTGATGCGTCGCCCCGTAATGGCCGGCAACTGGAAGATGTTCAAGACGCAGGCGGAGACGCGTGCGCAGATCGAAGCGCTGAAGCCACTGGTCGCCGCCGCGACCCACTGCGACATCGTCATCGCCCCGCCATTCACCGCGCTGGCCGCCGCGGTCGCGGCTGCCGCAGGAAGCAACATTTCCATCTCCGCACAGGACCTGCACTGGGAAAAAGAGGGCGCATTCACCGGCGAAGTGTCCGCGCGGATGCTAGTGGACGTGGGCTGCCGCTACGTCATCATCGGCCATTCCGAGCGCCGCCAGTACTCCGGCGAAACCGACCTGACGGTGAACAAGAAAGTGAAGGCCGCCCTCGCCGCCGACCTGACGCCCATCGTCTGCGTCGGCGAACTGCTTGCCGAACGCGAATCCGGCGACACCCAGAAAGTGCTCGAACGCCAGTTCGATGGCGGGTTCGCCGCGTTGACCAGTGCCGACTTCTCACGTATTATCATTGCGTATGAGCCGGTCTGGGCCATCGGCACGGGCCGCACGGCAACGCCGGAAATGGCCGCCGAGGCGCACCGGTTCTTGCGGCAGTTGGCCACCGCCCGCTTCACGCCTGATCGCGCCGCTCAGTTGCGCATCCTGTACGGCGGCAGCGTCAAACCCGACAATATCAAAGGGTTGATGGCGCAAGTGGAAATCGACGGGGCACTCGTGGGCGGAGCGAGCTTGGACGCGCCATCGTTCGCGTCCATCGTGAATTTTTGACGGCACACCGCCGGCACGGGGGAAAGCAGGAAATGTCGAGCGAAATCGGAAAATGGGCGCTTGCGCTGGCCATCGGCTTGGCGCTGATCGCCTTGGGCTGGAAAGTTCCTTACGTCATGATCACGCTGCACGTGCTGCTGTGCCTGCTGCTGATTGTCGTCGTGCTGTTGCAGAGCGGCAAGGCCGCGGATTTGGCCGGCGCGTTCGGCGGCGCGGGCAGTCAGACGGCTTTTGGCCCGCGCGGTGCGGCCACGTTTCTCTCCAAGGCCACCACCTGGTGCGCCATCATGTTCATGCTGACTTCGATCAGCATCTCGCTCCAGAAGACGCCGGAAGCAGGCGCGGGTGGCTCGCTCCTGGAGCGCACGCAGCAGAACTCGGCTCCGGCCCCGACGCCGGCCAGCCCGTCGCCGCTGCAGCCATCGGCCCCGCAGCAGCAAGCGCCGCCGGCCCAGCCGCCCAAGAAGTAGCGGCAAGTGGCACAGGCTCTTGCCTGTGCCGAGCCAACGAGCTTCGAACGACCCTCCCAAGTGCGGAAGTGGCGGAACTGGCAGACGCACCATCTTGAGGGGGTGGCGCCGCAAGGCGTGTGGGTTCGAATCCCACCTTCCGCACCAAAACTCCCTGCGGGAGTTTTGTCCTGCCTGTCCCGAGTCCCGTCGAAACGGGACGAGGGAAGCGAGTCCGCCCCCGGCGGACGAGTCGAAGGGCACGCAAATCCGACCAGGATGCGTTGTCCCGAGCGCTTTTCACACCAGATGTAGCTGTGGTGACCCTTCAGATTCTTCGGCATCGGACCAAAAACCGTCCCACCCTTACAACTCGAAGGGTGGGCCACCCTCCGGTGGATGGTTCATCCCCGGTGAAGTCAACGGATGGTATCATCCTGGTGTGCTGTGCCAACATCCAGCAAGACAAAGACTAGGAAAATGGATGTGCCACCCGCCAGCCTGGTGCTCGTGCTGTTTCCCGCGCTGGTCTTCTGCATTTCCCTGATGCTCATCTTCATGCCGGACAGCTTCCGGCTGCTGCATATGAGGCCAACGCCGTAGCGACGGAACAGAGAGGAGATGAGGCCATGAGACACATGAGAGTTATCCGGTCGGTGCTCGCGGGCGCGCTGCTTGCTACGTCGCTGTTCGTGGGGACGCCGGTGCGCGCGCAGGGCTGTGCGATGTGCTACACCGCCGCATCGCAGCAGAAGGAGCAGGCCAAGCAGGCGCTGAACTACGGCATCGTCGCGCTGCTCGCGCCCACGCTGTTGATGTTCGGCGGCGTTTTTTGGCTCGCCAACCGTTCCCGCAAAAACGAAAGTGGCCCCCTCGATGAGGAGGCCGGCCACGAAAACCTCTAGCTAATTTCGAATCGCTCCTGCTTCTCAGCCGCTTTTTGCCTCTGTTGAGATCTTCGAAGTCTGGTTTCGATTGGAGCCCCGTAGGGGCGGCTGAAATTAGCCCAGCGCTTCAGCGCTGGGGAAAACGGCCACGCCCACCGGCTTCCTCTCTGCCGAAGGCCGACGCGGAGTCCGTCCCGATGCTTCGGGGCGGACGCAGCGTCCTCAACCATGAATTCTGAAGGTCGGGGCTACTTCTTCGGCGACTCCTTTTCATGCAGCATGCTGCACATCTGAATGGCCCCGCTCGGATCGATCGCGCCTTTTTCGTCGATGCCCCGGATGATGCCGTGCTTGTCCACCACGAAGGTGGTGCGATTCGCAAATTTGCTTTGCGGGTTGAGCACGCCGTAGGCCTCGGTGACTTTTAGGTCCTCGTCGCTGAGAAGCGGGAAGGCAAGGTTCAGGGCTTTCGCAAACGTCTCGTTGCGCTTGCGCGTGTCCACGCTGATGCCCAACACCACCGAATCGGCTCCGGTCAATTTGGCGATACCATCCTGGTACGCCTTCATTTCGCGCGTTCAACCACTGGTATTGGCGGCCACGTAGAACGCCAACACGACGTTTTTCTTCCCCAGATAGCTCTTCAGCTTCACCCTCTTGCCGTTGGTGTCCTTCAGCGCAAACTCCGGCGCTTTGTCACCCACCTTCAGAAAGGTATGCGCCACGGCCTGCTGCTGTTGTTGCTTGGCCGGCTGCTGTCCACCGGCGGCGGGTTGTGGAGCTACTGCGCTTGCGGCCAGTAGGGAACCCACCGCTGCGCACGCGAGCCATCCCAGGCGTTTCATCGGGCCTCTCCTTGTTTGCGGCATCCTGAGCGAACGCTCCGCATTATATACCAGTGCCGCGGATACTCTGCCCAGCGAACGGATGCAGGCGTTATGGAGAGGAAACTCAGGCGGGGCGAATGTGGCGGGGGCAGGTTTTGTCACAAGGAGGCGGGGGCGAGCCGGGGAGGCGATCGCGGTTGCGAGCGATCCAGGCGTAGAGCTTCGGGCCGCGCTTGCGGAACATTGAAGTGCTGAGCAGCGCGCCGAGCCAGCGCAGCAGCGGCATCGCGCCGAGGAGCACGAGCCACGCCGCGTAGCCCGCGTGCCAGGAGCCGTCCGGGGCACGGACGTGCATTTCCTTCGCCAACTCCTCGCAGGTGAAGGGAGCGCGCCCGGCAGTGCCGGGGTCGTTGTAGTCGAGGAACTCGAGGCGCCGATCGGTGTCGAATGGTTCGATGCGCGCGCGAACCCGCTGGCAGAACGGGCAAACGCCGTCCATGAACACTTCGTATTTTGCGTGACCGGCCATCGCGGGCCATTGATTATACTCTCCGGGCGTGTGGTGCACAGGCTGGATGCCCGTGCCACATTTACGATGAGTGTTGCCTGCGAAAATTTGGAGCGTGAATTCGCCGCGTGGCTGGGAGTGCGCGGTGCGGTGGCGACGGGCTTCGGCCGTGGGGCATTGTGGCTGGCGTTGGAGGTGGCGGAAGTCAGCGGCGGCGAAGTGGCTGTGCCCGAGCTGATTTGCGCGCAGGTCGCCGAAGCTGTGCGCCGCGCGGGCGCGCGGCCGGTGTTTTATCCGGTCCGGCGCGACTTGACGGTGGACGCGGAGGAATTCGAGGCGGCACTGACGCCGCGGACGCGTGCCGCCATCGTAGTTCACTTCTGGGGACGCGTCCTTCCGGCGATAGAAGAGCTGGCGGAGATCTGCCGCCGGCGTGGCATATTCTGCCTGGAAGACTGTGCGCTGGCGCTGGGCGCCGCAGCGGGCGGGCGCCGCGCGGGGACTTTCGGGGCCGCAGCCGTTTTTTCGTTTACGAAGAGCGACTGGTGCTACGGCGGCGGGATGGTGACGTCGGATTCGGAGTCCTATCTGGGCCGCTTGCGCACCCTGCGCGAGCAGCAACAGCGCGCACGTGCGCGTCTGGCGTTTGGATACGGACTCCTGCGGCGCGTCGACTATGCAGCCAATCGGCCGCGCTGGTGCGCCGTGGCTTCACTCGCCGGGCCCATCCTGCAGGACTTGATCTTCGCGACATCCCAAGATTTCTACAGCCAAGGCCGGATGGATGTGACAATGCCGGAAATCGCTGCGCGGCGAGCCCTGCGGATTCTTCGCGATTTGCAGCCCACCGCATGGAGGCGCCGGGGAATTGTCCTGCGTCTCCGCGACATCCTGGGTGATCACGCGGAAATCCTCCTCTGGCCGCAATTGGATCCCGGGGAGACGTTTGCCTTCTTGCCGCTGCTCGTCCGACCTGGGGGTGTCGAGAAGAAATCAGCCCTCGACCTGGTGAAAGCGGCCGACAGGCACGCCGTCACGCTGCGTCTGGTCTGGCCGGCGTATCAGCCCGCCGAGCCGGGACAGAGCAGGGAAGCGCTCGCGTGGTGGGCGGAGCACCTTGCGATTTTGGAAGTGAATCCGAATCTCAGGGCGCGCGAAGTGGAGCGGATCGGTAAAACACTCTCGCGCCTGGTTGAAAAACTGTGATCCTGCGCGCGCAGCTAGCGCAGTCGGCCGGGAGGGTCCGCTGGAGCAGGGGTATTGGTAATCGGGGCGCTCGGCCCGGCGGGCTCGGAGAGCTTTGACGGCGAAGGCCGGGGAATGCCAATTCCTTGGTTCATCTCGAGATGTTCCTTCGCGCAGCGCGGGCAGTAAGATTTGCCGGTGTCCTCGTCGCGCAGACTCACCAAGTCGTAGCAGCCGCAAATGCAATCGCAGTAGCCGGTTCCTGCCGAAGTTTTGATGGGCACGAGCGCCATGATTTTCTCCAAGAGTCTGCATCCTACCTCAGGCGTGAATTCCTGACAATGGCGCCTGCGTGTTGAGGCTGAAAAGTTCCAAGCTATCCCCTCGGCGAAGTGGTTGGCTGTAATTGAGAAGCGACGATGGTGGCCAACACGAACTTGCAGTCCTCGTCGTTCGGCCGCATCTTTGACGCGTACCGGGCACCTCGACGACGGACGACTATGGTGGCTACGTTCTCCAGAAGGTGCTGCGCATTAACTTCTCACCCTTCGCGCCGGATCCCCTCAAACGGGATCGGCTGAAGGCTTCGGGGGTGGTTCTCCCGCTCGCCACGGCGGACGGAAGGAACTGCCCCCGTTTTTTCACGTAGCACAGACCTCTGCTCCGGGCGAAGTCGAAGGGTCCCGGTCTCCCCAAAGCCGGACTCGAGTTTTGCTTTCGTAGCGGCCGACTTCATGTCGGCCAAGTTTGCTGTCGCTGTGGCGGACGTGAAGTCCGCTGCTACAGGTTGGTAACCTGCGAGAGTCGGAAGGGTTCGCCGATATTTTCGCGTAAATCGTGCCAGAGCTGGTCCGGCAGGGAGAGAAAAACTTCCACGACCTTGGGGTCGAATTGCGTGCCCGCGTGCGCGCGGATTTCTTCGCGGGCGGCGGCGAGGGGCAGGGCCTTGCGATAGGGGCGGTCGGAGATCATCGCGTCGAGCGTGTCGGCGATCGCGAAAATCCGGGCTCCCAGGGGGATTCCCTCGCCTTTCAGTCCCTGGGGATAGCCGGTGCCGTCGAAGCGTTCCTGGTGCGCCAAAACGATCTCGGCGGGTTCCTTCAGGAACGGGATGCGCAGCAGCACGGCATGGCCGATATCACAATGCTTGCGCATGACCAGGCGTTCCTCTTCGGTCAGGGGTCCCGGTTTGTTCAGGATGTGGTCAGGGATGCCCATCTTGCCGATATCGTGAAGGAAGGCGCCGCGGGCGATCTTGCGGAGTTCGACGCGGTCGACGTCCATGGCCTTGGCAATGGCAATCGTGTACGCGGTGACGCGCTGGCAGTGGCCTTCGGTCTCCGCGTCTTTCAGGTCGAGCGCGCCGCCCAGCGCTTCCAGGGTGTAGTCGTAGGACTGCTCCAGCTCGGTCAAGGTCTGGGAGAGCTGGGCGGTGCGCTCTTCGACCAGTTGTTCGAGGTTGCGCTGGTAGTTGCGGTTTTCGAGTACCAGGCGGCGGTGTTCGAGGGCGCGGCGAACGCTGAGGTAAAGCTGGTCGCGTTCGAAGGGTTTCAGGATGTAATCGTAGGCGCCGCGGCGAATGGCTTCGAGCGCCGTGGAGATGTCGTGCATCGCCGTCACCATGATGACGGGCACGTCCGGATCCTGTGACCGCGCGTGTTCCAGCAGACGCAGGCCGTCCATCTCCGGCATCACGATGTCGCTCAAGACCAGATCGAGCGAATTTTGGCCGATGTGCGCCAGCGCTTCGCGGCCGTTGCTGGCGGAGAGGCACTCGTAACCACGGGCATCCAGAAGGGTGGTGACGACCTCCCGGATGGCCTCCTCATCGTCTACCACAAGAATACGTTCAGCCACTCCGCACCCCAGGGCGGCCCATTATACGGCAAGACACACGGGAGCCACACTCCCGTTGAAGAATTTTGGGAGCGCATGCTAGCTTCAGTCACGGCTTCCCTTCGTCCAGGCGTCTCCTCGTGTCGCTGCCCGGCGGGTGAAGTCCGGCCCGATCCCGCATGCCGCAAGACTGAGCGCGGGACGGAGGTAAATGCACCCCATGTCTAACCCGGATCTGTTGCCGATTGCCTTCTTTGCGGCAACCGCGAGCATCATCCTGGCGGTGCTTTACCTGCTGCTGTACCGCGGGTTTCCCCAGCGATTCTTCCGCTTCTGGCAGGCTGGGTGGATGTTCCTCACCGGCGCCAGCGCCATTCAAGTGTATTACCAGTGGCGCGGCGGATTCCCGGCGCAAATTCTCTTGGTAGAGTTCGGAGCAGCGGGCACACTGTTCCTGGGCGTTGCGGTGCTTCATCTAGCCGGCCGGGCGCGTTGGTTGCGCTGGCTGGTCCCCGTGGTGCTGGCTGCAGTCGTGGGGCTTGCCGTTCGCGTGCTGTGGTTCCTGGACTCGGCCGCCGCCGACTCGATCACCAACGCCGGGTTGAGCCTGTTCTATCTCGCGGCCGGATGGCTCGTCTGGCAGCAGGCGCGGAAGCAAAAAGGTTACGGCTACAAACTCCTGGCCGGGGCCTTGCTGCTGCACGGGCTCCACGGCATCGACGAAGCGCATTGGAGCACGCAGGCGTTCACCCTGCTTCGTTTTTCCTTCCACGGAATGTTGGATGTGGCCATCGGCATCGCTATGGCGGTGCTGGTGCTGGAAGCGGGGCGCATCCGCACCGAAGATCTCAACGAAAAACTGCGACGGCTGGCGCTAATCACGGCGAGCGCGACGCAATCGCTTCGCGTGGACGAAGTGCTTGAGCAGGTGCTGCGCCAGCTGGTGGAGAGCATGGATGCGACCCATGGCTTGGTCCGGCTGCTGGACGGCCAGGGCGACGACGCTATGCTGGTGCTCCGCGCAGCCGTCGGCTTCAGCGAGCGCCATACTGAGCGGAGCCGCTCGATTCCCGCTTCGACACCGTGGGCGCGGAAGCTGCTCAACTCGAAGAAGACATTTCTGACCCAGTCCGAAACGGACGATCCCGGGCTGCGCAAGCTAATGGAAACCGAGCAGCTCAGCGCGCTGGTGCTGGTGCGCCTGCCCGGAAAAGAGCGAACTCTGGGCATTCTCGGGCTGGGGTCGCGTGAACAGCGCACCTTCCAGGGCGACGAAATCAATTTCTTGGTGAATGTGGCCAACCTGCTGGGACTCACGGTGCAGAACTTGTGGCTGTTCGAGCAGGTGGCGGACGCCCAACGGCAGTGGGTCTACACCTTCGACTCGATCGGCGATCCCATCCTTGTGCACGACCAGGCCTACAACCTGCTGCGCGTCAACCGCGCGGTGGCGGCGCGTCTCGGCGCGCAACTCCCGGCGCTGGTCGGGCGGCCCATGAACGAGCTCGCGCGCCACGACGGCAAGCCTTGGCTCTACTGCCCGTACTGCGAAGGCGCCGCCGGGCAGGGCGATCAAATCGACCCCACTTTCGGCGGTTACTTGCTGGCCTCCAATTCGGACTTCCACGATCCCCTGGGCCGCCGTTTGGGCACGATTCACGTGCTGAAAGATCTGACCGAGCACCGCAAAGCGGAACAGAAGTACATTGAGCTTTTCGAAAACGTCCGGGAAGGGGTGTTCATCTCCACGCCCGACGGGCGCTTTGTGGAATTCAACGACGCGTTCATGCGGCTGCTGGGCTGCCAGAGACGCGAAGACTTGTTGAAGGCCGATGACGTTGCCCAGTTCTACGTCAACCCCGCGGACCGCGAGCGGCTGAAAAAACTGCTCCGGGAACACGGCTCCGTGACCGATTTTGAATTTCAAGTGCGGCGCGCCGACGGCGAAATCCGCACCCTGCGGGAATCGAGCTTCGCGCGGCGCGATGCTTCGGGCACCATCACCGAGATCCAGGGGTTCGTGCTCGACGTCACGGAGCGACACCAGGCCGAGCAAGAGGTCCGTCGGCGCAACCGCGAGTTGATGGTGCTGAATTCCATCGCCTCCACGCTCAGCCAGTCGCTCGATTTGGACGATCTGCTGAACGCGGCGCTGGTCCAGTTGGTGGAACGCTTCGATGTGGACCTGGGCGCCATCTATCTGTTCGACGAGAAACCTTCTCTGTTGCGGCGGCACGCGGCTGTCGGCTTCCAGTCCGAATATTCACGGTCCTTCCCGCCCACGCCGATCCCGCGCGAGCTGGTAGAACACTTCCAACAGGCGCGGGCGACGGTGGTGCCGGCGCAGAATCTGGCCTGGCCGCAGGTCTTCCGCGACATTCAGGCCAAGGAAGGGATACAGGTTTCCTATCTCGTCCTGCTGTGGAGGAAGAAGGTCATCATTGGCGGCCTCGTAGTCGCCAGCCGCACGCTACGCGATTTTTCCACCGCCGAGCTGAACCTGCTGACCGCCGTCGGAAACCAGATCGCTGCCGCCATCGAGCGAACGCGCCTGTACGAAGAAACGCGCGCGGCCTACGAACACATGCGGCGCACGCAGGAACAGTTGTTGCAGAGCGAGAAAATGGCCGCGGTGGGACAGCTCATCTCCGGAGTGGCCCACGAGTTGAATAATCCGCTGACCGCGATCTTGGGCTACAGCCAATTGCTGAGCGGAAACGACCACGTCACCCAGCGCGGGTCTGAATACGTCGACAAACTCTATAAGCAGGCGCAGCGCACGCACCGCATCGTGCAAAACCTGCTGAGCTTTGCGCGGCAGCACCGGCCGGAGCGAAACTCCGTTCAGCTGAACCACGTGCTGGATGACACCTTGGCGCTGCGGGAATACGACCTGAAGCTGAACAACATTGCCGTCCATCGCGACTTTGATGCAGAGCTCCCCGCGACCCTGGGCGATTCGCATCAGCTCCAACAGGTCTTCCTGAACGTTCTGAACAACGCCGTGGATGCGGTCTTGGAGCAGAACCACCGGGGCGAAATCTGGGTGCGCACCAACCGCTTGAACGGGCGGTTGTACGTGGAGATCACCGATAGCGGCACGGGCGTCGCAGAGCCACACCGCGTCTTCGATCCTTTCTACACGACCAAGCCGGTGGGGAAAGGCACCGGCCTCGGCCTGAGCATCTGCTACGGCATCGTCAAGGAACACGGCGGCGAAATCACCGTGCGCAATTCACCGCCGCGCGGCGCGACGTTCGAGATCGCTCTGCCCGTGCTGACCTCCGAACACGCGCCGGAGGCTTCGCCCGCGCGGGCCAGCGGAGTGGCGCTGCCCGGCGTGGTCCTGCTGGTGGATGACGAAGAAACCGTGCTGGAACTCGAACAGGAGATTCTGCGCGGAAAGTGCCAGGCCGTGCGCACCGCTCGCAGCGGTCGCGACGCCATGGACATCCTCGTTCGTGAAAGTGTGGATGTGGTGGTGACGGACCTGAAAATGCCCGGCGAGATTTCCGGCGCCGACATTTACCACTGGCTGAAGAGCCGGCCTTTGCTTTCGCGCACCCGTGTCATCTTCACCATGTCCGATGCGCGCAGCGATGACGTCCGCAAATTGCTGGAAGAAAGCGGCTGCGACCATCTCCAGAAGCCCTTTAATGTCGAAGAGTTCCTCCGCGTCGTCCGCCAGGCGCTGATCGAATCACAGGCTGACGTGACAGCCGCAATCACCTGACGCGCGCCCTGCTTCGTTTTTCCATTTCGCCGAACACCCCTGCTGACAAACTGTGCTATTTTCGAAATAGCCGCACCTCCGCTACGGGAGGTCTTTCATCCGATGTTCGAATGGGTGTGCCCCAAATGTGACCGCAGTGTCCTGGCCGAGTTGAAGGAATGCCCCTATTGCGGCGCCGCGGAATCTGCGGCGCCAGTGGCCGTCCCGCAGCCCAAGCCGGCCCCGGCGCGGCCCGTGCGGCGAGTGCGCACGAGAAAAGCTTTTGAACGGGCCGATTTTGAGCGAGGCTTTCGATTCGGGCTGGGATTTCTGGCGGTGCTGGCGGTCGGTTACTTCCTGCTTTTTGGCATCGCCTATGTTTGGAACCACCCGGAATGGCTGGACCGCCTGACGATCTGGATGCGCCCGCATTGAAGCAGCGTCTCGCTGCCTTTACACCCCACCCTGCGTGTACTAGAGTTTCTGCGCCATGAACACCGCCGGGCAATTTGCGAATCAAGTAGTTTTGGTTACAGGAGCGAGCCGCGGCATCGGCCGGACCACGGCCCTGGCGTTTGCCGCGCAGGGTGCGGCGGTAGCTCTGGTTTCGACCGCGGCGGATAGGGCGAAGCGTGTAGCGGAGGAAATCTCCGCCGCGGGTGGACGTGCGCTGCCACTGGTGGGCGACGTTGCGGTGGAAGCGGATGTGCGGCGCTTTATCGCTCAGGCGGAAAGCACACTGGGTCCATTGAACGTGCTGGTCAACAATGCCGGCGTGACCGGTCCGACAGCTCCTGTCACCGAAATGCCGCTCGCAGATTGGGACCGCACCATCGCCGTAAATTTAACCGGACCTTTTCTGTGCGCGAGGGAAGCTCTGCGCCTGGCGCTGGCGCGCGCAAAATCCTCCGGCAGTCCGCCGGCGCTGCGCAGCATCGTCAACATCAGTTCCATCGCCGGCAAAATCAGCTATCCCTACCGCACGCCGTACGCCAGCTCGAAATGGGGGCTCATCGGCCTGACGCTCACGCTGGCCGAAGAGGCGGGGCGCGCCGGCATCCGCGTGAACTGCATCTGCCCGGGGCCGGTGCAGGGGAAAATGCTCGACTCGGTGATGGCGGCGCGCGCGCAGGCGATGGGACGCCCGCTCGAAGAGGTCCGCAAGCAATTCCTGGGTCTCACCATGCTGAAGCGCCTGGTCAAAAATGAAGACGTGGCCGCGTTGGTGTTGTTCCTGGCTTCCGACGCAGCCGCGAATATCACCGGGCAGGCGATTGACGTCACCGGTGGCATGGCGCAAATGCGCGAATAACGATTTCCCGACGCCCAGAGAGATGCCGGGTTATCGAAAGAAGTCCTCCTCCGGGGAGAAAGAATCAGACAGTGAACCGGCGCGGCCGAAATTTCGCAATGTTCATCTTCGGGCTGGCGTTTGCCTTGGCGATCCCGGCCTATCCGCAGGGTCCCGACACGACTTTCAAAAAGCTGGCCGCCCAACTCGTGGAGAAGCGCCTGAATGGCGAAGACATCAAGGAGTCGTCGCAGGAAGAGGTGCTGAGGATTCTGGACGACATCGTCCTCGCGAACCTGAATTCCTCTGCCCCCGACCTGAATACTCTCAACGCGCGTCTGGCGAAGCTGGTGGCGCAGGAGCCGGCGCTTGGAGAGGGTTACACCGTCGTTGCGCTGGGAACGGGTGGGCCCGCACCCGCGGCCCCGCCCGCCTACGCACTGGCTGCCAATTGCGGCCTGAGCGGGCCTTCCGCGGTGCGCGTCTATGCGGGCGCGGTAGGGGCGCTGAAGCGAGTCGCCCGCGTCGACGCTTTCCAGCAGAAGGATTTCTTCGACGAGTATTTGGAAGTGGTCCCGCTGCCGGGCGCGGCCGCCGTTTTCGTGACCGTCACAGGCCGCACCGACGAACTCCAGACCGGCTCTTTTGCGGCATGGCATCTCGACGGCGAGAACTTGAAGCTCCTCTGGTCCACCGAAATCCTCGAGCAGTCAAGCTACGACGCCGGGCCGAACGGTTTCCAACTCACTTTCTGCGCTCAGCCGGACGAGGATCGCCCTTCGGTCTGCCGGCAAATGGTCCGCGAAAGGTATGTCTGGTCCGGCGGGGAATGGAAGCGCGCCGAGCGCCAACCGCTGCCCGCAGCCAAGCCATAGTTGCGAAGTGCACAGCCCTTCCGTTTGCTTTGATTGCGCCGTGGGTCAGTTTCCCAGAGGTATGTTTTGCCGCCTTGTGGGAGGCGCCGCGTTACTTGATGACGTAGTTCACCGGTGGTTGCAGGCCGCCGATGGTTGTGGGAACACCCGCTTGGGGATCTTCGGGGAACTATCTGACAATCGGGCGCTCAGGGGCGGCCCGCGTGTTGGCTGTAGCCTGCCTGTAGGACCGACAGATCGAGAAACATGGCTCAGCGTAAGGGGATGTGATACGGACCATCGCCAAATGGATCTGAGTCGCTCGATGACGCCGCCGGGTCCAATGACCGCACAATGTAACCAGCCAATACCCAAATGATTGTTGCGAAGCCGGCAAGCCACAGCACAATGCTCATGACCACGGTTCCAACTGTCGGCCAGTTAAGCAGATAGAGAATGTTCCCCACGAGGGTGAGAAAAAGAGCCACGCTCTGTGCGACAAACACCCACGTGTTCACCGCACGCCGCACCAAAGGTATCGCCAAGCCGACGGGCCCGACTAGCCCGGATTTCTCACCAAGGCTGCGCTGTGTAGGGTCTGAACGCCGAAATGGGCGCCCCTCGATGGGTAGGTGACGAAGAGTCCGGCCCGAGGGGGTCGCCTCGTTGCTCGATAAGGA